>Ga0075426_10001884_pt1 | contig 14969 bp, 11 predicted proteins | sample SoiMethybrSBSTD5_FD_75304 | JGI IMG/M metagenome (GOLD analysis project Ga0075426, IMG submission 75304) | Bulk soil microbial communities from a Populus tree surrounding site in Tennessee, USA - Soil MetaG P. TD hybrid SBSTD5 | ecosystem: Environmental > Terrestrial > Soil > Tree plantation... | reverse complement strand
GAAGGCGCCCAGAAATTCGGCGAGCTCACCGGCGCCAACGTCGGCGCGCCGCTCGCCATCGTGCTCGACGGCCGGGTGGTGTCGGCTCCCGCCATCCGCTCGAAGATCACCGACAACGGCCAGATCGAGGGCGGCTTCACGCAACAGCAGGCGCAGGACCTCTCGACCGTGCTCCGCTCGGGCGCGCTGCCCGCCGGCATCACTTACCTGGAGGAACGCACCGTCGGTCCGTCGCTCGGCCGCGACTCCATCCAGAAAGGGCTGCGGGCCGGCGTCCTCGGCACCGCGCTGGTCGTCGTCGCCATGCTCGTCATCTACGTCCTGAGCGGCGTCAACGCCATCGTGGCGCTGCTGCTCAACGTGGCCATCCTGTTCGGCGGCCTCGGCGCCTTCCACTCGACGCTGACCCTGCCCGGCATCGCGGGCATCATCCTGACCATCGGCATGGCGGTGGACGCCAACGTGCTCGTCTTCGAGCGCATCCGCGAGGAGATGCACGCCGGCCGCACCGTGCGTTCGGCGATCGAGCAGGGGTTCTCCCGCGCCTGGACCTCCGTCCTCGACACTCACCTCACCACCTTGATCTCGGCGGTGTTCCTCTTCCAGTTCGGCACCGGGCCCATCAAGGGCTTTGCGGTGACCCTCTTCATCGGTCTCGTGGCATCGCTCTTCACCGCGGTCTTCGTCAGCCACTGGATCTTCGACTTCGTCCTTTCCCGCCGCAAGGTGCAGAAGCTTTCGATCTGAGAAGGAGCGAGCCATGGAGCTGTTGCGCCATACCAACATCGACTTCATGAAGTACCGGAAATTCTGGATCACCGTCTCGGTGGTCCTCATGGTCGTGGGCGTCATCGCGATCGTCGGCGCGTTCTTCGGCTTCGAGCCGCTCAACTTCGGCATCGACTTCGTCGGCGGCACCCAGATGACCCTGCGTTTCCGTCAGCGGCCGCATGTCGACGAGCTGCGCAAGCTCCTCGAGGGGGCGGGGCTGGGCGAGGCGCAGATCACGAGCTTCGGCGACAGAGGCAGCAACGACGTGATGATCAAGACCTCGGTGACCAAGGGCACCGAGGAGGGCAACCGCGACCGCATCGTGGCCGCTCTCGACCGGAAGTTCAACCAGGGTCAGGCAGGCAAGCCAAACCTGAACACCATCGACGCGGCAGGGATCACCCAGCTCCTCCTGCAGACCGATCCGGACCACGTCGCGGCGCAGGGCGCCGAGGCGGCGCGCACGCACTACGAAGCGACCGCCAAGGCGCTGCTCCAGGTGCGCCACAAGGACGGCATCTTCGCCGGCTGGGACCGCGTGCGCGGCGTTCCGGGGGTCAGTCCGGCCGTCGCCGCCGCCCTGGAGCCGAGCGCCTACCTGGGCGATTACGGCGTGCTGGGCACCGAGAGCGTGGGCCCGCAGATCGGCCGCGAGCTGCGCGTCCGCGGCTTCCTGGCGGTGGCCGCCTCCATGATCGGCATGCTGTGCTACATCTGGTTCCGTTTCGAGCTGCGCTTCGGCATCGGCGCGGTGATGGCCGGCCTGCACGACATCCTGGTGACCTTCGGCCTCTTCGCGGCCATGCGCCTCGAGTTCAATCTGACCACCATCGCGGCCTTCCTCACCCTGGTCGGCTACTCGATGAACGACACCGTGGTCATCTTCGACCGCATCCGCGAAAACATGCGGAAGAGCCGCCGCCGGCCGCTCATCGAGGTGATGAACGAGAGCATCAACCAGACCCTGTCGCGGACGTTCATGACCTCGGGCCTCACCATGCTGACCTGCGCGGCGCTGCTCTTCCTGGGCGGCGACGTCCTACGCGGCTTCGCTTTCGTGATGACCATCGGCATCATCGTCGGCACCTATTCGTCGATCTACATCGCGAGCCCGTTCGCGCTCCTCTGGGAACAGCTCTTCGGCGCCCAGGCCAAGGCGACGAAGCGCGGCGAGCCGGTGCGCAGCACGATCGAGGAGAAGGCGGCCCCGCCGGCGGATCAGCCCGTCAAGCCGCGCCCGCGCGCTCCCCGCGCCGCCCGCGGGAGGCGCTGAGGCGCGCGGTCTAACGGCCCTCAAGGGAATTCGAGCAAGGGTCCTTGCTTCGATGTTCTGGCGCGCAGATGAGCGCGACGAGCACGCGCCTTCTTCACTACGCCGCCCCGGGAACACCCCGCCCCTTATAATGGTTGTCCCTGGCGGAGAGCCCTCCTCTCCGCCTCCGGACCATGCCGATCTCGAGCAAGAACCTCGCGCCGCCGGTGGCGCCGCCGCGGGTGGCGCGCATCGACGACGTCCTCGCCTGCCTGGCCGCTCACGGCCGCGACGTGGACCTCGATTTCCTGCGCTCGGTCTACGACTTCTCGGCGGATATGCACCAGAACCAGGTGCGGCGGTCCGGCGAGCCGTTCATGGTCCACCCTCTCCACGTGGCCTACCTGCTGGCCGATCTCAACTTCGACCAGACCTGCGTCGCCGTGGGCCTTCTCCACGACGTGGTCGAGGACACGCTGACCACTCACGAGGTCCTGCAGGCCAAGTTCGGAGAGGAGATCGCCGAGCTGGTGGACGGCGTCACCAAGATCGGCCGCCACGAGTACGTGCGCCGCGACGAAGCGCAGGCCGAGACGTTCCGCAAGATGATCCTCGCCTCGGCCAAGGACATCCGGGTGATCGTCGTCAAGCTCGCCGACCGCCTGCACAACATGCAGACCCTGGAGCACCTGACGCCCGAGTCGCGGCGCCGGATCTCCCGCGAGACGCTGGAGATCTACTCCCCGATCGCGCACCGCCTCGGCATGTCCAAGGTCAAGGGAGACCTCGAGGACCTGGCCTTTTTCCATCTCTATCCGCACCAGTTCGCCGAGCTCCACCTGCGCATCGACGAGAAGATGAAGCTGGCCCAGGGGGCGATCCAGCGCATCCGCGAGCGCCTCGCGAAGAGCCTGGAGGCGGAGGGGGTGCAGGCCGAGATCAGCTTCCGCGTCAAGCGCTACTACTCGATCTACGAAAAGCTGCGCCGCCAGGGGATCGACATCTCCCAGCTCTACGACTACCTGGCGTTCCGCATCGTCACCGTCAGCAAGTCGGACACCTACGCCGCCCTCGGCGTCGTGCACCAGAACTGGCGTCCCATCCCAGGGCGATTCAAGGACTACATCGCGATGCCCAAGCCCAACCTCTACCAGTCGCTGCACACGACGGTGGTGGGCAACCAGGGGCAGCCTTTCGAAGTGCAGATCCGCACCCGCGAGATGGACCTGGTGGCGGAAGAGGGGATCGCCGCCCACTGGCGCTACAAGGAAGGGAAGCTCGAGGCGCGCGAGCACGATCCCAACATCCTCTGGCTGCGCCAGCTCCTGGAGTGGCAGAAGGAGGTGCAGGACCCGCGCACCTTCCTCACCACCCTCAAGGTCGACCTCTATCCCGACGAGGTCTACGTCTTCACGCCCAAGGGGGACGTCCTCGCCTTCCCGCGCGACGCCACGCCGCTCGACTTCGCCTACCGGGTGCACACCGACCTCGGCCACCACTGCGCCGGAGCGCGGGTCAACGGCCGCCTGGTGCCGCTGCGCACCGGCCTCCAGAACGGCGACATGGTGGAGATCCTGACCAATCCGGCGCGCAACCCGAGCCGCGACTGGCTGACCTTTGTCACCACTTCGCGGGCGAAGAGCAAGATCCGCCAGTGGCTCAACACGCAGCAGAAGCAGCGCGCCCAGGAGATCGGCCGGCGGCTCTTCGAAAAGGAGCTGCGCAAGGCCGGCGTGCCCCTCAAGAAGGTCGTCGAGGTCCCCGAGATGGCGGCCTACCTCCAGGAGGAGGGGCTGTCGAGAGTGGACGACCTCTACTCCCGCATCGGTTTCGGCAAGACCGAGACCCGGCACGTGCTGGAGCGGGTGCTGGGGGAGGGGAAGCTGGACGAGGCGGCGGAGAAGCCGGGCCGCTTCCGCCAGGCGGTGAGCAAGATCCTCCCCTTCGGCTCCGGCGGCCCCATCGCGGTCAAGGGGCACGGCGACCTGCTCGCCTACCTGGCCAAGTGCTGCAACCCGCTGCCCGGCGACGAGATCGTCGGCTACGTGACGCGCGGCCGGGGCGTCTCGGTGCACTCCGTCGACTGCCCGAACGTCCGCAACCTGCTCTACAACCCGGAGCGTGAAATCGAGGTGGAGTGGGAACGCGCAAAGAACGAGGTGTACCAGGTCTCCCTGCTGATCGAAACTGCCGACCAGCCGGGGATGCTGGCCCGGCTCACCGAGGTCATCACGAAGGTGGGGAGCAACATCACTCAGATCGAGGCCGAAACCCACGAGACCGGGCGGGCGTCGATCGGAGTGGTGTGCCAGCTCCGCGACCGCAAGCACCTGGACAAGCTGCTGCGCGAGGTACGCTCGATCGCCGGCGTCCTGCGCGTCGACCGCCGCATGGACGGCGGCCGGGTGGCGGAAGCGCTGAATTAAGGCTGGGGGGTGGAATCCGGCTGATGCTTACGGACCGGCGCCTTGACGACCTTGCCGCTGCGCAGACACCGGGTGCACACGGAGATCCGCCGCACGCGGCCGTCCACCAGCGCGCGCACGGTCTGCAGGTTGGGCTCCCAGGTGCGGGAGGTCACGTTGTGCGCATGGCTGACATTGCGGCCGAAGACCGTCCCCTTGCCGCAGACCTGACATTGCTTGCCCATCTCTCTCGTCTCCTTCGCTTTCATCTCTCGCGAACCCAAAAGGCAGGGTAGCCTACCAGAGCCGCTGCGCCGCCACAACCCCGAAGTGCTCTCCAGCCTGGTCCCGGCGGGGGCGGTCAGGGGAAAAAGTCAGACTTGACGGGAACTTGCGCGGCACTGGCGTTTGGTGTAGGGTCCCGGCATTGGACAATTAGATAGACACAGATGCATTGGTGCCTTGACACCCGTGTCGTGACCTGGTAGCTTCGAGCGAAGCTTTAAGTAAGCGCCTGTAAGTTGCCATCAAGACTGGGCTTTTTAGGGGAGCTTGAAAACGCCGTGTTCTCCCGCGCGAAGAAAGGTGTAGTGGGCCTGGACATCGGCAGCTCGGCGATCAAGCTCGTCGAGCTCCGGGAGCGCAAGGGGGAGTTTCACCTTCAGCGCCTCGGGGTGGAGCCGTTGTCGCCGGAAGCCATCGTGGACGGCTCGATCATGGACTCGTCGCTGGTGGTGGACGCCATCCACCGCCTGAACGACCAGACCAAGATCAAGAGCACCGCCTACGCCACCTCGCTGTCCGGACACTCCGTGATCATCAAAAAGATCCAGTTGCCGGCGATGCCGCAGGAGGAGCTGGCGGACTCCATCCAGTGGGAGGCCGAGCAGTACATCCCCTTCGACATCAACGACGTGCGGCTCGACTACGTGGTGCTGACCGAAGGCGAGCCGGGGCGGGACAACATGGAGGTCCTGCTGGTGGCGGTCAAGCGCGACAAGGTCAACGACTACGTGTCGGTGATCAGCCAGACGGGCAAGACGCCGACCATCGTGGACGTCGACGTCTTCGCGGTGCAGAACGCCTACGAGGTCAACTACGACCTCGACCCGCGCAAGGTCGTGGCACTGATCAACATGGGCGCCGGGGTGACCAACATCAACATCCTGGCCCGCGGCACGACGGTGTTCTGGCGCGACATCTCCTTCGGCGGCAACCAGTTCACCGAGGCATTGCAGCGCGAGCTCAACATCTCCTTCGCCCAGGCCGAGCAGCTCAAGCAGGGGGAGGCGGTGGACCGCTACACGCCGGCCGACGCCCGCACGGTGCTCGACCAGGTGTCGACCGAGATGGCGTCGGAGATCCGCAAGACGTTCGACTTCTTCTCGGCCACCTCGTCGGAGGGCCCGGTCGACGAGCTGATGCTGTCGGGGGGCTGCGCCCTGACGCCCAACCTCCTCCAGGTGCTGCGCGACCGCTTCGAGGTGCCGACGGAGCTGATGAACCCGCTCCGCCGCATCCACTTCAAGGAGAGCGATTTCGACGGCAACTGGTTGCAGTCGATCGCGCCGATGATGTCGGTGGCCGTGGGGCTGGGCATCCGGAAAGCGGGGGACTAGCGGATGATCAAGATCAACCTGCTGTCCGAAGGCAAGCGCCCCGCCGCAGTCCGCAAGGCGAAGACGTCCGCCCTGCTGCAGGGCCAGGACATCGGGCTCTGGCTGCTCGCTCTCGGGCTCCTCGTGGGCGCCGCGGCGACCGGCGTCTACTGGTGGAAGATCAACGGCGAGGTGGAGACGCAGAAAGAGGAGATCGCGGCCGCCAATCACGAGGTCGAGATGCTCGCCTCGGTCATCAAGGAGGTGGAGGACTACAAGCACAAGAAGTCCGAGCTGGAGCGCAAGATCAAGCTGATCAACGATCTCAAGCTCAACCAGCGCGGACCGGTGCGGGTGATGGACCACATCTCGCGCGCCCTCCCCGAGCTCCTGTGGCTGGACAAGATGACGATGAAGGCGAGCACGATCGAGATCGAAGGGCGCGCGTTCAACACCAACGCCGTGGCCAACTTCATCGAGAACCTCGACAAGGTGCCCGAGTTCGAGGAGCCGACGCTCAAGGACACCTCGCAACAGGGCGGCGGCGTCTATAAATTCGTCATCACCTTCAACTACTCGTTCGCGCCGCTGGCCAAGGACGAGGCCGGCAAGGGTGGCGCGGCGGGTGCCCCGGCCAAACCTGCTCCGGCGGGCGCGCCGACCTCAGGGTAGGAGGGATCCCGGTGGCAGTGAAAACCGGACTCGAGGGCAAGCCCTGGTACGTCGGGGCGGGTGTCGGCGCCCTGGTCGGCGGCGCCATCTTCTTTCTCGGCTGGTATCTCTACATCAGCCCGAAGAAGGACGACCTCGCCGTCGGCGAGCGTCAGCTCGCCGACCTGCAGAACAAGATCCAGGAGGGCCGGGCGGCCAAGCAGCAGCTCCCGAAGTTCCGCGATGAGGTGCACCAGCTCGAGGTGGAGCTCGACAAGCTGTTGCGCATCCTGCCGGCGCGGCGCAACACGCCCGACCTGCTGCGGCGCATCCGCTCCCTGGCCGAGCAGGGGGATTTCTCCCTGACGCGGTTCACGCCCGGCAATCTGACCGATAAGGAGTTCTTCAGCGAATGGCCGATCGGCATCAGCGTCGATGGGACCTATCACAACCTGGCGCTGTTCTTCGACCGCATCAGCCGCTTCTCGCGCATCATCAACATCGAGGACTTGACCATCGGCGCCCTGGCGAGCGGACCGCACACGATCACGGCGAGCTTCACCGCCAAGACGTTCGTGTACAAGGAGCCCGAGGCGGCGGCGCCGGGCGGTGGTCCGGGCGCGGCGCCGAAGGCGGCGCCCGGCGGGGACAGCCCGGCGGCGCGCGCCCGTGCCGGCAAGAACGCCGGAGGGCCGGACACATGAGCCAGCGTACGTTCACCATCGTCGGCGTTCTCGTCGTCGCCTTGCTGCCGCTCGCCGGCCGGCCCGCCCGGCCGGCCACCGCGGGCAAGCCCAAGCCGGCGCCGGCGTCTGCAGCCAAGACGCCTCAACCCAAGGCGCCGCCGCCGGCCGCGGCGCCGAGCCCGGCTCCCGCCCAGCCGCAGGGACAGACCAGCGGGCAGGGCGGCGTGCTGGCGCCGAACCCGGGCACCGGCGACATCGACGAGATCCTTCAGGGCGAAGAAGACGTCCTGTCGGGCAACAGCTTCTCCTACGACCCGGGCAACCGCCGCGATCCTTTCAAATCGCTCCTCGCCGGGCCGGAGCGCACCGAGATCCGCGGACCGCGCCCCGAGGGCATCCCCGGCCTGCTGATCGACGAGATCGACCTCAAGGGGATCTGGCGAACGGGCAAGGGGTACGTGGCGCAGGTCGTCGCCACCAACCAGAAGAAGACATATCTCCTCAAGGAGGGCGATCAGCTCTACGACGGCGACGTCGTGAGCATCAGCCACTCCGAGGTGGTGTTCAAGCAGATCGTGCAGGATCCGACGGCGTTGAAGCCGTTTCGTGAGGTGGTCAAGAGTCTGAACCCGGCGAAGTAGGGGGTTCTTTTTGCTTTCAGGTCCCGTAAGGGAGGCGAGTGCCATGGCAGATGTGGTCATCAGAAGACAACGCGACGCGTGGCAACGTCTGCTCGCTTCGCTGGCGCTCCTGACGGTGGCGGCCGGTGCCAGTTGCACCTCCTCCAAATCCGCCAGGATCGTCGAAGCGACGCCTGCCGCCGCCAGCGAGGCGCCGGCAGAGACGAGAACGTCGGCTCCCGCTGCCGCCGAGATCCGGTCCCTCGACCTCCGCGAGGGAGCGCCGGGGGTCTACGTCGACCTGGCGGCGAGCGCCCCGCTGGTGTGGACCAGCTTCCGCAACGCCGACGGCAAGGTGGTCGTCGAGCTGCCCAATACGGTGCCCAGGCCCGGCGTCGCCGACCTCACTCCGGAAGAGGGGCTGGTCGCCTCGCTCAAGGTCGAGAAGAGCACCGAGGGGAGCCGGCCGATGACCCGTCTCGTCATCGCCACCCGCCAGGAATCCGAGCACTCGGTGACGGCCGAAGGGAACAACCTCCGCGTCCAGCTCCTGCCGGTGGAGGAGCAGGCGGCGCCGTCGCGCGGCAAGCTCTCCTTCGAGCCGATCGCGCCAGCTCCCTCCGCGCCGCCGTCAGCGGCCGCCCCTGCCTCCTCGGCGCCCGCTCCTTCGGCGCCTGCCGCGGCGGTCCCCGCGCCGGCTCCGGCACCGCCGTCTGCTCCCGCTCCGCCAACAACCGCCGGCCACGCTGCGGCTCTGGGCACTCCGGACCAGCCCGCCGTGGCGCCGCCGCCGAGCGGGACGGCCGCCACCCGCCTCGACGGCATCGAAGTCCTCGCCTCCGACGGCGGCGCCGTGGTGCGCATCTCCGGCGACGGCGGGTTCCCCTATTCCACGTTCGCCCTCGACGAGCCGGAGCGCTTCGTCATCGATCTCGACGGCGTCATCAACCGCAGCCCGCGCTCCACCATGAACGTCGCCGGCGGCATCGTGGAACGGGTTCGGGTGGCGCAGTTCAAGCCCTATCCCAAGCCGGTGTCGCGCGTGGTGTTCGACCTCAAGGGGAAGGTGGTGCCGGTGATCGAACGCACCGCCGACGCCCTGGTCGTGACCTTCCCGTCCAGCCCCGGCGGCGCCACGGCTGCCCCGGCTCCGGCCCACCATGAAGAGCCGGCGCCTCACGCCGCCGCGAAGCCGCCGGCCGCCGCGGCGGCTTCCGACCTCGCCCTCGCTCCCAAGACGCCGCCCGCGGCCGCGAAGCCGGCCGCGATGGTCGCCCAGCGCAATCCGTCCGGGATCGAGGTCGAGGAGGCTCCGGCGACCCCACCGAAGCCCAAGGAGCCGGCGGCGAAGCCATCTGGCAAGACGGCGAAGGCCGCCGGCAAGTCGCCGGTGCAGATCCAGCCGTCGAAGGAGGTGCCGGCCTCCGGGACGACGACCGGGTCACCTCTCGACACCTTCTCGCCGCAGTCCATGGGCGCCGCCGAGAAGACCTACACCGGCGAGCCCATCGACCTCAAGGTCACCAACGCCGACGTCAACGAGGTGATCCGCACGTTCGCCCAGATCAGCGGGCTCAACATCATCGTGCAGCCCGGGGTCAACGGCACCGTCACCGCCGAGCTGGACAACGTGCCTTGGGATCAGGCCCTGGAGCAGGTGCTCAAGATCAACGGCTTGTCCTATGAGCTCGACGGCAACGTCATGCGGATCGCCCCGGTCGGCGTGCTGCGCCAGGAGGCGCAGGAGAAGCAGGCGCTCGCCCAGGCACAGGCGCTGTCGATCCCGCTGCGCACCGTGTTCCGGCGCCTGAGCTACGCCAGCGCCGGGAATATCGCCGGCCTGCTCAAGTCCGGACAGGCGGGCCTCTTGTCGCAGCGCGGCAGCGTCATCGTCGACGAGCGCACCAACAGCCTGATCATCAAAGAGCTGCCGTCCTTCATGGACACCGTGATCTCGGTCATCGACCGCCTCGACACGCCGGAGCCGCAGGTGATGATCGAGGCGCGGATCATCGAGACGACCAAGCAGTTCAGCCGCGACCTCGGCATCAGCTGGGGCTTCAACGGCCTTGCCGACGCCGCCCACGGCAACACCACGGGGCTCATCTTCCCCAACAACGGCACGGTCAAGGGCGGCGTCAACCTGACCCAGGGCGGCACCAACGGGACGCTCAACCTGACCCTCGGCAACGTCCTCAACACCTTCAACCTGGACCTCGCCCTGAACGCCGCCGAGAACGAGGGCCTGGTCCACATCCTCTCGGCGCCCAAGGTGGCGACCCTCAACAACCAGGTGGCGTCGATCCAGAGCGGCGTTCAGATTCCGGTGCAGACGATCGCCAACAACACGGTGACCGTGCAGTACGTCAACGCGACCCTGCGCCTCGACGTCTTGCCGCAGGTGACCGCCGAGGGTACCATCGTGATGCAGATCAACATCGAAAAGCGCGAGCCGCAGCTCGCCTTCCTGGTGCCCGGCGCCACCAATGCGCCGATCTCCACCAAGGAGGCCAGCACCAAGCTCCTCGTGCGCGACGGTGGGACGGCGGTCATCGGCGGCATCTACAAAGTCACCAACTCGGAGGCCGAGGCCCGGGTGCCGGGGCTGGCGAACATCCCCATCATCGGGCATCTGTTCAAGAACAAGACCAGGAGCGAGCAGAACGACGAGCTGTTGATTTTCATCACGCCACGGGTGATCAAGCTTTGACCGGTGTGGAGCCTGCCATGAAACGCAAGACCGCAGTGTTCATTCTTCTGGTCCTGGCCCTCTCGTTCGCCGGCTGCAGGTCGCGGACGGACAAGAGCGAGGGGACGGTGATCATGTCCATCAGCAACTTCCAGGGGCTGCCCGTCCAGATCTCGGCGACGAACGGCCCCTTCGTGATCCCCAGCCTGACGGTCACCAGCGTGGCGAAAGACCCGACGGGGACCACCGGCAACCTGCAGACGATCGAGCTGAGCTCGTATGAGGTGACCTTCACCCGCCGCGACACCGGCACCCGGGTGCCGCCGCCCGTGGCGGCGACGATTTTCGGGAACATCACCGTCGGCGGCACGTTCTCGTTCAACAATCTGCCGTTCATGAAGGCAGATCAGATCCTGAACCCTCCGCTCCTGGACCTGGCCCGGAAGGGTATCGATTCCGAGACCGGCAGCGCGGTGATCGTCCTGGACTGCAGCATGCGCTTTTTCGGCCGCACCCTGGCGGGTGACGACATCGTCAGCCAGACGGCTTCGTTTACAATTGATGTTACGCCATGAGGGCCTTCAGGAGTATCGGTATGCGACTGTTGAAGAGCTTTTCCCGCTCGTTGATCGGGCTCGCGCTCGTCCTGGCAGTCGCCTGCCAGTCGAATTCGCCGACCGAGCCCAAGGGCTCCGGGACGCCCGCGAATCCCAAGCCGCCCACTCCAGTCACCACCTTCACCATCACCGTGACGGCCAACCCGCCCGCTCTGGCGGTGGGCTCGACGACGCCGAGCAAGATCACGATCCAGGTGCGCCAGACGGACACCGGGCAGCCGCCGCCCGACCTCACCACCGTCACCGTGAGCACGACGCTCGGTGAGTTCGGCTCGGTGGGCAGCGGTCTCCAGAGCACGACCGTGCAGCTCGTCGGCGGCCAGGCCCAGGTCACCCTGTTCCCCGGCGCCAGCCAGGGGACGGCGACCGTCAAGGCCCAACTCAGCACCAGCGCCGGTGCGGCGAACGTCCAGATCGGCCAGCAGGCGACGTTCTTCATCTCCTCGGTCGACCCCGGCGTCGGCAGCCCCTCGGGTGACGACGAGGTGAGGATTTCCGGCGGCGGCTTCGTGTCGCCGGTGCGCGTCGTCTTCGGCAACGCCCCCGCGCAGGTGCTTTCGGTGACCCCGAGCCTCATCCGGGTGCGCACGCCCTCGGCGGTGGCGGCCGGCGTGACCGTCGGGGTCGGCGAGGCGAAGCCGGTCAACGTCTTGGTGACGATCAACGTCAACCAACCGAACGAGCTCCACGATACTTTGAACAACGGGTTCACCTATGCGCTGGGCAACGGGATCCTGCAGCCGCAGGTCCTCTCCATCTCGCCAACCACGGGCACCAACGACGGCGGCACCACGGTGACCCTCGTCGGCGACGGCTTCGATCCGCCGGTGCAGGTGCTCTTCGGCCACGGCGGCGCGGCGGCCAACTTCAACGGCGTCGAAGCCACGGTGCAATCGGTCACCCGCACGCGGATCGTGGCGGTCACGCCGTCGGCCCGCGGCTTCGGTCAGGACAACGTCAACCAGCAGGTCGACATCCTGGTGAAGAACCTGAACTCCGGTTTCAGCACCGTGGCGCCCGGCTACTTCCGCTACGGCTCGTCGGTCCTCATCACCGCCATGAGCCCGGGCGCCGGTCCGGCCACGGGCGGCACCCACGTGACCATCTTCGGCCAGGGCTTCGAGGCGCCGGTGGCGGTGACCTTGGGCGGCATCGGGCAGATCGTGCTCTCGGTGACCGGCACGGAGATCATCATCCAGACGGTCGGCGTCCCGGTGACCACGTGCCCAGCCAACGGCGTGATCCCGGCGACCGGCGTCAGCGTGACCAACATCAACACCGGCGCCAGCAACACGGCAGGCAACCTGACGTTCTCGTTCCAGGTGCCGTTGCCGGTCATCACCGGCATCAGCCCGTCCAGCGGCAGCAAGGGGCTCACGGCCTTCATCTCCGGCAGTAACTTCGCCCCCACCGTGCAGGTCTTGTTCGGCGATCCCACCAACGGCAGCTCGGCGGCCAACACGGTCCTTTCCAGCAGTTCGATCCGCGTGACGGTGCCGCCGGCGCCTCCAGGCTTCGCCTTCAACACGCAAACGTGCCAACTCACCCCGGGACCACCTCCGACGTTCGGGACGCAGAATGTCCCGACGCCGATCAGCGTCACGGTGCGCAACCTCGACGGGACCGGGTGCCTCGCGACGCTCAGCAACGCCTTCTTGCTGACCCCGGACGACAACACCTGCCACTAGCGTTACCCCCGGGGGCGGCTGCCTGGACGGGCAGCCGCCCCCGTTCGTATACTCCCCGCTATGAAAGACCCGTTGCGCCCCCTGCTGCTTGCCGTCCTGGTCCTCTTGCCCATTCTGAGCTGTGGCAAAGCGTCCCCGGTGGCGCCTTCCGGCAGCCTACTGACGATCACCGCGAATCCTTCGAGCGTTCCCTTGAACGGCACCTCGATCATCACGATCGTGGGGAGCAAGCCGAATGGCACGGCGCTCAATACAGGAACCGAAGTCCGCCTGACCGTGGACAGGGGCAGCATCGAGCCGGTGGTCAAAATCGAGGACAACGGCAGAGCGACTGCGACGTTCCACGCCGACGCCCGATCCGGTGCAGCCAAGATCACGGCCGCGACTGGGGCCGACGCGACGGGCGTGTCGACGACGGTCCAGGTAGGCTTGTCCTCGGACAACAAGCCGACCGTTATCGTGTCAGCAAGCCCAAGCACGGTTGCCGTGAATGGCAGTGCCACAGTGACCGTGATTGCGCGCAACAGCGACGGCTCACCGGCACCTGCCGGCAATACCGTCATCCTCACGACGACCCTCGGTACTCTCAGCCCGGCCAAACCCTTGACCACCAGCGATGGCACCGCGACTTCCACGCTGCATGCGGGTGCTCAAGCGGGAACGGCGACGATATCCGCTGTCTTTGGATCGAGCGACGCGGGGACGACGACCTTGACGATCCGTGACGCTGCGGCCGACATGCTCCTGAGCCCGTCCGGCACGATCTCGATTCCGTCCGCGGGCGGATCCATCACCTTCTCGGTGTTCGTCTCCAACACGCAGGGCCAGCCGTTCCAGGGCGCGACCGTCACGTTCTCCACGGACGGCGCCACGGCCACCTACGACAACAACACCAACAAGGTCATCACGGACACCAGCGGCTCCGGGACGAAGACGTTGACGTTCACCTCTACGCAGCTCGCCGGCGTGAAGAGCTTCTCGGTGACGGCCAGCACACCGCGGTCGGACGGTTCGTTGATCTCCAGGACGACGTTCGTGAACGTCACCCAGTAGAGAAAAGCGGTCGCGGCGGGCGTATGTTGCTATAATGCAGCCACTTTGCCCGTCGCGACCTCCGACTCCCGCCACTGTGTCCCCGCAGCCGAGCGCGGACCGGACCTGCCTGCATGACGGACGCCGCCTTCCCTGACCGTCTGACGCAGCTCCGCGCCAAGTGGGAGGCCGACCCGACCTCGCGGGTCTTCCTGCAGCTCGCCGAGGAGTATCGTCATCTCGGCCGTGTCAAGGATGGGCTCGCCGTGCTGGAGAAGGGGCTCAAGGAGCATCCCGGCTACCTCTCCGCCCTGGTGGCCAAGGGGCGCTGCCATCTGGAGCTCGGCGAGGGCGAACCGGCGCGCGCCGTGCTCGAGCGGGTGGTCAAGCAGGACGCCACGCAGATGGTGGCGAACAAGCTCCTGGTCCGCGCCTACCTCGAGACCGGCGAGCCCGCGAAGGCGCGGGAGCGATTGGACCTCTACAGCCTGTTGAACGACAGCGATCCCGAAATCGAGGAGCTGCGGCGGCGGATCAAAGCCATGGACCGGCCGGCTCCGGCGGAGGAGCCGCGCCACATGGACGCCGACCCGTTCGCGCTGGAGCCCCCGGTGCCGCGCCATGATCTCGCGGCTGATGTCTTCGACTTGGCGCCGGCCCCGCGGGAGACCGGCGTCGAGATCCTCCCTCGCGAGCCGGCGGCGCCTGCCGGAGCGCCGGCGCCCGCCGTGGTCACCGCTCAGGCCGCGGCGGTGGAGAGCGCGGAGCCCGGCGATCTCCTGTTCCCCGGTCTGGCCTCGGCGGACAGCCGGCGGCGCTACCTCGACGGCCTCGGCGCGGAAGGCCTGTTCACCTTCGCTCCGGTGGCCGACGACACCGCCTGGCTCGAAGAGGTGTCGGCGACGTCCTATGCCCTGGCTCCGCCGGAGACGGCGGAGGCGGAGGAGGAGCCGGTTGTCG
>Ga0075426_10001883_pt1 | contig 14980 bp, 13 predicted proteins | sample SoiMethybrSBSTD5_FD_75304 | JGI IMG/M metagenome (GOLD analysis project Ga0075426, IMG submission 75304) | Bulk soil microbial communities from a Populus tree surrounding site in Tennessee, USA - Soil MetaG P. TD hybrid SBSTD5 | ecosystem: Environmental > Terrestrial > Soil > Tree plantation... | reverse complement strand
CGTTTCTCGCATGCGCTCTCCTTGGCCCTTACCGCCGCGTTACACTGACAAGCGAACGATTGACGCACCCGCCCGCATCGCATGGCTGCCTTGACGTGATACGTTTTGTCATTCGGCCGCGCGTGCGTAATCTGTGACCACTCGTTCGTCGCTGGCGGCGGCCGGCACCACCAAGCCGACACGTTTCATTCTCGGAAAGCTGCCGGGGGGCATCCCCCCACAAATGTCCCCGGCGCTTACGGCGCCCCTGGTGCAAGCCAGGGGCGCCGTTGTTTCATGGCTTGGCGAATCTTTCGGCCATGGCTCGCATTTTCCCCCTCGCCGCTGCAATATACGCCGGTAAAGCCGTCCGGATACCGTAATGAAACGTTTTGCCGACCTGAGCGAGCAGGAAATCCTGGCGCTCGCCATTACCAACGAGGAAGAGGATTCCCGCATCTATCGGGGCTTCGCCGATGGGCTGCGCGCGCAGTATCCGAGCTCGGCCAAGATGTTCGACGAGATGGCCGAGGAGGAGGTGCGGCATCGCAGCATGCTCTATGACCTCTACCGCGAACGGTTCGGAGAGTATCTGCCGCTGATCCGTCGGCAGGACGTGAAGGGCTTCGTGCATCACAAGCCGCTGTGGCTCGTCCGCCCGCTTGGGCTCGACGAGGTGCGCAAATATGCAGCCGCTATGGAATTCGAGACCGCCCGCTTCTATCGCAAGGCGGCCGAGTCGGCGCGCGACGCCTCCGTGCGCAAACTCCTGATCGAGCTCGCCGAAGCGGAGGACAAGCACGAGAACCTGGCCGAGGAGCTCGACGAGAAGATCCTCACGCCGCGCGCGCGCGAGAAGGAGGACGAGACCGCAAGGCGCATGTTCGTGCTGCAATACGTGCAGCCGGGCCTCGCCGGCCTGATGGATGGCTCGGTCTCCACCCTGGCGCCGCTGTTTGCGGCGGCATTCGCGACCCATCAGACGTGGGAGACCTTCCTGGTCGGCCTCGCGGCGGCGGTCGGCGCCGGAATCTCCATGGGCTTTGCGGAGGCGCTGTCCGACGACGGGTCGCTCACCGGCCGGGGCTCGCCCTGGCTGCGCGGCGCGGTCTGCGGCTCGATGACGGCGATCGGGGGGCTCGGGCATACCCTGCCCTACCTCATTCCGAACTTCTACACCGCGACCGTGATCGCAGTCGCGGTCGTCGTGATCGAGCTCGCGGCGATCTCCTATATCCGCTTTCGCTATATGGATACGCCATTCCTGCAGGCCGCGTTCCAGGTGGTGGTCGGCGGCGTGCTGGTGTTTCTCGCCGGAATCCTGATCGGAAGCTCGTAGGCAACTACCCCGTAAGATGGGTTGAGCGCAGCGAAACCCATCGGCAGACTCTCGAATTCCGAGTCAGCCGGTGAGTTACGCGGTTTCGCCGCTAATCCGCCATACGGTCCCCCCAGCAATGACGAAGGAGAGATCGATGTTCGTTCTCGCACATCTCTCCGATCCGCATCTCGCGCCACTGCCGGCGCCGCGCCCGCATGAGCTGTTCGGCAAACGCTTGCTCGGCTACCTCAACTGGCGTCACAAACGGCAGGCGATCCACCGCCGCGGCATGCTCGATGCGCTGGTGCGCGATCTCAAGGCGCAAGCCCCCGACCATGTCGCGGTCACCGGCGATCTCGTCAACATCGCCACGCAAGCCGAATTCGCGCAGGCGCGCGCCTGGCTCGATGCTCTCGGCTCCCCGCGCGAGGTGACGCTCGTACCCGGCAATCACGACGGCTACGTGCGCCGAGCGCTAGCGATGCAGGCCGGCTTCTGGCGCGACTACATGACGGGCGATGCGGCGGAAGCCGCCTCGCCGGCGTTTCCCTTCGTGCGCCAGCGCGGTCCGCTCGTGCTGATCGGGCTGTCGACCTCGGTCCCGACCGCGGCCTTCATGGCGACCGGGCGGCTCGGCGCGGTGCAGATCGCACGGCTCGACGCCCTGCTGGCGCACGAGTCCGGCCGCTGCCGCGTGGTGCTGATCCATCATCCGCCGCGCAGCCGCAGCAGCCACTACAAGCGCCTTGTGGACGCCGCCGACCTTCTCGCCGTCTTGCGGCAGCGCGGCGCCGAGCTCCTGCTGCACGGCCACGATCACGTCCATGCGCTCGAATGGCTCGACGGCCCGGCAGGCCCGATCCCGGCGGTCGGCGTACCCTCGGCCTCCGCGGCGGTCGCGGAGCCGCGCGAAGCCGCAGCCTACAACCTCTATCGGATCGACGGCGGTCCGGGCGCCTGGCGGTGCGAGGTGGCGACGCGCGGCGTCGTGGACGGCGAGAAGATCGTCGAGCTCGCGCGGCGCGAGCTGAACCTGCCGTAGCAAAAGCAATTAGCACGCCTGATCGGCCGAACCGGAGCCTACGTCGCCCAGCGACCGGCTACTGCTGCAACCGCAGCACCAGAAGGATGAAGGCGGCGATCACGGCGGCCACCCCGAGCACCAGCCCGTAGAGGAAGGCGCGCAGGGAGCGCCAGCGCCAGCGCCGGCGAAGCTGCGCCTCACGCGCCAGCCCGTCGCGCGCCGCGTGCTCGTCAGCGGAAAGCGCCCGCTCGCGCTCGACGATGCGGCGGGCGACGTATTTGCTCACCGCCTCGACGACCACTGCGACGTCGGTCGTTTCCGCCAGGATCTGACGGCCGTAACGGCTGTCCTGCATGAAGCGATAGGTGCGGTTGTCACGCCCCATGTCGACATGGGCGACGAGGTCGATCCAGAGCCGGGGCTTGTCGGCGCGCGCGATCGCGCGGTCGAAAATGTCGATCGTGTCGGGAATTTCGGCGAACAGCGGATCGAGCGCTTCGTTGAGGATCTCGAGCCGCGCGATCTCCGCATCGCGCAAGTCGACGATGACGGCAGTGCGCTCGGCGGACTCGATGCGCGCCTGGCGCAGCGCGTCGCGCAGCCGTCGCGGCGCCAACTCGTCCGGCGCCTGCCGCGCCCTCCTGCGTCCCCACATCACCATCCCCCGCGCGAATGGAATTGGAAGTCCCTGCGCGCCCCCCGGCCACGCTCGCTCCCGCCTGTATAGCGGGTCCGCTCAGCCGCCGGAAGCCAGCGCCTCGGAATAGAACATGTCGCGCCAATCGGCCGGCGGCGCCTTGAGGGTGCCGGTCTTGGCCATGAAATCGACGAACGAGCCGATGCCCTCGAGGCTGGTCGTGTAGCGGATCGCCGGGTCGTTGAGGATCTCGGTCAGCTCGTCGACCGGCATCTTGTCGCCGCTCGCCTTGAGATAGATTTCCGCCGCCCGCCGCTTGTCGGCATTGATGAACTCGGTCGCCTCCTTGAGGGCGGAGAGAAACGCGCCATAGAGTTTTGGATTGTCCTTGCGGAATTTCGTGGTCGCCGCGATGACGTTGAACGACAGCCCGCCGGTGAAATAATCCGTGCTGGTGAGCAGCCGGCGGATGTTGGGACTCTTCAGCTGACGATACTGGAACGGCGAGGAGGAGAAGTTGGCGACGACTTCGCTCGTGCCGCCGAGCATGGCGGCAGTCGCATCCGGGTGGGCCATCGAGACGGTGAGGTGATCGAGCGCGTTGAACTTGTCGATGCCGAACTCCTTCGCGGCCGCCATCTGCAGGATGATGGCCTGCATCGAGACCTTGATGGCGGGCAGCGCGATCTTCTGTCCGTCCTTGAAATCCTTGAGCGACTTGATGGCCGGATCGCGCACCAGCAGCATCAGCGGCGAGACGTTGAAGCCGGTCGCGCCCCGGACCTCGATCGGGCTGCCCTTGGTCTTCGACCAGACCGTGATGATCCCCGGGATGCCGAGACAGACGAAATCGACGCTGCCGGAGATCAGCGCATCGTTCATGACGTCGCTCGACCGGAAGGTCGCCCACTCGACCGAGACGTCGCCCAGGCCCGCAGCCTTAGCGTGCTTCTCGATCATCTTCTGGTCCTGCATGATGAAGAACTGCATGTAGGCGCTGCCGAACTGCTTGGCGACGCGCAATTCGTGCGCCTCGGCGCGCGCCCCGGCTGGCCGCGCCAGCAGGCTCAAAAGCACGGCGAATGCGACCAGCCCGCGATTCATGAATATCCTCCCCGCGCGCCGGAAAATTCCGGCGCCGCACGTTGTTGTTGAGGGAACATTACTACAATGGGTAGGGTAGAGCACCTCCGGCGAGCGGAGGCCGACGGCGCGCGGCGGAGGCGGCCGGAGAGGCAACAGGGGACGCGCTAGGATGGCCCATGGCGTGCAGGAGCGGAGGCAGGCCGGTGCGCAAGCCGGAGCAGGTCCGGAGCCGCTGCTGGTCGCGGACGGCGTGACCCTGCAATACAAGACCACCGATCATCTCGTCACCGCGACCTGGCGCGTGGGCTTCGAGGTGTTCGCCGGGGAACGCTTCGTACTGCTCGGGCCGTCCGGCTGCGGCAAGTCGACGCTGCTCAAGGCGATCGCGGGATTCATGGCGCCCGTCGAGGGCACGTTCCGGCTCGCCGGTGCGCCCATCACGCGGCCGGGCTCCGACCGCATGATGGTGTTTCAGGAATTCGACCAGCTGCTGCCATGGAAGACGGTGCTCGGCAACGTCATGTTCCCGCTGCTTGTCAACCGGCGCATGCCGCGATCCGAGGCGCGCGCGCATGCCCGCGATCTCATCGCCAAGGTCAACCTCAGCCGTTTCGAAGCAATCTATCCGCACATGCTGTCGGGCGGCATGAAGCAGCGCACCGCCATTGCGCGCGCCCTCGCCATGGAGCCGAAGGTGCTGCTGATGGACGAGCCGTTCGCTGCGCTCGACGCGCTCACCCGCCGCAAGATGCAGGAGGAGCTGGTCGGGCTGTGGGAGGAGGTCGGCTTCACCGTCATCTTCGTCACCCATTCGATCGAGGAGGCGATCCTGGTCGGCAGCCGCATCCTGGTGCTCTCGCCGCATCCGGGCCGGGTGAAGGCCGAGCTCAACGCCCACCACCTCGGCTTCGAGTCGCTTGGCACGCCGGAATTCGAGGCGCTCCACCGCCGCATCCATGACCTCCTGTTCACCGACAGAATTGAAACCGAATTGGCCTCGGAGGCCGCCCATGGCTGAGCTTGCGATCCATTCCCGGCCGGATCAGTCGCCGCCGGTGCGGCCGGAGCGCGTCATCACCCTCGACGCCCTCGGCGCGGTGGGCGATGCGGCCCGCCCGCTCGGGCCGATCGAGCGCCTCGCCAACATCACGCTGGTGCGCCGCCTGGTCGTGCTCGCGGTGCTCGCGGTGCTGTGGGAAGCGTTTGCGCGCTACACCGCGAACCCGCTGCTGTTTCCGAGCCTGAGCGAGACGCTCGCCGCGTTCTGGGACGCGACCGCCCGCGGGCCGCTGATCGATCGCACGCTGAACTCGCTGAGCGTGCTTGCCATGGGCTATGGGGTCGGCCTCGTCGCGGCGGCCGTGTTCACCACGCTCGCGGTATCGACGCGGGCCGGCACCGACCTGCTCTCGACGCTGACCGCCATGTTCAATCCCCTGCCCGCGATCGCGCTGTTGCCGCTGGCGCTCTTATGGTTCGGGCTGGGCGCGAAGAGCCTGGTGTTCGTGATCGTGCATTCGGTGCTGTGGGCGGTCGCGCTCAACACCCATTCGGGCTTCACCTCGGTCTCGCCCACCCTGCGGATGGCCGGGCAGAATTGCGGCCTAAAGGGGCTCTCGTTCGTGATGCTCCTCTTGGTGCCGGCCGCCTTTCCGTCGATCCTGACCGGGCTCAAGATCGGCTGGGCGTTCGCGTGGCGCACGCTGATCGCGGCCGAGCTCGTCTTCGGGGCGAGCTCGCGCTCGGGCGGGCTCGGCTGGTTCATCTTCGAGAACCGCAACGAGCTCGAGACACCCTCGGTGTTCGCCGGCCTCCTGACCGTGATCCTGATCGGTCTCGTGGTGGAAAGCGTGATCTTCCGCACCATCGAGAACATGACGGTGAGGCGCTGGGGAATGCAGAGCTGAAACGCGGTCAGCCGGCTAGCGCCTCGCAGGATGCCCTGATTATCAGCGTGGCAGAACATCCTTATAGTTGCGAAGCCCGGGCGGAAGCGCGACCCCGACGCGTCGGCGGCAGAACCGCCCGCCTTTGGAAAGATTGTCGAGGATTACTTCAGCCGCGTCTTCGTATGAGATCGTCAACTCGGGCACTTTTTGCTTGAAAGCAAAAGCCAAGGCCAGTCTGGGCAGAACGTAAGTGTAGGCCGGTCGTGTCACCGGCCATTCGTCGACAGACAGACGCAAATTCCCTGTTGGCTTGCCGTTCTCAGACGCGATCATCGGGCCGGGACACAACAGTGACCAGTCCAAGGGGCTCCTCCGAAGTGCGTCGAGATTGGTACGGTGTGCCTCGTAAACCTTCGGGACCTTCGGCAGGTCGACCGCCATGATGTGCGTGCCGGGCACGTTGAGAACCGCCGCGCCGCCGAATTGCCAGAGTCGACCGCCTTCGCCGAGACTTATAATTGTCGAATTGACCACAGTCTGCACAAGCCGGGTGAAGGTAGAGCCCTCCGTCACATTGCCGGCTGCATTGATGGCGACATCGTGTCCGACCATCACCCTGGCGATGTCGGCTGACTTGCTCATGTCACCAGTAGACACGTGCAAGTTTGGCGGAATGGGTCTGTCAACGAGACTTAGGAGTTTCGTCTGGTCGCGTACAAACGCGGTCACTTCGTGAGCCCGCTGGAGCGCGAGTCTCAGAATGCGTCGGCCGCTATTGCCAGTGGAGCCAAGGAGAAAGATTTTCACGACCGCACCCCGAGTTTGACCACACAGGCCCCCCAGGCGCTCGCGTACATGGTAGCAGACCGAGGCGCCGGACGCCCATGGGATTGCGGCGTGGCGCGACCTCCGAGCGAAGCGAAGCAATCGCATGCAGTGGAAGGAGGTTGCTTCGGGCGCTTGGCGCCCTCGCCATGAGGCTAATGGGTCACTTGATCCACAGCCAGGGCGTCCACGGCGCCGGCTTCCAACGACGATCCGGCGTCTTCTCCTGCTCTTTGGTGAGCGGACGCGCCCGCAGCCGCCGACGCTTCATCATTATCCCGAATAATGAAAAGCCGCCCGTGCGGGGGCGGGTCCAGGCGAAGCGCTTTTCCGGCGAACTCAACATCGCATCAATCCGCAACTGCTCGAGGACACATGGCTGCATGCGTCCGGCGCCGAATGATGCCGTCGTGGGCTTAACGTCGCGTCAAGAAGGCGATGTCCCACGCCCTCCGGTAGGCGGTATTTTGACACCATAACTGCGGCCGTTACGTGCGCGATTCGAATTCCGGGCGCAAGTCACGGCGTCATGAATTTCTCCCGCTTCGCCAATTGCCTACGGCGGGGCCTGCGTGCTGACTGGAAGGCGTTCTGATTCGCCCGGGGGCCGATGACCCAAACCACCCAGCCGTCGTCCCATTCCTGGCTGGCGACGCTCAATGCCGAGCAGCGCCGTGCGGTCGAGCATGGCGATCCGGACCCGCGGCCGCTCCTGATCATCGCCGGCGCCGGCTCCGGCAAAACCGCGACGCTCGCCCACCGGGTCGCGCATCTGATCGCGCGCGGCTCCGATCCGCGCCGCATCCTGCTGATGACCTTCTCGCGCCGGGCGGCCGCCGAGATGAGCCGCCGGGTCGAGCGGATCATCGCACAGGCGCTGAGCGACCGCGCGGGCGCGATGCCCGGCGGCTTGACCTGGTCGGGCACGTTTCATGCGATCGGCGCGCGCCTGCTGCGGGAATACGCGCCGACGATCGGCCTCGACCGTGGATTCTCGATTCACGATCGCGAGGATTCGGCCGATCTGATGAACCTGATCCGGCACGACCTCGGCTTCTCCAAGACGGAGAAGCGCTTTCCCGCCAAGGCGACCTGCCTCGCGATCTACTCGCGGGTGGTCAATGCCGAGACCTCGCTCGAAGAGGCGCTGGCGAAATCGTTTCCCTGGTGCGCGGCGTGGGAAGACGAACTGCGTGCGCTGTTCGCCGCCTATGTGGAGGCCAAGCAGCGCCAGAGCGTTCTCGATTACGACGACCTGCTGCTCTATTGGGCGCACATGATGGCGGACGGCGCGATCGCCGCCGAGCTTGCGGCGCGCTTCGATCACGTGCTGGTCGACGAATATCAGGACACCAACCGGCTGCAGGCCTCGATCCTGCTTGCGCTCAAGCCGCGCGGCGACGGCCTGACCGTGGTGGGTGACGATGCCCAGTCGATCTATTCGTTCCGCGCCGCCACGGTGCGCAACATCCTCGACTTCCCGCACCATTTTTCCCCGCCCGCCGAGGTCGTCACGCTGGAGCGCAACTATCGCTCGACCCAGCCGATCCTCGCCGCCGCCAATGCGGTGATCGCGCAGGCCGCCGAGCGCTTTTCCAAGACGCTATGGTCGGACCGCACCGCGGCCGAGCGGCCGGCGCTGGTGAGCGTGCGCGACGAAAGCGACCAGGCGCGCTACGTGGCCGAGACGGTGCTGGAGCAGCGCGAAGCCGGGCTCGCGCTCAAAACCCAGGCGGTGCTGTTTCGCGCCTCCCACCATAGCGCACCGCTCGAGATCGAGCTTGCCCGGCGCAACGTTCCGTTCGTGAAGTTCGGCGGGCTTCGCTTCCTCGAAGCCGCGCACGTCAAGGACGTGCTCGCGTTCCTGCGCTGGGCCGAGAACCCGCGCGACCGGGTGGCGGGATTCCGCGTCATCCACCTCTTGCCGGGCGCCGGGCCGGCGACCGCGGCGCGCCTGCTCGATCGCATCGCCGGCGCCGCCGATCCGCGTGAAGCGATCGAGAGCTTCCGGCCGCCCGGAGCGAGCGCCGAGGAGTGGCCCGCCTTCGCGCGCGCCTTTGCGCTCGCCTATGGCAAGGCGACCACATGGCCGGCCGAGCTCGAGCTCGTGTGCGACTGGTACACGCCGCATCTCGAGCGGCTCTACGAGGATGCCGCAGTGCGCGCCGGCGACCTCACGCAGCTGGCGCAGATCGCCGCGACCTTTGCGAGCCGCGAGCGATTCCTCACCGAGCTCACTCTTGATCCGCCCGGCGCCACCAGCGACGAAGCCGGCGTGCCGCTGATCGACGAGGATTATCTGATCCTCTCGACCATCCATTCGGCCAAAGGCCAGGAGTGGAAGTCAGTATTCGTGCTCAATTGCGTCGACGGCTGCATCCCGTCAGATCTCGCAACCGGCTCCTCGGAGGAGATCGAGGAGGAGCGCCGCCTGCTCTATGTGGCGATGACCCGCGCCCGCGATCATTTGCACCTCATGCTGCCGCAGCGCTTCTACGTTCACCAGCAGCGCGGCGGCGGCGACCGCCATCTCTACGCGAGCTGCAGCCGCTTCATTCCGGCTGGCATCCGCAGTCACTTCGAGACCCGCGCCTGGCCGCCGGCGGTCGACGCCGCGGCCCACGCGCCGCCACGCGAGGCGATCGACATCGGGGCGCGCCTGCGGCGCATGTGGCGGTAAGGGCGGCGCATCCCGGCAGGCGATTTGCGCAGGCGAACAGGGTCCGGCGCGCCTGCCCTACACGCAGCGGCCGCCGTCCACCTGGACAATGTTTCCGGTGACGAATGCGGCCTCGTCGGAGGCCAGGAAGAGCGCCGCATTGGCGATGTCCTGCGGCTGGGCGAGCCGGCCGAGCGGCACGGTCGCCTCGAATTTCTGCCGCTGGCCTGGCGCATTGCCGAGAAAGCTCGGCAGCAGCGGCGTCTCGGTCGCGACCGGCGCGATGGCGCAGACCCGGATCTTGTCGGGCGCAAGCTCGACCGCGAGCGTCTGGGTGAGGAGATGCACCGCCCCCTTGGTCGCGTTGTAGGCGGAGAGTCCCGGACGCGGCCGCAAGCCGGCGGTCGAGCCGATGTTGATCATCACGCCGCCGCCGCCCTCGCGGAACACCGGCACCATTGCCTGGCTGAACAGGAACACGCCCTTCAGGTTGACCGCGATCACGCGCTCGAGCTCTGCCTCGTCGATGTCGGTCACCGGCTTGTTGACGTGGGTGATCCCCGCATTGTTGACGAGGCAGTCGATGCGTCCGAAGGCCGACAGCGCCGCTTTGATGGCCGCATCGATGTCGGGTTTGCGCGTCACGTCGCAGCGGATCGCCAGCGCAGCCTTGCCGATCGCGCCGGCCGCCTCTTTCGCCGCCTCCGCGTTGAGATCGAGCACCGCGACGCGTGCGCCTTCACGCGCAAAGGTCTCCGCGATGCAGCGGCCGATGCCGGAGCCCGCCCCGGTGACGATCGCGACCTTGTCTTGCAGACGCATTATGTTCCTCCGAAGTCGTCATTCCGGGACGGCCCGCAGGGCCGGACCCGGAGTCCAGCCATGGATTCCGGGTTCGCGGCACTCAAGTCGGCTATAGCCGACTTGGGAATTATTTGATTGCCGATTTCGGGTAGACCCGAAATCGGTGCCGCGCCCCGGAATGACGGGGTGGGCGTGACAGACCATCATGCTCCCAGCCCGTATCGCCGGCCCCAGCCGAGGCCGTCCTCGGTGCGGCCGCGCGGCTTGTACTCGCAGCCGACCCAGCCCTGATAGCCGAGCCGGTCGAGCGCATCGAACAGCGCCGGATAGTTCACCTCGCCCTCGTCCGGCTCGGCGCGCGAGGGCACTGCCGCGATCTGCACGTGGCCGATCAGCGGCAGAAACTTTTTCACCCGCGTCAGGAGATCGCCGCTGGTGATCTGCACATGGTAGAAGTCGAACTGGATACGCAGGTTTTTTCGTCCGACCTTGTCGATCAGATCCGCCGCCTGCTCCACGCGGCTGACGAAATAGTGCGGACGGTCGCGCGGATTGAGCGGCTCGATCAGCACCGTGATGTTCTTCTCCGCCGCGAGATCGGCAGCGCGCGCATAGTTTTCGAGAAAGGTGCGCTCGGCGGCCGGCCGTTGCTCCGGCGCGACCACGCCCGCCATGGTGTGGATCGCGGTGCCGCCGATCGCCGCCACATAGTCCAGCGCGCGTCCAAACACCTCGGCGAACTCGCGCCCGCGGCCCGGCACCGCCCCGAGCCCGGCCTCGCCGCCATTCGGACGCGGCGGCGTATTGATGCCGAGCTGGACGAGGCCATGCCGGGCGATCTCGGTGCGGATGTCGGACGGCGCCTGCTCATAGGGAAACTGCAGCTCGACCGCCTTGAAGCCGGCGGCAGCCGCGGCGCCGAAGCGCTCGATCGGCGGCCGGTCGGCGAACATGTAGGCAAGATTGGCGGCGAAGCGGGGCATGCGTTGTCCTTGAGTGCGCATTACGGATCGTCGCCGGCTCGCCCGCAAGTGCGGGACGCGCATGCGGCATTATCGGCATGCCGGGGCCACGCGTCCCGTTTGCCCACTGCCCACCCGAATGGGCAAGGTGTGGCGCACCTTGCAATCGCTACCCTAACGTCCAGCCATCCCGCTCCCAAATAACCGTCGGATAATATTTGTAAATCCGTTTTTGGGCTATCGCCCATCACATTGCCCACATTCTGGATGGGATGTTTTGTGGTTGACGTCTGGGTGCAACAGGGTTCCGATGTCGAGGATCGCGAGCGCGACCGGACGCGCAGATCCGGACCGCCGGGATCGGCGAGGACGCCCATGAACGCCCAGCAGCTGCTGCAGGAAATCTCCGACTACTGCCGCCAGACCGGCCTGGCCGAGTCGACCTTCGGCCGCCGCGCCGTCAACGACGGCAAGCTTGCGAGCCGGCTGCGCAATGGCGGGCGGATCACGACCGACACGCTCGACCGCGTCCGCGCATTCATGGCCGAGAACCGGGCCGAGGCCGGGGCGCGGCCCGCCCTGATCGCGCGCGGCAACGAGGCTCGATCCACGCCGGCAGCCGTCGCGAGCACGCTCGCGATGCGGACGCCGCCCGAGCACACCGCAGTCGCCGAGCGGCCTGGCGCGCCCGATCCGCAGCGCAATTTCCGTTTCTTCGACAATCGGCAGAAGTACCTGCTGTTCGTGAACACCTGCAGCGAGAAATGGGTGGTCGCCCACCGTGTCTCGCTCGAGCTCGCCAACATCCATCCGCGCCCGCCGGCGGTGCGCGTGTTCGATGCCGGCGTCGGCGACGGCAGCGTGCTCGCCCGGGTCATGCGCGCGATGCACGACCGCTTCCCGACCATGCCGTTCTACGTGGTCGGCAAGGAGATCAGCCTGGAGGACGTCCGCCTCACCTTGCAGAAGGTGGCGGACCGGTTCGTCGAGCATCCGGCGACCGCGCTGGTGCTGACCAATCTCGCCTATGCGGATGCGCCCTGGCTCGCGGTCAAGTCGGTGAGCGCAGCCTCGAGCCTGGTGTGGCACGAGCTTCCGCTCGCCGGCGACAGCGCGCATCGGTTCGAGGCGCAGATCACCGATCTCGAGCCATTCCTGGCCGAGAACTGGAAGGCCGGCGTGAGCCGCAAGACCGGCAATCCGGTCTATGAGCGGCCGGTCGTGCTGGTGATCTATCGCGAGGACCACAAGTTCCTGCTCGACCCGATCCTGCCGCGGCCGGGCGGCACCATGGCGAACTACGACCTCGTGATCGCCTCCCAGCCCTATCGCGCCCGCGCGCCGCTCGAGTTCAAGGCGAAGCGCGTGATCGCCCCGCTCGCACGCGCGCTCGGGCCCGGCGGGCGGCTGATCGCGATCCATTCGCACGGCAACGATCCGGGCCAGGAGATCATCCAGAAGGTCTGGCCGGGCGACAATCCGTTCGTCCACGACCGCCATCAGATCATGAAGACGGTGAAGCAGGAGCTCGGCCTCGCGGGACGCGATCTCAACTTCAATGCCTATGCGGACAACCGCTCGATCTTCCGCTACGACATGCACACGCTCCCCTCCGAGGTGTCGGAGTCGATCGGCACATCGACCCTGTTCGCGGCCTGGAATGCCGCGATCTACGTGGCGCAGGTCGAGGACGACCGGCTCGAAAGCGTGGTCGGCGCGCAGCGCTATCTCGATGCGACCCGCGAGGTGCTGCGCCAGCAAGGCGGCCTCTGGTTCCTCGACGAGTCCTACGTGATCTCACGGCGGCGCGAATGAGCGAGCTCAGGAGCATCGTTACGACCAAGCCGCCCGCGTTGCGGTCGGCGCCGCCGCTCGTGCCCGCCGAGCCGAGCGAGACCGCGCGTCTCGCCGCGTTCGTGCGCCCGGCGAGCTTCGAGGCGACGCGGGCCTCGGACGCCGAGCTCGATGCGCTCGCCGCCGCCGCGCGCCGCGGCACGCGCATCTATGTGAGCGCAGTCCCGTCGCGCCCCGCCAACGAACAGATCGCGATTGCCCGGCGGCTCAGCGCCCGCGGGTTCGAGCCGGTGCCGCATCTCGCCGCGCGCAATTTCGCCAGCGCGGATGCGCTCGACCGTCACCTCGCCCGGCTCGCCGACACAGCCGGGGTCAAGCGCCTCCTGATCATCGGCGGCGATCGCGACACGCCCGCGGGTCCGTTCCACCATGCGCGCGAGGTGATCGAAAGCGGCTTGCCGCAGAGCCGCGGCATCCGCGAGGTCGGGATCGCCGGCTATCCGGACGGCCACCCGCGCGTTGCCCAGAGCGAGATGGACCGCGCGCTCGCCGCCAAGATCGAGGCTGCGACGGCGACCGGCCTCGCGGTGCACATCGTGACGCAATTCGTCTTCTCGCCCGCGCCGCTGCTCGCCTGGATCGCGCGCCTGCGCAACCAGGGCATCGAGCAGCCGGTGCGGATCGGGCTTGCGGGGCCGGCCTCGGTCGCGACGCTGCTTCGCTTTTCCGCGATCTGCGGGGTCGCGGCCTCCGCACGGACGCTGGCGCGCAATGCCGGGCTCGCCAAGCACCTGTTTGGCGCGAACGCGCCCGACGCGATGATCCGCGCGCTCGCCGCCGCCCGGCCCGGACTGGGCGATGTCGCGCCGCACTTCTTCGGCTTCGGCGGCCTCGCCGCGACTGCGCGCTGGGCCGCGGCGGTTGCGGCCGGACGCATTGCGCTCGACCATGCGGACGGCTTTCGGGTCGAGCCACCGTAGGATGGGTTGAGCGCAGCGAAACCCATCATCTGAACGCGACTGGCCAATCGGCCGATGGGTTTCGCTTGCGCTCAACCCATCCTACGGGCGGGCCCGCTCGCCCGCTTGCGCCCGGCCACGGCGTCCGTAGAGTCTCCTGCCTCGACTTGCTCCCACGCATGAGGCCGTCATGGGCGTTCGCTATTTTGGCGCGGCGGTTCCGCGCATCGAGGACCCGGATCTCGTCGCCGGGCGCGGACGCTACCTCGACGACATCGCGCTTCCCGGGCTGCTGCACGCCGTCTTCGTGCGCGCGATCCTCGCCCATGCGCACATCCGGGCGATCGACAGCGCGGCCGCCGCCGCGCTGCCGGGGGTGGTCGCGGTCCTGACTGCGGCCGATCTCGGCGTCGCCGGCCAGGCGATGCCGCAATTCGCGCCCTCGCCCCTGATCGCGCAGAACCGGACGCAGCATGTCCTGGCGTCCCAGGCCGTGCACTACGTCGGCGAGGCGATCGCGGTCGTGGTGGCCGAGACCCGCGCGATCGCCGAGGATGCGGCCGCCCTCGTCGCCGTCGATTATGCGCCGCTCGCTCCCGTCGCCGATCTCGCCACGGCGCTCGACGCCGGTGCGCCGCGAGCGCACGAGGGCGCGCCCGACAATCGCGCCGCCGCCCTGCGGGCGAAGTTCGGCGATGCCGACCAGGTGTTCGCGCGCGCCGCGCATGTGTTTCGTGAGCGCATCACCCAGCATCGCGGCGGCTGCCACGCCATGGAATGCCGCGGCGTCATCGGGGCCGAGGACCCGATCGCGCGCCAGCTGGTGCTGTGGAGCTCGACCCAGGCCCCCTACATGGTGCGCCGGACATTGGCCCAGTTCCTGGGCACCGATGAGAGCCGGTTTCGCGTCATCGCCCCGCAGGTCGGGGGCGGTTTTGGTCCGAAGGCCGGCGTCTATGCAGAGGAATTCGCCATCGCGCTCACGGCGATGAAGCTGCGCCGACCGGTCAAATGGGTGGAGGACCGCCGCGAGCACTTCCT
>Ga0075426_10001882_pt1 | contig 14982 bp, 14 predicted proteins | sample SoiMethybrSBSTD5_FD_75304 | JGI IMG/M metagenome (GOLD analysis project Ga0075426, IMG submission 75304) | Bulk soil microbial communities from a Populus tree surrounding site in Tennessee, USA - Soil MetaG P. TD hybrid SBSTD5 | ecosystem: Environmental > Terrestrial > Soil > Tree plantation... | reverse complement strand
TGCGCGCACGCTGGTGATCGCCGGCGAGAAGGACGCGGGCACGCCGCCCTCGATGTCGGAGACGCTCGCGGCGAGGATTCCCGGGGCGCGGCTCACGGTGCTCCCCGGCGCCGCGCATCTGTCGGCGGTCGAGAAGCCCGCCGAGTTCAACGCGCTCGTCCGCGACTTCCTCGCCTCGCCCTAGCTACGCCGCGAAGATCGCCGCGGTTCCCGCCACGCCGAGGATCGCGGCGACGATGACCGGTGTGTTCAGCGATTCGTTGCGCAGGAAGGCCGCGGCGAGGAAGAGCGTGATGAACACCTCGATCGACTCGATGAGGGCGACGCGCGACATCGGGCCGAGATTCAGCGCGGCGAAATACAGGATCTGGCCGAAGGAAGCGGTCGCGCCGGCGACGATGAGCCAGCCGTTGAAGCGCGTGAAAGTCGAACGCACGGCGCGCGCGTAGTCCGCGGAGAAGGCGGCGGTCGCGACGAAGAGCGCCGCAGCGACGAGCGTCCCGACCAGCGCGCCGAGGAGCGCATCGTGCGCGTCCGCGAGGCCCATCTTGCGCAGCAGGTATCCCGATGCATAGCCGAGCGCCGACACCACGCCGAAGGCGTAGCCGCCGAGGCTCGCCGCGGTGCCGCGGTCGGCGCGCGCGCGTGTCGCGATCAGCACGCCGAAGCTCGCGAGGATCAGCACGAGGCCGAGCGTCATTCCGGTGGTGAGCTCCTCGCTGAGCACCACGACCCCGAGGACGACCGCGAAGAACGGAACCAGCCGCTTCAACGCCGCCGAGCGCATGGCGCCGAGGCGCTCGACGCTGCCATAGAAGAAGACGCGGCCGACGAACGCCGTGAGGATGCCGGCGCCCGCGAACCACGCAGCCGCACGCGCCGTCACCGGCTCGAAGCCGCGCACGACGCCCAGGATCGCCCAGCAGGCGCCGGCGATGCCCGCCGTGAGAAGCAGCGAGACGAACGCCCCGTTGTCGGTGGAACCGCGCGCGCCGCGCGCGATGGTGACGTTCGAGATCGCGAAGCAAGCCGCGGACGCGAGCGCCAGGGCATCGCTCGCGAGAAACGCGCCGGTCATTTAGAGACTCGCCTTACAGCAAGCTGCTGCCATTTAGAGATTCGCCTTGCAGCAAGCTGTTCCCATTTGGCTTAGAGGAGGCCGGGAATCCAGCGCTTCACGTGCCGGCAATAGTCGCGGTAGTCGTCGCCGAAGAGCTCGGCGAGGCGCGCCTCGTCCTCGCGCACGCGCCGGTCGAACCATATCGCGTGGAAGGCGAACACCGCCGCGGCGATCCACGAGCCGAGCGTGAGCGCGAGCCCGGCGAAGAAGATGAGGTGCCCGAGGTACATCGGGTTGCGCACGAAGCGGTACGGTCCCTGGCGCACGATGCGATCGGGTGGAATCGCGATGCCCGGCCCGCCACCGCCCTCGCGCGCGCGGAAGTTGCCGACGAGCCGGTACTGGAGGTAACCCCACGCGAGCAGCGGCAGGGCCCACCAGTGGATCGCCGGCACGCCCTGCTGCAGCAACGCCTCCCCCGCGAAGAGCACGACCGGCCAGACGACGAAGGTCCGGTTGGACGTGCTCTTGAGCCAGCGGCGCAGGCTGCGCACCTCAGAAGGCGCGGGGAAGCGCTTCAGCTCTTCGCGACCTCGTCCTTCGGCATCGCGAGGATGAAGAAGTTGGCGATGACGATGGTCACGGCGAGGAACCAGAACGTCGAGATGAGCCCGTAGCGGTCGGCGATGATGCCGCCCAGCAGCGGCGCGACGGAGGAGCCGAGCGCCTGCGCGCCGAAGAGGATGCCGATGCTCGTGCCCCCCATGTTCTTCGGCGTCGTCTCGAGGAGCCACGCCTGCATCACGGGGCGGATCGCGTAGAGGAAGAAGCCGAGCGCGGCGACGAAGAGGATGAAGGCGAGCGACTTGCCCGCGAACGCCATGAAGACGAGCACCACGGCGCTCATCAGCATGCTCGTGATCATGATGCGCCGCCGCCCCATCCGATCCGACAGGTGGCCGGCGATGGGGGATGCCGCGAATCCCGCCGCCTGCAGCGCGAACATGCCCGCGCCGACCCAGAAGGGCGAGTAGCCCATCTCGTAGGCGAGATACACGGGCAGGAACGTGAGCAGAGCGTTCTGCGTCATCGAGCGGAAGGCGGAACCCGCCGTGAGCACGATGAGAGCGCGGTTCTTGAACAGCGCCGGCACGCCGCGGAAATACTCGCGCAGCGACTGATGCTCGTGGTCATCGTCGACTCTCTTCTCGCTCTTCGGCCCGAGGCGCACGGTGCCGAGGAAGAGGAGGATGAGGAGCGACATCACGAGGCCGGGCGCGACGTTGAGCACCACCACCTGCCGCCACGTGAGCACCGAGAGCAGCGCGCCGATCGCGATGGGCGCGAGCGCGTCGCCGACGTTTCCGCCCATGCCGTGCAGCGACAGCACCAGGCCCTTGCGCTCGGGGAAGCGGCGCGCGAGCGTCGGGATCGCCGTGGGATGCCACAGGCTGTTGCCGAAGCCGACGAGCGCCACGCAGCCGAGCAGCATGAGGTAGCCGTGGCTGAAGCCCATGAGCAGGTACGGGAACCCGACCCAGAAGAGCGACAGCGCCATCAGCACGCCCTTGCGGCCGACGGTGTCGACGAGGATGCCGCCGGGGACGTTGGCGATCGCGCCGGCGATGTACTGGCACGTCATGATGAGGCCGATCTGGCTGAAGCTGAGCCCCATCTCCTTGCCGATGATCGGCAGCAACAGGTAGAAGGTCGCCGGGTACCAGTGCGTCAGCGCATGGCCGAGCGTGATGACCCAGACTTCCCGGAAGGACTTGGCCGGCGCCTTGGGCGCTGCGGCGACGGTTGCGTTCATTTGGCCTTGTTGATGATGATCTCTTCGAAGAGCTTGCTCCACTTCGCCGATTCGTCGAGCGAGCGGATGGGATCGGTCGTGACGATCTTCACGCCGGTGAGCGGCGAGGCGACCTTCGTGTTCGTCGGCACGTAATCGACGCTCACCATCGCCTTCTGCCCGTCGGCACCGAGAAGGTATTCATAGAAGAGCAGCGCCGCGTTGGGATGGGGCGCCTTCTTCGCCACGCCGATCGCGTTCGAGCGCGCGACCGCCGGCTCGATCACGAACCAGTCGATGGGCGCGCCCTTCTTCTTCGCCTGCTCGGGCATGTAGTTGTAGACCGTGAGCGCGAGCGGCACTTCGCCCGAGACCACCATGTTGTTGAGCAGCGTATGGCCGTGGCGCACCGAGATGCCGTTCTTCGCCACCAGCTCGCGGAAGAACGCGAGGCCCTTCTCCTCGCCGCCCAGGAGGTGCACGACGGTCGCGAACCAGTCGTCGTTCTTCGCCTCGATGCCGAGCTTGCCCTTCCACTTCGGGTCGAGCAGGTCCTGGTACGTCTTCGGCAGGTCGGCCTTCTTGACGACGGTCGTGTTGTACGCCTGGACCCAGACCGAAAGGATCGTCGCCGCCCACTGCTTGTGCTTCGGCACGGAGCCGGGAGCCAGATCCTTGTGCACCGGCGAGTCGATCGGCGTCAGGATCGATTCGCGCGAGAGCGCCTCCATTTCCGGCGAGCCGAAATGGATCGCGTCGACCTCGTATCTCTTCGCGCGCGCCTCGGCGACCGTGCGCTGCAGCACCTTGTCGGTGCCGGCGCGCCACACGGTTACCTTGATGCCGTATTTCTTCTCGAAGGGGCCGATGATCGCCGCGAGGTCCTTCTCGGCGATCGTGGTGTAGAGCGTGAGCGCGCCTTCCTTCTTCGCGGCCGCCTCGATCTTCGCGAGGCGGTCGGCGCCCTGGTAGTCGAAGAGCGCCTGCGCGTTGGCCGCGCAGGCGAGGAGCGCGGCCGCGGCCGCGGCAGTCCATCGCTGAAGCGTCGTCATCAGTCGTCCGGATGGTTGAGGTTCTCCTCGAAGTGGCGCGGCACGAAGCCGCGCCCTTCGGGCGTCGGCTCGGTGGGCCGCGGGATCACCATCTTCTGGAACAGCAGGTTCATGAAGATGATCATGGGTTTGGGCTTCAGGACGAGCGCGCGCGCCGGCTTCACCGGATCGGCGTTGAAGTGCTGGTGCACGCAGTTCATGTGCACGATCGCCACGTCGCCCGCCGACCAGTCGTAGCGCACGCCGTCGTGCACCTCGTAGCCCTTGCCGTCGAGGATGTAGAAGGCGGCCTCGTTCACGTGGCCGTGCTTCTGCGTGCGGCCCCCGGGCGCGTACTCCTCGAGATGCACGTGCAGCGTCTGCGCGAGGCCGTCGACGGGCTCGATGAAGTGCTTGCTGAACGACTGCGGTCCGTCGTTGAACATCAGGTCCTTGCCCTTGATCACGCGCGGCTGCGCGCGCAGGCGCGCGAGCTCGTCCTTCAGGCTGTACTGCCCCGCGATCGCGCGCACGAACACGCGATCCTTCTTGCTGCTGTAGTGCGATTCCTTCGCCACGCTGTCTCCCGGTCTATTTGCGGCTGCCGCTGAAGAGCTCGCCGTAGAGCTTTTCCCACTTGGTGTATTCGTCGAGCTGCACGCGCGCGTCCACGAACTGCATCGGGATCTTGTTGAGCGGCGTGTCGACCTTCCTGTTGGTGGGCACGAAATCGCGCTTGGCGAGGATGCCCTGGCCCTCGGGCGAGAGCTCGAAGTCGAAGAAGAGCGCGGCGGCGTGCGGGTGTGGCGCCTGCTTCGCCATGGCGATGCCGTTGGGACGCGCGATCGCCGGCCCGATGGAGAACCAGTCGATGGGCGCGCCCTTCTTCTTGAGCTGCTCGGCCTTGTAGTTGTAGACGGTGAGCGCGAGCGGGATCTCGCCGGAGACGACGAGCTGCGTGAGGAGCGTGTGTCCCTTGCGCACCGAGATGCCGTTGGCGTTCACGATGTCCTTGAAGACCTTCAAGGCACGCGCCTCGCCGAGCTCGGCGAACTGGCCGGCGAGCCAGTCGGAATCCTCCTGCTCGATGCCGAGCTTGTCCTTCCACTTCGGGTTGGCTAGGTCCTCCCACTTCTTCGGCAGGTCTTCCTTCTTCACGAGGTTCGTGTTGTAGGCGAGCGTGAAGACGTTGAGCCGCGTGCCGACCCATTCCCCATGGGGAAGACGCGCCGGAGCGATGAGGTCGCCGAGATACGGCGACTTCACCACGGTCAGGATCTTCTCCCGATGCATCGATTCGAGCTCGGGCCCGTTGGTCTCGGCAATGTCCATGGTGTGGCGGTTGCCGCGCGCCTCCGTCACCGCGCGCTGCAGCACCTTCTCGCTCGAGGAGCGCCAGAGGCTCGCCTTGACGCCGGGATACTTCTTCTCGAAGGCGGAGACGAGCGCGCCCATGTCGTCGGTCTGCGCAGAAGTGTAGATGGTGAGCTCGCCCTCTTTCTTCGCACCTTCGAAAAGCTTCTGCTCGCGATCGGCGCCCGTGTAGGCGGCGATCTCTTCGGGTTTCATTTGCGCGGCGCACGGCGCCGCAACGCCGGCGGCCGCGATAGCCGCCGCGAGGCAGTGTCGCAATGTCATCACTGGAGTCCCTCCGGGAAGGCCCTCTGGCGGGGCCTGAAAAAAGAGCGGGCGCCTGGGCGCCCGCCGAATCGGCCTACACTCCCCGGCGCGACCACGCGGTGCGCGCCGTACTGCTCGAAACCTACCAGTTGTGCGAGATGCCTACCGCGTACTGGTTGATGCCCTCGCCGATCGACGGCGCCTGCAAGCCGCTGTTGTTGTACTGGGCCGAGAAGCCGTTGTGCAGGAGCGCGGCGATGGCGAACAGATACGTCCGCGGCGAGAAGTAGTACGCCGCGCCCACCTGGAACTGCCAGCCGTCGAGCCCCATGGTGTTGCAGTCGCGGGCCACGATCGCGCAGGTTCCCTTGTTCGCCTTGATGAACTCCACCTGCGTCCTCCAGGCGCGCGACCAGCGCGCGTCCCAGATGATTTCGTAGGCGGTATTCTTGTATTGCTGGAAGCGCCCGGCGATCGTCGCGTTCTCGTCGTACTGCTTCCAGATGTAGTCGAACTCGATCGCGTGGCTGCCGATCCTGTACTTCACCATGCCCTGCGAGGCCTTGTCCTTCGAGCGCACCGCCTGGTCGGCGCTGTTGCGCTGCGCGGTCGGCGCGTTGTTCGAGCCGCCGAACAGATCCCAGTGCCTTTCGTGCATCACCGCCGCCTCGAACGGCCCGCCGGCCCACTTCAGGCCGAACGACCACACGTGCGGATGCCGCGTCGACGTGTCGGTCTCGTCGGTGGAGTACTGCGCCGCGCCCTCGAAGCCCATGATCTCCGGCGTCTCGTACTGCACCGCGTTCGCGCGGCGCAGGTGGAAGCTCGACGAGCCGCTGGTGCCGTAGCCGGTCTTGCGCAGCAGGTTGCTCGAGGACACGAAGTTGCCGCTCGAGATGCCGAGGAAGGAGATGTCGTCGCCGAACGTCTTGAAGGGCGTGTCCATGCGCCCGAGCTTGATCGTGCCGAAGGCGTCGTGCGTGAGGCCGACGAACGAATCGCGTTGCGCGAAGCCCGTAGTGTTGCTGTCGATGCGGAACTCGGTCTCGAGCTGGAAGATGGCTTTCAACCGGCCGCCCAGCTTCTCGTGTCCGCGAACGCCCACGCGCGTGTTCGGCGCCTCGATCTCGTTGCGCTGGACGATCGATTGGTTGCCCGTCGGCGCCGTGCTCGTGATCGACGAAACCGCGGTTCCCGCCGGCGTCGGACCGTTGCCGCTCTTCGGCACGATCCACTCCGGATACGCCTTGCCGTACAGCTCGACGACCGCATCCGGCTCCGGTCCCGCATCCTTCTTCGCCGACCCCTTCTGCGCGTACGCGCAGGGGATTGCCAGGGCCGCACCGATCGCCATCACCAGCAGCTTCTTGTTTTGCATTCTCCTGCGCCCTCCGCGTAGGTTCCTTTATGTGGAATATCAGGGTCTTAAATGGAACTGAGGAAGGGTAATGGGCGCCCCTTCCGGCGTCAAGGGAAATGAGGCCGGAAACGCGATTTTTGTGTCCTTTGCGCGACATGCTCAGGCGGCGCGGGAGACCTTCGGGGGCAGCTCGGCGAGCTCGTTCTGGTAGGCCTCCTCCATGCGCGATTTCAGGCCGTGCCGGGACAGGGCTTCGGCAAACCATTGACGCACTTGGGGAGACTCGTCGGCGTAGTCGATCTGGTCGCCCCCCAGGCGGCGGCTGATCCAAGCCTTGGGAACGCCCTGGGCGTTGCGGATGGCAACTCCTTCCTGCTTGAAGGCGAGGTAGCGGGCGGGTGTCGTTCCCGTGTTGAAGTGCTGGTGGAACCACATGTTGGGCGGGGTGATCAGCGTTGCCTCGCGCCATTCGAAGCGTTGCGGCTCCTGCCCTTCCGGCCACATGAGGCTGAAGCCCTCGCCGCTCATCACGATCACGTAGGCGCCGGGACCATGAGCGTGGGCTTTCTTGTACGTGCCCACGGGGAACTGGGAAATGTGGCTGTTCATCGATCCCTTCGCCATGTTGAAGCGGATGTGCCCGCCCCCGGCTCCGCGTTCCTTCGCCGCGATGAGTGGCAGGTTGATCGCGTCGGCGACGAAATTCGTGTCCAGCAGGAGCCCCTTCTGCTCGCCCTTGTTGGCGAAGTAGTCGGGCTCGCCGCTGAAGCGATCCTCGAAGTCGTGCTCCGTGTTGAAGACGAAGCCGATGTCGCCGAAGGCGTTGATGATCATCGGCGCGTTCGTCACCGAGACGAAGCGCGCGCTCTCGGTGCCGGAGCCGTTGAAGTGCCGGTGCGTCGTGTTGAGCGGGATCGCGAAGATCGAGCCCTTCTTCCACTCGAAGGTGATCTTCGCGCCCTTGCCGTTCCAGACGCTCGTCGAGCCGCGGCCGTCGAGGATGTAGACCATCTCCTCGAAGAGCTGGCGCTGCGGCGCGAGCTCCTTGCCCGCCGGGATCTCGCACACGTACGCGTCGTTCGATGTGCGCGAGGCGTCGTGGTTGAGGAAGACGCCCTTGCCGCCGCGGCGCGCCCAGGGCTTGAGCTCGATCGTGTGGAGGTTGTGCTGGTAGATCGCGCTCTGGATCTCGAGCCCTTCCGACTTCACCCACTGCGTATACGGCGTCTCCTTTTCGGTGGCGAACTTCTTCGCCATCTCGTCGGAGACGATCGCGTCTTTCTTTGCCATGACGTTGTCCTCGTGTTGCGCGCTTACGCTTCGACCTTGATCTTTCCCGTGAGGAACTGCTGCACGAGCTCCGGCGTCACCTTCACGCCCGGCCGGTATTCGGGCGCGTCCTCGAGCTGCTCGAGGTCGTTCAATCCGCACGCCTTGTAGATGCGGTTCACCGCGGAGATGAGGCGCACAGGGCGCTCCGGGTCGGAGTTGAAATGCTGGCTCGCGGTGTTCGGCGGGATGTAGATCACGTCGCCCGCTTCCCACTCGAAGCGCTTCTGCTCCTTCTGCGGCTCCCAGTGGTAGGTGTCCGTGATCTCGACGTCGTAGTCGACGTGGATGTCGTAGCCGCGGCCCTCGACCACGTAGAGGCACTCCTCGGCGAGCTGGCGGTGCCTGCCCGACTTGCTCCCCGGCGGAATGATCAGCATGTACGCGTCCACCGTCTCCATGCGCGTGTTCATGCCCTCGTTGAGGAGGTGCTTGAGCAACCCGTGGCGCGACAGCTCCCACGGCATCTCCTCGGGATGCACGATCTTCTTGCGCTTGGCGTTGCGCGCCGGCGCCTGCTCCGCGTGGTCGAGCAGCGCCTGATACAGCGCCTGGTTCACGCTTCCCTTGTTCCAGGCTTTCGATTCACTCCAGGCCATCGTCTTCTCCTCGGTGTCACCCCGGCGCAGGCCGGGGCCTAATCATTCATTCGTGGTTCAGATCGTCTTCCGCTTCGCGCGCCTTGAACCACTCGGCGCCCGCCGCCGGCTCGGTGGGCCGCGGCTCGACCTGCTTCTGGAAGAGCATGTTCATGAACATGTACATCGGTTTCGTCTTGATGACGAGCGCGCGCGCCGGCGCGCTCGGGCTCGCGTTGAAATGCTGGTGCACGCAGTTGTTGTGCACGATCGCGACGTCGCCCGCCTTCCAGTCGTAGCGGATGCCGTCGTGCACCTCGTAGCCCTCGCCGTCGAGGATGTAGAACGCGGCCTCGTTCACGTGGCCGTGCTTCTGCGACTTGCCGCCGGGCCCGTATTCCTCGAGGTGCAGGTGGAAGGTCTGCGTGATGCCGTCCTTGGGCTCGACGTAGTGCCGGCTGTAGGCCTGCGGCCCGTCGTTGAACTTGATCTCGCTTCCCTTGCGCACGCGCGGCATCGCGCGCAGCCGCTTCAGCTCGTCCTTCAGGCTGTACGCGCCCTGGATGGCGCGCACGAAGATGCGGTCCTTCTTGCTGTGATAGTGCGACTCGTTGCCGGCGGCCTCGCCGGGCGTCGACACCTTGGGTTTTTCCGCCGTGTCCATGGTTCCTCCTAGACTCCGTATTCGTCGAGCTTGAAGCGTTTCGGTTTGAGCAGGCGGCAGAGCTCCCGGTTCAGCCCCGCCTGCGGCAGCGCGATGCCCCGTTCGGCGGCCATGCGCTGCACGATGTCCATGTCGTCCTCGGCCCATGCCATGGTGTTGGTGCCCCACGTGCGCAGCACGTAGTTGTCGGCGCTCGACATCGTGAGCGCCCCGCGCAGCTTCTCGGGATCCATGCCGTAGCGCTTGGCGAGCGCGAGCGCCTCGTGGCTCGCGATGAGACAGGACCACATGACGAGGTTGTTCGCGGCCTTGGCGACCTGCGCGGTGCCGGCGGGTCCCGTATGCACGATGTCGGTCGCGAACGCGCCCAGCACCGGCTTCAGCCGCTCGACGACGTACGCGTCGCCGCCGACGAAGGCGAGGAGCGTCCCCTCGTCGGCCGCGCGGCCGCCGCGGCACACGGTCGAATCGACGACGTGCACGCCGCGCCCGGCCGCTTCGGCAGCGAGGTCGACGATCGTCTTCGGATCCACGGTCGAGAGCACGGCGACGATCGTGCCCTTGGCGACGGCGCCGAGCCCGCCACCGGGAGCGAGAAGCTCGCGCAGCTCGCGGTCGTAGCCGACGCAGACGAGGACCACTTCGCTCGCCGCGGCGAGGCTGCGCGCATCGCCCTGCCACGCCGCCTTGCGTTTCTCCACCTCCGCGCGTTTCGCCGCGTCGAGGTCGAACACGCGCACGTTGAAGCCTTTCCTCGCGAGATGCCCGACCATGGGCATGCCCATGCGTCCGGCGCCGATGAGGCCCACGTTCGAGACGGCGGGTTTGGCCATGGCTTTCATCGCCGCTGCGTGATCGTGTCGACGAGGGCGGGCGTGCCGGCCTTGACCTTCGCGATCGCGCGCTTCAACGCCGCGGCCACTTTCTTCGGATCGTCGATCGGGCCCTCGCCGTACCAGCCCATCGAGCTGGCGAGCTTGCCGAAATCGGGATCGGGATCCGTCATGTCCATGCCGATGTGCGCGCGCTCGACCGGAGTGCCGCGCAGCTTCGCCATGCGGATCTGGTGCTCCCAGTCGTTGTAGTAGGCGCGGTTGTTGTACATGACGATGAGCATCGGGATGCGGTGCTTCGCCGCCACCCACAGCGCGCCCGCGTCGAACATGAGGTCGCCGTCGGGCTGCAGGTCCACGACGAGCCGCTGGTGGTCGCGATGGGCGAGCGCGACGCCCAGCGAGATGCCGATCTGCGTCGCGGTGCCGAAGGATTTGCCCGGGTGGCGGTAGGGCTTGTCGAAATTCCAGAGCTTGCGCGTCCAGTCCTCGAGCGTTCCGGCACTGAGCACCCAGTCCTCGTTCCTGATCTGCTCCCACACTTCCGAGGCGAGGCGCGGCAGCGTGATGGGGCTTGCGTCCCAGTCCTCGCGCGCCAGCTCCGCCCACTTCGCGCGGCGCGCCTTCGTCTTCGCCGAGATCGCGGCGACGCGCGCCTTCACCTTCGCGGCGAGCTTCTTGTCCGTCGCGATGCGCGCCTTCAGCATCGCGGTGAGCATCGGGATGGCGAGCGTCGTGTCCGCCGTCACCCGCAAGTCGGCGTGGTTCATGCGCTGGTAGTCGAGCGCCCAGCTCGAAAGCTCGAGGTCGCCGAAGCCGATCTCGATCCACTTGCACGCCGCGGGCACCACCGAGGTCACCTCGCGCGTGGTGCTCTTGAGCTCCGTGGTCGGCTTCTCCCAGTCGCGCGCGTCCAGGCACACGATGAGATCGGCGTCGCGGAAATGGTCCTTCGACAGGCTCGCGTTGAGCGGATGGCGACTCGGGAAGTTGAGGCGCGCGTTGATGTCGTACACCGGCAGGCCCGCGCTCTCGGCGAGCTCGACCAGCGAATCGAACGCCTCGGCGTCGCGCCCCGTGTATTCCGCGATGATCACCGGACGCTCGGCGGCGGCGATCATGTCGGCGGCCTTCTCGAGCGCGGCGGGATCCGGGCCGATGCGCGCCGGCACCTTCACGGCGCCCTCGGGCGGAAGCTTCACCTCGCGCTCGAGCTTCTGCTCCTGCAGCCACGCGTCGTACACCATGTAGATGGGACCCTGCGGCTGCGTCATCATCACGCCGTAGGCGCGCGCGAACGATTCCGGCACGCCGTCGATCGTGTGCGGCTGGTAATCCCACTTCGTGTACTGGCGCACCGCCTCGCCCTGCCCCTGCGCGGTGTGGATCCAGTCGATGCGCGGCCGGCGCTTGGTCTCGTCCATCGGGCCCGTCGCGCCGACGATGAACACGGGCGCCCGGTCGATGTAGGCGTAGTAGATCGCCATGTTCGCGTGCAGGAGGCCCACGAGGTTGTGCAGGATCGCGACCATGGGCTTGCCGCTCGCCTTGGCGTAGCCGTGCGCGACCTGCACCGCCGTCTCCTCGTGCTGGCAGAGCATCATCGTCGGCCGGTTCTGGCCGTAGTTCACGATCGAGTCGTGCAGGCCACGGTAGCTCGCGCCCGGATTGAGCGCCGCGTGCGGCAGGTCGTACATGTGCATGAGGTCGACGATGACGTCGGAGGCCCACCGATCCTTCGTCGGGCTTACCGCGTACTTCGACGTGCGGGTGGCGGTTTTCACTTTCAGCTTGTCGTGTTTTTTCTGCATCGTGATCAGGCCGCGCGCAGCGCGACGCATTTCTCCGGATTGAGCTGCACGTAGATGGCGTGGCCGATGGGCGTGCGCAGCGACGGATGCTGGCGCGAGAGCAGCGCCCGCGCCCCGAGCTTCACCTGGAAGTCGACCACCTCGCCGAGGAACACCTTCTGGTCGACGGTCGCCTCCCACACGTTCACGCCGTTCGCGGGCTTCGCTTCGGTGAGCTCGACGTCCTCGGGCCGCACGGACACCAGGACCTTCTCGTGCGCGCGCAGCGCTTCCGGGGCGTGCACGCTCACCTCGCCGATCTCGGTGCGCACGCGGTAGCGGCCGTCGCCGCCATCGGGACCCAGCACGTCGCCGTCGAGGAAGTTGGTGCTGCCGACGAAGTCGGCGACGAAGGCGCTCGCCGGCCGCTCGTAGATGTCGCGCGGCGAGCCGATCTGGATGATACGCCCTTCGTTCATGACCGCGATCTCGTGCGAGAGCGCGAGCGCCTCGCTCTGGTCGTGCGTCACGTAGATGGTGGTGATCCTCAAGTCGCGCTGCAGGCGCTTCAGCTCGAAGCGCATTTTCTCGCGCAGCTTCGCGTCGAGGTTCGAAAGCGGCTCGTCGAGGAGCAGCAGCTGCGGCTCCATCACCAGCGCGCGCGCGAGCGCGAGGCGCTGCTGCTGCCCGCCGGAGAGCTTTGTCGCCTCGCGGTCGGCGAGGTGGTCGAGCTGCACCGCGGTGAGCACGCGCATCACCTTGTCGCGGATCTCCTGGCGCGAGCGCCGCTTTTCCCCGACCTGCAGCGGGAAGGCGGCGTTCTCGAACACGGTCATGTGCGGCCAGATGGCGTACGACTGGAACACCATGCCGAAGCCGCGGCGGTTCGGCGCGACGAAGACGCGCTTGGACGACGAGTAGACGATGCGCTCGTTCACGGCGATCTCGCCGGCGCGCGGCTTCTCGAGGCCGGCGATCGAGCGCAGCGTCGTCGTCTTGCCGCAGCCGCTCGGCCCCAGCAGCGTGAAGAGCTTGCCCTCGGGCACCGTGAAGGTCACGTCCTGCGCGGCCCTGACGATCTCGCCCTTCTCGTTGGGGTATTCGGTGTAAAGCCCCTCGACTCTCAGCATTCCCTCACTCCTTGACACCGAACTTTTTCCCGAGCCACTGCGCGACCATCACCAGCACGAAGAGCGCGAGAATGAAGAGCACGCCGAGCGCGGAGAGCTCGACGTACTGCCCGTTCTCCCACAGCTCCCAGATCACGATCGAGACGACCTCCGTCCCCGGGCTGTAGAGCAGGATCGAGCTCGACAGCTCGCGGATGGACACGATCATCACGTAGATGAATCCGGCGACCAGCCCGGGCTTGAGCAGCGGCAGGATGATGCGCCGGAAGGTCGTCGCCCACGACGCTCCGCTCATCGCCGCCGACTCCTCGAGCTCCTTGTGGATCTGCAGCATCGAGGTGGTGTTGTAGCGCAGGCCGTACGGCATGAAGCGCGTCACGTACGCGATGAACATGATCCACATCGTGCCGTAGATGCCGACGTCGACGTTGAGGTAGAAGATCATGATCGAGAGGCCGAGCACGAGCCCCGGGAACACCATCGGCAGCGACGCGATGTTGTCGAGGATCCAGCGCCCCTTGAGCTTCGTCTTCACGACGATCCAGCAGATGACGGAGGTCACCAGCATGATCACCGTCGCGGTCGCCACCGACAGCAACAGGCTGTTCCACACCGAACGCAGGAGGCTTGGGTAGGTGAGGATGAAGCGGTAGGGATCGAGCGTGAGGTTGTGCAGCGCCTGCCACGACGGCACCGAATAGAACTTCTGGAACGACGACCACAGCAGCACCGTGAAGGGCAGGATGACGATCAGCAGGAAATACACGATGAATATCGACGCCGTGAACCAGCGCCAGCGGCCGAGGTCGATGTGGCGCGGGCGAAAGCCCTTGCCGGTCATCGTCGCGTACTTGGAGCCGCGGCTCGACAGGCGCGACTGGAAGTACACGCCGACCGTCGTGATGGCGAGCAACGTCACCGCATAGGCGGAGGCGAGGCCGACCTGGCTGGGATAGCGGTGCACCGCCTGGTAGATCGACGACGTGAACACCTGGATGCCCACGGGCAGCCCCACCAGCGCCGGCACCTCGAACGACTCGATCGCGCGCACGAAGAGAATGAGGATGGTGGCGAAGATCGCCGGCCACGAGAGCCGCAACGTCACGCGCCACGCCACCTGCAGCACGTTCGCCCCGCTCATCATCGCGGACTCTTCCAGCGCCGGATCCATCGAGCGGAAGTTGGCCGACATGAGGAGGAACGCCATCGGCGAGTAATGCAGGCCGTCGATCCAGATCATCCCGGCCATCGAGTAGATGTCGAAGAGCGGCGTGTCGATGCCGAGGAAGTCCTTGATCGCGAGGTTGACGATGCCGATCTTCGGGCTCGCGAGAAGGATCCACGCGACCGTGAACAGAATGCTCGGGATGATGAGCGGAATGAGCGACAGCGCGAAGAAGAACGTCTTGAAGGGCGTATTCGTGCGCTCGTTCATCCACGCGAGGCCGGTGCCGACGACGAAGGAAAACGTCGAGGTGCCGAGCGCGTAGATGAGCGAATTGCGGAAGAGGCGCCACGTCTCGCTCGAGCCGTACGCCTCGGAATAGTTGGAGAAGGTGAACTGCGCCGCCTTCTCCGCCGTCTGCGGCGTGAAGAAGCTCTGCCAGATGAGGAACCCGAGCGGGATGAGTGCGAGGTACATCGTGACCAGTACGCACGCGCCGATGACGATCCATGCCCACTCGAAGCGCGGCCGATCGTCCGGCGCCGCGGGGGCGCCGAAGGCCGTTCCTTTATGTAGAACGTCGGTCTGCATCGGAGAAACTAAATTATGACATTGGATCCCCGCCTGCGC
>Ga0075426_10001881_pt1 | contig 14993 bp, 13 predicted proteins | sample SoiMethybrSBSTD5_FD_75304 | JGI IMG/M metagenome (GOLD analysis project Ga0075426, IMG submission 75304) | Bulk soil microbial communities from a Populus tree surrounding site in Tennessee, USA - Soil MetaG P. TD hybrid SBSTD5 | ecosystem: Environmental > Terrestrial > Soil > Tree plantation... | reverse complement strand
ATCGTGAGCAGCGTGTCGATTTCCGCCACGCTCAGCCCCGGCCCGGCGAGCTCGAGCGGCTTGATCGATCGTCGCGTCTTCAGCAGATTCAGGGCATCGGGCATACGTCGGCTCCTCGCGCGTATCTTCGGCGCGGTCGGGCGCGGACTCGACGCGGCATCACGCCCGATCGCCCGGCGGTCATGCGCGATCGGTTGATATTGTGCAGCGCGTATCACGGGTGGAGCCGGCACAAAAGAGGGCTGGCTTGAAATTGCCCTGATTCCGGTCGAAGACGGCCACATGGTCAGGGCGATGGGGAAGGGCGCGCGGCTGCGCGGTATCGCGGCGGCTGCGTTGGTGGCGGCGATGTTGCCAGGCGCGGCCTCTGCGCAGCAGGGCCGTTCGATGCTGCCAGCCGGGCAACAGTTCGGGCCTAGCGGCGGCGCTGGCGCGCTCGCGCCCGGGCAGACGCTCGTGCCGCCGGTCGCGATCCCCAATGCGCCCGGCGGACCGCCGCTCGCCGCGCCGACCGCGGCGATCCCGGCCGGGCTCGTCGGACTTGCGGTGAGTGCCCGCTACGGCCGCGATTTTCCACAGCCGATCAATGCCAACCTGCTCTGGCGCGTTTATCCGGCGCGGCCCGAGCCTGGGGCCGGAATGCGCCCGTTGCGCGAGGACCGGACACCGATGCCGACCTTCGCGCTGCCGCCCGGGGATTACGTGGTGCATGTCACCTTCGGGCTCGCCAGCGCGGTGAGGATTGTGCATCTCAAGTCGGAGGTCGTGCGCGAGGCATTCGAGCTTCCCGCCGGCGGACTGCGGCTCGAGGGCCGGGTCGGCGACGTGCGCATCCAGCCGGGGCAGATTTCCTTCGACATCTATACCGGCAGCCAGTTCGAGCCGGGCGAGAAGCGGCCGATCGCCTCCGGCGTGGCGACCGGCGATGTGGTGGTGCTGCCGGAAGGGACCTATCACCTGGTCTCGAACTACGGCGACAGCAACTCGATCGTGCGCTCGGATATCCGCGTGCAGGCCGGCAAGCTCACCGACGTCGCGGTGACGCACCGCGCGGCCGTGATCGTGCTCAAGCTCGTGAGCGAACGCGGCGGGGAGGCGCTCGCCAACACGAGCTGGTCGGTGCTCACGCCCGGCGGTGACGTGGTGAAGGAATCGATCGGCGCGTTTCCGAAGGTGATCCTCGCGGAAGGCGACTATCGCGCAATCGCGCGCTACGAGGGCAAGACCTACGAGCGCGAGTTCAAGGTGATCACCGGGGTGGACGGCGAGATCGAAGTGCTGGCGCGGTGATAAGGCACAACCTCATGGTGAGGAGCGTCGCGAAGCGACGCGTCTCGAACACGCAAGTCGGCTTTAGCCGACTTGCGCATTAATCGTGCCGATCTCGGGCAGGCCCGAGATCGGTGGCCAAGAGTTCACGAGGAACCGCATCGGCCGCCCTCCTCCTTCGAGACGCCGCGCACACAAGCGTGCGCGGCTCCTCAGGATGAGCGCGGAACGTTCCGCGATCGGGTCACGCCGCTGCCTTGGCCCGCCTGACATCCGGCGGCACGGCCTCGTCGGTCAAGGTCTGCAGCGCGAGATCGACCCCCATGACGTGCTGGCCTTCCTTGCCGAGACGGCGGATCGAGACGGTGCGGTCGGCCGCCTCCTTCTTGCCGACCACGAGCAGCGCCGGGACTTTCGCCAGCGAGTGCTCGCGGACCTTGTAGTTGATCTTCTCGTTGCGCAGATCGGCCTCGACCCGCAGGCCGAGCCGCCGCGCGGCCGCGACCACCTCGCGCGCGTAATCGTCGGCATCGGAGGTGATCGTCGCCACGACCGCCTGCACCGGCGCGAGCCAGAGCGGGAAGTGCCCGGCATAATGCTCGATGAGAATTCCGGTGAAACGCTCCATCGAGCCGAACATCGCACGATGCAGCATCACGGGCGTGACCTTGTTGGAATGCTCGTCGATGTAGAAGGCGCCGAGCCGGCCCGGCAGGTTGAGGTCGACCTGGACGGTGCCGCACTGCCAGTCCCGGCCGATCGCGTCGCGCAGCACGTATTCGAGCTTCGGGCCGTAGAACGCGCCCTCGCCCTTGTTCAGGGTCCAGGGGCGTCCCGAGGCGTTGAGCGCCGCCAGCAGCGCGGCCTCCGACTTGTCCCACACGACATCGTCGCCGATGCGCTTTGCGGGCCGGTCGGAGAACTTGATGCGGACGTCGTCGAAGCCGAAGTCGCTGTAGATCGAGAGGATCTGGTCGTTGACCTTGAGCGCCTCCTCGGCGATCTGGCTTTCGGTGATGAAGATGTGCGCGTCGTCCTGCGTGAAGGCGCGCACGCGCAGGAGCCCGTGCAGCGCGCCCGACGGCTCGAACCGATGCACCTTGCCGAACTCGGCGAGCTTCATCGGCAGGTCGCGATACGACTTGAGGCCGTTCTTGAAGATCTGCACGTGGCCGGGGCAGTTCATCGGCTTGATGGCGTAGACGCGCTCGTCGTCCTCGCGCTTCTGGGTGAGAAACATCATCTCGCCGTAGGTCTGCAGGTGCCCGGTCGTGGCCCACAGCTCCTTGTCCATGAGCTGCGGCGAGTTCACCTCGATGAAGCCGAAGTCCTGCTGGCGGCGGCGGATGTAGCCCTCGAGCGCCTGGAACAGCGTCCACCCCTTGGGGTGCCAGAACACGGAGCCGGGCGCCTCCTCCTGGAAATGAAAGAGGTCCATCTCGCGCCCGAGCCGGCGGTGGTCGCGCTTCTCCGCCTCCTCGAGCTGCTTGAGGTAGGCGTCGAGCTCCTCCTGCTTGGCAAAAGCGGTGCCGTAGATGCGGGTGAGCATGGGATTTTTTGAGTCGCCGCGCCAATAGGCGCCGGCCACCTTCATGAGCTTGAAGGCGTTGCCGACCTTGCCGGTCGAGGTCATGTGGGGGCCGCGGCAGAGATCGAACCAGTCGCCCTGCTTGTAGATCTTGATCTGCTCGCCTTCCGGAATGGCGTCCACCAGCTCGACCTTGAACAGCTCGCCCTTGTCGCGAAACACCTGCTTCGCCTGCTCGCGCGTCCACGCCTCCTTGGTGAAGGGTTTGTCGCGCGCGATGATCTCGCGCATCTTCTTCTCGATCGCCGGAAAGTCCTCGGGCGTGAACGGCTCGTTGCGGAAGAAGTCGTAGTAGAAGCCGTTGTCGATCACCGGGCCGATGGTGACCTGGGTGCCGGGCCACAGCGTCTGCACGGCTTCGGCGAGCACGTGGGCGGCGTCGTGCCGGATCAGCTCCAGCGCGCGCGGATCCTCGCGGGTGAGGAATTCGATCTTCGCGTCGCGGGTGATCGGGTCCGACAGGTCGGTCACCTCGCCGTCGAGCGCCATTGCGGCCGTGCGCTTGGCGAGCGAGGGGGAGATGCCCTTCGCGACGTCGAGACCGGTGGTGTTGTCGGGATATTCGCGGCGTGCGCCGTCGGGGAAGGTCAACGCGACCATCATTCACTCCTGTTGCTCACTCGCTGCCTACGAATGCAGGTAAGCGCTCTCGATGTGGGGTCGTTTAACGGATTCTGCCAGACCGGGAAACCCCGGAAATGCGCCCTGCCTTCTAGGGCTGCCACGATCCTGCTAGCGTTGCGAAAACAGCCCGGGAGGGACGCGCGTGAAACGGGCCTTTCTCATCGTCGCCGCGCTGCTGGCGGGGTTGGCGGCCATCGCGGCTTCGGCTGCCGCCGAGACCTACCCGTCCCACCCGATCCGACTGGTGGTGCCGTTCGCGCCCGGCGGTCCGGCGGATTTCCTCGCCCGCCTCGTCGGCCAGAAGCTCGCCGACGAGCTCGGCCAGCCGGTCGTGATCGACAACCGGCCGGGCGCGAACACGATCATCGGCGCGCAGATCGTCGCCAAAGCCGACCCCGACGGCCACACGCTGCTGATGGCGATCGACGGCACGCTGGTGATGAATCCTTTTCTCTACAGCAAGCTGCCCTACGACGCCGACCGCGACTTCGTGCCGATCGCGCTGCTCGCGAACGTGCCCTCGGTGCTCGTCGCCAATCTCAGGGTCCCGGCCAACTCGGTCGCCGAGATGGTCGCGATCGAAAAGGCGAAGCCCGGCACCTTCATGATCGGCAACTCGACGCCGACCTCGCAGGTCGCGATCGAGCTCCTCAACATGATGGCCGGTGTGAAGATGGGGATCGTCCCATTCAAGGGCGGCACCACCCAGATCACCGCCGAGCTCGCCGGCGACATCCCGCTCGGCATGGAGAGCCTGAACGTCTCGCTGCCGATCTACCGCGACCACAAGATCAAGATTCTCGCGCTCACCGGCGCGCAACGGCTCTCCTTCGCGCCCGAGCTGCCGACCATTGCGGAGACCTTTCCGGGCTACGATCTCGGCATCTGGCAGAGCATCGTCGCGCCGGCCGGCACGCCGCGTCCCATCGTCGAGCGGCTGAGCGCCGCGCTCAACAAGGTGATCGCCCTGCCGGATGTGCGCGAGCGCCTGCTCACCGCTGCGGTCGAGCCGGCGAAGCCCAACAGTCCGGCGGAATTCGCCGCCTTCATCCACGCCCAGGCGGAGACGCGGGCGAAGGTGATCAAAGCGGTCGGCATGAAGCTCGACTGACGGACCGTGTCGCAGCTGGCGCATCGAACGGTAGGTCGGCTCATGTTCGGCGGAAGGAGAGCCGTCCGGCCCAGCACAGCGCGGGGTGCCGCTGCGCGCCGGTAGCCGTTGAGATTTTGTTGATACTTTGGGTTGCATGCTGCCCGTCCGTGCGGGGCGAAGAACCCGCGGACATGCGGTTTCGCAGAGGACCGCACAGGACGGGCTCGAGACGTCCATGCATCGAGGCATCATTTCGCTCGCGCTTGCGGGTTGTCTGGTCGCGGCCGCAATCGCGGCAGCGGCGCCGGCGCCCGAGCCCAGGGGGCCCGAAGCCAATCTGCGGCAGCCGATCGTGTTCTACGTCGCCAAGGGAGCGCCCGGCTCCTGCGGTCCGGGCTGCAGCGAGTGGATCGCGGCCGAGGGCATCATCGATCCGGCCGCCGAGCCGCGGCTGTGGGAGCTGCTGCGCGAGCTCGGCAATGATCGCAAGCTGCCGGTCTATTTCCATTCGCCGGGCGGCGCCATGCCGGCCGGGTTCGAGATCGGACGGCTGCTGCGGGCGCGCGGACTCAATGCCGGCGTGGGCTGGACCGTGCCGGCCACCTGCGACCGCAAGAACCCGGGCGATCCGGCGTGTGATGCGCTCAAGCGCTCCGGCCGCGAGCTCGCGGCCGAGCTCGACACGCGCTCCAGGATCTGCGCGTCGTCCTGCGTCTACACCATCCTGGGCGGCGCGGTGCGCGACGTCGGCGCCGGCGCCCGGCTCGGCATCCACGACACGTCCATGCCCGCCACGATCCGCAGCTTCGACGAGGACGGGCACATCGTCGACCGACCGTTGCAGATGTCGGCCGAGACGGCGCGCATCCAGCTGCAGCGGAGTCAATCGGGCATCGCGGCCTATCTCAAGCAGATGGGCGTCAGCCCCGATCTGCTGAAGGCCGCACACGCCGTCAGCGCCGAGAAGCTGCACATCCTGACGCGGGAGGAGATCGTCGCGTTCGGCATCGACCGCCGCGACGAAGTGGAGAGCGCGTGGTCGCTGGTCGAGAGGCCGCCGGGTGTGAGCGCGGTCAAACTCGTCGAGGCGAGGGACGGTGAGGCCGGTCCCTTCCGCAAGGCGATGCTGAGCCTGACCTGTCGCGACCAGGCAACCGTGCGGCTGCAGTACGTGCGCGAGGTCGGCGACGCGATGGAGAGCGGGCCGGCGACGCTGCGCGTGAGCGCCGGCGAGCGCAGCTTTCCGCTCATGCGCCTCGGCAGCGCTGCGCAAGAGGGCGATCAGCCGCGCATCGAGAAGCTCGGCGCCGAGCTGCCGCTCGCGGCGCTCGGCGCCGCTGCATTCGTGATCGAGACGAATGCGTCGTCAGCCGAGAGCGAAGGCGAGCGCCCGGCATTCCACCTGGCGGTGCAAGCGGCGGCGCCGGCGCTCGCCGCGCTGGCGCGGCATTGCGGTGTGGACGCGCACTAGCTTCCGTTACCGTTTCGCTGGCCGGGTTGAAATCTTGGATTGACGCTCTGCGTGATCGCGTGGCCGATCGGTGAGCCGCGGACTGCAAAAAGCCCCCCGCGACGTCGCGGCTCTCTTCAATCGCGCCCCAGGCCTTGCTATTCTGCTGCGTCACCAGCCCCCTGGGGGGCATCATGCCACGCCGATCGTCGACCGTACCCGTGTTTCTTTCGGTTCTGGCGTGCCTTGCCGTGCTGCCGGCAGCGCGCGGCGGACCGCTGGACCGCGAGGTCGGGCCGGCGCCGGCGGGCATGCCGCCGCCGCTCACGACCGCTTCACCGGTCACGGGCGCGAGCCTTGTGGGCGAGCCGCCGCCACGCATGGCTGCCGGCGGGATCAGGGGGCCGAGCAGTTCCGCCAATCCGGCGGCGCCGGGGCCGTCCGGTCCGAGCGCAAGGCCTGCGAATCCCATCGGGCCTTTGCCGCCGACCAAGCCCCCCAAGGCAACCGCTTTTCCGCCGATCGTCTTCTACGTGGCGAAAGGCGAGCCCGGCGCCTGCGGGCCCGGCTGCGCGGAATGGATCGCCGCCGAGGGCACGATCGATTTTGGCGCCCCGCAACGCCTGCGCGCGCTGTTCGGCCGGCTCGGCCGGCGCAATCTGCCGATCTTTTTCCATTCGCCGGGCGGCTCGGTCTCCGGCGCGCTGGCGATCGGCCGGCTCTTGCGCGAGCGCGGGCTGACGGCAGGGGTCGGCTCAACGCTGCCGCAGGGCTGCGATCCGAAGCTGCCGCGCGCGCCGGCCTGCGAGAAGCTCAAACACAGCGGCCGCGATCAGCAGGCGCAGCTCGATATCGGCAATACGATGTGCAACTCCGCCTGCGTCTACGCACTGGCGGGCGCGGCCGTACGGCAGATTCCGCCGGGCGCGGGCCTCGGCATCCACTCGTCATCGTTCAGCTTCGTCGATCACGACGGGCACGCCTTGGCCAAGCCGTCACCGGTGACGCTGCGCGCGACCGTCGCGGAGAGCTACGCGCGCATCGCGCGCTATCTTGGCGAGATGGGAATCGATCCGGCGCTGGTGACCGCGGCGCGCCAGGTCGCGAACGATCACATCCGATTCCTCACCCGGGCCGAGATCTGGCGCTTCAATATCGACCGACGCACCTTCGTCGAGAGCGGCTGGACCGTGGTGGATGAGCCGACGCGCGCGATCCGCAAGGTGTTCGTCTCCGATACCAAGGGCGGCCATGACGATTTCCGCTCTGCGCTGATCCACCTCTCGTGCTTGCAGCCCGATCGGGTGCGAGTCGATTTTGCCCGCGAAGCCGGACCGGGCGACGATGCGGCTCTCACGCTTGCGGCGGGGACCGGGAGCCGCATTCTCAAGCCGCATCGCCGCGCCGCAGCGTCCAACAGCAAGTTGGAATTCATCGTCGCCAGCACTGCGGTACCGACGGAGTTCTTGCTCAAGGCAGGCAGTGCGATCTCGATCGCGCCGATCGCGGACCAGCGCGCCGAGTCCGCCGTCGCGAGCGAACAAGCGGTCAGGCTGTCAACGGCCGGGCTCGATACCGCGCTGGACAAGCTGCTGCCGAGCTGCGGTCACGTGGTGGTAAAACCGCAGATCGGCGGGCCGGCCTCGGCGAGCCGCTAGTGTCCGCGAAATTCGGAATCAAAAGGTATTAGCAACTCTACAAGGTTAGTTCGCAAACAGACTCGCCGAGGGAGATCGTGCGAACTTCGTATTCGCGACATTAGTGTCCACAAGCGCATGCGCGCTGGTAAGGTTGGGCGCCCGACAGAGCCCGCTCGTTGCTCCCCCGCATCCTACCGCTCGCCCGCACGAGTCCCCGATCTAGGCGGAGAATGCCTTGCCGTGGCCGCACTTGCGTCAAAATACCTAACAAGACTTACCGCGTCGACCTGAAGGGGAAGGCATGGGTGCGAGGCTCTCGCGCTCATCGCGGATCAGGCCGATCGTCATCGCGACGTCGATGGGTCCGCATGTGGGAGCGGGCGGCGTTCGCGCGGAGGGGAGCCGATGGGTGGCGGGGCGCGGCGGGCGGGTTGGTCCGACTTGGCTCATCGCTGCTGCCTGGTGTTGTGTACGGCAGCGATCACGAGTATCGGCGTGGCTGCGCTTGGTGCGCCAGCTACGCCGGCGACGAAGCGCACGATAGCGTCCCGCCCATCCGTTCATGCCGCGAATGATGCGGCGCATCATGCGAGGGCGCATTCGCGTCTCGCGCACTCGCGACACGGCATCCGGCATGCCCGGAACGCGCGCGAGAGCGTGGACCGGGGCGCGTTCGCGAGCGTGGACGAGCGCATCAACAACAACACGGTTGCGATCATCGCCGATGGCATCGGGTCGACCGATCTCGCCATCGTGCAGGATCTGTCCGCGGTGCTCGACGACGGCGACAGCCTGCGCATCCTGCCGATGGTCGGGGCGGGCGGCAGCCGCAACGTCCGCGACGTGCGCTTGATGAGCGGCGTCGACCTCGGGATCACGCAGACGAACGTGCTCGCACGCCTGCGCGAAAGCAACGAGGCCGGCGCGAGCGGCGACAAGATCGTCTACCTGACCAAGCTGTTCAACGAGGAAATGCACATCTTGGTGCGCGCCGATTCCGATCTCGTGGCGATCGAGCAGCTCGAAGCCCGGACCGTGAGCCTCGGCGAGTCTGGCAGCGGCACCCAGATGGTCGCGCGCGACGTGCTGGAGCGGCTCGGAATCGCAGTGCACGAAGCCAACATGGCGGCGCCCGAGGCAATCCAGCGGCTCCAGTCCGGCGATATCGACGCAGTCGTGGTCGTCGGCGGCAAGCCGGTGCCGGGAATCGCGAGCCTCTCGGCCGGATTCCGGGTGCTGGCGATTCCGTTCGCGAAGCCGCTGCGTGAAGACTTTCTTCCCGCCGAGCTCTCGAGCGCCGACTATCCGGGTCTGATCGAACCGGACCGCCGGATCGAGACCCTCGCAGTCGGAACGCTCCTGATCGCGCGCGACTGGCCGCGCACCAGCGATCGCTTCCGCAAGATCGAAAAATTCGTCGCCGCATTCTTCCCGCAGCTCGCCGCGCTACAAGCGCCGCCGCGCCATCCGAAGTGGCGCGAGGTCAACCTGGCGGCATCGGTCGCGGGCGCGACCCGTTCTTCGGCCGCGCAAGAGTGGCTCGCGCAGCATCGCGAGGTCGCCGAGCAGGGCCGCGCCCTCGATCGCCTCGCGAGCAAGGTCGCGCGGTCGAGCGGGGCATCGAGTTCAAGGGAGTAGGGGACCGGCACGGGGTGAGGGGAGTGCGAATGCATCGCTGAAGAGGAGGGAGCCCGATGAGTCTCCCGAACGGACAGGCCGAGACGCCGACGCAATTGCGTTCGACGCAAGACGCCGAGCCTGCGTCGTTTGCGCCAAAACGGGTGCGCGACACCGGGGTGCGACGCAGGGTGTTTCCGCTGCGCTTGCCATTCGCGCCGCAAATCCTGCCTGCACATCCCGCCGCTCCACCCGCTTCGATGCTGATCGGCATGCGGGCGTCGGGGCCCGATCTTCTCGGCGACGACGTCGTCCTCAAGCGTGTCCTCGCGCCCGGCCCCATTCCGCAGCCGGCTCCACTCCCGCCATTGCGCGACCCGGTCGGCCTCGCCCTCGGCGTGGTGGCGCGCCTCATGGTCGCCGGTTGCGCGGCCGCCGCAATCGCAATGCTGCTGATCGGCACGCTCCCGCGTTCGATCAAGGTTGCGGCGCCGGCAATCGACCCGAACGTCGCACCGCCCACCGAGACCGTATCGCGAGCGCCCCAAGCCGCGGTCGCGGAACCGATGCCGGTGCGCGATCCGGACAGCGCACAGCCGGCGCGCGTCGCCACCATTTCGGTCCGATCGCCGCAGGCTCCCGCGCCAGAGCGGTCGTTTCTCGATACGGAGGCGCTCGTGCGCCTGGTGAGGCGCGGCGAGGATTTTCTGGCGCGCGGCGACATCGCGGCGGCGCGATTGATCTTCGGTCGCGCCGCCGAGGCGCGCGATGCAGGGGCTGCGCTCTCGCTTGCCCAGACGTACGAGCCGGAGGTTCTCCGGCGGCTCAACGTGCTCGGCGTGAGGCCGGACATCGGCCAGGCGCGCACCTGGTACGCGAAGGCGGCCGAGTATGGGTCGGTCGAGGCGGCCCGCCGGCTCGGGGTGCCGCAGGGCCCGGATCGATAGATTTTGGGCCCGATCAACAGGTTTGCGCGGAGGGGTGTGGCGAGGCGGGAACCTGGTTCACGCCTCGCCACTGTCCATAGCGCCACGGGAGATACCAGCGGGCCCGTGCCGGCATGTCCGACGGCACGTAATCGAGGCCCGACGTGCCCCAGGGGTGGCAGCGCAGCAGCCGTGCCAGGGTCATCCAGCCCCCGGCCCACACCCCGAAGCGCGCAAGTGCCTCGTCGGCGTATTGGGAGCAGGTCGGGACGTGTCGGCAATGGAACCCGATGAGCGGCGAAAAGGTGACCTGGTAAAGCCTCACCAGGGCGCGCGCGGCCGCACGGGGGCCGCGGCGGAATATCTCTGCCAGCCGAGTTGTGCGGCGCGTCATGTTTTGGCCGGAATGAACCACAATAGAGAACGACAACAGCGGGCGGGGCCGAAGGTTCCGCGACGTTACCAGGGTTTTGTTGGGATTACCCACAGCGGCGGCGAAGGACCCTGGCCTGTTGCGTGATTGCACTAGTCCTCGCCAGACCCGCTGAGTAACGTTTGGCTAGTGGTTTGCGCATAAAGTCCGACAAACGGGGCTGGTGCGCAGGGACATCGCCGCGGCGAGGCGCGTCGCGGCCGGCACGGGGATACAGAATGATCCGTTCGATTTGCGGCGGGCTGGTGCTCGCCGTCTGCTCGCTGTCGGTCCTGTTCGGGGCCCCGCGGCAGCAGGACGACACGTCCGGGCCAATGCGCTTCAGCCTGCACCGGGAAGTTCCGGCGGATGGCTGCGGCTCGAACTGCCGCTTGCTGATCGCGGCGAGCGGGATGATCACCGCGGATACGCCGCGCGACTTCGACAATTTCACGCGCACGCGCGATGTGCGTGGGGCGACCGTCGTGCTGGATTCGAAGGGCGGCTCGGTGCTCGGCGCGATCGCGCTCGGCCGTTCGATCCGCAGCCTCGGGCTCTCGACCAGCGTCGGGCGGGTGAATGAGGTGCTCGGGCGCGACGGCGCGGCCCGGCGCGTGCGGGTGTTGCCGCGCGCCGAATGCCAGTCGATGTGCCCGTTCGTGCTGCTCGGCGGCATCAATCGCTTCGTGCCGCCGGAAGCGCGCGTGCTGGTCCACCAGATCTGGCTCGGCGACCGCCGCGACGACGCCATGGCGGCGAGCTATTCGGCCGAGGATCTCGTGCTGGTGCAGCACGACATCGGCAAGCTCATGCAATACACGATCGACATGGGCGGTGGCGCCGAGCTTCTGGAGATGGCGCTGCGGATTCCGCCGTGGGAGCCGATGCGGATGCTGTCGCGCGACGAGTTGCGGCGTACGCGGCTCGAGACCACGCGCGTCGTCCAGGCGCCGGCCGCCGCGAGCTCGTCGGGCACTGGTCAGACCGCGAGCCAGCCGGTCAGCGACGGCGCGCGCAACGTCATGGGCGGCCCGCGCGGCTGGGTGATCGCGCAGCGGGCCGGCGGCTCCGCCTTGGTGCGGCGCCATCCGCTGACGATCGAGGGCGATGACATCGGAACCTTCGAGGTCGCGTTGAGCTGCGGCCGGACGTCGGACAGCTACGTGGTGAGCTATGCGGATACGCGGAAGGGTGCGGACGAGGGCGACGCGCCGGCGATCAAGCAGGTCGATCTGTGGGTCGACGGCAAGATGGCCACGCTCGATGTGCTCTCTTCCCGGCTCGACAACGACCCCAAGGCCTCCGCGCATGCGCTGGAAACGCGGGCGAGCGGCACCCTGTCGGCCGACGCAGTGAAGTCCTTCGCCGACGCGACCAACGACTCCATCACCGTGCGGACCGTGAGCACGGTCGCGCCCGGAACCCTGATCCGTGTCGGCAATACCGGCTTCGCGACCGCCTTTCGCAAGCTCGCGGCATCCTGTCACGCGCTGCCGGTCGCTTCCGCGGAGGCGCATGCTGAGCTCAACCCGCCGCGGGGCGGGCAGCCCACGCCCTGATGCGGGGTCACTGCGCGGCCGCAGGCGCGCCGCGCTTCTGCTCGATCTGATCGATCGCCGAGACCACCGCGTCGAAGGTCAGGAGCGTCGAGGCGTGGCGCGCCTTGTAGTCGCGCACCGGCTCGAGCACGGCGATCTCCGCCCAGCGTCCGTTCTGAGGCGGACTGCCGTTCTCCTTGAGCATCTTGCGGACATCCTCGCGCAGTGCGCGCAGCTCGCCGGCGCTTGCGCCCACGACATTGCGCGCCATGATGGACGACGAGGCTTGGCCGAGTGCGCAGGCCTTCACCTCGTGGGCGAAGTCGGTGACCTTGTCCCCCTCCATCTTGAGGTCCACCGTCACGGTCGAGCCGCATAGCTTGGAATGGGCGGTTGCGGTCGCGTCCGGGACGGGGAGGCGGCCGAGGCGGGGAATATTACCGGCCAGCTCGAGAATTCGTCGGTTATAGACGTCGTTGAGCATGATTTGAGACGCGATCTGCGGCGCTAAGTGCGGGGAGTTGATTGTTCCCACGCGCTGATGAACTATATAAGGGCCGAAGCGCCGGGGCGAAAAGACCCTGCGCGACCGGGGCATGGCGATGCGGAAAGCAAGCCATGCACGACACGCATATGGCGCTTTGCGAATTGATCAATTTGCGCCCTGTGGTGTTCTTAACCAGGGCGAGGCGCTAGGACGCGCCCGGTGACACCCCCGACCCCGGTGCGAGCCGCGGGCCGGTCGAACGGAGCGATCGTCATGGACGCCGTGACCAAGAACCACGATTCTACTGCCTTGCCGGCGGACATCCGGCCCAACCAGCGGTCGGCCGGCGGTCGGCCGAGCCGGGCCGAGGCGGAAGCGGCGGTCAAGGTCCTTCTCGCCTATGCGGGCGACGACCCGAACCGTGAGGGCCTGCTCGATACGCCCAAGCGGGTGGTCGGGGCCTATGACGAGCTGTTCGGCGGCTATCGAGCCTCGCCAGTCGACGTGCTGGATCGGACCTTCTCCGAGATCGGCAGCTACGACGATCTCGTGCTGGTGCGCGACATTCCCTTCTACTCGCATTGCGAGCATCACATCATGCCGTTCGTGGGCCGCGCCCACGTCGCCTATCTGCCGGTCGAGCGCGTGGTCGGCCTGTCCAAGATCGCGCGCCTGATCGACGTCTATGCGCGCCGCCTGCAGACCCAGGAGCACCTGAACTCGCAGATCATCACGGCCATCGACGAGGTGCTCAAGCCGCGCGGGGTCGCCGTGATGCTCGAGGCCGAGCACACCTGCATGTCGCTGCGCGGCGCCGAGAAGCCGGGCGTGAAGACGGTGACGAGCCAGTTCACCGGACTGTTCCGCGACGATCCGGCCGAGCAGGCCCGATTCATCACGCTGGTGCGCAGTCCGTCGCGCTGAGACGCGCCGGCGCAGGGCTCGCCAAGGAAAAAGCCGTGAGCGAAACCTCGATCTTTGCGCCTCGCGCCAGCACCGAGCAGGTCGAGGAGGGCCGGATGTTCGCGCCCCAGTTCGACGCCGCGGGCCTCATTCCGTGCATCGTCACCGACGCCTCGACCGCCGAGGTGCTCATGCTCGCCCACATGAACCAGGAGGCGGTGGCGAAGACGCTCACCACCGGCGAGGCGTGGTACTACAGCCGCTCGCGCGCCAAGCTCTGGCGCAAGGGCGAGACCTCGGGACACACTCAGCGCGTCGTCGAGATGCGGGTCGACTGCGACCAGGATGCGCTGCTGATCAGGGTGGAGCAGGTCGGCGCCGGCGCCTGCCATACCGGCCGCCCCACGTGCTTCTATCGCACGGTGCCGCTCAAGCAGGACGATGTCCGTCGGGTGGTTCTCGATTTCCGCGAAGAGAAGGTGTTCGATCCGGTTAAGGTTTACGGCGCAAAGCCCGGAACATAGGGCGGCGGCCTTGTGCGGCCGCGCACACGCAGCGGCCATCTTAACGACCAATCGATGCCGCTGGACTCCGAGATCTTACGGACGCGCGGCCGACATGCTAGACCCTTGTTATCACGGTTCGAAGGTGACCATCGTGTCCGATCCCATCGTGTCCAATCCCAAAGTGCTGGTCGTCGACGACGAGCCTCTCATTGCGATGATGATCCAGGATTGGCTCAGCGAGCTGCAGTGCGAGACCGTCGGGCCGGCGGGTTCCGCCAAGGTCGCGCTAGCGCTGATCGACGGCGCGGAACTCGACGGCGCCATCCTGGACGTGAGCCTGGACGGCCACGACAGCTTCGCGGTTGCCGAGGTTCTGCGCCAGCGGGCGGTCCCCTTCGCGTTCGCGACCGGGCACGGCAGCGACCGGATCGAGGAGCGCTTCAGGGACGTGCCGACACTGGCCAAGCCGTACGATTTCGAGAGCATGCGGAGGGTGGTTGCGACGCTGCTCGACCGCAGCTCCGCGCGATCGGCCTCCGTTCCGTAATCTCCATCCCTATGGCTTGCGCGCCAGCACCTGCATGGCGCGCGCGAGGTGCGGGCGGTCGTACATCACGCCGCCGATCCCGACCGTTCCGGCGCCGGGCGCCGCCGCGAACGCATCGACGATCGCCTGAGCGCGCGCGATCGCATCGGGCTTGGGCGTGAACACATCATTGATGGTCGCGACCTGACCCGGATGGATCGCGAGCTTGCCGGTGAACCCGTCGCGCCGCGCCTCCTCGCATTCGCGCCGCAAGCCGGCGTCGTTGCGGAAATCCACGAACACGGTGTCGATTGCGGCCACTTCGGCGCTGGCCGCGCCGGCGAGGCACAGCGCGCGCGCGAGCCGGTAGGGATCGAGGAAGCGTCCGTCGGCGTCGCGGTTCGCCTCGGCGCC
>Ga0075426_10001880_pt1 | contig 14998 bp, 14 predicted proteins | sample SoiMethybrSBSTD5_FD_75304 | JGI IMG/M metagenome (GOLD analysis project Ga0075426, IMG submission 75304) | Bulk soil microbial communities from a Populus tree surrounding site in Tennessee, USA - Soil MetaG P. TD hybrid SBSTD5 | ecosystem: Environmental > Terrestrial > Soil > Tree plantation... | reverse complement strand
ACGGCCATGAGCGGTCCGGGCACGAACCCGGCCGTCGAGGCCACGTTCAGGATCGCCCCGTGATGCTCAGCGATCATGGTGGGGAGGAAGAGTTTGGCGAGGTGCGTGAGCGCCGCGACGTTCACCTGAATCATCGACAGCTCGGTCGCGACGTCCGTACGCGCGAACTCGCCCGCCAGCCCGTATCCGGCGTTGTTCACCAGGAACTCCACCTCGAGCCCGGCCGCCGCGACGCGACGCGCCACCTCCAGCGGGGCGGACGGATCGGCAAGATCCGCTACGATCACCGTCGCCTGCACATCGTAGCGATCGGTGAGGTCGTCCGCGAGGGCTTCCAACCGATCCTGACGCCGGGCGACGAGCACGAGATCGTGCCCATCCCGCGCGAATAACCTGGCCAGCTCGAATCCAATGCCGCTCGACGCCCCCGTGATCAGGGCGACGCGGTCCGTCACCGGGCGCTTTCCGGGCGCGGGCGCAGGTCATCCACGGCGTCGAGCGCTTCGCGCGTGTGCCGTGTGGCCCGGAGTTGTGAGGAGTACACGTGGCGCACGACGCCCGTCGTGTCGATCACGAACGTCACGCGGCCCGGAAGGATCCCGAGCGTCTTCTCGACGCCGTACAATTCGCGCACCGCGCCGCCCCGGTCGGAGAGCAGGAGGAATGGGAGCCCTTCCTTGGCGGCGAAGCGCCGATGCGAGGCCACCGAGTCGGAGCTGATCCCCACGACTTCGGCGCCGGCGTCGGCAAAGCCCGCGTAGCTGTCCCGGAACGCCCGCGCTTCCAGCGTGCACCCAGGCGTCTGGTCCTTCGGATAGAAGTACAGCACCACCTTGGTCCGGCCCAGCAGATCGCGGAGGTGCACGGGCGTACCCGTCTGATCGGGCAGCGTGAAATCCGGGGCGAGGTCGCCGACACGCACGGGAGTCATCGCTAATGCGCGGCGGCGCCGCCACCCGGCAGCGACTTGCTCTTGTGCATGAGCAGGAGCAGGGGGAGCGCGAGCACGAAGCAGGCGCCGAACAGGAGGAACAGCTGCTCGAACGACAGCATCAGCGCCTGGCGGCTCACCTGCACGTCCAAGACCGCGAGCGCCTTCGACTCGACCAGCGGCTGCGGCGTTCCCGTCGCGATGAGCCGCGCCATGATCCCGCTGAGCCGCTCGCGCGTAACCTCGCCGTACTGCGTGACGTTGGCGATCAGGTCCGCCCGATGAATCGCCTGGAACCGCTGCACGAGAGTAGCGGAGACCGCGATGCCCACACTACCGCCCAGCTGACGCATCAGGTTGAACAGACCCGTGCCGTTCGGGATCTTGCTCATCGGCAGGTCGGCCAGCGCCAGGTTCGTCAGGGGGACGAAGATCAAGCCCAGCCCAACACCGCGAAAGATCAACGGCCAGAAGTAATCCGACATTCCGCTGTCCGTCGTGAAGTGCCCGTGCTTCCACATCGCCAGAGCGAAGATCGCCACGCCCGCGAGGATTGAGAGGCGGGCATCGAACTTCCCCGTGGTGCGTCCCATGGTCGCCATGGTAAAGGCGCTGGCGAGCGCACCCGGCAGGATCACGAAGCCGGTCTGCTCCGCCGTGAAGCCCTGGAGGGTTTGGAGATAGACCGGTAGCACGAAAACGGTTGCGTACAAACAGACCCCCAGCACGCCGCCGAATACCACGCCCACCGCGAGTTGGCGGCTCTTCAAGATCCTGAGGTCCACCACGGGCTGGTCGGTTGTGAGCTCGTGCCACACGAAGCCGATCAGCGACAGGGCGCTGATCACCCCGTAGGCGATGACTTCCCGCGAGTCGAACCAGTCGAGCCGCTCCCCGCGCTCGAGCATCGTCTGCAGCGTCCCGATCCCCGCCGCCAGGAGGACGAGGCCGATGTAATCCACCCGGTCGGCCCGCTGTTGAAAACGCGAGTTCTGGATGAAGCTCAGGGACAGCGCAAACGCCAGCATGCCGATGGGGATATTGATGTAGAAGATCCACGGCCAGCCGAAGGCGTCCGTGATATAGCCGCCCAGAGTCGGGCCGAGGGTGGGACCGACCATCACGCCGACGCCAAAGATCGCCATCGCGGTCCCGTATTCCTCGCGGGGAAACTCTTCGTACAGGATCGCCTGCGAGGTGGAAAGCAGCGCGCCGCCCCCCAGGCCCTGGATGATGCGCCAGAACACGAGCGACGTGAGGGAGTGTGCGTTGCCGCAGAAGAACGACGAGATGACAAACAGCGCGATGGAGCCGGCGAAGTAGCGGCGTCGGCCGAAGTACGCCGACAGCCAGCCCGTGATCGGCAGGATGATCACGTTTGCGACGATGTAGCCGGTGGAGACCCAGGCGATCTCGTCCAACGTCGCGCCCAGGTTCCCCATCATGTGGGGGATGGCGACGTTCACGATGCTCGTGTCCAGGAGCTCGAGTACGGACGCGAGCGACACCGTGATCGCGATGATGTACTTGTACTTGTACCGATCTACGTCGGCACCGGACCCGTTGAGTGCGAGAGCGGCCGTCGCCACGTGCGCCTACTTCGTGCTAATGGTGACGACCACGCTCATCCCGGGGCGCAGCGGCCGATCGGGATCGTTCTTGCCGTCGAGCCGGACGCGCACCGGGACGCGCTGCACGACCTTGGTGTAGTTGCCCGTCGCGTTGTCCGGGGGCAGGAGCGAGAACTTCGCCCCCGTGGCCGGCGATAGGCTCTCCACGTGGCCCTTGAAATGGCGGCCGGGATAGGCGTCGACCGTGAAGTCGGCGGCGTCACCAGGCCGCACGTCGGCCGTCTCTGTCTCCTTCAGGTTGGCCGTCACCCAGATGTCGTCCAAGGGAACGGCGGCCATCAACGGCTGGCCGGCCTGTACCAGCTGGCCCACCTCGACGGTCTTCTTGCTCACGACGCCGTTCGACGGCGAGGTCACACGCGTGTACGACAGGTTGAGCGCCGCCTGATCGCGCGCCGCACGGGCGGCTGCCACACGAGCATCGGCCCCGACCAGCGCGGCCTGCGCCGCGGCCAGGGCCGCGTCCGCTGCCTGCGCGGCCGCCTGCGCCCCATCGAGCTGCTGCTTCGACACGATGTCCTGCTCCGCCAGCGGCTTCAGCCGCTCGAGATCCGCGCGCGCCTTCTGGGCGTTGGCCTGCATCTGGGCGACCTGTGCTTCCGCTTGCCCGACCCGGGTGCGATTGCTCACTGCCGCCAGGGCCACGCCGAGATCGGCATCCGCCTGCGCCAGCCGCACCTTGTAGTCGCGGTCGTCGAGCACCACGAGGGTATCGCCCGCCTTCACACGATAGTTCTCATCGACGCGGACCTCGTTCACGAACCCACCGACCTTCGGGAGGATGGGGATCACGTGACCGTCCACCTGGGCGTTGTCAGTCGACACGTGGCTCAGGCCATAGATCCAGCGGCGCGCGCCGAAGCCGACAAGGGCGAGCAGGATGACGCCCATGATGAGGAACACCCTCCCGCGGCTGCTCTTCGGCTTGGCCTCCGCTTCGGCCGGCGGTTCGGGCGCGGGCCTCGAGGCCCGAGGAAGAGTCTCACGTTCGATCGTCGTTGCCATGTCGTCATCCATCGGTGATGTCGGTTAGTGAAGCGTCCGTGCCACGCCCACGGCGCGCGCTAGCGAGACCCGGGCGGTGACGGCGGCGTACCGCGCGTCGATCTCGGTATCGCGCGCCCGGATCAGGCTCGATTGCGCATTGATGACTTCGATGTTGCCGGTCACACCCGCGCGAAACTGCTCGCGGGCCTGAGACAGCTCGTCCTCGGCCAGGCGCAGCTGCTCGGCGGCGACCGCCCCCTGCGCCTGCGCCGAGCGCAGGTCGATGAGCGCGGCGTCCACGTCGGCAGCGATCTGGCGGCGGAGGTCGGCTTCCCGCGTTTGCGACTCGCGCGCGAGCGCGTCCTGCTCGTCCACCCGGGCCTCGCGACGGAAGCCATCGAGAATCGGCAGGCTGACCTGGACCGCGAGGTCGCGCGTGGCAATGGCGCTCGGCACGGTCAGGCCGTTCACACCGTAGTCGCCGGCCACCTCGAGGCGGGGCAGCCGCTCGGCCCGAATCGCCGAGCGGGTCTGACGGGCCGCGGCGCCGCGCGCCAGCTCCGCCCGCAAGTCCGGTCGGTTCGCAAGGGCGGCAGTCACGGCCGCCTCACGATCTCCCGGCAGGTCGGCCGCGCCCAGCGATGGGTCGAGGGAGTCCGTGAGGGTCAGCGGCGTGGCGGGATCGAGGCCCAGCGCGCGCGAGACGTCGATGTGCGCGCGGTCGAGCTGGTTCCGCGCCACGATCAACAACCCTACCGAGGTCACGAGCTGCGCCCGGGCGCGCGTCACATCGATCGCCGGACTCACGCCAGCGGCCTTCCGCGCCTGGGCGAGCGTGACCAGCTCGGCTGCCACGCTCGAATCCGCTTGACGCGCCGCGACCACCGACCGGGCACGCACCGCGCGGAGATACGCTTGCGCGGCCGTGAGCGCCGAGCCTTCGACCGTCACGCCGCGCTCCGCGCGACTCCCGTCCGCCTGCGTCCGGGCCGCGCGGACCCGTGAGACGCTCGACCAGTCGAACAGCGTCTGGCTCGCGCTCACCCGCCCGTCATAGTTGTTGAACGGGGGAACAGGGTTCGAGAGCGGGAACTGCGGCGGAAAGGGAATGCCCAGCGACTGTGTGTTGAACGTGCGGTTGAGCCACACGCCGGCGAGCGAGATCGACGGCAACAACGCCGAGCGCGCCTGGCGGACGCGGGCGTCGGCTTCGGTAGTCCGAAGCGTCGCGACCGCCACTGCCGGCGCCTCCCCCGCGGCCACGCGCACGGCGTCCGCGAACGAGAGCGTGAGCGGAGCCGACGTCGGCGCCTGCGCCGCGACCGGCGCGGCGGCAAGCGACGACAGGATGGCTATGAATGCACGACTACGGTTTTGCGATGCCATGAAGATAGAGTTGGATGTGAGTGTCGAGATACGCCTGGGCGTCGAAGCCCTCGGGCATGCACGCGGCGAACGCCCGACGCGCGGACGCGGCGTGCATCAACGGCGACATCGCCAGCTTGGCGGCGAGCATGACGTCCACCGGCCGGAATTCGCCGCTCTTGATCCCACGCTCGATCACGCCGCCGATGAGCCGCTGCCCGCGGCTCACCACCTCTTCGTAGTAAAAGCGGGTGAGCTCCGGAAACGTTGCGGCCTCGGCCATCATGAGCTTCGGGATGCCGGCGAGCGACGTCTCGCCCACTAGACGCCAGTACTCCCGAATCAGCTGTTCCACGAGCTCGCAAGCGCTACCCGTGAAGGACCGCGCCAGCGCCTCACCCTGCGCGATGACGGGAACGATCGTCTCGCGTACCACGGCCTTGAACAGGGCCTCTTTGTTCTCGAAGTACAGGTAGAGAGTCCCCTTGGTCACACCGGCGTGGCGCGCGACGTCCGCCAGCTTGGTGGCCTCGTAGCCGCGCTCGACGAACAGCTCGAGCGCGGCGGCCACGATCTCGCCGGGCCGCGCGTCCTTGCGGCGCTGCCACCGGGGGCGGCGGGCACGGGAGGGACGGGGGCGACGGGACGGGCGCTTCGAACGAGTGACGGCGGTGCTCACGGTAGAGATCCCTCAGAATTAATTACTGAACGGTCAGTAAGTAACTTGAGTTCCCCCTGTGGGTCAAGCGCTTCGGTCAGTTACTCGACGGTTCGTAGTAAGTTACTGCAGATCAACCAGTTGCCGTGGCGTGGCCGCCACGCTCCCGATAGAACACGATCAGTCCCGTGTTCGGAGGTGCAACGCCCACTTGTCGCAACATGGTCACGAGCTGACCGCGATGATACGAGGAATGGTCCACCGCGTGACCGAACATCTCACGGAACGTGTGCCGAAACTCGCCGCCTGTGCTCGGCCGCACCACGACCGTCTCCTCGAGCCGGGGCTCGGTGAACCCGTCCAGGAACGTGGACCGCTCGCGCTCGATCTCCTCCCACCGCCCCACCGCCGCGTCGAGCGTCGCGAGATCTTTTCCCTGGTGAACCGCGGGCTTCGGCTTGGCGGTCCACCGGCTGAGCCACAACTGCTCCGCCCACACGATGTGAGACAGCGTGCCGTGGAGGCCGCCGTGACTGCTCTTCAGGTCGCGGACGTACGCGTCGCTCGGGAGCGTCCGGAGCGCCGCGAAGATCCGGCGATTGGCCCAGGCATTGTAAGCGAACAGCTCGCGCACTTCGGCGACGGTCATGCTCGTGTCTCCTACCGTGCCGGCGCGAGCTCTCCCGCGTCGAGCACACTCTGCTGAACGGTCTTTCCCTCGATCTGCTGATCGTCCCCGACGAGCGAGCCGCGCACGGTCGCGCGCACGACGCGCACGTTTCGCCCCAGGATGCTGTTGGCAATCGTACTGTCGGACACGACGCTCCCCCGCTCGATCGAGACGTTGGGGCCCACGGTCACGTCCTGCATCGTGACGCCATCTTCGACGTAGACCGGAGGAATGATGCGGCACCGCGGACCGGGGGCGGAGGGCGCGCGTGCCCGTCCCTGCTCGAGCAGATGCTGATTCGTCTCCAGCAGGGTGTCCACCTTGCCGCAATCGTACCAGCCCGCGACCGGCGCCGTCAGCAGGCGCTTCCCGTGGTCCACCATGTACTGGAACGCGTCCGTCAGGTAAAACTCGCCGCCTTTACCTGGTGGCTGCTTCAGCACGTGCGCGATGCCCTCGAACAGCGTCTTCCAGTCCTTGACGTACTGCAATCCGATGTTCGCCAACCGGGAGACCGGCGTGCTCGGCTTCTCCACGATGCTCTTCATGTAGCCTCGCGCATCGGTGACGATCACGCCGAATCGCTGGTAGTCCTCGACCTCCTTGACCCAGATGATGCCGTCCGCGTCAGCAGTCTTGACGATACTCATGTCGGCTTCGAAGAGCGTATCCACGAAAATGATGAGCACCGGACAGTCGACGAACGGCCTCGCGAGATTGATGGCACCCGCCGTCCCATCCAACGTCTTTTGCTCGACGAATCTCGCTTTGACGTCGTAGTGCTCGACGATGTACCGCTCGACGGTTTCTTTGAGATGCCCCGTGATGACGATGAGCTCTTCGACGTCCAGGTCCCGGATGGAGTCCATGACATAGTCCATGACCGGCCGCCCCGCGACGTGCACCAGCGGTTTGGGCACCCGATTGGTGAGCGGCTGGAGCCGGGTACCTTTCCCCGCGAGGGGTACGATGACTTTCATGTCACACCCTGCCGTAGCGGTCTTTGAGCCGGACCACGTCGTCGATCTCGGGGGTCGATGCTTCGAGCAGATCCGTCGACACGACCGCCTCGAATTGATGGATGAGCTTCGGCTCGATATGGAAGGCGACTCCCTGCCCCATGCGCTTTTCGATCAAGGTGTCGCCCTTCTGGACGCGCAAGATGATCTCCCCGGTGAGCACGTAGATGGACTCGTCCTTCTTATTGTGGTACTGCAGCGACAGCACCTGCCCGGGCTCGATATGGAGAATCTTGCCGACGTAGCGGTCCGTGCGGGCCCAGATCAGCTCGTGGCCCCAGGGCTTGTCCACGCGATACGGGAGGGGGAGGTCCGTCACGTCAGGCTCAGTTTGAGGGATGATGGCGTCGTCACGCAGGCGGTGACACACACGCCACACCCCACGCAACCTTCGGGCCTGAGCACCGGCCGCCCGCCCGCGTCCATCACGAGCGCCCGCTCGCCCACCGGACAGGCGCGCGCACAGACGCCGCAGGTCACACCCTGGAATGTGATGCACCGCTCGGGGTCGAGCTCCAGGACCCCCATGTGCACCTCGCTCCACCCGCCCAAGGGCGGCACGAGCGCCCCCGTCGGGCACGCGTGCGCGCAGGGCATGTCCTCACACACGACGCAGGCTTGGATGGCGGGGTCGATCATGGGCGTGCCGGCGGCGAGGCCGGCGCCCGGCGGGGCCTTGATGATGGCGTTGACGGGGCACACCGGAATGCAGTCGCCGCACCGCGTGCACGAGGCGAGGAAACTGAACTCGTCCATCGCACCCGGTGGGCGAAAATACTTCCGCGGTGCCACGCGCCGCTCAGTGCGGGTGGCCACCTCCCGCGCGAGCCGGGTGAACGCCTCACGGAAAAACCCCCGGCGATCGTTCGAGCGCGTGTCCATCAGAAGCTGGGGCTCAGGCTGACCTGCCACCGGAACGCGAGTCTCCCGTCGTTGGGCCGCACGTCGGCGGCGTAGTCGAAGCGGTTCACGACGAGCGGCAGCTCGAACCGCATGGTCCACGCCAGGTCGCGCACCTGCTGGCGGGTGACGAGGCCGACGCCGGCGTCGTACAGCGGCGTGGAGCCGCGACCGGGCGTCGCCGGCGCGACCGCCATGGTATCCACCAGCCCCCCATCCGCGAATCCCATGAGCGCCACGTCCCGCAAGATACCTCGCCCACGCCACAGCGACCGGGTCAGCTCGAGGTTGGCCGTGAGCGCCCAGCGCCCCCCCAGGTCGCTTCGGAAGGCGCGCAGGTTGCCGTTGCCCGGGGCGTGATAGAAGAAGTCCGGGCGCGCGAACAAGGCGCCGCGACTGCGCAGCAACGGGTCGGTGAACATTTCGTACGGATCGGCGCCGGCGATGGGAATGCGCCGCTGCGGCACCGGCGCGGATTGGCCGGTGTACGCGCCCCCGAACACCCGGAGGCCCAACGTGGTGCCGAGCCAGAACGGCGCGCGCACGCTCGCCTCGCCGGTGAAGCGGCCGAACCCCTCGATGTCATAACGGCTGGCCGAGACGATGCCCGGCCCGGGGTTCCAGTAGACCAAACCTCCGCGGGCAGCGAGCCGAGCCCGCACCTGCGCCCCGCCCCGACGGAACGAGGCCGACACCCACGGGCCTCCTTCGACGGTCCCCGCGTCGTCCCACTGGCGCCGGTCGACATAGCCGAGATTGGTGGTCGCCATCCACAATGCGTCGAACCCCACGTGTGGATCGGGACCGAACGCGAGGTGCTGGCGCAACGACCGATCGACCGAGAGTTGCACCCCCGCGCGTCCTTCGACCGCCCACGCCGCGACGCTCGTCTCGGTGCGCGGCATGAGATGCCCGATCGGGTTGGACCAGCGGCTGTAGAACCCGAAGCGGTCGGTGGCACCGCTCCCGACGGCGACCGAGCCGAGTGTGAGGCCGCGGTCATAGCGGCCGAGATAGTTCGAGCGGTTGCGGAAGCCCAGCGTGAGACCGCCGAAATCGTTCGACCACGCGACCGGCAGCCACGCGCTCACCGTGCGATCGCGGCGCGCGGTTTCGCGGGTAGGGTCGTCGAGCTTCAGGGCGACCGCGCCACGCCCCACAAAGGGGCGCTTCTCCCGGTTGTTCAACATGTCGTAGTCGTGGCTGCGCCCCCGCGGGTCGAGCATCAAGCGTTTGGGCTTCCGCGCCGTGGTGAACTCGATGCGTTCGACCGCCGGCTCACCCGAAGCCCGGGCGTAGATCGTATCGCGATCGCCGATCTCCACCGGCATGCGGCCGTCGCCCTTGCGCTCGATGGTCACCGTCGTGCGCCAGCGACCATCGGGAAGGTGGTGCCGCTCCACGCGCTTCAACCGGTAGTCGATGAGCGGAGTCCCGTGGAGCCATTCGCCGAAGAGCCACTTCAGGTCCTGGTGCGACACTTCTTCGGCCACCTCGCGGAACGCGCTCTCGTCCACGTGTTTGAGCTTCCACCGCGCAAAGTACGTGTGCAAGATCTGCCGCATGGCCTCGTCCCCTACGACATAGCGCAGCTGCTCGTAGAAGAGCTGGGCCTTGGAGTAGACCATCTCCTGATAGATGACGAAGTCCTGGAAGTGCTCGCTCACCGTGGAGACCGGCTCACTCCAGCGCTCGAGGTCGAGCCCGAGGACGTCGGGTTCGAGGCCGTCGTACGCCGGCGGGCCGCCGTGCCGCTCGAAGAACCAGCCTTCCTGGAAATCCGAGAACCCCTCGTCGAGCCACCCCTCGCGCCATTCGTTGTTGGCGAGCTGGCCCATCGTGTACTGATGCCCGCTCTCGTGCACGATCAACCCGACGGACGCGCTGCCGTCCATGATCATCATCGGGAATTCGGTGCCGCCACCCTCGATGCGGTGCACGTTCGTGAGCTGGGGCCACTGGTATTTCCCGTACAGGGAATCGAGCCACGCGAGCGCGAGCACCGTGGTGCCGACCGCCTGCCCTTCGCCCCAGGTGCCGCGGTCCTGCGGCTGGTACAGCACCCGCACCACCGCATCGCCGTAGCGGCCCTCCTCGTACACGTAGGCGGGATTGAGCGAAAACGCGAAGTGGTGGACGCGCTCGGCGTAGAAGCGAACGCACTTGTGACCGGGGGCGAGCTTGAGCGCAGTACATCCGGGAGCGGGGAGCGGGGAGCGGTACCATTGGCGCTGATAATCGATCGGTTGCGACTGATCGGCTCTCGCCTTTCCCCACCCCGGGTCCCCTTCCACCGGTACCCCCGTGGCACCGATGACCTGATCCTCGGCCAGGTCGAGGGTCACGTCGTAAGTGGCGAACTCGCCGTAGAACTCCCCGGCCGGATAGAGCGGGTGGTCCTCCCAGCCGTACTTGTCGTACACGACGACCTTCGGGTACCACTGCGCGAAATCGAAGCGCCGGCCCTGCCGTCCCTGCCGTCGGGGAACGGTGGACAGCCGCGCTTGCCAGTCGATCTCGACCACGAGGGAGTCGCCAGGCGCGAGCGGTCGCGGGAGGCTCCAGTGCGCGATGGTCGAGTCGGGCGCGTACGGATAGTCCGGGAGCCGATGGGCGTTCATCACCGTGGCCGCGGTAATGCGCTCGAAGGCGTAGTCGGGATCCTTGAGGTGCTGAAACCGGTCCCGGTGCTCGGCGGAGTCGACGGCAGCCCAGCGGGATCCCGGGCGGAAAGCGTTGAGATACTGGTGCACGTAGAAGTCGCGGAGCGTGTCCGGCGACCGGTTCACATAGCTGATGCGCACGTGCCCGGTGAGCACCGCCGAGGGCTCGTCGAGCGACGCCGTGATGTGGTAGGCAACCTGCTGTTGCCAGTACCCGGTGGTGTCACCGGCGGGGTGTAGCAACAAGAGGAATGGAAACATGAAGGTGGGGAAGCTACATCGGGTTGGACGCCGAGGGGAGGCGGGCTTGATTAGTTGTCAGTGCCAACTAGCTTGAGCACGGGACTCCTCCGGGAGAGCGTCCGGCCATGGCGGAACGCGGCTCACCTTCGTCGTTGCAACGCGATGCCGCCGAGCTCTACGAGGCGGCCACTGCGTTCATCCGCATCTACCAGTTCCGCGATCGCGATCACGCGCTCCGGCACGGCCTCACCGTCGTCCAGGCCTACGCCCTCGACATCCTGCTCTCACGGGACGGTCAGCGGCTGACCGGCCTCGCGGACGCCTTGCAGCTCGACAAGAGCACGACGAGCCGGATCGTCGCCGGCATGAAGCGTCATGGGCTGGTCGAGTGGACGCGACCGGAGCACGACCGGCGGGCGATGTGGATCGTCGCCTCGGCCGAAGGGAAGCGGCGCTATGGGCGCCTCCGTCGTGCCATTGTGCGCGAGAACGCCCGCTTGCTCGCGTCGTACGCCCCGGCGGCGCGGCGCGGGGCGATCACCATCCTGCGACAACTCGTGGAGCGCGCCGAAGGGGGGGGCGCGCTCCGGCCCTAGTCGACCCGATGCTCGTCCGAAATCCATGGCGGGGCGTGGGGAGCCTCCCCGCGGCCGTCTGGCTCGTGTTCGCGACGACGCTCGTCAATCGGGCCGGCACCATGGTCGTGCCTTTCATGGTGCTCTATGTCACCCGCTACCTCGGCGTGCGGCCTGCCCTCGGGGGACTGGCGCTCACCGTGTACGGCGTCGGCGGCCTCGTCAGTGGGCCGATTGCCGGCCGGCTGTGCGATCGATTCGGCTCATTCGCCGTGCTGCGCGGCTCGCTCCTCGTCTCGGGCCTCATCCTCCTTATTTTTCCCGTCGCAAAACACTTCGAAACGTTCCTCGCCATCACCCTCGTCTGGTCGCTCGTCGCCGAGTCAGTCCGGCCCGCGAGCCTCGCGGCGCTGACGACGTCCGTGCGTCCCGAGCACCGCAAGGCCGCGGTCGCCGTCTTCCGGCTTGCCATCAACCTGGGGATGAGTGTCGGACCAGCAGTCGGTGGGTTTCTCGCGGCCGCGTCGTTTCCCCTACTCTTCGTCGTCGACGGTGCGAGCGCGCTCGCCGCTGGCCTCGTACTGACGGTCCTGCTCGCGTGGCGTCCGCCCCCACTCGTCGAGGCGTCTTCCCGCGAGGAAGCTCCGCTCGAAGACCGACGCAGAGTAGGCGTGTTGCGCGACCGGCGTGCTGTCGTGTTTCTGACCGGGTTCTTTCTCATGGCGGTCGTGTTCTACCAACACGAGGGGGCGATGCCGCTCTTTCTCGTGCGCGACCTGCACTACCGCGAGTCGTTCTACGGCCTGCTCTTCGCGTTGAACACCGTGCTCATTATCATCGCCGAGGTGCCGCTCAATCTCGCGATGGCGGGATGGTCGTATCGCTGGACCCTGGTGCTGGGCGCCACGTTGTACGCGCTCGGCTTCGGCAGCATGGCGGTGCTCCACAGCAAGGTCGGACTGCTCGGAGCGGCGGTCGTGTGGACCTTCGGTGAAATGATCGCCCTACCCACCAGCGGGGCCTACATCGCCGACATCGCACCTCCGGGACGCTCCGGCGAATACGCCGGCGTGTATGCCTCGATGTTCAGCCTGGCGATTCTGGTGGGACCCTGGGCGGGAACGATCGCGCTCGAGCGATTCGGCGGGACGGCGCTCTGGTGCGGCGTGCTGGTCGTCGGACTCCTCGGCGCGGTCGTGTTCAGCCTGACCGAGGACCGGCCAGCGCGGTCCTGATCTGCGCGAGGTGGTGCTCGTTGTGGGACGCCACCTTGTCGAACTCGTCCTTCAAGGTGCGCAGGCCGGTCGTGCTGTGCACGAATTCACGGTCCCCGTTTTGCTCATACTGCGTGCCGACGTAATACATGATGGCCGCCCGGGTCGGCTCGTAGAGCCTTTTCGACATATCCAGCGGCAGGTGCGCGTAGTCCAGACCCCTGGCCCACGCGTCCTGATCGTACACCCAGATCACCTGCCCCGGCTCGCTGACCACCCGGCGAATGCGATACAGGAACACCGTCTCGCTGTCCGCGAGGTGGTGGAGGATGAAGCGAACCGGCCATTTCCCCGGCCCGTACGTGCGTGCCAGGTCGGCGTCGCCGAGCGAGAAGTACCCCATCGTCTCGACACGGGTGCGTTCCAGCTCGCGAATGAGCGCTGCCACGGTCGTCATGATCGCCCCTCTATCCTAGAGATAACTTGCTTAGTTGTCAATGACAACTATATCACCCCTCTATGCAACGTTCGGGCACTCGGCGGCGAGCTGGACACCGCCGAACCGCGGAGACGGGCATAGCTGCTTCGCCCGGACGACCCGTCGGACAAGTAGGGCTGCTATCTTCTTCCGATAGATGGCCCAATACACGCGTGCCCTTTCGCTCACCTCTCTGGGGCTCTTCGCTGCCGGAGCGGGCGGCTGTCTCACCGCCCGCGACCAGGCCGGCGCATCCCAGGCCCGTCAGGCCCCCCCGCCGGACTCGATCGCCCTGGCGGATTCGGCCCTACGTACGTGCCGCGGGCTGTCCGGGGACGCGCGGATGGACTGTTACGACGGCTTTCTGGACCCCCTCGTCGTCTCGCGCGGCGTGCGCACGGCCATGGGGACGCTGAACGCCCTCGGCGCGCGGGATCCCCAGCTCCGCGTGGACGGGCACGTCTACGCGCACGCCATCGGCATCACCGCCGGCCGCGCCGGGGGTGCCGACCTGAGCCGCACCTTCGCGAGCTGCACCGAGATCTTCCAGTCGGGCTGTTATCACGGGGTGATTCAGGCGTACTTCGAGCGGGTCCGGACGGTCGACACAGCCAGCGCGAACCGGATGTGCAGCTCGTACGCGTCGCCCGGCGCCGACCAGTGGCTCCGGTTCCAGTGTGTGCACGGCATGGGTCACGGGCTCATGATGGTCTACGCACACAACCTGCCGCGCGCACTGTCCGGGTGCGACTTGCTGCGCGCCGAATGGGACCGCGAGTCGTGCTATGGTGGCGCGTTCATGGAGAATGTCGTCAACGCGACGGCGCCGCATCACGCGTCGCACATGCTCCACTCGCACGCCGAGTCGCACGAGAGCGACGTGGCGCCCTTCAAGGCCCTGGATTCAACCGATCTGCAATACCCCTGCTCGATCGTTGGCCAGCGCTATCTCGTCGCCTGCTACAACATGCAGACGTCGGTGATGCTGTACTTCACGCACGGCGATATCGGGGCGGCGGCGCGGAGCTGCCTGGGCGCGCCACTGCCGCTCCGGCCCGTGTGCTACCAGGGCCTCGGGCGCGAGATCAGCGCGTACTCGCGGCAGGTCCACCGTGAGGCGATCCGCATGTGCGGCCTGTCGGCCGCGGAGTATCAACCGTGGTGCCACGTGGGCGTGGTGAAGAACTTCATCGATCTCACGGCCAAGGTCGACGACGGCATCGCGTATTGCCGCGACCTTGCCGGGTCCGCCAACCGGCTCAAGTGCTACGAGGCCGTGGGCGAGGAGATCGCGACGTTGCGCAACGACCCGAAGGAGCGCGAAGCGGCCTGCGCCGCGGTCGCGGAGGCCTACCGGGACGCATGCCGCTCCGGCGCGCGTCTCCCGAGGGGTCGACCGAGCTAGCGCAGCCGACCCGATCAACGAGTCGCGCCGGTAGCTCCCCCCGCCCCGCCGAGCTCGCTCACCGTCCCCGCGAGCACCCGCACCTTCGCGGGATCCGCCGCAGCGGACGCGTCGCCCTCGAGGCGTGATGCCAGACGGGTCAGGGCATCGCGTCGTGCCTGCCCTGCGAGCTTTTCGGCGCTGGCGAGATCCCGCCGCAGCGCCGACACGGAGTCCGCCGAGAGGCCGTTCGACCGCGCCAGCTGGTCCAAATACGCGC
>Ga0075426_10001879_pt1 | contig 14999 bp, 15 predicted proteins | sample SoiMethybrSBSTD5_FD_75304 | JGI IMG/M metagenome (GOLD analysis project Ga0075426, IMG submission 75304) | Bulk soil microbial communities from a Populus tree surrounding site in Tennessee, USA - Soil MetaG P. TD hybrid SBSTD5 | ecosystem: Environmental > Terrestrial > Soil > Tree plantation... | reverse complement strand
TCCGCAACCGATTCCAGGGCCTGCGAAGTTCCGGGAACGAACGGCACACCCGCACGTTCCATCTGCTGGCGGGCACGCGTCTTCGATCCCATCAAATCCATAGACTCAGGAGGGGGACCAATAAACTTGATTCCAGCATGTCCACAGGCGCGGGCGAAGAGAGGATTTTCCGAGAGAAATCCGTAGCCGGGATGAATGGCATCAGCTCTGCAGCGCTTCGCGGCATCGAGGATTCGATCGATATTCAGATACGATTCAGTGGCCGGCGCAGGGCCAATCAGATAGGCGTCATCAGCGATACGAACGTGGAGGGCGGTGCGGTCAACTTGCGAGTAAACCGCCGCCGCGGTGATTCCCATCTCGTGGCAGGCGCGGACCACGCGCACGGCGATCTCGCCACGATTCGCAATCAGGATTTTCTTAAACATCCTTGGAAGCAGGACAAAGTGGAGATTTTAGTCCTGCGGCGGAGACAACGGTCGACGCAGTTCTACTAGCGCCGGTTAAGCAAAGACTTTGACGCACGAGAGCGTTCCGACAAAATTACTTCGGCTGATCCAGCGTAATGCCCTGGTTGCCGGTCTGCTTCTGTGCTTTGGCTTTTTTCGCCGCCATGGTTTTATCGACCCACTCGTCGGCGGTCTTCAGATCGGAAGCACGCTGTTCAGGCTGGTCGCATTCGCGGTCCGCCTTCTCGCGATAGAGAAGATTCAGGTAGGCCATGGCGTCATCGTAGTCCTGGCGGAGCTGAATGGCCTTGTTTAGATTATCCAGTCCATCCTGAATAACGTTGCCGTTCTCGTCTCGCAGCTTTGCGCACAGCTTCTTGTCCTTGAGCGGCTCATCGGGCCGCAAACCTATCTTGGCGCGCTCTTCCATGCGGGGCTGGTAGGCCTGCGTCCAGTCGATAACACCAACTGAGTAGTAAGCTTCGGGATCATTCGGGTCGAGCGCAACGGCCTTGCGGTAGTAATCCTTGGCATCCTCGAACTTCTTCATTTGCAGGTAAAGATATGCAATTCCCTTGATGCTGTTTACGTTCTTCGGGTCCTGCTGCAACACAGACTTATATTGATCAATCGCAGAAGTGGCGTTTTGCAGGTTCTCGGGAGAATCCACACCCGGAATATATTGCTGGGCGTACGCGGTTGCCAGATAGAGCTTGGCATTCTTCAGACTGTCATCGAGCGCGACGGCGTTCTTGAAGTTTTCAATCGCCTGCTCGTAGCGAGCATTCTTGTAAGCCGCAACTCCCTTGTTGAGCTGGTCGCGAGCGCGCAGTCTGTCGCAGCCGGCGGCGGTAAGAACCAGCCACGCCGCTCCTGCCACAGCTAATATTTTCAAGCCTGTTTTCATGGATTTTTCGCCCCCTGACGCAGGAATACCCAGAGCACCCAGCCGGATACAATATCACAGTTGCGTGAAGAGACGGGCAGGGACGCCCGTCTCCTTCAGTCCTTAGACTGCCCTAGCCACCTGCTTCGATTTTCGCAGTAATCAATCCCACCTTGTCCACACCCGCAGCGTGCGCGATATCGATAACGTTGGCGACATCGGCGAAGGGGATATTGTCATCGCCCTTCACGAACATCACTTTTTCGGCGCGGGTTTTGAAGATGTCGGTGAGTCTTCCTTCCAGATTGTCCCAGGTGGCATCGTCCTGGTTGATTTTCACACCAGGCGTTTGTCCCGGACCTTTATCAATGACCTGTACGACGATAGTTCGATCATTGCTTTGGTTTTTCGGTGCGTTCGGCGGCGGCGGCTGCGGAACCAATGCATCCAGTCCTTTTGAAACCACCGGCGTAATCACCATGAAGATGATCAGCAGCACCAACAAAACGTCAATCATAGGCGTCACGTTGATCTCGCAGGTCTGCCCTCCCTTTCCACCCACTGCCATTCCCATAGCAAAGTCTCCTTAAGAAATTATTCGCTGCCGCCTGGCGTCGGAGCCGGGGGCGGAGTGTTGGTCTGTCGGCGCTGATCGGTCAATAAACCCAAATCGTCCACGCCCGCGGCCCGGACATTGTCTACCACTTCCACCACGCTCTTGTATTTCGCCCGTGCATCTGAGCGAACATATACGCGCTTATCCTGTCGGGTGGCGATACGATCTTTAACTTTGTTGGTCAGTTGATCCGGCTGGATGCGATCTTTGCCCAGGAAAATTCCTCCGTCGCGGGTGATTGCAACCACCATCGCGTCCTCTTTGTCGGCGTCGGTCATCGGCTCCGGATTATTCACTTTAGCCAAGTCGACGGTTACGTCCTTCTGCAACATCGGCGTGATGACCATGAAAATGATCAGCAGCACCAGCATGACATCGACCATAGGAGTCACATTGATGTTCGAATTGACCTTCGCGCCTTCGTCTCGTACAGCGATTCCCATAATTCTCTCCTGCCCTGAAATTGCACCGTGAGCGATGATGGAGGCGGGTCCGGAGGTACACCCACCGGACCCTAGCAACTCAACTCATCCCAAACGCCGTGCTTATCGACGTACTGCTCCGCGACGCTTCAGGAAGTAATCGATCAATTCGCTGGATGAGTTGTCCATTTCAACATCGAACGCTTCAACTCGTCCGGTGAGATAGTTGAACATCATCACAGCCGGGATGGCCACCAGCAAGCCGAAAGCCGTGGTCACGAGGGCTTCTGCGATGCCGCCCGCCACCGCCGTCAATCCAGTCTGCCTGCTGCTGGAAATTCCCTTGAAGGCGTTCAGAATGCCCATCACCGTGCCGAACAGTCCGACGAACGGAGCGGTTGAGCCAATGGTGGCCAGTCCGCCCAGGCCGCGCTTCAACTCGGCGTGAACGATGGCTTCGGTGCGCTCAAGAGCGCGCTTGGAAGCTTCGATGGTCTCGCCGGGAATATCGCTTGAGTCCTGGTGAGCACGGAATTCCATCAATCCAGCGGTAACGACCTTGGCCAAATGGCTGCGCTTGTTGCGCTCAGCGACTTTGATGGCTTCGTCAATCTTGCCGTCCCGCAGCGCGCCTGCCACCGCTGGAGCAAAAGCCCGCGATTGTTTCCGGGCCGCGTTAAAAGCCATCCAGCGGTCGATCATCACGCCGAAAGACCATCCTGACATGATGAAGAGAATAAGGACCACTGTCCGAGCCACCCAGCCCATTTGCTTCCAAAGCGAAATCGGGTCCCATTGTGGCTCACCACCCGCTTCCTGCAATATCCAGGTGGCGGTCATCGAAATGTGATGCACTAAGTGCGTTGCTGCGTGTGCTGCAATCATGAGTTGCTATTCCTCCTAGAGAACTTGGTTGAAAACTTGAAAAGCTCAAACTTGAAAGTTCAAACTTGAAAACTGTCACTCCGGAACAACCGGCCGAGACCTAGCCTCCCGAAAGGGTGAAATTCACCGTGACCGTGGTATCGACTTCCACCGGCTCACCGTTCAGGATGTAAGGCCTGTATCGCCACTGTTTGACGGCATCGATGGCCGCCTGGTTCAGCAACGGCGAGGCCGTGCTCACTACGTGCAGGTTCTGGATAGTACCATCCTTACCGATAATGGCCGCCAGAACCACAGCCCCCTGAACCCGGGCAATCTTTGCCATCTGCGGATACGCAGGCTGCGTCTTACGCAGAACCATACCCTGGGTCACGCCCTGCGAGATTCGCACTCGCTGCACGGCGACCTTGGGCACGGCAACCGGCGTGGAGCTGATAATTCCGCCGATCACACCGCCCATCTGGCCTCCGGGGACTCCACCCGGAACGCCACCGACGACGCCTGCCATTTGTGGCGGCGGAGCGTCCTCTTCCTTAATCATTTCCACTTTCTTTGGAATCTTGGTAGGCGTGCGGAGTTGGTTGTTCACGATGTCAGTTTCAACTGGCTTGACCTTCACCACGGCCGCCGGCGGCGGAGGTGGCGGAGGCGGCGGAGGTGGCGCCACCAGAAACGTCATCAACTGTGTTTTGGGCAGAGCCTCAGTGAACATCAGGGGAATCAAAATCATGACTCCGATGATGATGGCCTGCAGCACAAAGGAAAATGTGGTGGTTCTGCCCCGCTTGGTAGTAAGCTTTCCACCCGACTCAATCAGGCTGTCCTCAAACATAGGTCTCTCCTGCACAGAGCTACGATGTCTTAGACACCGGCCAGCATCCCGTGGTTCCCGGTTTCTTGACCTCAGGATGAAGCCAGCGAACAGCAACAGACCGAACACCTGCTTCAGGAACTACTAAGCCTTGGCCCCTGCCTTCTCCTTGCGAGGACCGGCGCTTCCAGGCCCGGCGCCTACTGCTGAAATCGACGGCGGCCGGTTTCGATTCAAACGCCAATCTTGATATGCCACCAGGATTGGAGCAGCTATCGCGATCGACGAATAAGTCCCGATTAAGATGCCGATTACCAGGGCAAAGGAAAACCCATGGAGCACTTCGCCGCCAAAAAGGTACAAAGCAAGTACAGTGAGGAATGTTAAACCCGCCGTCAAGATGGTACGGCTAAGGGTCTGATTAATGCTCCGGTTAACGATGTCCGAGAGCTTCTCCCGCCGCATCAGCTTCAGGTTCTCTCGAATGCGGTCAAAAACTACGATAGTGTCATTGTTGGAGTAGCCGATCAGAGTAAGAATTGCCGCTATCACTGTGAGGGATATAGGCTTATTGGTCAACGAGAAGGCGCCTAGGGTAATCAGGGTATCGTGGAAAACGGTCACCACGGCAGCAACTCCGTAAATCAACTCAAACCTAAAAGCCAGGTACACAAGCATGCCTACCAGGGAATAAACCGTTGCCAGAATCGCCTGTTTGCGCAACTGCGATCCAACCTGCGGCCCTACACTCTCTACCTGATAGACACCAAAATCCGAGAGAAAGAACCCATCCTGCAGAGAGGCGAGGACTGCTGGATCAGCCACTCCCTTTAGTTCGTCGAAACTTGCAAGCACGCCGCCTTTGGTCTTGTCGCGAAAATTGGCAATAGCTTGCGCAATCGAGGCGTAGCGCTGCTGCGCATCGGTGGCAAGGTGAAGCGGGTCCTTCTGGAACAGATACGAACTCAACGCCCCTGAACTGCTGTTGTTCAGATCCAGTTTGCCAGGTGGTACATTGCCCTGCAAAACCGCAACAATCTTTTCCTTGGGGCGCTCAAGCCCGCTTTGTTCGCTCACCTGGGGAATATCGATCAGTTCCTCGTTGCTACCTGCTGCTCCGTAACTTTGAATGCGGACATTATGAAGCCCTGCACCATCCATGGCGGCGCGGATGGCATTGCTATCCGGGGTATGTGAATACTTCACGTAAACCAGGGTGCCGGAACGAAAATCAATGCCCAGCGGAAGACGATGCCAGAACAGCATCGAGCAAATTCCTGCGATGCTGAAGACTAGCGAAAAAGCAATGAAATACCACTTCTTGCCGAGAAAATCGATGTTCGGATTACGAAAAAATTCCACGCTGCTAAAACCCCTTTTCGTCGTGCGTCTTACGTCGTCGGTCTGGCGCTAGTTCCAAGTCAGAAACCGCTGCTCAACTTAAAGGTCGATGCGCCCCGGTCTTGCGTGCAACGAACGACCTGCGGCGTGCGACGGCTCTTAAATACTCAGCGCTTCGCCTACCCGCTTGCGGCTCAGCACCCAATCAAATATCACTCGCGATACAAAAACGGCAGTAAACAGATTTGCGAACAGACCGAAACTCAGCGTAACCGCAAACCCCTTGACCGGTCCTGTCCCGAACAAAAACAAAATGACTGCCGAGACGATGGTGGTGACGTGGGTATCTACGATGGTGATCCACGCGTGACCGAACCCTTGCTCTACCGCAGATGGGGGCGTCTTGCCATTACGCAACTCTTCACGAATGCGTTCGAAAATCAGGACATTCGAATCCACGCCCATACCGACCGTGAGAATGACGCCAGCAATTCCAGGCAGCGTCAATGTCGCGCCGGTGTATCCCAAAAAGCCGAGAAGAATAACCAGGTTGAGGAGCAGCGCCAGATCGGCGTTGATTCCAGCAGCCCGGTAATAAACCAGCATGAAGGCCAGCACGGCAACCATTCCGATAATTGCAGCTCGTATGCCGGCGTGAATCGAGTCACTGCCCAGTGAAGGACCGACCGTGCGTTCTTCCAGGTACTTGATTCCTGCCGGCAAGGCGCCGGAACGCAGAACCAGGGCGAGGTCTTTTGCCGCGTCCTCGCTCATGCGGCCACCGCTGATTTCAACGTGGTCGCGGATGGGCTCTTTGATGTTGGCCACTTCACGAACTTTGTTATCGAGCACTACTGCCAGACTGTCATTAACGTGAGCCGAAGTGAAGGAGTAGAACCGCTGTCCACCCTCGTTGGTCAGGGTAAAGCTCACACTCGGCTGGCCGTTTTGGTCACGGGCAGGTTGCGCATCACGGATGTCCTTGCCCCTGACGGCAGAGACCCGGGAAACAAAGCACCAGGTGGTCTCCGACCCGCTCGTGCACTGGCCTTTCATCAGGATTGAATCGGCTGGCGCGATGCCACCCTTGTCTTGCAGGGCGGCCTGTTCGGTGGCATAAGCGCCACTCGTCATCTGCTTGATTTCGAGCATGGCCGTCGACTGCATCACGTCCTTTACTCGCGCCGGATCGTCGAAGCCGGGTAGCTGCACGAGGATCTGATACTGTCCCAACCCGTGTTCTTCGATGATCGGCTCGCTTACACCCAGCGCGTCAATGCGATTGCGGATCGTTTCAATTGCCTGCGTGACCGCCCGATTCTTCATATCGGTCAGCGCGGTTGGCTTGATGGTGACCGTCCAGGTATTGTTCGCGGCTGAAGTGGCGTCATACTCCGGAAGCTTTTCACTTACCAGCGTGCGCAGGTCAGAAGTGGCGTCCGGCGGGACCCCTTTTATGACGATCTGTTCCGGACGGTTGGCGGGATCGGGCTTGGTGATCTCGGCATAGTTGATTTTCGCGGTGCGCATCCCCGCCTTCAACACCTCAATCGCGTTATCCGAGTCAACATTGACCGCATCGTTTACCTGCACCTGCAGGATCAGGTGAGTTCCGCCCTTAAGATCGAGGCCAAGATTGATGCGTTTCAGCAGCGCATCCGACAACGCGCCTCCCGAGACTCCACTGGGAATGCCAAAGATGCCATAGACAAACACCAGCACCGTGCCGATGATCACAATCAGTTTCCAGCCAAGACCTCTATTCATATGAATGCAACTGCTCCCAAATCTGAACCTGTAGGGGCGGGTGCCCTCACCTGCCCAGTCGAGCGAAGCTCGACAAAATCTGTCTTACGCCGACTTTGCCTGCTCATCCGGGGTTGTGACTGAAACTATGGATGAACGCGTGACCTCTATGCGCAAATTATCAGGCGGCACACGCAGGTGGAGCGAATCATCTTTCAGCGCCACAATGGTTCCGCGCAGGCCTCCGCTAGTGACGACCTTGTCGCCGGTTTTCAAGCTACCCAGCAGCGACTGCCATTTTTTTTGCTTCCGCTGTTGAGAATAAAACATGTAGGCAAAAAGCAGGATGAGGGGCAGGAACAACACCAGCCCCGGCAATCCGCCCGCACCGCCCGCCTGTAGAAAAAATCCGTATAGATACATTGGATGCTGATCACCCTGCTAATCCCAGTGCCAGGTCCGCTGCCGGATTGCGGCGCTGGGGCTTATTACGATTGTTGCGGAATCTTGTACGTATTCAGAACCGGACGTCCTTACAAACTGGGATGGCAAGCCGGGCCGCACTCGACGCCCACAGAAGAAAACACGCGCACTCCCAAGTCAAATAGAATGCCGGACGCGCAGCATCGTGTCAAGGTAGTAGCTGAGATTGTGGATGGTATTCAGGACCTGCGCCAGCACTTCATTGGCAGCATAAAGATGACGCAGGTAGGCGCGCGAGTACCGGCGGCACACTCGGCACAAGCAGTTGGGATCGAGCGGGGCTTGATCAGAGGCGTAGCGGGCCTGTTTGATGGAAATTTTGCCTTCGGAGGTGAACAGGAGTCCGTGCCGCGCCGCGCGGGTGGGGAGGACGCAATCCATCATGTCAACGCCGAGATTGGCGTATTCGACGATTTCCTCGGGGGTGCCTACGCCCATCAGGTAGCGAGGCTTATCTTTAGGCAGGTGCTCCAGGGTTGATTCGACAACTTCGCGAGTCAACGCCCGCGGTTCGCCGACGCTTAGTCCGCCGATGGCGTAACCGTCGAATCCAATTTCGATGGTGCGCTCGGCAGATTCTTTGCGGAGAGCATGGTCCATTCCGCCCTGGACAATGCCGAAGAGGGCCTGGGTCATCCCTTCTCGTGTGGGGACGGGCGTCCACGCCCGTCCGGCCGAGCTATGCTCGGCATAATTTTCCACATTCTCCAGTTTGTCATCCCGAGCGGAGAAGTTGAATCCGCTTGCGGATTCGACTTCGGAGTCGAGGGACCTGCTTTTTTCCTGATCGCTAAGGGCTGAGAGCTGAGAACTGCTCCACGGCACCTCACTCTTATGCTCCTCGAAATATTTCTTACAGCGCTCCGCCCACCGCAGAGTCATCTCCATCGAAGCCCTCGTTCGCTGCCCATCGGCGGGATATTCGGTGCATTCATCGAAGGCCATGACGATATCGGCGCCGAGACCAATCTGCGCGTCTGTCGCGGTTTCCGGCGATAGAAAATGAGTTGAACCGTCCAGATGCGATCGAAATGTCACACCTTCTTCAGTGACCTTCCTCAGATCGCTCAAGCTGAAAACCTGAAAGCCTCCGGAATCGGTCAGGATGGCCCGTGGCCAGGACATGAATCGATGTAATCCGCCCAGCTTGCGAATTTGCTCGACTCCGGGGCGCAGATAAAGGTGGTAGGTGTTACCCAGCAGGATTTGAACGTTTAATTCTTCCAGCACATCCTGCGGAACGGCTTTAACCGTGGCTTGCGTTCCCACGGGCATGAATACTGGCGTCTCGACTTCGCGGTGATGCGTAGTCAACCGCCCTGTTCGCGCAGTGTTTCTAGTTTTCTCGATTTCAAACGGCAAAGACATTCTTCGCGATTCTAAAGTAGAAAGGCTTTTAACCGCTGAGGACCGTGTCATCCCGAACGCGCCCGCTGAAGCGGGCGGGAGAGGGACCTTACGTGGGATTGCAGCGCCGGTGCAGTCACGAGGAGCACCGGCGGATCTGCTGGTTCCGCACACGCCGCTGCCGGCGTCGAAGCATCGTACGGTCCCGCTCGGACGCGACAAGCGCGTCCGTTCGGGATGACACTCGTACAAGATCTACCAAGACATAGGAAGAACGTCTCCACAAATCACGGGAACAACTGGATGATCTCGCTGCGAATTTTTCCAGCGTGTACGATCAATTTGCCAACGGTCACTGGCAGTTGGAATCGACGCGGCCCTGCGCTCCCGGGATTGAAATACAGCACGCCGTCTTTCAATTCTTGCTTCGGTGTATGGCTGTGGCCGTAGATCACGGCTTGAATTCCCGCGGCTTTCGGCTGCAAATCCAGATTCTCGAGAATGTGCAGGATGTAAATGGACGCGCCATCCACTTCCAATAACTCGGTTTCAGCAATACTTTTCGCCCACGCCTCCCGATCCACATTCCCACGCACGGCTGTGACCGGCGCAATCTCAGCCAATCTGTCAAGAATCACTGGATCGCCAATATCCCCGGCGTGAATAATGCGGTCTGACCCCTGCAGCGCCGCAAAAGCTTCCGGCCGCAGCAGGCCATGCGTATCTGAAATGACCCCGATCACCACAGTTATGAGTTTAAGCGTGCTGGCGCAAGTTTCGCGGGAACGAGAAGTCGGATGAGCTAAGCAGTGACCTCAGCAGTCGCTTCCGGCGGCGGAGAAAAATCTGCGAGTTCGAGCCGCAGATTCCCGGCATTAGTGGCGTAAGCCATACCGGTTTCGTAATCAATGGTCCCGGCGCGGATTAATTTTTCAATCTCGCCGTCGAAATATTGCATGCCTTCGGTGGTCCCGACACGCATGGCATCCAGAAGGGTCTTGCCTTCGCCCTCGCCCTTTTCGACGTACTCGCGAGTGCGCAGAGTGGATTTTAAAATTTCGATCGCAGCCACGCGGCCGCTTGCATCCTTTCGCGGAATGAGCCGCTGCGAAACGATGTAGCGAAAACTTTTCGCCACGCGGTTGCGAATGGCATGCTGCTCAGCCAGCGGAAACACGCCGACCACGCGTTCGACCGTCTTGGAAGCGTCGATGGTGTGCAGCGTCGACATCACCAGATGGCCGGTTTCGGCGGCCTCCATGGCTATTTCGATGGTTTCGCGGTCGCGCATTTCTCCAACCAGGATTACTTTCGGCGCCTGCCGCAGTGCCGCACGCAATGCCAATGCAAAGCTTGTGGTATCGCTGTGCAATTCGCGCTGATGAACGATGCAATTCTGATGCGGGTGCAGAAACTCGATCGGGTCTTCAATGGTGAGAATATGAAACGACTGCTGCTTGTTAATGAGATCAACGATCGCCGCAAGCGTCGAAGACTTGCCAGAACCGGTCGGTCCGGTCACCAGCACGATCCCATTGCGCAGCCCGGATATGTTCCGCAGCTCCTCAGGCAAATTGAGTTCGGCGAAGCTCGGGATACTGGTTGGAATAACCCGCATAACCACAGCACAGCTTCCCCGCTGCATGAAAACGTTCACGCGGAAGCGCGATGATCCAGCCAGGCTGTAGGACACGTCACACGAACCCTGTTCTTTGAGATTGTCGAGAGCATGTTTGTTATTGGCGATCAGCTCAGAAGCGATGTGGCGGGTATCATCCGGCGTGAGCACGCGCGCTCCGACTGGAGACAATTTGCTGTTCACCTCGACCATCGGCGGCTTGCCCGGCGAGAAAAAGAGGTCACTGATTTTGGGCGCAGTTTTCAACATCGCGGTCAACAACCCCGGCACCGAAAATGGAGCTGGCGTTGTTACAGGAGCCGCGGCGGTCTGAGCTGGTGCCGCAGCTTTCGGTTGTGCAGGCGGTGTTGAAACACTCGCTTGCGGAGCACGAGCCGGCGCGACCGCGGCTGCAGTAGCGGCGCCTGCTCCTGCTATTGGGTTCGGATTATTGCCGGGAGCACTGCTGGAAGACGACATGGGCCTCTGATCAAACGCACTAGATTCTCTCAGAGTATGGGCGGAAATTCGGGTTACGAAGGTCATGCGGGAATCTGGCGCGGCTTTTCGAGCCTAGCGCTCAGAAACAATAGGCAGAATCAGCGCCGAAGGATGTCCGGCATCGTGATAGATGACATTCGTAGCGGATATGAACGGTTGTTCAGAGCTTATGTCCACACTGGGCTTCAGATAGCGATCACGTCCGGTGTTCAGGTTGCGGTTGAAACGCGGAAAGTTGCTGCTGGAAATTTCCAGGCGCAACACATGTCCTTTTTTGAAAACATTGCTGGTGGCCCACACGTCAATGTTGAATTTATAAATCTGGCCGGGCGTAATCAGCGACGGGGTCTCCTGTGAGTCGCGATAACGGGCGCGCAGGATTCCTTCCGTCAGGTTCTGCGCGAAGCCGTCGGGCCATACATCAATCAACTTGGCGGTGAAATCGGTATCTACGGCGGAAGACTTGGCATAGAGTTCGACAGTCACCGGGCCGGTGACTTCCGTATCTTCTGACATGGGCTCGGTCGAGTAGACCAGGACGTCATCGCGAGCCTCAACGGCGCGCTGGTCGCGCGGTCCGGGCGGTAAGTGGTTCGAATCGCAACACAGAGGGCCTCCGACGGTTGGTGCGGGATTCGCCGGATCGTAGACATATTGATCAGACGATTCCTTAGCAGGAGCGGTGATTGAAAGACTGCCGTTGCCGCTAAGTGAATTTGCTTTCCCACTGGAGTGCAGGAAATATTTCGTATTGTGCGCTCTGGCCAGCGGCCAATCGTCTTCGTCGCGCCACCGGTTTGTGCCCATCACGAAAATTTTCACGGGCTTGCCGGATGCGAATTCATTCCGCATGCCTTTGAACAGGTATTCGTACCAGTGCAGGATTATTTCGTCTTCGTCGATCTTCGAGGCAGCGCCGAAATCCACATCTCCGATCATTGGGCCGTTGCCGGCGTGCCCGCCAACCACCACCAGCAGATGCTGGCCGCGGCGGGCTTGTTCTGTGGCCCCGTGCGACTTGATTCCCTCGTAATTGCGCAATGAGCCGCCAAGAAAAAGGTCGTACCAGGCGGGGACGTGCAACGCGGGAACATTGATGTCGCTGAAATGCTCTTCGATGGAGATTGCCTTCCAGTAATCGTCGTAGTTGGGATGCGCCAGCCAGTCGAGATAGTAAGGCGCGAGCGTGGCGCTCGAAGCTGGATCGGCAATCTTGTCGAGATTAAATAACGGATAGCTGGCGAGAGGAAGACTCGATATCCCCTGCAGCGCGTTGGTGTTGCTTCCGACCTCTCGATCAAAAGTATTTTGCGCCAAGCCCGAAGTCCAGTTCTGGTCGAACCATTGCTCAAAGGCGCCGCCCTGGTAAACCCAATTTGAATGGTAGTTGCTGGCAGTGACCACGGGACAAATTCCGGCAAGATGCGGCGGGTGCGCGATTGCCGCAAGCATCTGCGTGGCGCCCACGTAAGACCCGCCAAACATTCCGACCTTGCCATCCGAATAAGGAAGAGCGGCGGCCCACTCGACCGAGTCGTATCCGTCGTTCGGTTCGTTTTTGAATGTGTACCACTGGCCTTCGGAGGTGTAGCGGCCACGAACGTCCTCGACAATCACGACGAATCCACGAGAAGCACCCTTTAAGCCGAAATCAGCCTCGTTGTCCTTGTTGTAGGGCGTGCGCTGCAGGAGGACAGGAAACTTGCCGTCGGCCTTGGGACGATAAATGTCGGCGCGCAGGGTAACGCCGTCGCGCATTTTGACGGCCACGTTGCGCTCGTAAGTGACGGAGTACTGGTCGGCGGCGATGGCGAGCGGTGCACCGAACGACAAACTGACGACCCCCACAAGAAGCACAATGTATCGGTTTGCCATGGCATGTCCTTGTCGAGAGCGATAAGAGATTATCAGAGAAAATCGCGGATTGATTGTGGAATATATTGTGGAGTATACTGTGGATATATGGAGGTTGTACAAATCGTCCTGGATAAAAGGCTCTTGCAGGCTGCCGATCAGGCGGCGCGCCGGACGAAAAAAAATCGCTCCGCCCTGGTGCGTGATGCGCTGCGCGAACATCTTCGCCGATTAGAACTTCGGGCCAGAGAGGAACGTGATCGCGCTGGATATTCGAGGCAGCCACACACGCGCGATGAAAGGCAGGATTGGGAAGCAGAGGCGGCATGGCCGTCCGAATAGCCCGTGGAGACGTACGGCTTTACCAGTTTACTAAGCCTGACAAGAAGCGACCTGTCGTTGTGCTTACGCGGGCTAGTGCCATTACCTACTTGTCCACCGTCACCGTCGCGCCGATTACTTCTACCATCCGGGGTGTCCCGTCCGAGGTAGTTTTGAACGATGAAGACGGCATGAAAGCGCCTTGCGCCGTGAACCTGCACCACGCGGTTACGGTTTCTCAGGGGCGATTAGGTAGACGGGTTGCCCAGCTGAGGTCATCGCGAATGGACGAGATCTGCGCTGCGTTGAGATTTTCGCTGGGTTGTGATGCCGGTTGACCTCACCAAGCCCATCGCCCCCATCCTGAAAGGTACCGAGAGCCGAGTCCAAGTCGCCGACCCCGCCCTCGTCCACCTCGCCGCCCGCGACGGCCTGGACACAATCTTCACTCTCGATCAGAGGGATTTTTCGGTGTATCGATTGCCGCGAGGAAAGTCTTTTCGGATACTGCCGCCTCGCGATTGAGTCGGCTTTGGGAGGGCACGGGTTCAGCCGTGACGCAAAGCGCCCCTACCCATGTTCATTCCGTGCTAGCGAGGAACCTCATGGTTGTGGAAAGAAAGGGGCGTGGGCTACTATGGCGACCAGCATTATGCTTCGAATGGTGGGTGCGATTCTTCTACTGAGCCTCGCGCTGAGCGGACAGGCCCAAACGCCGGCGAACGACACGAAGATCACGCTGGAGCGGTGGGGTTGCTTCGGTACGTGCCCTGCGTACAAACTGTCGATCTCGGGAGACGGATCGGTTGTTTACCAAGGGAAAGCGTACGTCAGCTCCAGGGGAGTTCACAAAGGCAGGGTCAGCCAATCCGATGTCCAGATGCTAGTCCAAAAATTTCTCAACGCCAAATTCTTTGATATGTCCGACGGGGGCATCGTTGTCGACCTACCGGTTAGAGTCTTGTCCTTCAACGTTAACGGACGGCACAAGGAACTCAGGGAGGGCTGCATGTGTCCTCCCGAACTAGTAGCTTTGGAAGATGACGTTGACAAGACCGCACAATCCGAAAAGTGGGTTCGTGGACGCGTGAAGACGTTCTTCCACTGGCCCTGGCGCCACTCATAAACTTGACGCTCGTTCCGCGATCAGCTTCCTCACCCGCTCCCCAAACTCCTCCGCCGCCATGTCTTCCGTCTTCTCTTTACCCCGGGTACGGACGTTCACTTTGCCGGCTTCGGCTTCTTTGTCGCCGACGACCAGCATGAACGGGACCTTCTGCATGGCGTGCTCGCGGATTTTCGCATTCATCTTCTCGTTGCGGGCATCGACTTCGACGCGAACGTTCGACTCGCGTAATCGAGCCGCAACTTTATTCGCGTATTCCACGTGCCGCTCGGCAATTGGGACCAGCACCACCTGCACTGGCGACAGCCATACCGGAAACGCCCCCGCATAGTGCTCGATCAGCACGCCAAAAAACCGCTCAATCGACCCATACAGCGCGCGATGCACCATCAGCGGCTGCTTACGCGTGCCATCTTCGGCGACGTATTCCAAATTAAATCGCGCCGGCAGATTGAAATCGAACTGCACCGTCGAAAGCTGCCACAGCCGCCCAATCGCGTCCACCAGCTTGATATCAATCTTCGGGCCGTAAAACGCGCCTTCGCCGGGAACGGTTGTGTACTCGATATTCAGCCGCTTCAACACCTTCTCTA
>Ga0075426_10001878_pt1 | contig 15004 bp, 15 predicted proteins | sample SoiMethybrSBSTD5_FD_75304 | JGI IMG/M metagenome (GOLD analysis project Ga0075426, IMG submission 75304) | Bulk soil microbial communities from a Populus tree surrounding site in Tennessee, USA - Soil MetaG P. TD hybrid SBSTD5 | ecosystem: Environmental > Terrestrial > Soil > Tree plantation... | reverse complement strand
CTGCGCCTACTGCGGCGTCGGCTGCACCCTGACCGTCCACGTCCAGGACGAGAAGATCGTCAAGGTCTCCTCCCCCATCGACCACGACGTCACCCGCGGCCACCTCTGCATCAAGGGCCGCTTCGGGTGGGAGCTGGTGAACCTGCGGGAGTAGGCGCGACGCCTCTGAAGGATTGCTACTGCTCGGACTCGGCGAGCAGCGCCCGCAGGCGGGCGATCTCGGCTTCCGCGGCCTCGGCCCGTTCTTCCGATGTCGGCACCATGCTTCCGTCTGGACGGAAGAGCCGCACCCAGAGGGCCTCGTTGCGGCGCCAATCTCCATGCCAGAAGCCGAGGGACACGCCGAGCTGAGTGCTCCACAGCCGGCTCTGCGCGTCGGGCACCAGCGGCCGATACGATCGGCCCACCAGACCGAACCCCTCCAGCTTTCCAGCCTCCGGATCGACCAGGTAGTACTCCGGCGTCCGGAAGACCTGGGCGTAGAGATCCTTCTTCTCGTTGCGGTCGGATTGGGCGGTGGACGGAGAGAGCAACTCAACGATGACGTCCGGCAGGCGCCCGCCCTCCTCCCAGGCCACCCAGGCCTTGCGAAGATGCCCCGATTCGACGCCACCCACCCAGAAGACGTCCGGACCCCGGAAGGACGGGCGACCCTTCGCCACATCCCGCGCTTGTTCCACGGAGTAGTAGACGAACATGTTGCCGCCGACGAAAAAGTCGCGTCGGCCGCGCTCCGCCATGGCCCGAAGGATTAGCTCTTGCAGGAGAGCGATCTGCAAGCTGTGCCACTCGGTCTCCAAGGGTTCCCCGTCGTCGTAGACCAGCTCAAAAGGCAGAGGCGCGAGCGCCGCGACGGCTCGCTGACTCATGGCATGCTCCTCCTGGACCACAGGATAGCATGGGCGGCGAAAGCCGCTCTCTTGCGACCCATTTCGCGACACGTCAGCTCCCCCAGCGACCACGACGTCACCCGCGGCCACCTCTGCATCAAGGGCCGCTTCGGGTGGGAGCTGGTGAACCTGCGGGAGTAGGGCCTACTGTTCCGCGGTCGCGTCGGTATTGCACTCCGGGCTGCAGGTGCTCAGGACGGTGCAGCCCGGGCAGGTGTAGGTCTCGCCCTTCGGCAAAGTTCCACTGGTGACCTGCTTCAGGGTTTCGAGCTTGAGCTGAAGCTTCTTGGGTCCTTTCCGCTGCTGCATGGCGTCCCTCCTGTCTGGCTTCGCTGCGCAAGGATAGCCTGGAACCGCCTGACTGGTCTCTTCCTTCGAGGAGGCCGGTCGCGCAGGATGGCGACGGGCATGTCAAATCTCTCCCCTCAGCGGCGAATGCCTGTCATAAGGCCGCGAACACGCTGGCCGGGAGGACCCTATGAACGGGCTACACGCGAGACCGGCGAAGCGGTCCGCGAACATCTTCATCAACTACCGGCGGGAGGACAGCTCCGGCTACGCGGGCCGGCTGTTCGATGCGCTGAGCAGCCATTTCGCCGGCCGGCTGTTCATGGACATCGACACCCTCGAGCCCGGAGTCGATTTCGTCGAGGCCATCGAGCAGGCTGTGGGCTCGTGCGAGGTGCTGATTGTCGTCATCGGCCGCGAGTGGCTGACCATCAAGGACGCGGCCGGGCAGCGGCGCCTCGACGATCCCGCGGATTTCGTCCGCCTGGAGGTCGAAACCGCCCTGGGGCGCAAGGTCCGGGTCATCCCGGTGCTGGTGCAAGACACGCCGATGCCGCGCACTGAGGAGTTGCCGCCCGCGCTCGCCCGCCTCGCGCGGCGCAACGCCATCGAGATCAGCGACGCCCGCTGGGCCTACGATGTGGACCGCCTCGCCCACACGATCCAGAGAATCCTGGAGGAAAAGGATGCCTCCGCACTGCCTCTCGCGGCTACGCCGGAGATGGCCGCGGCACCTCCGGCGCCAGTCGCACCGGCGGTCGCGGCAAAGGCCGCGAGCTCGCCGGCCCGGCTGCTCTCTCTTGCCGCACTCGTGCTGGTGGCAGCCGCCGTTCTGGCCTCCGTCCTCTGGATGCGGCGGACTCCGAGCGGAAGTACCGCTCTGTCCTCCAGGTACGACTCGAGCGCAAAGAGCACTCGCGCCGACGACGCGGCCAGCAACCTGAAGCCCGTGCCGCCGCAGAAGCCGGTGTCAGTGCAGGCAGCGCCTCCGCAGCAGACAACGACTCCGCAGCAGACAACGATCCTGCAGCCGGTGCCAAGGCCGCCTTCGCCGCGCTCCACGCCACCGGCCCCTTCCACTCCGGCTGTCCTCAAGCCGCCGGCTCCGTCTCCCTCGCCGTCCTCCACAGTCCAGAAGGTGGAGATTCCGATGCAACTGGCCGGCGAGGGTCGCGGGCGCCGGGAGAAGGAAGAGCCGATGAAGAAGGGAGATCTGATCCTGGACGGTCCGGGGGTCGAGGAGCCGCAGCCCAGCGCCACGCCGCCGGCCATGTATCCGCCGTCCGTTGCCAGCGGCCAGTACGCGAAGGTCGTGCTGGACGTGCTGGTGGACGAGAACGGCGCCGTCGCCGAGGCCCGCGTCTCCAGGGTGGACGACGGCAGCGCGGACGTCGAGTTCCGCAACGCGGCCCTGGCGGCGGCGCGCCAGGCGCGTTTCGAGCCGGCGACGAAGCACGGCATCGCCGGCAAGATGTGGTGGGGCGGCGCGCTGACCTACGAGTTCGGAAAAAGGAAGTAGACGAACACAATCGGCCCCGATGCCGTTCTCCGACCGGCCGGCGGGAGTAGCGGCGACGCCTCTGAAGGATTGCTACCTCTCGGACTCTTCGAGCAGCGCCCGCAGGCGCGCGATCTCGGCTTCCGCGGCCTCGGCACGCCGACGCTCTGTCTCGGCACGCTCCTCCGCAGTCGGCACCAGACTTCCGTCCGGACGGAACAGGCGGACCCAGTCGGCCTCACCGCCATTTACGACGCCATGCCAGAAGCCGAGAAAGACGCCGAGCTGATCGCTCCAAAACCGACCCTGCTCGGCGGGGATCAGCGGCCGATAGGAGCGGCCCGCCAAGCCGAAGCCCTCCAGCTTCCGCGTCTCCGGATCGACCAGGTAGTATTCGGAGGTCCCGAAGTACTTGGCGTAGATCTCCTTCTTCTCATTACGGTCGATCTCGGCCGTGGTGGGAGACAGCAGCTCGACGATGACGTCGGGAAGGTGCCCGCCCTCCTCCCAGGCCACCCAGGCCTTGCGGAGACGCCCGGATTCGACTCCCCCCACCCAGAAAACGTCCGGTCCCCGAAAGTACGGACGACCTCTCGCCACGTCGCGAGCCTGCTCCACCGAGTAGTAGACGAACATGTTGCCGCCCACGAAAAAGTCGCTCCTGCCGCGCTCCGCCATCGTTTGGCGGATCAGCTCGCGCAGGAGAGGGAACTGCAACGTGTGCCACTCGCTCTCCAAAGGTTCCCCGTCGTCGTAGACCAGCTCAAAAGGCAGAGGCGCGAGCGCCGCGACGGCTCGCTGACTCATGGCATGCTCCTCCTGGACGACAGAATAGCACGGGGAACCAGATCGCCTCCCGCGCAGACCGTCACTGTTCCACAGTCGTGTCGGTGTTGATTGCCGGCCTTAGATCCCCAGCAGGTTCGTGCTCACCTTCGTGTACTCGTGCTCGGCCGCCCACAAGCTCAGAGGGATGGCCGCCAGCTCGTCGACCACCGGAATCGCCAAGCCGTCCTTCGTCAAGTCGATCGTCTTGAGGTAGTGCCGGCAGGTGTCACAGGCTTCGACGCGCACGTGCGGCAGCTCCTCGGCGACGTAGATGGGCAGCTTGTCGACGCTCTCCTCGCCGCAGGCGGGGCAGGCGATGCGCCGGAAGTCCCATTCCGTCGCACACAGCGAACAGATGAGCGAGCGCTTGCCGCCATCCCCCAGCGGGCGCAGGACGCCGACCTGCGGGCGGCAGTTGCAGAGCGGGCAGAGCGGCGGCGTGCCATGGACTTCCGCTCCTCCCTCCGCCCGCTCCGTGCGTGCGGCGAGAGCTTCGGCGTATGGCTGAAGGAAGGTCCAGGCGAGCAGGGCTTCGGAAGCCGTGAGCGTCGTGGCGCCCGCCGCGCCCGTCCGCCAGAAGTCATCCAGGACCACCTCCCAGCGCAGGGTTCCTGCTTCGTGCAGGGCGACGGCTTCCTGGGCCAGCGGAAACGGAGCGATCTCCGCGACGAGAGAGAGCAACGGCGCGAATCGAGGGAGAAGGACGAACAGCTCCAGCTCGTCGCGAAGCGACCCGGGCGGGCGGGCCACCTTCGGCGCGCCCCCATCGGCAGCGAAATCGGCGTAGAGCGATCTCTGGAAGCCGGCGATCTGTTCATAAAAGCGCAGGCCCTCGGCCGCGAACGGATAGGTCGCGGCGAGAGCCTGCGCTCGTTGGAGCCTCTGGTCCCACTTCCGGCTGGTCATTCCTTGGCCGGCGAATCGCGGACCACTTGCTCATACCAGGCCCGATGGTACCGAGCCGCCCACTTGCGCGAGACGTCGCCGCGGACGATGGAGCCGAACGCGCCGCGCTCGATCGCCGTGCCCATGTAGACGTGGATCATGAAGAGGGCGATCGTGATGAGCGCGGCGATCGGATGCACGATGACGGCGAGCAACCGCAGGGCGCGCAGGTTCCACGGGATCCAGTGCGGCTCCCAGAGGACCAAGCCGGAGAGGAGCAGCACGAGGCCGCACCAGAAAAAACCCCAGAAGAGCAGCTTCTGGCCGGCGTTGAACCGCCCCTCGTCGGGGACTTCGCTGTCCTCGTTGCGGACGTAGTGCCGGATCGAGCGCCACCACTCGCGGTCGCGTTCCGTTTTCTTCATCTGGGAAGCCCAGACGCGATACATCCAGATCACCGCGATCACGAACAGCACGCCGACCCAGGGGTGCAGCTCGCGGGAGATCGTGGCGCCGCCCAAGACCACCGCGATCCAGAACAGCCACGGGGACCAGAAAGCGAGGCCGGTGAGCAGGAGGTAGATGTAGGAGAGCCCCGCCAGCCAGTGCATGAGCCTTTCCGGAAAGGTGTAGCGCACCACCCGCCCATCGGGAAGCAGTCGCGGCTCGTTCATGGCTGTTCTCCCTCCTTGGGGACCTCGATGTCCTCTTCAACGGTCTTCGGCCCGAAGCGCAGGTAGTGGACGCAGAGGCCGATCACGCCGCCGATCATGGCGAGGTTGCCGAGCCACTTGAGCGGGTATTTCCACAACCGCACCGTCCACGGCACGCGCGGGTCTTTCGGCAGGCCGCCGTAGGCTTCCGGATTCGTCGCGTCGTGGAGGACGTAGAGGACGTGCGTGCCGCCGACGCCGGAGGGATCGTAGACCCCGGCGTCTTTGAAGCCCGATTGCTCGCGGAGCTGCTTCGCGCGCGTTTCGCCCAGCTCCTTCATCTCGTCCTTGGTGCCGAAGTGCAGGCAGCCGGTGGGGCACGCCTTGATGCAGGCCGGCTCGAGGCCCTGGCTCACGCGGTCCCCGCAGAGCGTGCACTTGAACACCTTGTGCGAGGTGGGGCTGAACTTGGGGATGTTGAACGGGCAGCCGCTCAAGCAGTAGCCGCAGCCGATGCACTGGTCCTGCTGGAAGTCCACGATGCCGTTGGCGTACTGGACGATCGCGCCGTCGGCCGGACAGGCGATCAGGCACCCCGGCTCCTCGCAGTGCATGCACTGGTCTTTGCGCATCAGCAGCATCAGGCTGCCGCCCTCGGGCTCGTACTCGTTGAACTTGATCAGGTTCCAGAAGTTGTAGGCCGTCTCGGGCATGGTTTGGTAGCTGTTCTGGAACGTGGTGTCGGAGAACGAAAGGCCGTTCCACTCCAGGCAGGCGACCTCGCAGGCCTTGCAGCCGATGCAGGTCGTGGTGTCGATCAGCTTGGCGACCTCGGATTCGCGCTTGAAGCCGGCGCCGGGAGCGGGACCAGCATGGCCCGAGATCCGGCGGATTTCCAGATTCGCTTGGCTCATGGCGGTCCCCCTTATGCCTTCTCGATCTTGACCAGGAAGCCCTTGAACTCGGGCGTATAGGCGTTGGGATCGTAGACGGTCGGCGACAGCCGGTTGACCAAGGTCTTTTCGTTTCTCCCTTCATCCTCGGCGATGCCGCGATAGCCCTGGTGGATGGGGATGCCGATCTGGTAGACCTTCTTGCCGTCGATCGTCATCGGCTTGATGCGCTTGGTCACGAACGCCTTGGCCAGGTAGTGGCTGCGCGCGCTGGTGACTTTCACTTTGTCGCCGCCTTGGATTCCCAACTCAGCAGCCAGCTCAACCGGGATCTCGACGAACGGCTCGGGGATGAGCTGCACGTTCACCGGATTGTTCTTCGTCCAGTAGTGATAGTGCTCGGTGAGCCGGTAGGTCGTGCAGATCACCTTGAACTCGCCGTCGGTGGTGGCGTATTTGTCCGCTTCCGTCTTGAGCCTCTTGATCACCGGGCTGTTCGACTGCTGGGGATGGAACGGGTTCTTGACCGGGCTCTCGATCGGCTCGTAGTGCTCCGGGAACGGACCGTCCGCCATCAGGGCGAGCGGCGTGAAGATGCGGCCCACCCCTTCCGCGGTCATGATGAACGGCCCCATGTGGTCCTTCGGCGGGGAGTCCACCTTGAAATCGGGCACGTCGTTGCCGACCCATTTCTGCGCCGCCTCGCTCCACCAGACCTGTCGCCGGTCGGGGTCCCAGGGCTTCCCGGCCGGGTCGCAGGAAGCGCGGTTGTAGAGCACGCGGCGGTTCGCCGGCCAGGACCACCCCCAATTCGGATAGATGCCGAGACCGGACGGATCTTCGGTTCCCCGGCGCGCCGTCTGCGAGCCGGCCTCGGTCCACGAGCCGCAGTAGATCCAGTTGCCGCACGCGGTGGTGCCGTCGTCCTTGAGCCAAGCAAACCCGGGAAGCTGCTGGCCCGCTTTGATCTGCTGCTTGGTCTTCGGGTCTTCGAGATCGGCCAGGGCCTTGCCGTTGTACTCCTTGGCGAGATCCGCCAGCGCCGGATGCCGCGGATCGGTGTAGGCCCAGGTCAGATTGAGGATCGGATCCGGGAACTTCCCGCCGTCCTTCTTGTACAGCTCCCGCACCTTCAAGAAGATCTGAGCCAGGATGTCCTGGTCCAGGCGCGCCTGTCCGGGCGGCGGCAGCGCGACGTTCTTCCACTGCAGCATGCGGGACGAGTTGGTCATCGAGCCGTCTTTCTCGGCGAATCCGGCGCAGGGCAGTCGATAAACCGTCGTCTGGATCTTCGCCATCTCGTCCTTGGTGACGCCCGGAGACATCCAGAACTCGCTCGTCTCGTCCGGATAGATCTCGCCGACGACCAGCCAGTCGGCCTTCTTGAGCGCGTCGATGTTCTTCTGCGAGTCCGGACCGATGGCCACGCCGTTCATGCCGAAGGCGAAGACGCCCTTGACGGTGCCGCGGTACATGTTGTCCCAGAGCTCGGTCCACGAGTAGTTGCGGTCCACCTTCGGCAGGTAGTTGAAAGCCCAGTCGTTCTCTTTGGTCGCCGCGTCGCCGTACATCGCCTTCAGGAACGAGACGGCGAACTTGGGAGTGTTTCCCCAGTAGTTGAAGGAATCCCATTCCGAGGGTTTCGCGGTCGTCGGCGTGATGCGCTTGGCATAGGCCGCGAAGTCGGCATCCGCCGGCGTCGGCACCTTGAGGTAACCCGGCAGGTTGTCGAAGATGCCGGCCATGTCGGTGGCGCCCTGGATGTTGGAATGTCCGCGCAGCGCATTGACGCCGCCGCCGGCCCGCCCGACGTTGCCCAGGAGGAGCTGCAGGATGGCCGCAGTGCGGATGATCTGTGAGCCGAAGGTGTGCTGGGTCCAGCCCACTGAATAGATGATGGTGGCGACCTTCTTCATGTCGCCGCCCTTGCGGATGGAGGTGAACAGGTCGGCGGCCTTGAGGAACTGGTCCTTGGGAACGCCGCTGACCCGCTCGACCATCTCCGGCGTGTAACGGGAGAATTGCTGCTTGAGGAGCTGGAAGACGCAGCGGGGATGCTGGAGAGACAGGTCGTAGGCGACGTTGGGCGGCAAGCTGGCGGGCGGCGGCGCCGCGGCCGGGCTCGCGGGTGTGGCGCCTGCGGCCGGCTTGGCGGCGGTCGGCGTGGCGGCAGGGGCCGGCTTGGGGGCAGCGGCCGGTGCGGCAGCGGGAGCAGCGGCCGCTACTGCCTGGCCTGTGACGTTGCCGCCCTCCTCGTAGTTCCACGTCGACTTGTCGTAGCTATTCTTCGCGGGGTCGAATCCGGAATACAGTCCATCCTCCGGCAGCTTGAAGCCTTCCTTGACGATGAAGGAGGCGTTGGTGTAGTTGACGATGTAGTCCTTGGCCAGCCGGTCGTTGGCGATCGCGTAGTTGATCATTGCGCCGAGGAAGGCGATGTCCGAGGCGACGCGGATCTGGACGAAGAGGTCGGCGGTGGCGGCGGTCCGCGTGAAGCGCGGATCGACCACGATCATCTTGGCGTTGCGCACCCGCTTCGCTTCGATTGCCCATTTGAAGCCGCATGGGTGGTTCTCCGCAGGATTGCCACCCATGATCAACATCATGTCGGTATTCTTGATGTCCGTGTAGCCATTCGTCATGGCCCCGCGTCCGAACGATGGTCCCAAACTTGAGACCGTGGGGCCGTGTCAGACCCGGGCCTGATTCTCCAGGTAGCAGACCCCCAGGCTGCGCATGGTCTTGACCACCAGGTAGTTGAATTCGTTGGTGTCCGTGCAGCCGCCGGTGAAGCCGATCCCTTCGCAGCGGTTGACCGTCTTGCCCTGGGCGTCCTGCGCGACGAACGTCTCGTCGCGGGTCTTCTTCACCCGCTGGCCGATCTCGTCGATGGCGGTGTCCCAGGAGATGTCCTCCCAGTGGTCGGAGCCCGGCCGGCGGACCTGCGGCTTCATGAGGCGCCGCGGATTCAGGATGTCCTGCTCCAGCGAGGCGCCCTTGGGGCACAGCGTGCCGCGGTTGATCGGGTGGTCGGGGTCGCCCTCGACGTGGACCACCTGCGGGGTGACGTTCTTGGCCTTGTCGCCCAGCGTGTAGATGATGACGCCGCAGCTCACGGAGCAGTACGGGCAGGTCGAGCGGGTCTCGGTGGCCCGCGCGATCTTCAGCTCGCGGAGCTGCGCGTAGGCGGGCGCCAGGTCGAAGCCGAAGACCGTGGCGGCCGCACCTCCAATCGTGCCGACTTTCAGGAAGTCCCTGCGGGAAAGATTCATCGGTCAACCTCCTCCATTCCGGGTGGGTCCGCCTGGCAGCGGGCCGGTGAGTAGAGGTGCGCCCTACCGAATCACGGGCGAGGGTACCATAGCGGCAAGACCGGGGGAAGGGGAAAAGCCTACCAGCCGAGCAGGGCGACCACGAGGCCGACGGCGGCGATGGTCCCGCCGGCTGCGGCGTCGCCATAGTGGTCGAGGCAGTGGTCCAGCCACTTGCCGCGCAGCAGACGCGCTCCGGCCCGCGCCGGCAGGACGAGGAGCACCATGGTGGCGATGGTGGCGGCCTCGTAGAGGAGGACGACCACCGCCGTCCGCGCCGCGCCCAGGGGGGCGGCGGCAAAGAGGAGGGGGATCACCGCCACGCAGGGGTCGGCGGAGAACAGGAGGAAGAGCGACCAGACGGTGACCCGGGAGGGATCGTGGACGTGGTCGTAGTGCATGTGGGAGTGGCCGTGCAGGCGGCGGCCGGCGGTCGCGCGCAGGCCCCAGAAGGCGTAGGCCAGGCCGAAGCCGATGAGGAGCAGGCCGGCGACGGTCTCCATCCGTTTGCCGAAGGCGAGCAGCATCTCCCGGCCGAAAAAGAGGCCCAGCAATCCCAGTAGGACCGAGGCGGTCACGTGGCCGAAGCCGCAAAGGGCGGTGACGCGGGCCGTCGCCCACGCCGACCACCCGCGTCCCCGGGCCACGGCGGCGAAGGGCACCCAGTGGTCCGGAGCCGCGGTATGCAGTGCGCCCAGCGAGACGGCGGCCAGCGCCAGGGTGGCGAACAGGGAATCCTGGTTCAGGGTCTCTCCTCCTCCGGCGCAAGTGTACGACAGCCGCCGCGGCGAAACAGTAGCCTCCCTGCTGTCGTACTACCATCGAGGAGAAGCGATGAGCTCCGCCACCAGCAACCCACCGCCCGCAGCCCGCCGCCCTTTCGAGCTCCGCGACGTCTTCTTCGGCACCGAGGGGCTGCGCGCGGGTTGGGGCCTCCTTCTTTTCGTCGCCCTGGGCGAGGGGATCGTCGCGCTGCTCTTCCTGGCCCTCCAGCGGATGATGAAGCTGCCGGACAACCCACCGTGGACCCCGGGCCTGCTCCTTGCCGGCGAAGCCGTCCAGCTCGCCGTCGCCCTCATCGCGACGGCGGTTCTCGGACGCCTCGAAAGGCGTTCTTTCGCCGACTACGGAGTGCCGCTGCGGTCGGCCTTCGGCGGCCTGTTCTGGGAGGGCGCCCTGTGGGGCATCCTGTCGATTGCGGCGGTCATCGGGATGATGGCGCTGGCCGGCGGCTACACGGTGTCGGGCTTCAACGTCCACGGCGCCGAAGCGCTGCGTTCCACCGTCCTCTGGGCGCTCGCCTTCCTCGCCATCGGCGTCGCCGAGGAGATCTACTTCCGCGGCTATCCTCTGACGACCCTGACGCGGGGCATCGGCTTCTGGCCGGCGGCGCTCCTCCTCTCCGCGGTCTTCGGCGCCCTCCACTACTTCGAGAAGCCCATGGAGACCTGGATGGACTTCGCGAGTGTCGGGCTCATCGGCCTCTTCTTCTGCTGGAGCATCCGGCGGACGGGCAACGTCTGGTTCGCGATCGGTTGGCACTTCACCTACAACTTCGGCTCCATGTTCGTCTGCGGCGGCCCGAACACCGGCAACCACGGGCAGCCGATCGCGGATCACCTGCTCGCCTCCTCCTTTCACGGCCCCCAATGGCTGACCGGCGGGCCCATGGGTCCGGAAGCGAGCGCCCTCATGTTCGTCGTGACCGCGGCCCTCTTCGTGGCGCTCCCTCTGCGGTTCCGCGAGCCGCGCCCAATCCGAGCGTAGCAAGCCGTAGACATTATCGACCCTTACGAACGCATGCAGGCGATTGACCTCGTCTTGGCGGTACGTCCACTCGAGTAGGGCGGCGACGGCCTGGCGCATGAGTCCCTTGCCCCAGTGAGGCTGCGCCAGATCGAATGCCAGCTCCGCCCAACGGTGTGCCTGGGACCACTCGTTGAAGCCGCACGTACCGATAAGCTGATCATCGTGCGGGAGAGCGACTGCCCACTTGGAGAGCTCACCCGCCGCCCAGCGGCTCAGACACCGCTCGATCAGCGCTTCGACCATAGGTACCGATACATCAGGATAACTGGTCAACTGTGTAACGGCGGGATCCCGTAAGTAGCCGTGGAGCGCGGTAACGTCGGCCATTCGGAGCGGGCGCAGGCGCACCCCGCTGAGGTCAATCGTCGGAGGCTCGCGTGGCTTGTTAGTCATAGGACTCCGTCAGGTCCGCCGCTCAGCGGTCAGGAAGCGAAGCTTTCTGGTCCGCTGGAGCAGCCGGGTTAGGGCCATGTCTCGCAGTTTGTTCTTGGCGGCAGGCATTGATCTCCTCGGCGAGAGCTATAGACCGAACAGATACATCACCAATCTGTATAGAAGATATAGCGTACCCCCTAATGATGCTGAAATAAGGGCCGCCCGCAAAAGCCTACGCCTCAAGGGAGCATAGGCTCTGCGAGCCACAGGCGCAGGGGGCCCCTCCTCCTCGTAGCGCAAAGCTGTGACTAGCTCGTCTTTTAGTAGTCGAGCCTGAGGGTGGGCGGGAAAGTGACGTAAAAAATCCTCCAACTCATAAAGAAGCTGCCTAAGATCTCGTCGATCAGCCGCCGACAGCATCCGACGTCGATACTCAGACAGCACAGCATCTGGGGGCTGCTCCACTGATTGTTCTTCCGATGCCTTATGAATAGCCCTCACGATCTGATCGGCAACAACCTCTAAACCTCTGTCAGTCGAACAACTCAGCCGACCGCTTAGCATAGGCCACCATCTCGCCAGTTCGTCGTGACCTATATTGTGGAGAATGGGGAGTATCAGTTTTCGTTGCTGAGTCTCCAAACCGAAAAGGCCGTCAAGCTCGCGACTAGGCCACAGCTTGCGTATATAGGCCGGGCTGACAATAACGACCCCAAATGCAGCCTGCGAAATTGCCTTCTCAATTGCACCCCTCAAACTGTCACCCAACGTCAACTCCCATTGATCGAGCCACACATCAAGTCCACGCCGCTTCAGAACTTCCGCTAACGGCATCGCTACTGCCTCTTTATCTTCTGACGCGTGACTTATGAATATTTTAGCCACTGGCGCGTGTTTCCCCTGGTGTGCCTAACGCCTCAGAAGGTGAGCGCGCGGGAACCGCGCTGTTTGCGATTTCCGTCCGCTCGACTGCCCGTGTTAGGCGGAATTGCACGCTCACAGTTCAAGTTGGATTTTTCTCCATAAGACGGACCGCGGCGTGGATGGTTGCCAAGTAGTAGTAGAAAATCCAGTAAAACCAGACATCTTGGTCATAGTCGGTTCGCTGATCTGGTTTGTGATGGCGAATACCGAAGGTGTTCGCGATAGCGAACAGATCCCTTTCGTCTTGTGCGGCCAGAACGCGCTTGAGTTCCGGCCGCAGAAACTCGAGAACGTCAGCGAGGTCCCTAACCGCATCGCGCCGGTCGTTGATCGTTGCGCGGTGGCGCCGGAACTTGTGAAGGCTGCATTGACTCTACCGGCTACGTTGTCAGAGTCGGGATGGGCAACTGGTTCCTCCACGAGTTGCTCAAGTCCGGTAAGTGGAATCGCTAGGACCTCGCCGGTCTTGGTGAGTTCGAATCCAGAGTCGTAGAAGCGCAGGAGACGGTTGAGTTTCTCGCGAAATTCTATGCGGCCCTCTTGGGCATCAAAGGCAGTGCAGTGCCACCCGCAATTGTCCCACTTATGGTAGTGACGTTCTGTGGGCTTCGAGACATGCGCGTAAAGGAACTCGACCATGTCAAAGAAGTCATCCTCGGTCCAGTCGTCGAGTGTTCCGGAGATAGGCCAAAGGTGTGACTTGCCCAGAATTAGCATGATCTCAATTTGCGGATCGCCGCCGATCAGCCCGGGCGAGAAGCCACTGTCAACACAGGAATGCCCGAGGCGTGCTTGAAAATAGCGTTCCTCTTGAATATCTAAAAGATAGACCTTGGCGGCGCGTTTCAGATCGTCGAGGGAGAGCTTCGGCGTTTCCGGTTGACGGCCGTGTCTCTCTGAGTAGTAGAGCTTGTCAGTCATGTACGTTCCGAATGCCGCCTAACGGGATGAAACTCACCGGCGGCGCCAGCCGTCCGGTGCAGTGCCTGAGTTCTGCGAATGGCTCTCAATCGTTTTGGTTAACGCCTCTTTATCTCTCTTACATCCAAGTTCAACTTCCTGTAAATCTGCGATACATAGGCCCTTACAGTAGCGGTGTGTAGGCCTAGAGCCTCTCCAACTTCCTCATGCGACGTACCAGTCGCAATCAGCTTCAGAACCTGTAATTCACGTCGCGAAAGCTTGCTATAATTGCGCGATTCATTGGGTATACCCTCAACATCATCATGAGGGAGGACATCAGGGAGTCTCAATTTGTTAATAGCGGTCTTTATTCTAGCGAGTTCTCGATATGCTGTACTCGCGGAAATTGCAAGCATAGATGAAATTTCCAGCACACTGTAGCCCTGTATTGCGAGAGCAAAGACCGTACGCTGCCGTGCCGACCAGGACTGCTGCAGAAGTCGTACGATGTGACCTATCTCCGAACTCGAATGCGATGCAGAATCTTCCTTCTGAGATGGTTCTAGATCTCTGCTCCCGTGGGCTGGTGGTGTGACTGGTTCTTGCCTAGCCCCTAACGCCCAAATGACCGGAGCCGCCAATACCTTCAAAATCTTTGCGATGCGCGAAGAACTGGTCGTCTGAGTCGGATTTTTGGAAATCACAAGACCTCTGTATGTTCCCTGAACCTCAGTTAGATCGAGGATTGGGAGCACCGGCAGGGCCCTTTGGAGATCATGCTTCCGCTCCAGGAGTCGATCAGCGTCTTCAACCGATAGCTCGACTTCTAGCACGGTGCTGCCCCGCCGCTTTGAAACGATACGCACCGACCCAGGAGCCACTTCTAGGAGGTTGGCGATCGCATGGCGAACCAAGTTCTCATGATAGGAATCAAATCCATCATATTCCTTATCTATTACTATCCTGACACGAGTGCTCGTGATAGCCCTGACCTCCGTGCCATTTTGGCGCAGAACCCACGGCCGAATCTTATACTCACGCAGGGCCTTTTCGCCCCAGTTCTCTTTGTCTGCCCTCTCGTGGCAGTTTGCACACAAGCAGAGAAGATTTTCAAGGCTATGGTCTCTGGTTTTCCGCCATGCGACGATGTGGGCTCTCTCAAGGGGACAAGGTACACCACATACAGAGCACCTATGCCCCGACTCAATCAGGATGGTCCTAGAGATCTCGGCCGAGATAGGGGTTCTTTTCACAGGGTTCTCATTCGATGTCCAGGCTTAGCCCAGGCGCAGAACCTTAAGGTGTCACTGCCGAGCCCAGCCGCTCGGCTGGGTGCCTTAGCGCCATGCGCCGGGCTCTAGAAGCGTCTGTAAGTCACGGCTTGCATATCGCTATGCTCCTGCGCTTGTTGGAGTTGGACAGATCGTAGTCTAGTTCAGCATCCGCGTCAACTTAGGAGAGAGTGTTGGCTAAGCACAGCGGGCAAGGGCAGGCGAGCGAGATTGCGGCCTCGTCAGCGCTTGCTACGATAGCAATGCTCCAACTCACGTCTCTTCAGCGACTTGAAGCGGCAACCGAACTGTGCACGGTGGCTTCAGTATCGCTATGCAACCTCCGCGGCAGGGGCAAGGGTTGATAGGCGATAGCCGAGATGTCGCTATGGAGTGGGTGAACCCGGCGGACCTGTGCTCCTAAGTTCTTCTCTGGGTGGCTCTTGCGGGCAGGCTCCCAGGAATCGGGTGGTCGC
>Ga0075426_10001877_pt1 | contig 15007 bp, 13 predicted proteins | sample SoiMethybrSBSTD5_FD_75304 | JGI IMG/M metagenome (GOLD analysis project Ga0075426, IMG submission 75304) | Bulk soil microbial communities from a Populus tree surrounding site in Tennessee, USA - Soil MetaG P. TD hybrid SBSTD5 | ecosystem: Environmental > Terrestrial > Soil > Tree plantation... | reverse complement strand
TCTATGTGCCTGTGAATCAAGTCAAGCCAGATACTTTTTCCTGTCTCGTGGTACGCACGGCGATGGAGCCAAAAAGCGCGGCGAAGTCCGTTGAAAGCGCGGTTTGGGCGGTGGATTCGCAGCAGCCCGTAACGCTCGTTCGAACGATGGACGAACTGATCGAAGCCAATGTTGCCGACCGCACGCGCCCGATGATCTTGCTCGGCGTATTCGCGGGCTTGGCGCTGGTACTCGCCTGCATCGGCGTTTATGGCGTGTTGGCTTATGCGGTGGCGCAGCGCACGCGCGAAATTGGCGTGCGCATGGCGCTCGGCGCCAAGCCCGTGGACGTTACTCGTATGGTCCTCGGACGCGGCATGACCCTTAGCGCCCTCGGATTGCTGGCAGGCGCAGCCCTGGCCGCAGCCCTCAGCGGACTCTTGCGGACGCTCCTATTTGGAGTCGCGCCCATGGCCCCAGGTATCTACGTGGCAACCGCAGCCGCACTCGTTCTCGTAGCCATGGCTGCTTGCGTGATTCCCGCGTACCGCGCCTCGCGCGTCGATCCCGTCGTCGCCCTCCGCAACGAGTAACCACGCCAGAATCAGATTCGTTGCGACCTGTCCTATGTGGCAGGTTGCTGAAAAGCACATTTTACGTGCGCGCGGACGCGGCCAGTCCCGCGCGGCCTACACTGAAGGGGAAGAGACAAGGACGACTGCGACCCAAGCCCGCGGTCTAATCTTTCCCGCGTGCTATCAGCAGTGAGCACTGTGAGGTTCCAAACATGAAACGCATCGTTTTGTTTCTAACGATTGTTTTGCTTGCACTCGTAACCGTTTGTAGCGTATCTGCGGGTCCGCAAAAGAAAGGGTCGCCGAGCCTAACGGGTGTGGTCCTCGGCCCCGATGACAAGCCCGTGCCGCACGCGGCCGTGACCTACCAGTCTTCGGGCGGGAACGCCCCGCATGCTGTTCATGCGGACGCGCAGGGCCACTTCACAATTGCGAACCTTCGGGCGGACAACTACGACATGCGCGCTTCCGGAAAGGGCGTTTTCTCCGAATGGGAGAAAAATATCACCGTCCGCAAAGGGCACACGAAAAACGTGACCCTGCGCCTGATTTATGCCAAGGAAGTTCCCAAAGCTTACGTCAAAGGCAAACCCAATCCGCAATAGCAAAAGCAACTGACTCATGATTCGTGACTAGCGACTCGTGGCAAACCCTTTGCCTCGTGATTTCACCAATCACAGGTCGCGGGTCACGTTTTCTTACTGGTAGATCAGCTGGGCAAGCTCGTGCAGGTCCGCAACCGAGACGTCCGAGACGGCGCAGTACTCCATCCCTTGATGACGCCAGTGCAGCCACTGATAGCCCTGCCTCAATCCAGGAGGATGAATCGGCGTGTCTGGTTCTTTCGTGGGAAGGACGAAAACATTGATGAAGTGTTTGCGGCGCCCATAAACCAGCACCGCAACGTTTTGACCGCCAAGAACGTCCAGCCGTCCGCCAACTAGAGGAAAACCATCATCGCTGAAGTCCTTGACGGGCGGCGCGAAGTCGAGCTTCCCGTTGAACCATGGCTTTACCGTGTGTTGGTCCGTGGAAGCCACGTCGGTCAGGTGCCCGGGTTGCAACGAGCGAATATGGGCATCAATCAACTCAGCGGCAGTGAAGGGCGGCGCGTCAGGGTTCCTGGCTGTTCCGGTTCCGGGGCGGGGCCATGCGTACCAGGAGATCGCGGCGACGAGCAGAATCGAGGCCACCACCGCCATCCATCGCCAAGAGGGAATTCTTTGCGCCACGGGAGCGGCGGTAGCTGCGTCCAAATCGGCGCGGATTTTTTTGCGCAGGGAGATCGGCGCGCGTTCACAAAGACTGCTGCGCTGAAGAGCTGAGCGCAGCGATTCTTCCACCTCCAGGGCCTTCGCACAATCACGGCAATCCTCGAGATGCCGTTCGAATTCGGCCGAACGCGACGCGTCCAGCTCGCCATCCAGATAGCCGTGCAGCGCCGTGCGCGTGTAATCACAGCTCACGGGAAGCCTCCTGCACCGGAGGTTGTGTAAGGGCGCGTTGCAGCCGTTGGCGCGCGCGGGCCAGCGCGGACATCACCGTGCCGATGGGAATCGCGGTAATCGCAGCAATCTCCTTATAAGAGCATCCTTCCAATTCGCGCAAAACCAGCACTTCCCGGAATCGCGGCGGCAACGTTTCCAGCGCCCGGCCCAAGCGCTCCCGGTTGTCTCCGGCGATGGCCAGGGACTCCGGCGAAACACTCGGCTGCGGGTGCAGTTCCTCGTCGAATTCAGTCATAAGTTCCACAGGGCGATTCTTCTCCAACCAGGTATAACAGGTATTTCGCACAATTTGTAACAGCCATGCGCGCGCGTCTCCGCCATGGAAACCGCGGAAGAAACGATAGGCGCGGAGCATCGCTTCTTGCGCTACGTCTTCTGAATCCTCGCGGCTTCTCAAAAGCCAGCGCGCAAGGTTAAAGGCGGCGTCGAGGTGAGGCATAACGAGCTGCTCGAAGCGCGCCCGCTCGTGCACATCCAACACGTCCGACCCACTCCCCTGGTTAATCCCACTCATGGGCACAAACCGCCTGTGAAGCCATTTTATTCCCTATTGTCCCTTTAGAGTGACGAATCTGGCAACTGGTTGGTTAGCGCCCGAACCGGGCTATCGGGGCAGCAACCAGTACCGGGAATAACTTGGCGCCCCTGGCGGTCTGCACAAACGAAACACGTCCCATACGCGGCGCGGGCTCCCTGGACTCTCTCACCCGCGCCGCCCTCCAAGAACATTGGCGGGGAACGGCGACGAAAACAGCATTGCTACTGGTGTCTCTAAGTACGGAGGAAGCACTCGGCGTTGTGGATGCGACGCTCGAATGACTGTCCCTTTTCCAGAGCACCTGAAAAACCTGAAGGTTTCGAAATAAACAAAGGAGACGAAGAATCATGAGGAGAAGTGTATCCGTGGCAGTTTTCATTGCGGCCGCTGTTCTGGGAGTCGCCGCATTAGGAGCGAAGAACTCCGCTTTGGCCGCGCAGGAAAAAACCCAAAACGCCGAAGTGAAAATTGACAATTTCAGCTTCGGCCCAGCCGCGCTAACAGTTCCCGTAGGAAGCACCGTGACCTGGACCAACCGCGACGATATTCCTCACACCGTGGTGAGCACCGATGATCCCAAGGCTTTTAAGTCCAAAGTGCTCGACACGGACGAAAAATTCTCTTTCACCTTCACCAAGGCGGGCACCTACGCTTACTTCTGCTCAATCCACCCGAAGATGACCGGCAAGGTCACAGTTCAATGACCGGCAAGGTCATCGTTCAATAGTGACCGGTAAGGTCACAGTGCAACGACCGGCAAGGTCACAGTGCAACTACCGGTAAGGCCGTCGTCCAGTAACTTCCGATGGCCGACGTGGAGAATCCATTGAGTGGCGGATTTTTTGCAACGGCAGCGCCAATGACCGCCGACGCCGTCCTGCTGCTGGAAATCGCCATGGGAGCAGCCCTTCTCGTCGGCGCGTGGCTCGCGCGCGCCAAGCGTTATCGGCAACACGCGTGGTGTCAATCCTCCGTCGTGCTCCTGAACCTGGCAGTGATCGCCGTGACCATGGTGCCTTCTTTTCGCATGCACGTGCTTCCGCGAATTCCGGCCAAACTGACGAGGTCCTACTTCGCGCTGGCAACTGCGCACGCAACGCTCGGAAGCGTGGCGGAAATCCTGGCTCTGTACATCCTCTTTGCAGCGGGCACGCGCCTCTTGCCGGAAAGATTGCGGATCCAGCGTTACAAGCTGTGGATGCGAACCGTCCTCGCGCTCTGGTGGCTGGTGCTTTTCTTGGGATTCGCCACGTATGCACGCTGGTATGTCCCGAATCTTTTTCGCTAAATCCTCGGGCCAAGCATTGCCACCCAGGGCAGTACTAGCGACGTCTCAACCGCTCAGCAAAACTGGCTTCATTCTCCGTATCTGACTGATTCTGCGTAGGTTAATGAGCCTCACTGAAGTATACGCGCTCCTTGGAAATTGAGGTTTCGTACTACGACCGGGGTACCCTGTACTCTGGCTCCGCCGAACCATTGTCGCTCGCAGAGTGCCCGCGTAACTTGCTAAGAACGGGTTGGGGGCCGCGCGGGGACAGCGGCCTCGAAAGAGGCCGTGTGCGAGCTTCCCAACCCGCCACTTTCAGTTTTCCCTCTCTTCCCTCTCTCCGCATCCAAGTCTGATTCGGCTCCCGCTCAAGAAAGCAGTTACAGGCGCCCAGGAGTCCAGCCCAGTCCGGGTAAGCGAACCGTTCAACTGCGCTGTTTGCATCGGCGCGCGGCGTGCAACCGGAAGTGCCGTGGCCAAGGGACGGGGCATAGAAGCGCCGCCAAATCAGTGCGTTGGCAAAGGGCTGCGGGTGCACAATGACAGGATGGTGCGACAGGTGAAGGGTGCGCGCGACAACCGCGGTGTAGCGCGAGCCGTCCTGCTGGCGGCAGCGGCACTGTGCGCGGCGGTGGCGGACTTCGCGCAAGGCGCGGAGCCCGAGCCGGCCAAGTTGCACGCGAACACGCTGGAGGCTTTCGACCGCTACGTGAAACTCACTGAAGCGCGCAACGCCGCGGAATTGAAGCGCGGCACGAACCTTCTGTGGATTGACGAGCTGCCTGCCGCGGAGCGCGCGGAAGCCTACGCGGCCCTGAAACGCGGCGAAGTGCAAATGAAGAAGCTCGAAATGCGCGACGGCGGAAAAGAAATCGCGTGCCCGGCGGGCCTTATCCACCACTGGGCCGGTGTGGTGTTCATCCCGGGCGCGAAACTCGACGATGTGCTCGGCATGCTCGAAGATTACGACCACCATTCGCTGTACTACGGGCCGGATGAGGAGCGCTCGAAAATCGAATCCCGGGACGGGGACCACTTCCGCGTGTTCCTGCGTTTTCGCCGGCACAAGGTGATCACCGTGGTGCTGAACACCGAGCATGACATTCAGTATTTCCACGACGGGCTGGGGCGCGCGCATAGCCGAAGCTCCGCGGTGCGCATCGCGGAAGTGGAAAACGCCGGCAAGAGCGACGAGCGCGAAAAGCCGCCGGGCGACGACGGCGGGTTCCTGTGGCGCATGGAAACGTGGTGGAGGATGGAAGAGCGCGACGGCGGCGTGTACGTGCAAAGCGAAGTGGCCTCCCTGACGCGGGACATTCCCGTGGTGCTGAGCTGGATGATCAAGCCGTTTGTCACCAGCGTGCCGAAAGAGACGCTGAGCGCGACGTTGGTGGCCACCCGCAAAGCCGTGCAAGCCCGCATGGCGAAGCGGGGGAGTTAAAGTTCTTCTTGAAGTGCCAGACAGGCGCGGGTACCCCCACCCCCCGGCAATTCGTATCGTTATCAAAACAAAGTGCTTACTAAAATTGATTGTTGTAAGTCGTTGAAAAGAATAGAGCCTGAAAGGGTTTTGGTAAGTACCCACCTCACCCTCGCAGAGAGATCCCTCGCTCCGCTCGGGATGAACTATCCTGGTCGGATAGTTCAATTTGACTGTTGTAAGTGATTGAAAAGAAAGAGGGGGTAAGTTGCGTGACACGTGGTTGGTGACTCGTGACTCGCGGAAAGGCGAAGAATCCCCGCACGCGCCTGATGCGGACGCGGGGAACGAAGGTAGATGACTCGGATAGACGTCTAGCCGAGGATTCTTAGGGACTCCCTGACGGGGACGCATAAAGCAGGGTTGAGCTTGCTAAGCTTGGGGGAACATAGCATAGGTTTAGAGATTGGTAAAATATTATTCCGGGAACAGGCGAAATTGAGGGTTGAATGGTGAGAATGGCGGGGTGAACGGGCGCTGGCGGACCCAAGACAAAAATGAAAGAGTAATTCAAAACGCGCACCCGGAAACCCGCAGGGATTTAGCAACCGGTTTCGAGGTAAAGGGAATAAAGTGGCGACAGGAATCACGCGACATCTCCGCGAGGCTCGCCTGCACGGTTGTTTAGCAAGGAAGTCTGATATTGGCGGACGGATTGCTCTGCCTGGACTTGCAGAGTCCGAATTGTAGAATTGAGCAGGAGCACTTGATGGGAAGGTATCAAAAGAGCGAGCAGGTCAAGATCGAAGTGGTTGAAGCGCGTTCTGGAGAAACGGAGTGGATTGGCTCCTCGTCGACTACAGTGATGACGAGCAAGGACTTGTGTTTGGTGAACTCGATTCCGAACCCATCGTTGCCATAGGGATGCGGCGAGGTCAGGAACTTGCTGTTAGCTATGACAAGGTGCGGGACCATCGTAAGTTTAGCTGGGGATATTTCTGAGGATTCTACTCGTGGGCGGCTCCGTTGCCGTTCCAGAATGGCATTTGTGTCGTTCCGAAGAGAAACCAGAGAATCAAATTCCGGATTGGCTGAAACTCATGGATATGTCTGACTTTGGTGGTAGCGCGTCGGAAGTGTTATGCTCCCCACATTGTGCTGATTGCCAGAGGACTCCACCTAGCATGAATCAGCGCGCGCGGTTGTCCAAGATAAGGCGAATCCAGGAAAACCGTCCCCCCAGGGTCTTGGACCTCTTTTCGGGTTGCGGAGGTTTTTCGCTTGGGTTTGTCGGTGCGGGATTTCGTGTAGTCGGAGCAGTCGAGTTAGACCCGCTTGCCGCAAAGTCTCACGCCCTGAACTTCTGCAAGGGCCTCACTGCGAAGCAGCTCGAAATGCATGCTAAGCCCAGAGATATAACCAGAGTGGAGCCCGAGGAACTCGTTCAGGACCTTTCCCTGGGCAGACCAGTCGATGCGGTTGACGTGATTATTGGCGGGCCACCCTGCCAAGCCTTCGCCAGGGTGGGTCGGGCAAAACTTCGCGAGCTTGCCAGTCACCCCAGGGCATTCCTCAAAGATCCCCGGAGCAACCTCTATCTGCGTTTTCTCAGGTATGTAGAGAAACTCCAACCGCTAGCACTAGTCATGGAAAATGTTCCGGACGCTCTGAACTATGGAGGCCACAATATCGCAGAGGAGACTTGCGAAGTATTGGATGAAATGGGGTACGTCCCTAGGTATACCCTGCTGAATTCTGTTTTTTACGGTGTACCCCAAATGCGAGAGCGTATGTTTCTCATCGCCTATGCGAAGGAACTCGAGGTTGATGTTTGCTTTCCGCAGCCTACTCACTGGATAGCTCTACCGAGGGGTTACGAAGGATCACGCAGCGTAGCACTAAAAACCATCGGCGCAACACTCTTTAACGACTCTTACTACACGGACGCGCCGCAGCCAACAAGGAACGGCCACCCGGCTGTCACGGCACGCCAAGCACTTCAGGACTTGCCATCGATTACCGTCCATCTCAACGGCGGCCTTAAGCGAGGTGCTCGCAGATTCGATTCATGGATGCCCTATTCGAATGGTTCTCCACTTGGCGAATATACAAGGTCAATGCGTGAGTGGCCTGGCTTCGACAGCCCACAGGGCCTTAGAGATCACGTCATCAGGTCGCTGCCGAGGGACTACAAAATCTTTCGCCGTATGAATGCCGGGGATCAATACCCGGAGGCGTTCCTTCATGCTTCGAAGCTCTTCGAAGAACACTTGGGCAAGGAAGCAGCTTCTGGGAATCACATTCGGCCCGGAACGAGCAGGTACGACAGGTTGAAATCGGAGTTCGTTCCTCCCTATGATCCTTCTAAGTTCCCGAACAAGTGGCGCAAAATGGAGGCGGATTTGCCGGCGCGCACACTTATGGCGCACCTCGGGAAAGATTCATACTCTCATATTCATTACGACAGTAGGCAAGCAAGGACGATCTCGGTTCGTGAGGCTGCGCGCCTCCAGTCGTTTCCCGATGGCTTTCTGTTCGCCGGTACGATGAATCCCGCCTTCAGGCAAATCGGTAACGCTGTCCCTCCTTTGATAGCTAGAGCAATCGCTCGACAAGTATTGAAAGCCTTGGGGGGAGAGTCTGCATGCTGAGAAAGTTCGCACTCAAGCGTCTCACTGCTTCTGACCTAACATTTTTCGAGTGGCATTTTCGGAATCATAACGCCGGGAATCAAAAGGCGATCAATTTGAATGCAGATGTTTTCGTAGACCAACTTTACCCCGGCCTCCCGGGTCTTGCGCTTTCAAAAAGTGGAAGGCTGCCCATCGACCTGTATTTGTACGGTCCGGGACTCGAACAAGAGCATAATCTGCAGCGGAAGATTATAAAGTTTGGTTCCTATAAGAATTGGAGACTGGATGGAGAGTTTATCTATGATCCCCCCGCGAATCCTGCCCGGTTTCATGTATTAAAGCCTAGTGACCTCGCCTTATTTGAATTCGTCGGGGAGGTAGAGCCTCATACCGTGAAATCGTTTTTCATCTCGCAAGCGACTACAGAGGATAAGACTTTATATGCCAATCTGAGCGAAAGGCTGGGCGCGCGGGGCATGATCTCCATGCTATATCGCGAGATTGAAGCCCGCATCAGACAGGCTACACCTGACGAGCGACACCCGATCTTCGAGCTGCTCCTGGAGTCGGATCTGGAGGATGCAGCGAAGGCAGGGCCGGCAGGCCTCACTCGTCTATACAAGAGGAGGTCGGGACGACGACTATCAAAAGTTGAGCTAGCCCAAGCCCTTCGAAGGGTTGAGGAGCTCGGACAGGTTGGTGAAGAATTTGTGAACTCTTACCTTGAAGGGTTGAAATCACAGGGCAAGATTTCGAACTTCCAGTGGGAATCGCAAGACAATGCGGTTTCCCCTTATGACTTCTGGTACGAACAAGGCGGACGCAAATTCTTGTTGGACGTCAAGGCGACTAGCGGAGGTTTTGAGCGCAGTATCCATATTTCTCTTCCGGAGCTTCAGACAATGCAGGACTCTGGCGAACCGTACCATGTCTACAGGGTCTATGAAGTCGAAGACGGTAAGGCGAAGCTCCGTATTTCGGTTGAGATGCGAACTATAGCAAAGGCTATTTTGAAAATCCTTCTTTCCCTTCCTAATGGTGTTAGTTCTGATGGTGTTAGTGTTTCCCCATTAATATTGGATTGTGGCGCAGAGATAGCTCTAGCAATGCCTGACCCCGTCGAGGCGCAATGAGCTCTTATGGACGTACTGACGCCGAAGCAGCGCAGCCGTTGCATGGCGGCTATCAAGGGTAAAAATACCAAGCCCGAACTTTTGGTAAGACTGCTTGTCCGCAAGCTCGGTTATAGCTACCGACTGCATCCCACCGCGCTCCCAGGCAAGCCCGATATCGTTCTTCCCAACCGGAAGATGGTCATCTTTGTACACGGATGCTTCTGGCATTCGCATCGTTGCCGCTTCGGTGCAGTCGTTCCAGCAACAAACCGAAGATTCTGGAAAAACAAGCGCCTGGGAAATGTTCTGAGGGACAGACGAAACCGCCGTGCGTTGCGGAGGAATGGATGGCGAGTCGTAACGATTTGGGAGTGCTGGACTCGTAAGCCGGAACAATTGGTCGGGCGGCTCGAAGAGTTGCTTCGAGAGAATTAGATAGCCAAGCCCGGCGCTACATGAAGCGAAGAGCGCGCGGCTACTTGGAGTCGGCGAGGGCGAGGTAGGCGCCGAGGCCAATCATGCCGAGGCCGGAGGCGGTGCGCTGGCGGCGACGGAAGCGGACGCTGTTCTTCAGCTTGCGTTCGAGGGGAGAGGCCATCGTGACGACCAGGAGGTCGGCAGCGGTATTCAGACTGACGGAGACGCAACCGAGCAGGGCGAATTGAAAGAAGACGTGTCCGTGGGCCGGGGCGACGAACTGCGGGATGAAGGAGAGGAAGAACAACGCGGTTTTGGGATTCAGCACTTCGGTGAGGATGCCTTGACGAAACGCGCCGTTGGATGGCCCCGATGCGGCCACGGCCATTTCGGCGTCGCGCGTGCGGATCATGCGGATGCCGAGCCAAACGAGATAGGCTGCGCCAGCGTATTTGACGGTGTGAAACGCGACGGCGGAAGCGGCGAGAATCGCGGAAAGGCCGAGGGCGGCGGCAAAGACGTGGAAGAGTCCGCCGACGAAAGTGCCGAGGGAAGAAAGAATGCCTTCGCGCTTTCCTCCGGCAAGGCTGCGCGCCAGAACGTAGAAAATGCCCGGGCCGGGCGTAATGGCCAGGAGCAGTGCGGCGGCGAGAAAGAGCAGCAAGCGGTGCGCGTCGAACATTTTGAAATTGTAGAAGGCGGAAGAGGCGTATGCAAGGCGTCTCGGAATGAAGCGTCTTGTGATGGGGCGTTGGGGTCGGCGTTGAAGGGGCGTAGAAACAGAAAGGGCGGCTCGGTGAGGAGCCGCCCTTGGTCCCATCCCCAGGGGAGGGACGGGCGCGATTGCCTGGCTTTAGTCCAAGGGGGACTAAGGCAGGTAATAGCGGAAAGAGGTCAACACCATGTTGTCCACGGCCTTGGGGGAAATACCAATGGCCGCGGGATTGTTGTTGTTCCCGGACCAGCCGCTCTTCGTGAAATAGGAGTATTGAACGCCCCAGCGAACGCCGCCCTTTGGTCCGTTGTAAAACTTGTACCAGAATCCGGCGGTTCCCTCGGTAATGACACGGATGTCGCCAGCGCAAGTGCCACCTGTTCCAGGAGCGGAACTCCCCGTGGGCGACGTTTCCGTGGAGCAGCCGCTGTTATTGGCAAAGGGCGAGCCATAGCCACCGATTCCACTTGAGGAGCGCGTTACTTTTGTATTGGTCAAGATGGGATCCCCGGGAGTACCGCTAGGGTTGCTGATCGATGTGGTGGTAATCTTTACGCTCTGATAACCGGTGTAGGCGGCGCGCCAGCCGTACTCGGAACCACCGTAGAGATAGACATCCAGTTTCGGGGTCGGATGGAACTCCAAGGCTCCCAGTCCGTGGGCCGTGCGGATCAGCGCGGCGGTGCCGTCTGGACGGAAAGTGACGTCGGCAAGCTGCGCGGAGCCATACCGGCCAACGCCGTCGCCGACCAGTCCTTGAACGGCAAACTCCACCTTCTTCCCAACCAGCGGTAAGCGCACGCTTGCTCCCCCACCGCCGCCGGTTCGCGTGTCATTGAAAGCCCCCGCCGTGCTCGGGGATTCGCCGGCCGCCAAGGCCCCGCAAGTGATAGGGGCGCCGGCAAAGGTTGTCGTCGAACCGTTCGCGGCAGTGACGACCGTGCCGTCGGCGGTATAGCTAATCACCGCGCAAGGAAAAACGCGGTTGCGGAACGTGCTCACAATGCCAAACACTTCGTAGTGTCCATAGCCCGGATCAAAGGCGGCTTTGACCAGTAAATCCGGCGCTTTGTTGGTGGTATAACCCGTGGCGTCGAATGCGTTGTACAAACCGCCGCCCGCGCCGGGAGCGTTGATAAAGAAGTTCTGTGAGGGATTGCCGGTTGCGGGAGTAAATGTTGAGAAGCCGCGCCCACCGAAGGTGGTCTGGGGAGCCTCCACGGAAAGGCCGAGAGCAACCTTGCCGCCAAAGTCTTTGGTTATGCGGAAACTCGGCTGGCGTGCCCACGTGTAGCCTACTTCGTATTGTGGGTCGGGCACCATCGGCTGAATTTCGTTACGATTCTGGATGCCTTTCCGGTTTTCCGTCGCCAGCGTCCACATCTGTCCGGCGGTAAACGCCCAGCCGCCCCCCGCCACCTGGCCCCAGATCTGCCTCTGGCGCTGGCAGTAGCTGTTGCTCTGGCGATTATTGGACGTGGTGCAGGCGCCCAACCAATCTATTTCGTAATAGCCGGTGGCCTTAACGTTCCCAATCGCGCCTTCGGCCAGCAAACTGATGCGCGAGTGTCGTCCGGTAAAGTTGAGCTCAGAGACTTTCGCCAGCGAATTCCCAGGGAAAGGAATGCTTGTAAACGGAGTGTTAATGTCGGCGCTGGTAGCGCGGCTGCGGAAGACTCCCGCTGCGTCGAGGAAGCCTCCGGGCGTAATACTGATGCCCTTGTACTTGATCGTAGTCGGGCCGGTCTCCTCAGCCTTCTTGGCGTCGGCTTGCTCTTTAGCTACCGTGGTCTTGAGGACTTCGTTGCTGCTTTTCAGGTCGCTGACGGCGGAGTTGAGGGTCGCCGCGGTGGTTTTCACTTCCGCCGAGGAATTGACCGCCTCGACCGCTTTGGTGCTGGCTTCGGCGGCGCGGGCGTTGGCAGCGGCAGCGGCTTCGCGCGCCTCGTCAATCTGGCGGTCGCGCTTGGCCAGTTCTTCCTTCAGCAATTGAAGCTGTTCCTGCTGGGACTGCAGAGCCTGCCGGAGTTCTTCGATCTCGGCAGCAATGGCCGAATCAGCTTTCTCCGCTTTCGTGGCCGCTTTTGCCTTTGCGGGCGCAGCGGGTTTGGACGGTTTTGGATCGGCGTCCTTTGGAGTACCAGCGAGAGCCATTCCTGTAGTGAGGAACAACGACAGTGTGAGTGCAGCTAGTTTTTTCATTTCCTCTCTCTTTAGAGCAAAAATTCGACGTGCTACCGAAAAAGTGCGAGCCACCCCGCTGGAGAAGGTAAAGAGGCCTTTTTACAATTGCGTCAACCGATTGTGAATATCCTGTAACAGGGAGGAGGAATTCACAGCAAGCCGTTGACACACAAGGAGTTGCGAATTGTTAGAGGATTCAAAAACAACGGGCGAGGCCAAAACAGGCGGAAGCAAATGCAGTCCGGGAAAAGTTTCGGCCGTGCGTCAGTTGTAAGAAGAACCGAGCCATCCGCAACTCCCAAAGACGACTTTACTTTTGTTCCGCGGGGTGTATGCGCTATTTCGGTGAGGCCATCGTAAGGGGAACGGATAGTTGCGTCAAGCCACAGATTTGAATGCAAGCGATTTGTTTTTCCGCGGACGTTGCCGATTTACATTTCTCGAAGTGGCCAGGCCATTCCGCTCGCGCCAGCTATTTCGGTGCGGCGGTGGCAAAGGCAAGGACCATCTGAGACATGCGGTATTGGTAGGTGGCGTCGGTGTCGGCGATGTCCGCCTCGGTTTTCTGCAGTTCGGCTTGGGTGAATTCCTCATGTAGCGCCGGGCTTTAGCCCGGCATCTTCGGTTTTGTACTGTCGCTCTGACCGTCGCCCTCTCTCTCCTTGTCGGGCACAGGGCCGCGCCCTTTCTTGACAACGAGCGGGTAGTGGAACTGCCCAAGCCTCTCATTGCTACACGGAATTTTCTCTGCGACCGACGGTGAGGGATCTGCTTTTCATTTTGTTGGCCTGCTCTTCGCTTCATGTACCGCCGGGCTTTCCGGGTTTGTGGGGGGGCGGCGGTTCTTGTCGGGAGGCCCGGAACCTTCTTTGTGGCGCAGGCATTCTTGCTAGCCGCCCTCGTCGTCGTGGGCAAAGCCACTGCGAAAGCACTCATGGAGTTGCCGATTTCGATCACGCTCGTTATGCTTCATACTTAGAAAAGCAGGCCGAGAAATGGCAACGGAAATTGATCTGGCGAGATTCAAGACGAAGGCGAACCTGAAGGACAGATACTTGAAGCAACTTCAGAGACTGCAGGCAGAGGGGATCGCGGCCGCCTGCATCGAGGAGGCTGTGAATGGAGCCATCGCCAATCTCGCCGTGGCCAAAACCTCCTCCCTTGTAATTTACGGCGAGCCACAAAGTGGCAAGACAGAAATGATGATCTGTCTTACCGCCAAACTACTGGACGCCGGACACCCCATCATCGCGCATTTAATGAACGATAGTATCGACCTGTTTACCCAGAACCTGAAGAGGTTTACGGCTTCTGGGCTGGCCCCCGCCGCCAGAAGCTCCTCGGAACTGCTCCAATCCTCTACTGATCACATTCCTAAAGAACTGGTCGTTTTCTGCAAAAAAAATGCTCGCGATCTGGAAAAGCTGATCGACTGGCTAAAGGACAAGGGAAGGGTTGTCGTGGTCGATGATGAGGCCGATTACGCAACGCCAAACTCGAAGATAAATCAGGGCACGAAGACGAAGATCAATGAGCTGGTGGGCAAGCTCATTGGTGACGACGGCTACTACATCGGTGTGACAGCAACACCCGCGCGACTGGATTTAAACAACACTTTCCAAAACGACGCTGAAAAATGGGTCAACTTCCCCCCGCACTCCAAGTATACGGGCCAAGACGTCTTCTTTCCCCTGGACAAGAAGGTTCCCTACCGACTGACGCTGCTCGAGGAAGGAGGCAGCCCAAAGGAAGCCCAGGATGCATTAGTGCGGTTCCTAGTCACGGTCGCCTATTTGAACTCCTACGAGAACGGCGGGGAGAAAAACTACACAATGCTCGTCCATACGAGCGGCAAAACTCAGGATCACGAAGCCGACCGGACTACAATCCAGGATTCCGTTAAAGCGCTCATAGATAGCGAGAGCCCCGAGTTCGATGCTTTGGTCACACGCGTGTACCAAGCAGCCCAGAAGCTTTCCCCCGATGCGGACCCCGACCTCCTGACGGAATACGTTGTTGCGAACGCATCGCGGGCCACGCTCATCGTGCTCAACAGTGAGCGGGAACGCCGTGCCGTGGGTGATAGCGCAACCACGCCTTCATCGCCCTTAACCATCATAATCGGAGGTAACATCGTTTCCCGCGGAGTCACGTTTCCCAACCTACTTTCCATGTTCTTCACACGCAACGTTCGGCACAAATTGCAGCAGGATACGTACATCCAGCGCGCAAGAATGTTCGGTGCTAGAGGAGAATACCTAAAGCACTTCGAGCTGACCATCCCATCTCAGCTATTCGCGGACTGGCACAGGTGCTTCGTCTTTCACAAGCTCGCGCTCGCTACCATCAAGAATAATCTCGGCTCTCCCGTTTGGCTTGGCGATAGCCGCATCTCAGTCGCGGCGTCATCCAGCATTAATAAGGCGACTGTGGCCTTCGATAAAGGTGAGATGTCTTTCGGGATGTTTGACTATTCCGACGAGCTCGATGCGATTGTGACCGCGAACCAAAGTAGCGTTGAAACTCTGAAGAAACTCAGAGCCAAAATCGGCAATGACGCACTGCCAGAGTTCCTCATCGAATACATAAAGGCGGCATCGCCAAACGGTCCGGCCTCGCTCGCAATTCACACGGCCTCCTCGATTGCGGGATA
>Ga0075426_10001874_pt1 | contig 15011 bp, 10 predicted proteins | sample SoiMethybrSBSTD5_FD_75304 | JGI IMG/M metagenome (GOLD analysis project Ga0075426, IMG submission 75304) | Bulk soil microbial communities from a Populus tree surrounding site in Tennessee, USA - Soil MetaG P. TD hybrid SBSTD5 | ecosystem: Environmental > Terrestrial > Soil > Tree plantation... | reverse complement strand
CTAGAGGTGACGCTCACCGAGGCGATTCAGCGCGCGCTGCTCGTGCAGCCCGCGATGGTGCAGGCGCTCGGCGCGGACCGGACGGCCGGCGCCAGCCAGCGCTCGGCGTTGGGGGCGTATCTGCCCAGCGTCAGTGTGAACGCGTCCACCTCGAAGGGCAACACCGGCCGCACCGACAACAATACCGGGCAATTCATTCCCCCGGCCCGATCCTATACGGGGGGCATCCAAGCCAGCCTCGAGCTGTTCGACGGCTTCCGGCGTCTGGCGAATCTGCGCGGGGCATCGGCAAGCGCCGCGGCCGCGGACGCCGGGATCGTGAATCAACGGTTTCAGGTGACGTTGTCAACGAAGCAAGCCTTCTACAACGCGCTGGCCACGGAAGACTTGGTGCGCGTCGCCGAATCGCAGGTGCGTCGCGCGCAACAGCAGCTCCAGATCTCGATCGACAAGCTGCACGCCGGCTCGGCGACGCGCTCCGACTCGCTGCGCTCAACGGTCGATTACGGCAATGCGCGGATCGCGCTGCTCCAGGCGCAGGCGAACCTGGCGACGGCGCAGGCGAGCCTGGGCCGTCAGATCGGCGTCGATCAACCGGTGCGCGCCGTGCCCGATAGTGCGCTCCCCGACCTGCCCGACACGGCGGCGCTGCGCGCGTCGCCACTGGACCGGGCGCCGCAAGTGCTGCAATCAGAGGCGCAGGCCAGCGCCGCCCGCGCCCAGGTGTGGACCGCACGGGCCCAGTACTGGCCGTCGCTCACGCTTTCCTACAGCGACAACCGTCAGGGGCCGAAGTCGCCTGACTTGCCGTTGTTCGGCAACCTCCCCGACAGTTACCGCTGGAGCTTCGGCGTGAGCTGGCCCCTGTTCAACGGCTTCGTGCGAGAGCAGAACCAGGTCAATGCCAGTGTGAACCGGGACAACGCCGAGGCCGTCGCGGCGGATACTCGCCGCCAGGTCAACGCCCAGCTCACGCAGCAGATCGCCGCGATGACCACGGCGTACGCCAAGATCGACATTGCCCACGCCAACGTGGACGCGGCCACCGAAGATCTGCGGGTGCAGAACGAGCGCTACCGCGTGGGAGCGGCGACGATTCTGGACCTCCTGACCTCGCAGACGGCGCTGACGACGGCAGAAGGCAACCTGGTGCAGGCGCGATTCGACTACCTCATCGCGCGCGCGCAGGTCGAGGCGCTGGTGGGACGGACGCTGTGACCGCCACGCAGGCGATGACCTTCCGCACGGGCGATACGCCCACGCCGGACATCGTCATCCTGACGCACAGCCTCACGCGTGAATACGTCATGGGCGCGGAAGTCGTGTACGCCCTGCGCGGCGTGGACATCCAGATCAAGAAGAATGAGTACGTGGCCTGCATGGGTCCCTCCGGCTCGGGCAAGTCCACGCTGATGAACTTGATCGGCTGCCTCGACACGCCCACCGCCGGGGAGTACTGGCTCAACAGCCAGAAGGTGAGCGATCTGAGCGACGACGAGCTCGCACGCATCCGCAACAAGGAGATCGGGTTCGTTTTTCAGACCTTCAACCTGCTGCCCCGCGCCGACTCGTTGCACAACGTCGAGCTGCCGCTCATTTACGCCGGGCTCAGCTCCAAGGAGCGGCGCGAGCGTGCCGCCCGCGCCCTCGAGCGCGTGGGACTCAAGGATCGGATGGATCACCGGCCCAATGAGCTGTCGGGCGGGCAGCGGCAGCGCGTAGCGATCGCGCGCGCTCTGGTGAACGAACCGAGCATCCTGCTCGCCGACGAGCCGACGGGAAACCTCGATTCCGCGACGGGCAACGAAATCATGGCGCTCTTCCGGGAGCTCCACGACACCGGCCAGACCATCGTGCTGGTCACGCACGAACACGACATCGCGGCGCATGCGCGCCGCCAGATTCACCTGCTCGACGGCAAGGTCGAGCGCGACGAGAGGACGGAACGGTAGCCGTGAACACATACATCCGGACAGCCGCCATGCTGCTCCTCGGCGTGGCCGCCTGCAAGAAGGCGGACAACGCGCCGATGTACGAAGCCGTCCCCGTGGAGCGCCGGACCGTGGTGGTCTCGGCGGTGGCCTCGGGCGCTATCGAGCCTATTCTCACCGTCGATGTAAAATCGAAAGCGTCGGGCGAGATCATCGGGATGCACGTCCAGACCGGCGATGACGTGAAGGATGGGGACCCGCTCGCCGCCATCGATCCGCGCATCCCGCGCAACAATCTGGCGCAGGCCCAGGCGAACCTCGTCGTCGGCCAGGCGCAGCTCGCGAATGCCAAGGCGCAGATGGCGCGATCCGACACGCTGTTCAAGGCGCAGGCGATCACGGAGACGGAGTACGAGGGCGCCAAGCTGGACTACGCCAACGCCAACGCCGCGGTGGTGCGCGCGCAGAGCGATCTCGAGAACGCGCGCGACCGTATGACCGATACGCGCGTGCGCGCGCCGCTCGCCGGCACGATCATCGCGAAGAACGTCGAGCTGGGGACGGTCATTTCGTCCCCCACGACCGACGTGGGCGGCGGCACGGTGCTGTTCCGGATGGCGAACCTCGACACCGTCCAAGTACGCACCCAGGTGGACGAAACCGACATCGGGAAGGTGGCGCCCGGGCTCGCCGCGACGATTACGGTGGACGCCTATCCCAACCGGCCCTTCGAGGGTTCGGTCCTGAAGATCGAGCCGCAGGCCACGGTGCAGCAGAACGTGACGATGTTCCCGGTCCTGGTGCGGATCGCGAATCCGAACCACCTGCTCAAGCCGGGCATGAATACCGAGGTCGAGATTCACGTGGGCCGGCGCGAGAACGTGATCGCGATCCCGAACGCGGCGCTTCGGACACAGCGTGACGTCGCGTCCGCGGCACAGGTGCTCGGACTCGATCCCGCGCAGGTGCAGCAGGAGTTGGCCGCCGCACGCACGCCACCCGCAGGCGCCACCGCGAACCGCGATAGCGCGTCGCTGGGGGGCACGCGGGCCACGCCCGACTCCGCCAAAGCCCCCGCCGGGAACACGATGACCACGCCCGACGGGCGGACGATCCAGCTGCCCCCGGGGGTCACGGAAGCCCAGATTCGCGCGGCCTTCCAGAAACGGATGTCGGGTCAGGCGCTCTCGCCTGACGAAGAGAATGCGATGCGCGCGATGCGCGCGGCGTTCCAGCGCGGCGGTGGTGGCGGGGGGCCCGGAGGGGGGGGAGCCGGCGGCGGTGGGTTCCGCCGCGGCGGCGGCGACATCTCGAGCTACATCGTATTCGTGCTCCGGAAGGGGAAGCCGACTCCGGTCCAGATCCGCACCGGCCTCACCGACCTCGATTTCATCGAAGTCGTCAACGGCCTGACCGAACAGGATACGGTTCTCGTGTTACCGAGTGCGTCGTTGCTCAACGCGCAGCGCGACATGCGCGATCGCATGCGTAGCGTCACGGGCGGCGGCCTCCCCGGCTTGCAGCAGCAGCCAGCGGGCGGCGCGCGTCCGCAGGCGGTTCAAGTCAGGCCCTGACCGATGCTGCTCACCGAGATCTTCCAGGTCGCGCTGCAGGCGATCCGCGCCAACAAGCTCCGGTCGTTCCTGACGATGCTGGGCATCATCATCGGCGTCGGCGCGGTGATCACGATGGTCGCGCTGGGGAGCGGCGCGCAGAAGGCGGTCCAGGCGCGCATCCAGGCGCTCGGGCCGACGCTGCTCTCACTCTATCCCGGTCAGTCGTTCCGGGGTGGCGTCGCGATCATGTTCGACCAGCGTGCCAGCCTCACCGTCGATGACGCGACGGCCCTGGCGCAGGACGGGCGCTACATCAAGGCCGTCGTCCCGGAGATGACGCGCAACCTCCAGGTCAAGCGCGCCGGGCTGAATTCGAACGTGAGCGTCGTCGGCACGACGCCGAACTACGTCCCCACGAAGAACTACACGATCACGGCCGGCCGGATGTTCACCGCCGGGGAGGAGGAGTCGCGGCGCAGCTACGCGGTGCTGGGCTCCGCGATCCCCAACATGTTCAACGCGAATCCCGTTGCGATGATCGGACAGACGATTCAGATCCGCGGGATCCCGTTCGAGATCATCGGCGTGCTGTCGGAAAAGGGCTCCGCCGGCGGGTTCGGGAACCCCGATGAGCAGATCCTCATCCCGCTCGAGACGGCACGCTATCGGGTCATGGGCACGGACCGGCTGCGGTCGATCACCATCGACGCCCAGGACCTGAACAAGATGACCCTGGCGATGATCGAGATCGAGCGCGTCCTGCGGCGCGAGCACAAGATTCGTCCCGGCGCGGAGAACGACTTCCAGATCCGCAACCAGGCGGACATCCTCGCCACGTTCCAGCAGACCACGGAGACGTTCACGTACCTGCTGGCCGGGATCGCCGCCGTGAGCCTGCTCGTCGGCGGGATCGGCATCATGAACATCATGCTGGTGTCGGTCACGGAACGGACGCGCGAGATCGGCGTGCGCAAGGCGCTCGGCGCCACGCGCTTCAACATCATGTTCCAGTTCCTAGTCGAAGCGCTGGTGCTGTGCGCGGTGGGGGGCCTCATCGGCATTCTCTTCGGGACGATGGGTGCGGTCGTGCTGTCGAAGCTGGCCCACTGGAATACGTCCATCAACGCACTCGCCGTCTTGCTGGCCTTCGTTTTCAGCGCGGTGGTTGGGCTCTTCTTCGGGATTTGGCCCGCGCGCCGGGCGGCGAGCCTGGATCCGATCGTAGCCCTCAGATACGAATAGTCGGCGCGCCCGTTTGGGTGCGTGGTGCGTGGTACGTGGTTGCTGACGGATTGACGGCTTTGACTCGGTTCTGACACGGGGTGGCTCCGGTCGCTACCACGCACGACGCACCACGCACTATTTTTGTCCCATGCTCCCCGTCCTCCTGCTGCTCCTCCAGTCCGGCGATCCACCCGTGTACGACGGCCGTTTGAAGCAACGGGAGGTGCACATCCCTCGGGTCGAGGCCACGGTCACGATCGACGGCGTGCTCGACGAGCCCGTGTGGAAGAGCGCCGCGCGGCTCACCGGGTTCACGCAGTACCGCCCGATCGACAGCCGCCCCGCCGCGGACTCGACGGAAGCGCTGGTCTGGTACGCCCCCGACGCGATCTACTTCGGGATCCGCGCCTACGAGGCGCACGGCAACGTGGTGCGGGCCACACTCGCCGACCGCGACAACATCGACGCCGATGACAACGTTCAGATCCTCCTCGACACGTTCAACGACCGTCGCCGCGCCCTGCTCTTCGCCGTGAATCCGTACGGCGCCCAGGAGGACGGCGTCCGCAGCGAGGGGCTCGCCGGTGCCGCGGGCGGGCAGAACGCCGGATTCCGATTCGACGGGGTGGTGGACCTGAACCCCGACTACGTGTATCAGTCGCACGGCCACCTCACGCCGTGGGGCTATGAGGTCGAAGTGCGGATCCCCTTCAAGAGCCTGCGCTACCAGAGCGGCGCGACGCAGGACTGGGGCCTGCAGATCGTCCGCACCACGCAACACACCGGCTATGAAGACACCTGGATGCCGGTCGTGCGGGCCAGCGCCAGCTTTCTGATTCAATCCGGCTCCCTCAAGGACCTAACGGGTCTGCGCCGCGGGCTCGTCATGGACGTGAGCCCGGAGTTCACCTCGCGCGTCGACGGCGCGCCGAAGGCGAGCGACTACGGGTACGGCACCGTCGATCCCCAGATCGGCCTGAACTTGCGCTGGGGGATCACGCAGAACCTGAGCCTCACCGGCACCGCGAACCCCGACTTCTCGCAGGTCGAGGCGGACGTCGGTCAGGTGACGGTGAACCAGCGGTTTGCGTTGTTCTTCCCGGAGAAGCGGCCGTTCTTTCTCGAGGGGCTCGAACAGTTCGACACCCCGAACGCGCTGATCTACACGCGCCGCATCGTCGCGCCCGTTGCCGGGGCGAAGTTGACGGGCAAAGTCGGCGGGACCGCGGTCGCCTACATCGGTGCGGTTGACGACGCGTCCGCGTCGCTGAGCGGGACGGATCATCCGGTCGTGAACCTGCTGCGCCTGCGGCGCGACGTCGGCACCAGCTCGACATTGGGACTCGCCTACACGGATCGCATTGAAGGCAACGACTACAACCGCGTGCTCGGTGCCGACGCGCGGGTCATCTGGAAGAAGATCTGGTTCTCGGACGCGCAGTTCGTCGGCTCGTGGACCCAGGACACCGCGGGCGTGCGGGCCGGCGAGCTGTGGGATGTGACCCTGTACGACCTCACCGGTCGCTCCTACGGCAACCACGCCGAGTTCGTCGGCATCAGCCCGGACTTCCAGGCGGCGAGCGGGTTCGTGAACCGCGTGAACGTCGTGCAAGCCCGTATCGCCAACCGCTTTTCCGTGTACGGCAAACCCGGCGCCCTGCTCGAGCAGGGGACGACCTTCATCCTGGTGCAGCCGACGTGGCGCTACCACGACTTCTTCGATCTCGGCAGCACCCTCGAGGGCTCGATCAATCAGACGATCTTGCTCACGCTGCGCGGCGGCTGGGGCGTGAACGGCAACTGGAACAACGCCCACCAGCGCTTCGACCCACCCGACTACGCCGGTTACCAGGTGGACTCGAGCGGGACGCCGGTTGCGTTCGCGATTCCGCACGGGCTCTACAACCTGTGGGGCGCCAATGCGGGGTTCAACACGCCCAACCGGGCGCTGACCTTCAGCGCCAACATCGGCGCCGGCCAGGGCGCGCTCTTCGCCGAGGCGGCCGAGGGACGTGGCGTGAACACTTTCGTCGGCCTCACGTGGAAACCGACGACCGGTCTGCGGATCGACGGACAATGGGTGCACAGTCGCCTCACCCGCGCCCGCGACGGGAGCTGGTTCTCGACCGCGAACATTCCGCGTCTCAAGGTCGAGTACCAGCTCAACCGCGACATCTTCTTCCGTTATGTGGGGCAGTACTTCGCGCAGGAGCGTGACACGCTGCGCGATCCGCGCAACGGCGATCCGCTCATCGTCGGGGGCAATCCGCAGCCGCGCACCAGCGTCACCGAGTTCCGCAACGACTTCCTGTTCTCCTACAGGCCGAACCCGGGCACGGTGTTCTTTTTCGGGTACGGCTCGTCGCTCAGCGAGCCGACGGCGTTCCGCTTCAGCGACCTGCGGCGCACGTCGGACGGGTTCTTCCTCAAGGCGAGCTACTTGTTCCGGATGTAGGTTTCGGTTGTGGTCGACCAACCGCTGAGTCTCGAGAGCCAGCTCGTCCAGGAGCAGTACGCCAAGCAGCGTCAGTACGTGCTCGCCAACACGCGGGCCCGCTGGGGCTTCGTCGGCTTCGGCATCGTCCTGCTGATCGTGGTCAAAGTCGCCCGCCTCGTCCCGCTCTCCATCTGGTTCATTCCCGCGTTCGCCACCGCTTTCGCCGCCGCGAACTACGGTGTACGCCGGCTCGCCGAGCGCACCGCGTTCCAGCCGTGGTACGCGCAGCTCAACCTCGTCGTCGGCTGCCTGATGATCTCGGCGGCGCTGTTCGCGATCGGGCCCACCGGCCACGTGCTGTACGGCGCCTATCTCATCGCCCCGCTGCAGGCGGCGCTGTACCTGGGGCGGCGTGAGGCGTGGGGGGCGCTCGGCATCAACCTCGCGGGATTCGGCCTGATCGCGGCCCTGCGAGGGTGGAGCTGGTCGCTCTACCTGCAGGAGTCGCTGGTGCTGCTGTTCGCGTGCGTGGCGCTCGTGCCGATGCTGGTGCGGATCGTGGACCGCCTGCGCGCCGCGCGCGGCGTCCTCGCCCAGGTCGAGCGCGGTGACCTGCGCGTGCGCACCAGGGACCCCGAGCTCGACGAGATCGGCTACCTCGGCGTGAGCATGAACCGCACCACCGATAGCATCGCCGACATCGTGCGCCAGGTGCAACGTCAGGGCCAGGACCTTGCCGGGATGGCCCAGACGCTCGCCGCGTCGGCCGAGCAGCTGCAGGCGGGGTCGCAAGAGATCTCCGCCACCACGCAGCAGCTCTCGGAGGGGACGGAGCGGCAGCGCCAGCTGATCGGGCACGGCCGGGAGGATTCACAGGCAGCGTCTGACGTTGCCGTCTCGCTGCATCAGCGAGCGCAGGACGCCGAGCATCAGATCACCGAGATCGCACAGCAGGCCCGGCGGCGCGGCGAGGAGGTGTCCCGCGCCAGCATGCTCCTGATGAACCTGCTCGTCCAGATGGACCATGCCGCGGAGGTGGCGGTGGCGCTGGACAAGGAGTCGCGGGAGATCGGCAAGCTCGTCGAGGGGATCACCCGCATCGCCAGCCAGACCGACCTCCTCGCCTTAAACGCCGCGATCGAGGCGGCGCGCGCCGGCCAGCACGGACTCGGCTTCAAGGTCGTCGCCGGCGAGGTGCGGAAGCTCGCCGAACAGAGCGCCCGATCGGCCGAGGAGGTCCGGGTCCGCGTGCGGGACACGCAGACGCAGATCGCGCGCGTCGTCGAAGCGATGGGTCACGGCAAGGAGGCGGCGCAGTCGGTGGGCAAGGTTGCCACGACGGTCCAGGGGGCGCTCGACGCCATCCATGTCGACTTGAACAAGACCGTCCAGTTCGCGACGACGTTCGCCGCGGAGACGGAGAATCAGACGATGCGGATGAGCGAAGTCTTGCGGCGGATGGAGGAGGTGGCGCACATCGCCGCCGGCGCGGCGGACGGGGCGCAGCAGACGTCGGCGGCGACGGAAGAGCAGATCGCCTCGCTGGGCGAGCTCACGGCGACGTCGCAGCACCTGTCGGCCGCGGCGGGGAAGCTCGCCGAGACGATCCAGCGGTTTACCGTCAACGGCACGGGAGGCGTGGAGAAACTCTAGCTACCACCCCTTGAACAGGGGAGCGTCGCCGAAGTCCCACAGCAAAAAGCCCGTGAGCGTGACGTGTCCGTGGTCCGGACCGTTGACGGGAATGCCGGCCCCCACCGATCCAGCGACGTGTCCCAGTTTCGAGAGCCGAATCCAGGTCTGCGGATAGAGTGTGAGTATTCCGCGCGATCCCCGGGCCCAGTCCCATCCCGCCTCCACCATCGGCACGAAGCGCCCGACCTCGCGTCCAGCACCGAGGCGGAACGATCCGTCCGCGATTCCCTCGGTTTCCTCCCAGCCGGCGAGCGCTTCCCCTTGCACGATGAAGTCGGGTCGCTGGAAGCCGGCGCTGACGAACGGCTCGAGCTCCCAGTGATCCCGGCGCCCCAGGGGCGGACTCGCTTCGAGACCCACGCTCGCCAACGCGCGCCGCTCCAGGCTGTGCCACACGTTGTACTTGATCGCGGCGGTGGCGTGATCGAAGGGCCGGTCGAGCGCGTCGAACAGCGTGGAGACGGCGGCTTCGAATTGGAGCCGCCGGCCGGCGCGGCGCTCGTAGATCAGCTCCTGGCCGTGCCCTTCGTCGGTCACGACCAGCTCGTTCTCGGGATAGGCTTTCTCGACGAGGAACGCGCGGGGGAAGTTCAACTCGCCAGGCGGCCAGCCGCGCTCCCGGCAGAGTGATCTGACGTAGCGCACGACCATCCGAATCTGCTCCGGCGTCGCCACTGCACCGTAGGCGGGCATGTCGAGCGACAAGCCGAACGCCGCGCCCCCTTTCGTGGCGATACCCACCCACTGGTCTTCGGTCTCGGCGGTGCTTGCTGGACACGAGGCGAGATCTGCTGGAGGGACATCGGTCCGCACCGAGGCGGCGGGCGTGCCGCGGGCGCCCTGGCCGTGACAGCGGGCGCACCAGGCGGAGTAGAGCACCGCGCCCGAGTCGGGAGGGGGGGCCTGGGCGAGCGCGGCGACGACCAACAGGAATGTCGGGTTCACGAAGTGACAGTAACATTTCCCCTCCTGCCGGCATCCGGTAGGGCATGGGAGGATCGGCGATCAGCTCGGACTCACCGGTACACCTGGACCTGGTCGGCCAAGTCGCGGCCGGCGACACCGACGCGCTCGCGGCGCTGTACCGGCTGCACGGAGCGGCGCTGTTTCGTCTCGCCCGACGGCTCACCGCCTCGGTGGAAGACGCGGAGGATGTCCTCCACGATCTGTTTGTTGGTTTACCCGAGTCCATCCACAAGTACCACGAGCGCGGAAGTCTCATCGGTTGGCTCAAGCGCGTGCTCGTGCGCCTCGCGCTCATGCGGTTACGCGCCGAGCGGCGCCGCCATGAAGTGGATCTCCACGAAGGGATCTCTGAGGCAGTGGCGGGCCGAGCGGCGGACGACTTCGGCCGATTGGATGTCGAGCGCGTGATGGCGACTTTGCCTTCCGACATGCGAACCGTTCTCGTGCTCCGTCAGACGGAAGGGTATTCGCATCAAGAGATCGCGGCGCTCCTGGGGATCACGCCTGGGGCGTCGCGAGTGCGTTTGTCCCGCGCGATCACACTTCTCAAGGCAGCTTTGCGAGGTCGCACATGACGTGGCACCCGAAGGCGGACCTGTTGGAAGGGTTCGCATCTCGCGCGTTGGCCGCGAGCCACCAGCATACTGTCGCTCAACACCTCGAGTCCTGCGTCGCCTGTCGCGAGACCGTCACGGCATTACGCGACGTCGAGAGTGTAGCCCGCGACGCAGAGCCGGGAGACCGGCTCCTCGAACGGATCGTCGCTTCTCGTTCCGCGGGCGTGCGAACGATCCTGCCGACTGAGGACATTGGCGTACCGGCATCACGTCGCTCGGCATGGGTGGCCGGGCTCGCAACGGCGGCGGTGCTGCTGGCGATTCTCCTGTTTCGTGGTTCGCGTGAGGCATCCGCCGGCGACCGCACTGGCTATCTCCGGTTAGACCCTGCGCGCCCGTTGCCCGGCGCCACGGTTCAGGTCACCTACACCCCGAGCGCCGAACTTGGGGGATTCGATTCGCTGGTGTTGCGGGCCCGTTTCCGCCGGCCGAATGACGATGACTACAATCCCGGACCGATGCAGCGGCGTGCCGCCGTGCTGCACCGCCGTGCGAGTGGCGTCTTCGCCGGCGAGTTTCGGCTCCCCGACTCAGTGGTCTTCGCGGTTTTTGCTGTCGAGAGCCCGTCCGGCGACCGCGTGGATGATAACGACGAGCGCCTGTGGGAGCTCCTGACCGCCGACCAGACCCATCGCCCGCTGCTCGAGGCACTGGTACAAAAGCAGCGCGATCTCATGGGCCGGAACTGGGAAGAGGGTCTCAAGACCGTCCGCACCCTCACGGCTCTGTATCCCGACGAGCCCCAAGTCTGGGCCATGCTCTCCGTTTATGAGCGGTGGGTGCTCGGGGATCGGATCGCCGACAGTCTGCTCGCGGGTCACCACCGCCGCTTTGCGGCTTTTCATCGCGGGCTCGCCGAGCAACGGGGGCTCCCCGCGACAACGGTGTCGGGTATGCTGTATTACGCGATCGAGATTGACGACAGCGCCGCTCGTCACTACTGGCTGGAACGCCTGGAGCGCGAGTTTCCCGATGATCCCGATGTCCTCTTTCGCCAGGAGAATCGTCTGGCGGGCGACCATCTGAATCGTCTGGCGGGCGATGACGTCGCGAAACGCGCGGATCCGCGCGGGTACTTCGCGGCGCTCGAGCCCATATGGGCCAAGGCCGAACCCACCCATGACCGGATTCTCGAGTCGCTCGCATGGAACGCGGTGGCGCGCGCGATGGACGCGAAAGACACAGCCGCGTTGCAAGTATGGATTCCACGGTTTCGTCGGGTGCAGCGACAGACACTCGGGAATGTCGCCTACTGGAGCAAAGCGCTGCTTCAGTACCCAGGTAGCCGACGCATGGCGATGGAGTGGCTGCGAGACGACGCTCGTCTGCTTGCCGAGGGGCCCGACGCATACCGGCCTCTTACCAGGACGACCGCCGAACAACGCATTGCGAATCGTGCCGCCGCTCAGCCCGTTCTGGCAGAGATCGCGAACGCCCTCATCGAGGACGGCGACACGGCCGCCGGGCTCGATACGCTCCGGCTGGCCGCGTCGTACGGCTGGAGCCCGCCGGTGTTCCGGCACGTCGCGGAAACGTGGGCCGCGCTCGGAGACACCACGCAAGCCTTGCAGACGTACGCGAAGGTCGCGGCTGACCCCGGTTCGACGCCGAGCTTTGGAGACTCGCTTCGCGCCGCAACCGCGTCGCGCCCCGGCGCGCAATGGGACGCATGGGTACGGGACGCGCGCCGAGAAATGCGCAGCCTAACTCTGGCAACCGCGACCCCACGCTCCCTGACCGGGCCAACTCGCCTACTCTCGCGCTCGGGGGAGGCCCGTCGCCTGAGCGAAGTGGCTGAGGGGCACGTCACGGTCGTGATGTTTTGGTCCCCCGCGTGCTTCTATTCGGTGCGTGACCTGGGTACCGTGCAAAACATCGCGCGTCAGTTCTCGGGCGCGGGAGTGAAGGTGGTGGCCATCGTGGATCGCCCCTGGTCGGATGAGGTGAGGCGCCTCTTGAAGGAGCAGCACGCGGAGGACTTGCCGGTTTTCTACGATTATCGGAGCGATACGAGGCGGGCGTTCGTCACGTTCTCCACGCCGGACTACTATGTCTTGGACGAGGCGGGGAAAGTGGTCTTCTCACACAGCGCACTCGAAGCGATTCCGCGACAGGTCGCGGCGTTGCTGCCGTAAAAACAAACGGGGCCTCCACTCGGAGGCCCCGCCCGCCAATCCGTGGGTTTGGACAACCCATCCGGCCGCTAACGGTATCCACAGTATTGACCCGCGACCCAGGCCGAGTCAAGGACGCACCCCTGGGTGCGCCGCCGCCGGGATTCGAGCCCGGATCTTTCCGTTAGCGGCGGAACGGGTTGTCCACTTACCCCACGGCGGCGCGGCACAACGACTGACCGCGAGGTCGCTATCCCCGCGTCGTGCACTGCCCACTCTGCCGTGAGGGTATTGGATCGATAAAGGAAGGCGTTACCCGATTACTACCGGTGGGCGCGAAAAAACGCACTCATTACACGCCCACAGCGCGGCGCAGCCGACGAGCCTGAGTATTCGCGGCACGCCGTATCTCCTCGATCTTCGCGGTCTTCAAGGCTCCATCCTTCACGACCACGCGCCCGTCAACGACCACGTGGCGCACATCCGCAGCGCGGGCGCTGTACACGATGCGCGAAATCAGATCGGCCTCGTCGGGCTGCGCATGCGGACCATCAAGGTCGAGTACGATCATATCGGCGCGCTTCCCCACTTCGACCGATCCGATCTCCGCCTCGAGCCCGAGCGCACGTGCGCCCCCCAGTGTGGCAAGCTCGAGCACCTGGGCCGCGGGGAGCGACTCCGGCCCGAGCCGCGGCTTCTGGATCAGGGCGGCGAGACGCATCTCTTCGAACGCGTCAAGACGATTGTTGCACGGCGCGCCGTCGGCGCCGAGTCCCACTCGGCACCCCGCGGCGAGCATCTCGGGAATCGGCGCGACGCCGCTGCCGAGCTTCAGGTTCGAGCTGGGACAGTGGACGACGTTCGTGCCCTGACGCGCGAGGCGCTTGATCCCCTCGCCATCCACCCAGACACAATGCGCCAAGGCGGCTCGGGGACCCGAGATTCCCACTGAGTCGAGATACGCCAGCTCGTCGTTTCCCGTCTCCCGCTTCACCATCTGCAACTCGAGCGGCGTCTCGGCGGCGTGCGTGTGAATCACGGCACCGGCTCGCTCGGCCAGGTCGCTCACGGCGCGCAGCAGCGGCCCCGTGCAGCTGGGCACAAAGCGCGGCGCGAAGCAATAGCGCAGGCGACCGTGCGCGGCTCCGTGCCATTTGGCGCAGAGGTCCGCACTCTCCTGCAACGCTCTCTCGGTGGGCTCGCGCAACGACTTGGGATTCGACGCGGCGTCCATGAGACACTTCCCTGCCGTCGCCCGGAGACCGATCGACTCGAGCGCCTCGAACGCGGCGCCGGTGTGGCGCACCGTTTCCATGTCGAGGATCGCGGTCGTGCCGCCGAGCAGCAGCTCCGCGGCGCCGAGCATCGCGGACCAGTAGAGCGACTCCTCGGTGTGGGCCGCCTCGAGGGGCCAGATGCGCTTCGCGAGCCACGCTTCGAGCGCGAGGTCGTCGGCGAGACCGCGGAACAGCGTCTGGCAGAGATGGATGTGAGCCTGAACCAACCCAGGAAGAACAATCAGACCGGTGCAGTCGATGACCGTCTGCCCGTCCGCCCGTCCGCCCGTCCGCCCGACTTTCTCGATCTTCCCATCCCGAACCAGCACGTCGCCGTCGACGATGCGCCGCCCCGGGTCCATCGTCACGACACGGGCGCCCTTCAGCAGGAGGGGACGCACGCGGCTACGTCGTGATCCGCGGCCGCGCCGAGGTCGAGTCGTCCGGCAAGTCGAAGTACGACCGAATCTCGTCCAGCAGCTCGTCGTCGGCGTAGACGCCGGTGAGGATCTGCTCGGTGCCACCGGGCTCCACGATCACGTAACCGAACGGGTAGTCGAGACCGGAGAGGAGGATCGTGCGCTGCTTGTTGTTCGGCAGCGCCACGTACACGGTGTCCGCGTTGGTGGGGAGCAACTTGATGCCGTAGCGCTCGAGTACCGGTGCAACGAGACCGGTATAGTAGGTCATGTCGTCGAGCGCCGCGGCTTGGTCATCGGCCGGGAACGAATCGGCCGCTGGCAGCCAGAAGACCAGGACCGTCGGTCCGGTCACGACGCGGGGCGCGAGCAAGACGCTGTCGGCGGAATCGCGCGGCGCCAGACCGGCCCCGAGATTCAGGCTGTCCGTGCCCCGCGTATCGGTCGCCGCGCGCGGCCCTCGATTGCTGCCGGGGCAGCCGGCCAGACACGTCAACGCCAGCGCGCACCACGTTGCTCTCCGCATGGCGGAGAATATACTCCACATCATGAGTGATGCCCCTGCCTCCGCCCCAGTCGCCGCCCCGCGGCTCCCGGTCAAACGCCATCACTGGATCGTACGCTTCACACATTGGGCGACAGTCGTGTTGCTGATTGGGATGGTGACGAGCGGCCTGCAGATCTACGGTGCCTACGCGAAATTCGGCGAGCGCGGTGGGCCCTACTACGTGAATCCGTTCCAGGACACGGAATTCCCCGGGTGGAGCCGGCTCGG
>Ga0075426_10001873_pt1 | contig 15028 bp, 14 predicted proteins | sample SoiMethybrSBSTD5_FD_75304 | JGI IMG/M metagenome (GOLD analysis project Ga0075426, IMG submission 75304) | Bulk soil microbial communities from a Populus tree surrounding site in Tennessee, USA - Soil MetaG P. TD hybrid SBSTD5 | ecosystem: Environmental > Terrestrial > Soil > Tree plantation... | reverse complement strand
TCTCGTAGCGCCGGTGCAGCGCGTTGAAGTTGCGGTCGAGGAACGCCACGAGCTTGGCGTCCCAGGTACCAGCGCCGGCGTCGTGCGGCTTCAGCAGCTTCGCGCACATCATGGGCGACAGGGTCAGCGCGACCACCGCCGACACTGTGACCGCCCCCACCAAGGTGACTGCGAACTCGGTAAAAAGCGCCCCAGTAAGGCCGGTCAGAAATATGATCGGAACGTACACGGCGACCAGCACGATCGTCATCGCGATGATGGGATTGGCGAGCTCGCGCGCCGCGAGGATCCCCGCCTGCGTGGGCTTCATGCCCTCTTCCAGGTGGCGGTTGACGTTCTCGACCACGATGATGGCGTCGTCGACGACCAGGCCGATCGCAAGCACCAGGGCGAGCAGCGTCAGCAGGTTGATCGAGTAGCCGAGCGCGAACATGACCGTAAAGGTACCGACGAGCGAAAGCGGTATCGCCACCGTGGGGATGAGCACCGAGCGCACCGAGCCCAGAAACGCGAAGACGACGAGCGTGACGATGATGAGCGCCTCGGCGAGCGTCCAGATGACCTCCTCGATCGCGCTGTTCACGAACTTGGTCGAGTCGTAGACGATCTCGCCCTGCAGCCCCTGGGGCAGCTGCGAGTGGATGTCGGGCCACACCTTGCGCACGCCCGCGATGACCTCGAGCAGGTTCGCCGCCGGCGCGACGTTGATGCCGATGTAGACCGCCTTCTTGCCGTCGAAGCCGACCTCGGAATCGTAGTCCTCCGCGCCGAGCGTCACGTTGGCGACGTCGCTCAGTCGAATGACCGCGCCGCCCTGCTGCTTGATGACGAGGTTCTTGAATTGGTCGACCGTCCGGACGTCGGTCGATGCGGTGAGGTTCACCTGAACCATCTGCCCCTTGGTCGTGCCGACAGCCGACAGGAAATTGTTGGCTGCGAGGGCGGCACTCACGTCGGCCGCCGTGAGGTTGTAGGCCGCAAGCTTATCCGGATCGAGCCAGGCGCGCAGCGCGAAGAGCTTCTGGCCGAGGATTTGAGCGGTCTGCACGCCTTCGACCGCCTGGAGCTTCGGCTGGACCACGCGGATCAGGTAATCGGTGATCTTGTTGGCCTCGAGCACGTCGCTCGCGAAGCCGATGTACATCGCTGCGATCGTTTGTCCGACCTGAACCGTGAGCACGGGCTGTTGCGAGCCCGGCGGCAACTGATTCAAGACGGCAGTGACCTTGGTGTTGATCTCGGTGAGGGCCTTGTCGACGTCGTAGTTGAGGCGCAAGGCGGCCGTGATCGTGCTCGTGCTCTGGCGGCTCGCCGAGCTCATGAAGTCGATGCCGTTCGCCTGGGCTATGGAATTCTCCAACGGTGTGGTGATGAATCCGGCGACCAGCGACGGGTCGGCGCCGAAATAGGTCGTGGTCACGGTGACTACCGCGTTCTGCGTGCGCGGATACTGCAGCACCGGCAGGAGCCCGATCGAGCGCAAGCCGAGAACGAGCAGCGTCAGGCTGACGACCGTCGCGAGAACCGGTCGCTCGATGAAAATGTCGGTGAATTTCCTCATCCGGACCCCCTATTGGTCTTTGGGTTTCGGCGCCGGCTCGTTGGTCGGCTGGATGGCGTTGTTGACGATTACCGGGATTCCCGAACGCAGCTTGATCTGGCCGGCGGTGACCACCGTATCTCCCTCCTTGATGCCCGAGAGGATGGCGACCTGGTCGCCGCGAGCCTCGCCGGTGGTCACGAACTTCTGCTGCGCGGTGAGCGCGACCTCGTCGTCCTTCCCCTTGCCCTCTTCCACTACGAATACGGTGTCGCCGAAGGGGTTGTAGGAAACCGCGGTCTGCGGGAGCGTGAGGAAACGCTGCGGCCCGCCCGAGCTAATCACCACGGTGGCGAACATCCCGGGAAGCAGGCTGTGCTTCGCATTGCGCACGGTCGCGCGCACCTGCACGTTGCGCGTCGCGGGATCCACCTTGGGGTCGATCGAGCTTACCTCCCCGGGAAACTGCTGGCCCTGGAATGCGTCGGTTCTCAGCACGATTTTCTGCCCTAGCGCGATTCGGCCGAGTGATTTTTGTGGCGCGAAGAAATCCACGTATACAGGGTCGAGCGCTTGGAGCGTCACCAGTTTCGTCCCTGCATTGACGTATTGCCCGACGTCGACCGCGCGGATGCCCAGCCTCCCGGCGAAGGGCGCGCGCACCAGCTTCTTGGCGACCAGCGCCCGCTGCTCGGCAACCTGCGCCTTCGCGCTTTTCAGGGTGGCGGCGTCGGCGTCGACCACGGCCTGGCTCACCGCCTGGATCGCCAGTTGCTTCTGGTCGCGGTCATAGATCGTCTCGGCGAGCTCGACGGCAGCCATGAGCGACTGCAGCCTCGCCACGTCGGATTCGTTGTTCAGCTGGACCAGTGGCGCGCCTTCGGCGACCTCCTGCCCGGACTGAAAGTGGATTGCAGTAATGAGCCCCGACAGTTCTGGTGCGAGATCGGCGCCACGTACCGCGCGCAGCGTTCCGACCGCCTGGAACTCGCTCTGCCATTCGGTGAATTGCGCCTTCGCCGTCGAGACGGTCTGGGGCGGAATTCCCTGCGAGGAGATGCTCTTCTTTATTACGCCCCCCAGGAACGCCTTGAAACCGAACAGCCCGCCGAACAACACCCCGACGGCCGCCAACATGATGATCATGCGCTTGGTCATAAATGCGACTCCTTGAATTCTTCCCGCGGGCTCAGTCAGCGCGCTTCGCCGCCGCTGCGCTCGCCTGCTCGCGATCCCACCAACCGCCGCCCAATGCCTGAAACAGCGCCGCCGTGTCCGCGTAGCGCACCGCCTGCGCCTGAACCAGGCCGATCTTTGCCTGCTCGTACTGGCGCTGCGCGTTCAGGAGCGCGAGCTGGCTCGCCGAGCCGAACTGGAGCTGCTTGAGAGTCATGTCGAGGCTTTCGCGCGCCGCAGCCTCGGCATCCGCCTGCGCCTTGAGCGCGACCGCGTCGAACTCCAGGGCATACAGCACGTCGGCCACGTTCTGGAACGCGCCCAGGACGGTCTGCTGATACTCCGCAAAAGCCTGATCGTAGGCGGCCTGTGCACCGCGCTTTCTCGCCTGGAGCTGCCCTGCGTGAAAAATCGGCTGGAGCAGGTTCGCGCCGACGTTCCAGATCAGGTTGCTCCGGTCGAACACACCGGAGGAGCTGGTCGACGCCGTGCCGTAGCTTCCGCTCAAAGTCAGCTGCGGGAACATGAGCGCCTGCGCGACGCCGATGCGCGCGTTGGTTTGATGCAGAACGGTTTCCGCGGAGCGGATGTCCGGCCGCTGGCGCACGAGGTCCGAGGGCAGGCTGACCGGGAGGTTCTGCGGCAGCTGGAACTTGGAAAGATCGAGCTCGGGAAGCCGCGCTTCTCCCGGAAACTTGCCGGTGAGCACCGCCAGCTGATTGCGCGTCTGCGCGAGCGCTTTCTCGAGCGGCGGCAGGTTCGCGAGCGTTTGCGCCAGCTGCGCGCGCTGCGCGAGCACGTCGGCGCGCGAAACTGCGCCGAGCGCAAACTGTTTTTCGACAACGTCCAACTGCCGCGCCTGCGATTCCGCGATCTCACGCGTCGCGCGGACCTGTTCGCGCAGCGACGCCTCGCGGAACGCGGTAGTCGCGACGTTCGCCGTCAGCGAAAGGTAGGCCGCCTCGAGCTGAAAGCGCTGGAAGTCTATGCCCGCCCGCAACGCCTCGAGCTCGCGTCGCGCGCCCCCGGCGACGTCGATGGAGTAGGACACGTTGACCGAGGAGTTGTAGAGATTGAAGACGCTGGTGGGGATTGCCGAACTTCCAAAGGCCGCGCCGGTGATGCGCTGGCGCTTTACCCCCAGGCTCGCGTCGACGCTCGGGTAGAGCACCGCGTACTGGGCGTTCAAGTTCTCCTCGGCCTGGCGGAGCGCAGCCTGTGCTGCGGCGAGCGTCGGATGGCCGTTGAGCGCAGTGCGCATCAGCTCGTCGAGCTCCGACGAACCGAAAAGCGTCCACCACTCGGCGGAGATCTTCGCTCCCACCTCGAAGCGCTGCGCCTCTCCGCCGCGCACCGGGGCCGCTGCGGTCCGCTCGGGCTGCGGCCTTTCGGTGTAGATGCCCGCCGCTGGAGCGGCCGGCGCGTGGTAGTCCGGCCCCACCGCGCAGGCACCGAGAACAGCGGCCGTCGCGGCGATCATGAAGCCGCGGAGTGTTGCCGGAGCGGTCATCTCTTTTCCCTCGCGCGCCTTCCTTCGTTTTTCGGCTCGAGTCCTACAACGAGCGCACGAACCGCGTCCCGCAATTGACGGTGCGCCTTGGCCTCCCCGGCGGAGCCGCCGTGGAAAAAATGGTCGCACATTGCAGTGTTGAAACTTGCAGCGAGCATCAGGCCGGCGACCGTCTCGGGCTCGGCGGTATTCGCGACGCGTCCGAGCTGCTGTTCGGCGCGCAGATAGGCCGAGATCACGGAAGTCGAGCGCCCAGGTCCCATGGAACGCTCGTTCATCATATTGCGCACGCGCGCAAGCAGCTCCTGGTCGGCGAAGAGCGAGCATACGAGCGGTGCCATGCGGAAATGAAAGGCGAACGCGCTCTCCAGCACCCGCGCGAGATTCTTCTCTACCGTGTTCTGCCCGACCTGCAGGGGAAGGCTCTGCAACACGTCGGGAAAGTCACCGAGCTGATGCGAACACACCGCCAGGATCAGCTCGGCCTTGTCGCCGAAATGATGGTAGAGCGCGCCTTCGGCTACTTTTGCCGCCCGGGCGATGTCACGCGTCGTTACGCAGCCGAGGCCCTGCGAGGAAAGCAAGCGCTCGGTCGCGGCGATGAGCTTTTCCTTCTGGTCGATCGCCGGAGATCGGGAGCTGACGCGGGCTGCGGCGGGCCTTGCCATGCGGGATTGGGCGGCAATTTTAGAGTTCGAATTGAGCGAGCGCTCACGAATTATGAGCGAATGCTCAAGACGGTGTCAAGCAGGGCCGCAGCGTTCGGGCTGCGGTCTATTTCGGAGGCAACGGGGCCTGGTTGTACGGCTGCTTGGGTTCCTGGTCGGGCGGCAGGTAAGCCTGAGCGTGCTGCCCCGCGCGGCCCAGGCTCTTGATGTACTGGTACATGGCGCGAAGGTCGGGCTCCGTCGTCTCCTTCATGCTCCACCACGGCATGGGGGGGCGCGGCTTGAACGACTTGATGTACGCGACCCACGTCTCTTCGGTCATCGCAGGCACGGTCAGCCGGAGATTGGAGGCGTACGTCGTTCCCCAGGGTCCGCGCCATCCGAGCGGCCCGCTTCCGAGGAGCCAGTCCTTTTCCGGAACGTTGCCCTCCCTGAACGCGTAGCCGGCGGTATGGCAGTTGTTGCAGTGGCCGGTGAGAACCATGTAGCGGCCGCGCTCGATTTGTCCCGAGCCGGCCCCCTGCGCCTGCGCACTCATAGGCGCGAGCCCTAGCGCGACCGCCCCCCAAAAAGCGTAGCCGTATCGCATCGCTTCCCCCCTTCGTGTCGGCTTAAGCGGCGGCGCGGCTCTTCTGCTTCTGCTGCGCCGCCTTGGCGTGCATCGAGGCGTAGGCTCCGTGCGCCGCGGCCTCCGCGTCTCCGACGTGCACCGGCATCCCCATGTCGGAGAGCACCGAGCCCAGCGCCGACAGGCACAGCATCACGTTGTCCGGGCGGCAGGAGTAGCCCATGATTCCGATCCGCCAGATCTTGCCGGCGAGCGGACCGAGTCCCGCGCCGATCTCGATGCTGAACTCGTTCAGCAGCGTCTTCCTCACTTCGGCCTCGTTCACGCCTTCTGGACAGCGTACCGCGTTCATCTGCGGCAGCTGGTACTGCTCCTTCACCAGGAATTCGAGTCCCATCGCTTCGAGTCCCGCCTTGAGCGCGTTGTGATGGCGCTGGTGCCGCGCCCAGGCGTTCTCCATGCCTTCCTCGCGCAGCAGGAGCAGCGCCTCGTGCAGGCCGAAAAGCGAATTCGTCGGCGCGGTATGGTGATAGGTGCGGATGCCGGCGCCCCAGTAACCGAGCAGGAGGTTCATGTCCATGAACCATGAGTGGATCTTGTCCTTGCGCGCCTTGACGTAGTCGACCACGGCCTCGGAGAAGGAAACCGGCGACAGCCCGGGCGTGCAGGACAGGCACTTCTGGCTCGCGGAGTAGATCGCGTCGATCTCCCACTCGTCCGTGCGCACGGGCGATCCGCCCAGCGTGGTCACCGCGTCGACGATGGCGAGCGCATCGTGCTGGTGCGCGATTTTCACGAGCGTCTTCGCGTCGGACTGCACCCCCGTCGAGGTCTCGCCGTGCACGAAGGCGACCAAGCGTACCTCGCGGTTTTTCTTCAGCGCATCCTCGAGCTTCTGCGGGTCGACCGGGGCGCCCCACTCGTCCTCGACGACGACGGCCTTGCCGCCGGCGCGCTCCACGTTCTCGATCATGCGCCCGCCGAACACGCCGTTCCTGCACACGATGACCTTGTCCCCGGGCTTGACGAGGTTGACGAAGCAGTACTCCATGCCGACCGAGCCCGGCCCCGAGACCGGGAAGGTGAGCGGGTGCTTCGTCTGGTAGACGTAGCGCAACAATCCCTTGAGGTCTTCCATCATCTCGAGGAAGACCGGGTCGAGGTATCCGATCGCCGGCTGGCTCATGGTGGTCAGCACGCGCGGGTGAATCTCGGTCGGGCCGGGACCCATCAGCGTCCGCTGCGGCGGATGGAACGAGCTGATGCGTTTGGCGGGGGCGAAATCGTCCATGGCTTCCTTTCCCGAAAGGGGCGACCCGAAGAGGACATCGTCGGGACGCGATTTGACTTTCACCGGCTTCTTGGCGGAAGCCTCGTTGAGCACCTCGACGGCCTGGATGCCGCCTTCGGTGACGCGCTCGACCTCAGTCGCCCAGCGCGCCGGCACATAGCCGGACTTGACCCAGTTGTTGACGACCGCGCGATCGAGCCCGAAGGCCCGCGCGACTTCCGCTTGGCTGCCGAAGATTTCTACGAGGCGGGTAGCGCAGGTCATGGTCGGGTCCCGCAAAAAGACTAGCATGTCAAAATGAATTTGACAAACGAAAAGAGACTCCGCCAGGACTACGGCACGGCTAATCGAGCCGCATCCCGATCCTTCGGATCAGACTCCCGAAGCGCTCGTACTCCTCGCGAAGGAGCTGCTCGTATTGCTCGGGCGTCGTACCGGCGGGCTCCATGCCGATCCCGGCCATGCGCTCGACCACCTCCGGCGACTTCACCGCGGCGCTCACGGCACGGCTGAGCCGCGCGACGGTCTCGCGCGGCGTGCGCGAGGCGACGAACACCCCCAGGGGGGCCGCCATGTCGAAGCCGGGCGCCACCGTCTCCGCGACCGTCGGTATCTCGGGGGTGAGGTTTGAGCGCCGCGCCATGCTGAAGGCGAGCACGCGCAGCTTTCCGCTCTTGATGGCCCCAGCCGCGGCCGGGTAACCGATGAACCCGAGCTGAACGTCGCCCGCGATCATCGCCGGAACCGACTGGCCTGCGCCCTTGAAAGGCACATGGACGAAATTGGCTCCGGTGTCGGCCTTGAACAGCTCCATCGTGATGTGGTGGATGGAGCCGTTGCCTGAAGAGGCGTAGGGCATCGCGTCTTTTCTCGATTTGGCGACCGCCACCAGCTCGGCGACCGAGTGGGCGGGCACCGACGGATGGACCACCAGCCACATCGGCACCACCACCGCGAGGGACACGGCTTGGAGATCGCGGAACGGGTCATAGGGCAGCGACTTGTAAAGGTGCGGTGCCGTGGTGATCACGCTGCTGTCGCTGATCAGGACCGTGTAGCCGTCGGGCGCGGACTTGGCGGTAAGGTCCGCCGCAATCGTGCTGCCCGCCCCGGGGCGGTTCTCGACGACGAACTGCTGGCCGAAGGCGTCGCCCCACTTTGCCGCGAGAATGCGCGCGAGCGTGTCCGGATTGCCCCCGGGCGCGAGCCCCACCAGGACGCGCACGGGCTTTTGCGGCCACGCCTGAGCTTGCGCGAGCGCCGGCCCGTGCAACGCGGCGGCGATCATTGCAATCAGAGACGCGAAACGGTTCATCGGGGGAAAAGATCGGCTCAGACCTCGGAGTGTACGCGCAGCAACTCCGGGATCGTCTCCGGCGGCCGGCGTCCGAAGCCGCACTCGGCGGCGATGCCGAAATCGCTCGCGTATTTCGCCGCGGCGGCGATGCGCGCTCGCGTACCCTCGACTCCGTCCGAGTCGTGCACCAGCCCGAGGAAGAGCTTCGTCTCGCGACGCAGTTTCAGCTGCAGAAGCGGGGCGAAATAAGCCTCGTCACTGCGACGCACCGGCACCGGCATGTGGATGTAGGCCAAGGGCCGGTCGAGCTCCTCGATGAGCCGGTTGTGGACCTCCGCCATGTTGGCGGTGCTCTCCGGCTCCTTCCAGTGGCGGCCGCCGTAGCTGCCGTAACAAAGATGCACGCCGAGCTCTACGTCGCGCGGAACCCGCTTGCAGTGCATCGCGAGGCGCTCGATCACGCCCGCCTTGACATCGGGAAAACTCGCGTGGCGCACGCCTTCCCATTGGCCCATCTCGGTCGAGACGTCCCACTGGATGGCGAGGTCTTCGTGAGGGATCGCCTCGCAGATCTCGTCCACCTCGCGGAAAAGCCGTCCGCGATAGAGCGGCTCGACGGTTGCGTGATGCCCGTAGACGAGGTGTGCGTTCAGAAACGCCGCGGTGGTCGGCAGCGAGACTTGGAAGCGCAAGTGCCTCGGCACGACGCCCCGGTCGCGCAGCGCGCAAAAGCTCCTGTAGGACTCGACCGCGGCTTCGGGATACCCGAGCCTGCCGATGCGGATATTCTCCGGACGCACGCCGGCTTTGAGACGCAGGCGCGGAGGCGGAGGCGCGCCGCGCGCAATGACGGCCGCGCCCTTCCAGGTGCGCGTGCCCTCGGTGGGATGGGTGATGCGCCCGCCGGCTGCGAGCTCTTGCGGGTCATCTTCGAAAGCGGGATTGCCTTCGAGCACGAAGCGCAGGCGTGACACCCACGACGTCCGCGGTCCGGTCTCGCCGTCGGGGATACGCTTCATGCGAGCTCCGAGGAGCGGGCCCACCGTGCGAAACACTTCCTCGCTGTCTTTCAGACCGACGCTGCCGACGAGCAGCACTTCCCGGGGGGAGGGCGAATCGGACTTCACGCCCTCAATTCTAATGGGCGCCGGTGGCGCAGGTTACCGAAAAGGGGGAACGGGCTAAAGAGCCTGCTTGTGCGCAGCGCCCTCGTCGGCTGGTGACGCGAACGCGCGCGCCGGGCCGACGCGGCCTACCAGAGGCAGCTTGAGCGAGGGATCGAAAGGATTGATCCCGAAGCTGAGTCCCAGCAGGTTCACTTCGAAGCCCTCGACCGCGCTCGCGGTGAAGGCGGCGAGCCCGAACAGCGAAAGCTGGAAGCCGCGTCCGCTCGGGGCGGACCCCACGAGTTTCCTCCCGGAATAGTCTTTGCCGATCGCGGTCGGCGGGAGATCCGCTTCCAGCTCGGGCACCGCGCGCAGTACCCAGGCGGTGAAAGTATTGGAGTTCGGGCCGGGCCACATGGTGTATTCGCCGGCCCAGGGATAGGAGCGCGCAGCCCGGTCGATGCGCGCGATGAGCTCTTCGACGCCCGCACCGCGTTTTTCGGCGACGAGCTCGGGCGCCGATCCGAACCAGCGCATGTCGGGTGCGCGATGCCGCACCACGAGCGCGGTGTCCTGCGAGCGCAGGCGCCAGCCGATGATCTCGTACACGGTGTATTCCGCTGCGCCAGCCGGTTTCACGGCGATCCAGGTGTGCACGCCGAAAACGCCCCGCCATCCGACGACGCGGGCTGCGTAGACCTGGATGATCGCATCGCGGGTGGTCACAGGGTCGGGCGCGAGTCCCACCCGCTCCTGGCTCGCGCTGCGCCAGTCCTGCGCGGTGACCCGGCCGACCATCGCGGCGGCGAGCGCGACCGCGCCTACGACGAGGATGAAGCTGACGATGCCCACGTGACGCCTCATTGATGTTTCATTGCCCGTTTTACAGATAGAGCGTGACGGTTTCATTTCGTTCAACGGGACCGAAAGGGGGAGGGTTGACGCCGCCGGGAGGCGACGTTCGGTAATACTTCACGCCGGCGTTCTAGCCGAACGCCTTGTCGCCGTCACCCGACGTTTTTCCGGTCGCGCGCACCGCGGCGAAATCGAAGAGCTTCCGGTCCATGAGGTGCGAGGGCACGAGATCCGAAAGCGCGCGGAACATGGATTCCACGCGGCCGGGATGGCGCTTTTCCCACTCGCGCAGCATCTCCTTGACCTGCTTTCGCTGGAGCGTCGGCTGGGAGCCGCAGAGATCGCACGGGACGATCGGGAATCCCTGCACCCTGGCGTAGGCTTCGAGGTCTGCTTCGGCGACGTAGGCGAGCGGCCGGATGACGACGTGTTCGCCGTCATCGGACTGCAGCTTCGGCGCCATGGCCTTCATCTTGCCGCCGAAGAAGAGGTTGAGGAAAAACGTCTCCAGGATGTCGTCGCGGTGGTGCCCGAGCGCGATTTTGGTCGCGCCCACCTCGCGCGCGACGCGATAGAGGACGCCGCGGCGCAGCCGCGAGCACAGGCCGCACATCGTCTCGCCCTCGGGGACGATGCGCTTCACCACGGAATAGGTATCCTGCACCTCGATGCGGTAGGGGACGCCGAGCGAGTCGAGGTAATCGGGCAACACCCGCTCGGGGTAGCCGGGGTGGCGCTGGTCCAGGTTGACGGCGATGAGCTCGAAGGGAACCGGCGAGCGCCCGCGCAGCTTCAAGAGCACGTCGAGCAGCCCGTAGCTGTCCTTGCCGCCCGAGAGGCACACCATGACGCGGTCGCCCGACTGGATCATGCCGTAGTCGCCGATCGCCTCGCCGGCGAGCCGGCACAGGCGTTTTTCGAGCTTTCCCGCCTCGAAGCGCTGCTTGCGGGTGAAGTGGATTTTTTCGGGCGCGTTCATAGGTTGATGCTCCTGCCTCCATCTACGGCGATGATTTGCCCCGTAACGTAAGGCGCTTCCGCAATCAGATAATAAACGGCGCGGGCGACGTCGTCCGGGTCTCCGGTACGCCGCAGCAGGGTGTGCGAGACGATGCGCTGGCGCGTCAGGTCGTCCCAGGACCCGTCCTCGGGCCAGATGATGGCGCCGGGCGCCACGCCGTTCACGCGCACCTCGGGCGCGAGCTCGCGCGCGAGCGAGCGCGTGAGACCCGCGAGACCCGCCTTGGCGATCGAGTAGATCACGTAATTCTTGAGCGGCCGGTCGACGTGGATGTCGGTGATGTTGACGATCGCCCCGCCGGCCTTCTTGAGGTGCGGCGCCGCGGCTTGCGAGAGGAAAAGCGGCGCCCGGAGATTCGCGCCGATGAGGCTGTCCCACGTCGCCTGGGTCATCTCGCCGACCGGGGTCGGAAAGAAGGTCGAAGCGTTGTTGATCAGCACGTCGAGCCTCTCGAAGCGATTGACCGTGTTCCTCACGATTTCCGGCAAACCCGTGAGATCGAGCAAGTCGGCCTGAACCAGCGCCACGGAATCGGCGCGCGCGGCGTTCAACTCGGCGCGCAGCGCCCTCGCCTCGCGCTCCGATCCCCGGTAATGCAGCATCAGGTTCGCGCCCTCGCGATGCAGGCGGCGGGCGATCGCTGCTCCGACGCGCTTCGCGCCGCCGGTGACGAGCACAACTTTCCCTGAAAGGGGTTCGCTCATGGCCTAGAATGATACCGGAATACTCTTTCCATTCCCGCGAGATGGCACTCCCCGAGCCTACGCCCGACGCGCGCGCGCACAGCAATCGCGTTACCGAGCACATTCGCGGCGAAATCGCGGCAAGCGGCGGCTGGATCAGTTTCGCGCGCTACATGGAGCTTGCCCTCTACGCGCCGGGGCTCGGCTACTACAGCGCGGGCGCGAGAAAACTCGGCAAAGCGGGGGATTTCGTGACGGCCCCCGAGATTTCGCCGCTCTACGGGCTGACGCTCGCGCGCCAGGTGAAACAGGTGCTCGAGGCGGGGTTCGAGGACGTGCTCGAGGTGGGCGCAGGGAGCGGAGCGCTCGCCGCGACGCTGCTCGAGGAGCTCGAGCGCGCGGGAAACGTGCCACGCAACTATCTCATCCTCGAACTCTCGGCCGATCTTCGCGAGCGAAGCCGGGACACGCTCGCCGCGACAGTACCGCACTTGCTCGAGCGTGTGGCCTGGCTCAATCGCCTGCCTCCGGTGTTTTCCGGCGTCGTGCTCGGCAATGAAGTGCTCGATGCGATGCCCGCCCACGTGGTGCGCGTTCAGGGCGAAAAGCTGGAGGAAGGCGGTGTCGGCGTGCGCAACGATCGTCTCGGCTGGTCGTGGCGGCTCGCTTCAGGCGGGCCGCTAGCTGCCGCGCGCACGCTCACGCTCCCCGAGGGCTATCGCACCGAGATCCAACTCGCCGCGCAGGGCTTCATACGCTCGCTCTCGGGCGTGCTTGAGAAAGGCGTGGCGTTTTTCGTCGATTACGGTTTTCCGCAAAAGGAGTACTACCATCCGCAGCGCAAGGACGGGACGCTCATGTGCCATTACCGCCACCACGCCCACGCCGATCCCTTTTTCCTCCCGGGCCTGCAGGACATCACCAGCCATGTCGATTTCAGCGCTATTGCCGCTGCCGCGCGCGAGGGCGGGCTCGAAGTCGCCGGCTACGCCAGCCAGGCGCAGTTCCTCGTCAATTGCGGCATTACCGAGGTGATGTCACGCACGCCGGCGGAGGACGGCGCGAAGTTCCTTCCCCTCGCCAACCAGGCGAACCGGTTGATGAGCCCGGCGGAGATGGGCGAGCTGTTCAAGGTGATCGCATTCGCCCGCGGGTTCTCCCGGCCTTTGCTCGGCTTCGGCGAAGGCGACAGGCGAAGTGCGCTGTAAGGTGTAACCTATCCCCTCCGACCTACGCGGGTCAGGCGCCAGAGGAGACTCCGATGGAAGCTGCGCAAGCACAATGGGTCAAGGTCCATCCGCTGGTCGTGCGCGTCACCCACTGGATCAACGCCTTCGGCATCCTCATCATGGTCGCGAGCGGCTGGCGCATCTACAACGCGTCGCCCGTTTTCCCGTTCAGGATTCCGAACGAGCTCACGCTCGGGGGCTGGCTCGCCGGCGCGCTGCAATGGCACTTCGCCGCGATGTGGCTGATCGTGATCAACGGCATCGTATATCTGACTTACGGCATCGTCTCCGGACACTTTCGCAGAAAGCTATTTCCGCTGACGCCAGGCGCGGTATTTCGCGACACGCTGCAGGCGTTGCGCGGCAAGCTCGCCCACGAGGATCTTTCCGTGTACAACGCCGCGCAGCGCGCAGCCTACCTCGCGATCATCCTGTGCGCGATCGTGCTGGTTCTCTCGGGCCTCGCGATCTGGAAGCCGGTCCAGCTGCAGGAGATCACGGCGACTCTCGGCGGCTATGAAAGCGCGCGCGTCGTGCACTTTCTCGCGATGGCTCTGTTGGTTCTGATCGTAGTGGTGCACGTCGTGATGGTGATTCTCGTGCCGCGCACTTTCCCGACGATGATCACGGGCCGCGCAAGGAGGACATCATGAAGAAACGGACGATGGAGACAAGTCTCGCCGGACATTCGCCCGGGCTCATCCGCTCGATCGAGCGGCGGCTGTTCCTGAAGCAAGGCTTCTCGCTCGGGGCGCTCGCGCTGCTCTCGGGCTGCGAGCTGACCGACGACGAAGGGGTGCAGAGCCTGCTCAAGGGAATGTCGCGCTGGAACGACCGCGCCCAGAGCTGGCTCTTCAATCCGAACAAGCTCGCGCCGGAATATCCCGAGAGCGCGATCACCAGGCCGTTCCCCTTCAACGCCTTCTACAGCGAGGAAGAGGTCACGCTCGTCGACGGCAAGGACTACAAGCTGGAGCTCGAGGGCCTGATCCGCGAGAAGAAACCCTGGACGCTGCCTGAGCTCTACGGCCTGCCGCAGACCTCCCAAATCACGCGCCACATCTGCGTCGAGGGCTGGAGTGCGATCGGCAAGTGGAGCGGCGTGCGCTTCTCGGATTTCCTCGCGCGCGTCGGCGCCGACACCTCCGCAAAATACATCGGTTTCACTTGCGCCGACGACTACTACACCAGCATCGACATGGCGACCGCACTCCATCCGCAGACGCTCCTCACCTTCCGGTTCGCAGACCAGGTCCTTCCGCCGAAATATGGTTTTCCCATGAAACTCCGGATCCCCACCAAGCTCGGCTTCAAGAACCCGAAGCACATCATGTCGATGTTCGTCAGCAACGAGTACCCCGGAGGCTACTGGGAGGACCAGGGCTACAACTGGTTCAGCGGCAGCTGATGAAACCGCTTGAAATCGCCGCGCTGGCGACGTTCCTTGCGGCAGGCGCCGGCGCCTGGGCCGCGGAGGCACCTGGGAAGCCCATGAAGATGGACGAGCCCATGCACGGCGAGATGAAGAAAGAGAGCATGAAGAAGGGGGATGTGAAGAAAGCCGCGAAAAAGAAAGAGCGAGAGATGAAGCCGATGATCGAGAGGGAAGCAGCCGGATCGACCAAGAAATAGGCGCTCGGCGCCGCTTAGCGCGGGTCGAGCGTCATGAAGAGGTTGTTCAGCGACTCGGCGAGCGTCGGGTGCGCAAAGATCGCTTCCTTGATCGCAGGATAGGGAAGCTTCCCCATCATCGCGATCTGCAGCATCGACATGATCTCCCCGCCTTCCACCCCGAGAATGGTGCAGCCGAGGATCTGCTGCGTCCGCGCGTCCACGATCGCCTTCATGAAACCGCGCGTCTCGCTCATCTCCTGCGCGCGCGCGACGCCCGTCATCGGCAGCTTCGCGACGCGGTAGTCGATGCCACGCTTCTGCGCCTCGGTTTCGTTCAGTCCTACCGTCGCGAGCTGAGGATCGATGAACATGCAATTGGGCACCGGTCGCCCTTCGATGGTCGCGTTGCCGCCGTTGAGCCAGTTCTCGCGCAGGATGCGGAAATCGTCGTAGGAAATGTGCGTGAAGGC
>Ga0075426_10001872_pt1 | contig 15031 bp, 13 predicted proteins | sample SoiMethybrSBSTD5_FD_75304 | JGI IMG/M metagenome (GOLD analysis project Ga0075426, IMG submission 75304) | Bulk soil microbial communities from a Populus tree surrounding site in Tennessee, USA - Soil MetaG P. TD hybrid SBSTD5 | ecosystem: Environmental > Terrestrial > Soil > Tree plantation... | reverse complement strand
GCGCCGAGCGCGAAGATGAACATCGAGATGCGCGAGGTGTCGATGCCGACGCCGCGCGCCATCTGGGCGTCGTCCACCGTCGCCCGCACCATGGCGCCCATGCGCGTCTTTTCCATCGCCAGCCACAGCGCGAGCCCGATCACCGCGGCGGTGGCGATCATGAAGATGCGATAGAGCGGCAGGAAAAGGCCGCCGACGACCACGCTTTTGGCAAGCAACGCCGGCGGGTCGATATCGAAATTGTTGCCGGTCCAGATGTCGAGCGCCGCCTGCTGGAACAGGAACGCGAAGCCGACCGTGAGCAGCACCTGGCGCAGCGGCTCGAAGCCCAGGGGCCGCAGGAAGACCCGCTCCATGATCAGCCCCAAGATCGCGATCGCGACCGCGGCCACCGGAATGGCCAGCACCCAGGAGCCGGTGGTCCAGATCACCGACAGCGCCACGTAACCGCCGAGCAGGAAATAGGAACCGTGGGCGAGATTGACGATCCGCATCACGCCGAAAATGAGCGACAGGCCGCTGCCCACCAGGAACAGCAGCGCCCCGTAAGAAATGCCATTGAAGGCCTGGATCAGCCAGAAACGCATGTCCAGTCACTTCCGATGCGGCAAATGTCGGGATCAGCTTACCCGAGTACGCAGGCGGCCGATACGGTTAGTTGCCCGCGCGGGCGCGGCGGATGGTCGTTCTCGTTATCAGGGCGGATAGTGCAGCTGCGCCGGCGCCCGGGTCACGGTCCGGCGCCCGCGCTTGAAGGCATGGAGAACCGGAGCGATCTCGCGCACGGCCGCCTCCAGGCTCGCGCAATCGAGCACCACGAGGTCGGCGTCGTTGCCGGGCGCGAGGCCGTAACCGCGCAGGTTCATCAGCCGTGCCGCCCGGGTCGTGATCATGGCGAAGCATTCGGCGAGCTCGTCCGCCGCGGCAGCCCGGCAGACATTCGCGTAGAGATTGGCCATGCGTACCAGCGAGCCGTCGCCGAACGGCGTGAACGGATTGAGCACGTTATTGGTGGCGAGCGAGCAGTTGACGCCATCCTGCAGCAGGCGATGGGCGGGCGTCACGCCCCGGGCGCCGCGATGCGGTCCGTCGCGTCCCATCAGGAAGAGGTCGGTCGAGGGCAGCACGGTGAGCGCCACGCCGGCCGAGCGCAGGCGCGCCGCCGCAGCCGACAGCGCCTCCCTCTCCAGCACCGACAGCTTGGTCACGTGGCCGGCGGCGACCCGGCCCCCATAGCCGAACTCTTCGGCGCGGCGGCACACATAGGCCAGGTCCATCTCGGCCGGATCGAGGTCGAAATCGAGGTGCATGTCGATGTCGACGTCGAATTCGCGCCCGAGCGCGAACACGCGGTCGATCTGCCCATGCGGATCCGTGTCGGTATACGGGCAGGCGCCGATCACCGTGCCGCCGCCCTTGAGGCCGGCGATCATCAGCGCCTCGGTGCCCGGATTGTTGAGTAGGCCCTCCTGCGGAAAGATGCAGATCTCGAGGTCCACCGCCCACGCATACTCGCGCACCAGCGGCAGCACGCCCTCGAGCCCCCGCATGCCGATGCCGGGATCGACCTCGAGGTGGGCGCGGACATGGGTCGTGCCGTTGAGGATGCAGCGTTCGAGAGTCCGGCGCGCGCGGTCGTAGACGTCCTGCGCCGTGAAGCCGGCCTTGAGGCTCGTCACCTCGCGGATCGCCGCGCCGAGATCGCCCGGCGCCGCCCGGCAGCGGTCGAGAATGCACGCCTTGTCGAGATGCAGATGCGTCTCGACGAAGCCGGGCGAGACCAGGCGGCCCGCGACGTCGAGCTCCTCCCCTTCGGCCGCAAGCTGCGACGCCAGCGCCACGATCCTGCCGCCGTCGATCCCGATGTCGGTCAGCCGGCCGGGATCGGACGCGAGGCGGGCATTGCGCAGGATGAGGTCCACGGGGGCCGCTCACCTCACTCGATCTTCACGCCGGTGACCTTCGCCACCTCCGCCCAGCGCGCCATCTCGTCGGCGATGAAGGCGGCGAGATCCTCCGGCGTGCCGATGTTCGCCTGGAAGCCGATCTTCGCCAGCGTCGCCTTCATGGTGTCGGAGCCCAGGCTGTCGTTGATGGCGCGATTGAGCTTGGCGACGATTGCGGCCGATGTACCGGCGGGGGCGACGATGCCGAAGGCGGCGATAAAGGCGGCGCCCGGAAACCCGCTCTCGATCAGGGTCGGGACGTCCGGCAGCTCCGGGCTGCGCCGGGCGCCGGTGACCGCCAGCGGCTTGAGCTTGCCGTCGCGCACGTGCGGCAGCAGCGGCGCGAGAATCTCGATGCCGAGCTGCGTCTCGCCTGCGAGCAGGTCGGTGGTCGCCGGCGCGCCGCCCTTGTGCGGGATGTAGACGATGTCGGCGCCGCTCTTGGCCTTGAGCCATTCGATGATCAGGTGCGCCGGCGTGCCGGCGCCGGCCCCGTAATTGAGGAGGCCGGGATGCGCCTTCGCATAGGCGAAAAGGCCGGCGAGGGAGTCGACCGGCAGGTCGCTGCGGGTCACCAGGAGATCGGGCGCACCCGCCAGATACTCGATTGGCGCAAAGCTCTTGATCGGGTCATATCCCACGTTGTGATAGATCGCTGGGCCGATCGCGAACGGCCCGTTGGTGGCGGTCAAGAGCGTGTAGCCATCCGGCTCGGCGAGCGACACCGCCCGGCTCGCCAGCGTGCCACCGACTCCCGCGCGGTTCTCCACGATGACGCTCACCCCGAGGCTCGCCGACAGCGACTGCGCCACCACCCGGGTGATGAGATCGGTCGCCCCGCCGGCCGCATAAGGCACCACGATCCTGATCGGACGCGACGGGTAGGCGTCGGCCGCGCTCCCGCCGCTCGGTTGGGATGCCGCCCCGAAGGCGAGCAGCGCCGCCGCGATCCGTGCTGCGCGAGTCATGATCGGTCTCATTCTTCTCATTCTGATGTATCCAGGTTTTACTTGCTCTATGATGATCGATTATCACCAAGAACACGAGCAGCCCGTTGGGGCTGCAAAGGGGGAGACGATGCGACCCATTCTGCACCCGCTTCACCGCCGCGGCTTCGTGGCCGGGCTTTTGGCCGGGGCCGCCGGGACGGCAGCCGCGACCCGCGCGCAGGCGCAGACGCCGGATCCCGTTCCGTGCCAGCTCGGGCCGGCGCCGCACCAAAAGGGCCCGCTGGTGTGGATGGACATGGACCAGATCGATATCGATGCGGCCTATGACCAGCGCTTCTATGCGCCCATGGGCTGGCAGATCAGCAAGCGCGAGGCGAGCGTGAGCGAGGCTGCGCGCGCCCGGCTGGGCGAGCCGCTGCGCCTCTCCTACGGGCCGACCGACGTCGAGAAGCTCGATGTCTACAAGGCGCGCAAGCCGAATGCGCCCATCTTCGTGTTCATTCACGGCGGCTCCTGGCTCGGCGGATCTGCGCGCAACAATGCGTTCGCAGCCGAGATGTTCGTCAACGCCGGGGCGGCGTTCGTCACGCTCGACTTCATCGACATCAAGGCGGCGGGCGGCGACCTGCGGGTGATGGCGGCGCAAGTGCGCCGCGCCATCGCCTGGGTCTACAAGAATGCGGCGAGCTTCGGCGCCGACCCCAACCGGATCTACATCGGCGGACGCTCGTCGGGCGCCCATCTCACCGGCGTCGCGCTGGTCACGGACTGGGAGAAGGAGTTCGGCGTGCCGGCCGACATCGTCAAAGGCGGCGTCTGCTCGAGCGGCATGTTCGACCTCAAGGCGGTGCGGATTTCCAAGCGCAGCGCCTTCATCAAGTTCACCGACGAGATGGAGGAGGCGATGAGCTCGCAGCGCCACCTGCATCTCTTGCGCGCGCCGGTGGTCTTGACCTACGGCACCAACGAGACGCCCGAGTTCCAGCGCCAGTCGCGCGATTTCGCCGCTGCCGCAAAAGCGGCCGGCAAGGACGTCGAGCTCATCGCGTCGCCCGATTACAATCACTTCGAGATGGGCGAATCCTTCGGCAATCCCTACGGCCCGAGCGGGCGCGCGTCGCTCGCCCTGATGAAGCTGCCGATCCTCGCCTAGCGTCAGCAGCGAGCGCATGCCGGACGAGGCGCAAGGGGAGCAAGGGGAGCAAGGGGAGCAGCCGGCCGAAGCGCTCGCGCCCTGGCTCCGCAGCATGGTGGCGTTCGTCGAGAGCGAGACCCGCCCGACGGCGCCCGCCTACGTTCCGGAAATCACGCTGCGGCTCGCGCCCGACCCGGTGCCGCTGTGGGAGCGCATCGAGCGCGGTATCGGGCTCCACGGCGGGCCGCCGTTCTGGGCGCTCGCCTGGCCGGGCGGCCTCGCGCTCGCCCGCCATCTGCTCGATCATCCCGAACTTGTCTCCGGGAAGCGGGTGCTCGACCTTGCGGCAGGCTCCGGCCTGCTCGCCATCGCGGCGGCGAAGTGCGGCGCACGCCACGCGATCGCCAACGACATCGACCCGCTGGCCGCGGTCGCGATCTCGCTCAATGCCGAGGCCAACGGAGCCGCCCTCGCGGTGCGCGCCGACGACCTTTTGGCCGAAGAGAGCGCCTTCGATCCCTCGACCGTGGACGTGGTTCTGGCCGGGGACGCGTTCTACGACCACGCGCTCGCGCCCCGCGCCCTCGCCTTTCTGGCGCACTGCCGGACGGCTGGATGCCGTGTCCTCATCGGCGATCCCGGACGGGCAGACCTCCCGGCCGAACGCCTGACCCGCCTCGGCACCCATGCGGTGCCGGTCGCTCGGGGATGCCAATACGTCACGGCGGCAAGGGAAGCGGTAAGCGAGGATGCAGGCGAGGAATTCCAGGCCGCGGCAGTGTGGGCTTTTGCACTTTGAGGCAGGCTCCGCGTTAACGCTGGGTCGAGAGTGCCAAAATGAGAGGCCTGCTTGTGGTGACAATTCGGCCGCAAACGCGTTATGATTCACGTGAATGTAGGGTTGGCGTACGCATTCGGATGGGACGGGCATGACATGTATTCTCGAGAGGGCCCGGCCCGCTGAGGCGCGGCGGCCCACGCACTTGATCCTCGCTGCGACCGGCGCGCTTGCCGCCCTCATGGCGGCGCCGCATCCGGCCCGCGCCGCAAGCCATCATGGACACGCCGCCGCCGAGGCGGAAGCGCCGCGCTCCGCGGGCGCGCCGATCATGGCCATCATCTCGCTCAAGCACCAGCACATCACGGTCTACGATGCGGACGGCTGGATGCTGCGCTCACCGGTCTCGACCGGGCAGCGCGGGCGTGAGACGCCCGCCGGCATCTTCAGCGTCATCCAGAAGCAGAGGGACCACTACTCCAACCTCTACGACGATGCCTACATGCCCCACATGCAGCGCATCACCTGGTCGGGCATCGCGCTGCATGGCGGCGTCGTTCCCGGACATCCGGCATCGCACGGCTGCATCCGCCTGCCCTATGGATTCGCCGGGCATCTTTTCGAGCTCACCTCCCTCGGCATGCGCGTGATCATCGCACCCGATGAGGCCACGCCGGTCGAGATCTCCCACCCGGCGCTGTTCGAGCCCACGCCGGATGCGGGCTCGAACGCGAATGCGCTTGCGGCAGCAGCGGCCGAGGCGACGCGCAAGGCGGACGCGGCCAGGATCGCGGCTGCGACCGCCCAGCGCGAGACCGCGCGGGCCGCGATGCCGGTGCGCGCGCTGGAGAACCTCAAGGCACGCGCCGACGCACAGCTCGCGGCGGCCGAGGCCGCGCTCAACGCGGCCGCCTCCGACGAGGCGAAAGCCCGCGCCGAGGACGCCAAGCAGAAGATCGCCGCACACATCACCGAGCTGCAGACGAAACTCGATGCCGCCAAGGCCGAGCTGCAGCCGAAGCAGGATGCGCTGGGGCCCGCCCGCGAGGCGGCCGTCGCCGCCGAGAGCGCACGCGCCGAAGCCGTCAAGGCGTCGCGCGAGGCCGCGCACGAGCTCGACCCGGTCTCGGTCTTCATCAGCCGCAAGACGCAGAAGCTCTATGTGCGGCGCGGATTCGAGCCGATCCTCGACACCCCGATCACCATCCGCGATGCCGACCGTCCGATCGGCACCCATATCTTCACCGCCACCGCCCGGAACGGCGCAAACCTGCGCTGGAGCGTCGTTACGCTCGATGACGCGGGCAGCGCAAAGAGCGCGCTCGACCGCATCACCATTCCGCAGGAGGTGCTGGACAAGATCGCGCCGACGGCCGCCCCCCGCTCGTCCATCATCATCACCGACGAGGGCCTGAGCGGCGAGACCGGCAAGGGCACCGACTTCGTCGCCGTGCTGAGCCACGAGCCGCAGGGCGGCCTCGCCATGCGCAGGCGCACCCCGTCGACCGACTACAGCTATGCGCGCCGCGATCGCTATTACTATGGGCGCTCGTCGTCGTACGGGGCCGGATACTCCGGCTTCCCGTTCTTCCGCTGGTGAGCCGCGCTCACGGATAGCCCGGGAACGTGCCCTCCGAGGCAAAGCCCCAGTAGTTGCGCAGCGTGCCTTTCGGCCACACCTTTGGCCGCTGCGGGCGGTCCTGGTGCCAGGGCCGCGGGTCGAAATAGCCGAGCGCCTCGTCCCTCATCTGGTCCATCTCGCAGAACAGCTCGACCCGCACATTGTCGCTGTTGCGGTGATAGGCCGCGATGTTGTGGCCGATGATGTGGCGCGCCGGTCCCCACACCAGGCGGATGCCGTTCTTCGCCAGGAAATCAGACGCGCGATGGATCTCCGGCCAGTCCTTCACCTCGAACGCGATGTGATGCAGCTGCGGCACCGGATCGACCACGAAGTTGACCGTGTGGTGGTCGGTATTGCAGCGCAGGAACGCGAACGTGGTGTCGCGCCAGTCGGAGACGCGGAAGCCGAGCACGTCGGTATAGAACGCGGTGACCTGCTGCACGTCGGTCACCCGGTAGGCGACGTGGCCGAGCTTGAGCGGGGTGATCACCGCCTGGGCGCCGTCGTCCGGCGCAAAGCTGTACTCGGCGAACAGCTCGATCGTCGTGCCTTTGATGTCCGTGAATGTGAGCGCGTCCGCGACGCCGGGCGATATGCCGCTGCGCCGTTCGCTCTTGATGCCGAGATCGCCGAGTGTCCGCGCGAGCGCATCGAGATCGCTTCCCGGCGCGACCTGGAACGCGAGGCGCTTGAGCGCGACCTCGGTCCCGCGCTCGAGCGCGATCGCCTCGAGGCCGGTGCGGCAGGCGAGGAACGCCCGATCCTTGTCGCGCGCGATGACCTGCAGGCCGAGCACGTTCGCGTAATACTCGACCTGTCGCTCGAGATCCGGCGTCGAGAAGCTCGCATGGCCAAGGCGGCGGACGTGGATCATGGATGGCTCCTTCGTAGCCCGGGTTGAGCGCAGCGAAACCCGGGACCGCCGCCCCCGCATTTCGCTCCGCTCAATGCGGGCTACGGAGGACGCCGGCTACCCCCGCACCTCGACCACAAGCTCGCCCAGCGCCGGCACCGAGCGCCCGCTCAGCCGGTCGCCCGGCTTCACCGGGCCGACGCCTTCCGGCGTGCCCGTATAGTACACGTCGCCCGGATAGAGCGTGTAGTACTCCGAGGCGAACTCGATCAGCCGCCGGATGTCGTAGATCAGGTAGCTCGTGTCGGTGTCCTGCCGGGTCTCTCCATTGACCGTGAGCGACAGCGGCACCTTGTCGGGATCGGCGATCTCGTCGGCGGTGGCGATCCACGGCCCGAGCACCGAGTAGCCGTCGCACGACTTGCGAAAGCTGCGGTCCTGCGGCCCGCGCACCGTCATGTCGAGGCCGAGGCTGTAGCCCGCGACGTAATCGAGCGCCTTATCGCGCGGGATGCGGCTGCCTTCCTTGCCGATGATCAGCACCAGCTCGATCTCGTGGTCGTTCCGGCGCTCGGGAAAACGGATCGGCACCCCTTCCGACGGGCCGACCAGCGACGAATTGGATTTGAGGAAGATGCCGGCCTCGCCGATGTCGGCGGAGAAGCGCCGCACGCCGCCGGCATGCACTTCCGCCACCTTGCTCATCTCCTCGATGTGCTTGCGGTAGTTGGTCGGCGCCGCCATGAGCTTGCTCGGCCGCGCCACGGGCGCGAGCAGCTTCACTTGCGAGAGCGGCTTGCCCGGCGCTGCGGCCGCCATCTTTTCCAGGCGCCCCCGCCAGGCCGGCAGTGCCGCGATCACGGCATCGCCGCGCATGTCGTAACGGGCGCCGGCGCGGATCTCGGCCTGCGCGGCGCTCACGTCGTGAACCTTGTCCCCGATCACGACCCCGAGCCGATCGTCGTCGAAGCGGCAGATCCGCATCCGCTGTCCTCCCGTTCGCTGTCGTTGAATCCTACTGGTAGGCGCTCGCGATCGCCAAGAACTCGTCCGCCTTGAGGCTCGCGCCGCCGACCAGCGCGCCGTCCACATCGGCGACCGACAGGAGCTCCCTGGCATTCGCCGGCTTGACCGACCCGCCATAGAGCACCCGGATGGCCCGGCCGTCCGCGCCGAACCGCTCGACGAGGCGCGCCCGGATGAACCCGTGCACCTCGGCTACGTCCCTCGTGGTCGGGGTGAGCCCGCTGCCGATCGCCCACACCGGCTCGTAGGCGACCACCAGGGTGGCCGCCGCCGCCCCGTCGGGCAGCGAGCCCGCGAGCTGCCCGCCGACGACGTCGAGCGTCTTGCCGGCCCGCCGCTCCTCGATCGTCTCACCGACGCAGGCGATCGCGGTAAGCCGCGCCCGCCAGGCCGCCAGGACCTTGGCGCGGACATCCGCATCGGTTTCCTTGTGATAGATGCGCCGCTCGGAGTGGCCGACGATCACCGCCTGCGCGCCCGCGTCCTGGAGCATTTCCGCCGAGATGTCGCCGGTGTAGGCGCCGGCCGGCTTGTCGTGGCAATCCTGGGCGCCGATGGCGACCGGGCTTCCGGCCGCGCGCGCCGCGAAACGCGCCACCAGGGTCGCTGGCGGACACACCAGGAGGTCGGTGCTGGCCGCCCGCGCTGGCGCGCCGGCGATCATCGCGTCGAGCTCCGCCATCGACGCGGCAAGCCCGTTCATCTTCCAATTGCCCGCCACAAGCGGGCGCCGCACCGTTGCAATCATCATTGCCACCCCCCGCAGGCGTTAGCAGACGGCCTGCCGCCGCGGAAGGGGGCGCGCGACACATTTCCCTCCAAGAGTTCAACGTGTTGCGGTCGGACGCTGCAATCCCTATGATGCGCCATCCGCGACCTCGCCCGGCTGCCGGCGATCGCACCCCATCCACTCGAAAACTGATTGGCTCATGCTTCGAGGTCTACGTACCGCTTCCTCCGGTCCGGTCGGCAAGACGATCATGGCGATCTCGGTCGGCGCCCTGGTGATCGCCTTCGGCTTCTGGGGCATCGGCGATATCTTCCGCAACTTCACCCGCGGCGCGCTCGCGACCGTCGGCGATTCCAAGATTTCCGTCGAGCAGTTCCGCCAGCTCTACAACAACAAGCTGCAGCTGGTCTCGCGCCAGCTGCGCCGGCCGGTCACCCCCGAGCAGGCGCGCGCGCTCGGCTTCGACCGCCAGGTGCTCGCCCAGTGGATGCAGGAGGCCACGCTCGACCAGGTCGCGAAGGACATGCGGCTCGGCCTCACCGACGCCGAGGTCGTGCAGCGCATCACCAACGATCCGAGCTTCCGCGTCCCGGGCGGCGCCTTCGACAACACCCTTTTTCAGGAGACCATCCAGCAGCTCGGCTACAGTGAGCAGAGCTACGTGGCCGAGCAGCGCCGCGAGCTCGTGCGCCGCCAGATCACCACGACGATCGCCAGCGAGGTCCAGCCCCCCAAGGCGGCGGTGGAGGCGGTCAACCGCTTTCAGAACGAGCAGCGCGACGCCGACTTCGTCGTGCTGACCCGCGCTCAGGCTGGCGACATCCCGCCCCCGGCTCCGGACGTCCTCGCCAAGTACTTCGAGGAGCGCAAGGTGCTGTTTCGCGCGCCCGAGTACCGCAAGGCGACCGTGCTGGCCTTGCTGCCCCAGGACATCGCGCGCAGCATCGAGATCTCGGAGGCCGACGCCAAGGCCTTCTATGACCAGAACGCGGCGCGCTACTCCACCCCCGAGCGCCGGCAGGTCCAGCAGATCGTGTTCGACAACAAGGACGATGCCCAGAAGGCCGCCGAGCGCCTCAAGGGCGGCCAGTCGTTCGACGATCTGGTCAAGGAACGCAATCTCACCGACAAGGACATCGACCTCGGCCTGATCCCCAAAGCCGCCATCGCCGACGGAAAGGTCGCCGACGCCGCCTTCTCGCTCAAGCAGGGTGAGACGAGCGGCGCGATCGAGAATCCCTTCGGCAGCGTGATCGTGCGCGTCGTCAAGATCGAGCCCGGCAGCAGCAAGCCGTTCGCGGAGGTCGAGCCCGACATCAAGAAGAACCTCGCGCTGCAGCGCGCGTCCGAGCAGATCCGCAAGCTGCGCGACAAGGTCGACGAGGAGCTCGGGGGCGGCGAGCCGCTGGCCGACATCGCCAAGAAGCTCGACATCCCGGCCCAGACCATCGACGCGGTCGATCGCTCCGGCCGCGATCCGCAGGGCAAGCCGGTGAACCTCCCGGCCGGCGTCGACGTGCTCAACGGCATCTTCTCCGCCGAGGTCGGCAGCGAGAACGAGCCGCTGCGCAGTCGCGACGGCGGCCTCGTCTGGTACGAGCTGGTCTCGGTCACCCCCTCGCGCGAGCGCCCGCTCGACGAGGTGAAGGATCAGGTGGTGGCGCGCTGGCGCGACGACGAGGTCGTTGCCCGGCTCACCGCCAAGGCGAAGGAGATGGTCGACAAGGTCAAGGGCGGCGCCAAGCTCGCCGACATTGCAGCGGCCAGTCAGCTCAAGGTCGAGCGCACCGGAGCGGTCAAACGCAGCGACAAGCCGGAGGGCTTCCCGGCCGATGCCATGGCGGCGCTCTTCCGCACCCCCAAGGGCGCGGCGGAGAGCGCGCAAGGCAAGGAGCCGACCGAGCGCATCGTGTTCGTCGTCAGCGACGTGAAGGTCCCGGCGTTCGATCCTGCCGGAGCCAACGCCAAGCAGATCTCCGACTCGCTGCGCACCGGCGTGGCCGAGGATCTCTATGCGCAATACATCACGAAGGTCGAAAAGGACGTTGGCGTCACGGTCGACCAGAAGGCGCTCGACGAGGCCGTCGGCAACACGTCGCAGCAATAGCATGATCCCGAAAAGTGGATACCGGTTTTCGGATGGGATCATGCTCCAACGATCAAGCATGATCCCGAAAAGTGGACACCGGTTTTCGGATGAGATCATGCTCCAACGATCAAGCATGATCCCGAAAAGTGGATACGGTTTTCGGACCAGATCATGCTCCAACGATCGAGCATGATCGGATCAGATCATGCTGCAAAAATCCTAAGAGCCGACGATGCAGACCGAGCCCGCGGCTGCCGCCTTCGCGGAGACCTATGCGGCCGGGCGGGCGCAGCTGGTCTGGACCACGCTCGTCGCTGACCTCGAGACTCCGGTCTCGGCCTTTCTCAAGGTGGCGAGCCGCCGCCGCCTGAGCTTCCTTCTCGAGTCCGTCGAGGGCGGGGCGACGCGCGGCCGCTACTCGGTGATCGGCCTCGATCCCGACGTAGTCTGGCGGGCGAACGGCGACAAGGCCGAGATCAACCGCACGGCGCGCGCCAACGCGGATGCCTTTACGCCCTGCGCCGAGCCGCCGCTTGCCGCGTTGCGGACCTTCATCGCCGAAAGCCGGATCGAGATCCCGGATGGCCTGCCGCCCATGGCGGCCGGAATTTTCGGCTATCTCGGCTACGACACGGTGCGGCTGATCGAGGACATTGGCGCGCCCAACCCCGATCCGATCGGCATACCGGACGCCATCCTGGTGCGGCCGACCGTCGTCATCATCTTCGATTCGGTCAAGGACACCATCACGGTCGTCACGCCGGTGCGGCCTGAAGCGTCGGTCGCGCCCAAGACCGCGCTTGCACGGGCGACCGAGCGCCTCGGCGCGGTGGTCGACGACCTCGACCGCGCGCTCGACAAGGAAGCGGCCGAAGGCGTTGCGGGGCCGATCACGGTCGAGGCGGCGTCGAACACCAGTCCGGCCGAGTTCAAGCGCATGGTGCTCAAGGCCAAGGACTACATCGCGGCCGGCGACATCTTTCAGGTCGTGCTGTCGCAGCGTTTCGAGGCGCCATTCGGGCTGCCGCCGTTTGCGCTCTATCGGGCGATCCGCCGCATCAACCCGGCGCCGTTCCTGTTCTTCCTCGATTACGGCGCGTTTTCCGTCGTCGGCTCGAGCCCGGAGATCCTGGTCCGCGCGCGCGGCGACGTGGTGACGATCCGGCCGATCGCCGGCACGCGCCCGCGCGGCGCGACACCGCACGAGGACAAGGCGCTCGAGGAAGAGCTTTTGGCCGATCCCAAGGAATGCGCCGAGCATCTCATGCTGCTCGACCTCGGCCGCAACGACGTTGGCCGCGTGGCGGAGATCGGCACCGTGACGGTCACCGACCAGTTCTTCGTCGAGCGCTACAGCCACGTGATGCACATCGTGTCCAACGTCGAAGGGCGGCTCGATCCGAAGCACGACGCCGTCGACGCGCTCGCCGCCGGATTTCCGGCCGGCACCGTGTCGGGCGCCCCGAAGGTGCGCGCCATGGAGATCATCGACGAGCTGGAGAAAGAGAAGCGCGGCCTCTATGCCGGCTGCGTAGGCTATTTCTCCGCCGCCGGCGACATGGATTCCTGCATCGTGCTGCGCACCGCACTGGTCAAGGACGGCCGCATGTATGTTCAGGCCGGTGCCGGCGTGGTGGCGGATTCCGATCCCGACAACGAGCAGCAGGAATGCATCAACAAGGCCAAGGCGCTGTTTCGCGCCGCCGAGGAGGCCCGCCGCTTCGCCAGCGCCGGCAAGCGCGGGCAGTAGGCCTGTAGCCCGCATGGAGCCCCCGGGTCTCGCCTTCGGCGAGCCCGATGACAGGCTCCGCGGAATGCGGGATCCCGCATTACGGCGCGTTGCGCCTTCATGCGGGCTAGGCTCCGAGCTTCAGCGCGCATCTAATCGATAGCGCACTCATTGCGTGTACCCGACTGCGCAGCCATACTGAAGCTGCCGCCCCCCTCTTCGCACTCTTCGGATGGATGGCGGCCGCACAGGAGGATGTCATGCGCGCATTTCTTGCAATGCTTGGAATTGCGATCGCCGGCACCGCATCCGCCCAAGTTCAATTGCAGGCCCCGTTTCGATTGCAGGCCCCGTCCATGACGCTCGTCGGGACCTGGCGCAGTGGAAACTTCGCATTCACGTTCTACGACAACGGAACCTACATCTATGTCGGCGCCATGGGTGGTGCAGGCATGAGCACGCAGAGCTCCGAGCAAGGCGTTTATTCATTGTCGGGAAACCAGCTCACGGTTCAGCGGCAAAGCGGAATTCTCAGGACCTCGCAGAACTACCAGCAGCAACTGGCGCCGCAGACCACCGTCTATCCGGTAAGGTTCGGCAACACGCCAAATGGACCCGCGATGGAAGTGACTTTCCCGGCCGGGCCTCAGGTCTTCTATCGGCAATAGCCGTTTCCCGGTCGGTCCTCGCGGGCGGCCGCACAGCCCGCGGCGCGCGTCGAATTTGAAACTTTCGCCCCGCAGGACAGTTGATCCCCGGCGCGCATCTCTGCGCGATGGGTGCTTGGCAATGCGAACAACCGTTCCTCTGGTGTTGTGTGTCGTGCTCGGCGCGGGCAGCCTCATCTCCGGGCCCGCGGCCTCTCAGTCAGCCGGCAGCGGCGGCCTGCGCGGGCCGGACGCCTTCGCGTCCATCGCCGATCAGGCGGAGCGATCGCGCGCCCTGTTCACCGAGGCCGCCAAGGTGATCATGAACCCGCGCTGCATGAACTGTCATCCGGCCGGCGACCACCCGACCCAGGGCAACGACATGCACGAGCATCAGCCGCCGGTTTATCGCGGCGATGGCGGCGTCGGCGTCGCCGGTGCGCACTGCAGCGCCTGTCATACGGAGAAAAACTTCACCCTGCACGAAGGCGCGGCCTACGCGAGCATTCCGGGCAATCCGCGCTGGGGCGTGGCGCCGATCGAAATGGCGTGGCAGGGCAAGTCGATGGGCGACATCTGCCGGCAGATCAAGGATCCCAGCCGCAATGGCGGCCGCGATCTCAAGCTCGTGCACGAGCACATGGCGAGCGACGACGTGGTCGCCTGGGCATGGAATCCGGGCGAAGGACGCGCTCCCGCCCCTGGCACGCAGCAGATGCTCGGACAGTTGATCCAGGCCTGGATCGACACCGGCGCTCAGTGTCCGTGAGCGCTGGAGGCAGTCCGAGCCCCCGCTCCTTCGGCATCTCGGCGGCGCATTGCAAAAGCCTGTATACTCGCGCCTCGACCAACCGACCGAGGCCCGCATGAGCGCCGACCATGAGCACAAATGGAAGCACGATGGCGTGCGGGTGATCCCCGCCGGGTCGCTCGACGGCAACACGCCGCAGACGCCCGGCATGGACCGCAAGGCGGCGATCAACTTCGCCCGCGTCGGCGCGCAGAAGATCTGGGCCGGCACGGTGGCGATCAGGCCCAACGCCAAGACCGGAGCGCATCACCACGGCGCGCTCGAAAGCGTCATCTACGTGGTGCGCGGCAAGGCGCGCATGCGCTGGGGCGAGCGGCTCGAGTTCGTCGCGGAGGCGAACGCGGGCGATTTCATCTTCGTGCCGCCCTATGTGCCGCACCAGGAGATCAATGCGAGCCCGGACGAGCCGCTCGAATGCGTGCTGGTGCGCAGCGACAACGAGGCGGTGGTGGTCAATCTCGACATCGAGCCGGCGGAAAAGCCTGAAGCTGTCGCGTGGATCGATCCCATCCACAAGGGGTGAAACTGGCGCACTCCATCATTGAGAGACTCGTAGCCCGGATTGAGCGCAGCGAAATCCGGGGCCGCCGTCCCGCATTTCGTGGAGCCTGTCCTCGGGCTCGCCGAAGGCGAGACCCGGGGGCTCAATGCGGGCTACATTTCTGCGATTTTGCCCACGCGGATAACTCGTACCGGAGCCTCAATCCGTGATC
>Ga0075426_10001867_pt1 | contig 15065 bp, 17 predicted proteins | sample SoiMethybrSBSTD5_FD_75304 | JGI IMG/M metagenome (GOLD analysis project Ga0075426, IMG submission 75304) | Bulk soil microbial communities from a Populus tree surrounding site in Tennessee, USA - Soil MetaG P. TD hybrid SBSTD5 | ecosystem: Environmental > Terrestrial > Soil > Tree plantation... | reverse complement strand
CAGGAGCTCGTAGCATAATTCAACAATGCCGTATCACATCTCCAGCAATGAGGATAAGTATGTTCATATTTTTTATGATCAAACACTAGTCTTTTGCTGTCTAAAAACTTCACTACGGTTAAATCGCCTTCACGAATTTCCTCAGGATTATCTTTAGCTCGTGGCAATAAGCTGACACCGGCAAAATCTTTTACCTCGGGTTTAAAAGTGCCATTCATATGCACGTGCTGCACAAATGGTAAATCTTCCTTTTTTAATAACTCCCAGTCGTCGGCTCCAAAAGCAGGGGCTTCGTGGGCGATACCAGTACCATCTTCAGCGGTTACAAAATCGGCAGCATATACTTTCCAGCCATTTTTTCGGTTTTTTAAATTGGGATCGTTGGCATAGTAGTCAAAGAGTGGCTCATATTCGAGGCCGACTAAGTCAGAACCTTTAATGTCATTATTCACGACACGCCAATCAGGCTTTGATTTGAACATCTCTTCTCGTAAAATTGCGTCGTGTGCCGCAATCACTATCTCTCCGTCCCAGTCTATAGCGTTGTAAGTGATACTTTCCCCGACAGCCAACGCAACATTGCCGGGTAGCGTCCAGGGAGTTGTTGTCCAGGCAAGCATATACACATTACCCGAAAGTCCGATCTTTTCTGGGTTCTTCAGCTTAAATTTTACCGTAACCGAAAGATCTTTTATGGTTTTATATCCGTCGGCAACTTCGCCCTGACTCAATGTGGTCTCGCATCGCGGACATACGTGCATGGAACGATAATCTTCGTAAATCAATCCTTTATCGTACAATTTTTTAAAAGCCCACCACTCTGACTGCATATACTCAAAATCCATGGTCCGATAGGGATTTTTCATATCTACCCAGCGGCCAAAACGGGGAATGATCTTTTCCCATTCTTCAATAAAAGTAAAAATGCGCTGGCGACAGAGGTCGTTAAATTTCTTTACGCCCACGACCAGAATATCTTTCTTAGACTTGCTGCCTAATTCTTTTTCAACAATATTTTCTATGGGCAAGCCATGGCAATCCCACCCCCACTGCCGGGCAACATAGTAACCTTGCATGGTTTTGTAACGGGGAATAGCATCCTTAATAACACTCTGGAGCAGATGCCCGTAATGGGGCGTACCGGTGGCAAACGGCGGGCCATCATAAAAAACAAACGGCTTACCTTTTTTTGTTTGTTCAAGGGATTTTTCAAAAATCTGGTTCTTGTTCCAGAACTCCAGTATTTTTTTCTCTTCCTCAGGAAAGTTAAATGCCATAGATTAATTAAGTTCTATAAGCTCTCCTTTTGCAACCCGCTGCTCATTAAACACATTGCCTAACGGCTCAATGCTTTCTGCAAGAGATTGTTTTTGAAGCCATCCAATAAGCAACAACAGGGGGGCTTGATGACTGACAATCACTATCGTTTTGCTTGCATGCTTTTCATTAATTTCTTTAAAGAATTCAACAATTCTATCTTGAACTTCAGAGTAACTTTCCCCCTCAGGCGCTTTTTGTTGCATGCGCTCACCATGTTCTTTAAAATAATCGTGAAATTCCTGAATGCTCTTGCCGTTATAAATTCCAAAACTAATTTCGCGTAATCGCTCATCTACTTGTGGCTTTACACCGACTGCTTCACCTACAATCTCAGCTGTCTCGTGCGCCCGCGTTAACGGTGAGCAAAAAATGAAATCAACCGTCTTGCTGTGTAGCTTTTCTGCTGCTTGTACAATTTGCTCCTTGCCATAATCCGTCAAATGATTTTCAAACGTTTCTGGCCACGATGAACATATATTGCGGGCATTACTTTCCGCTTCTCCGTGCCTCAATACAAAATATGTATTATTAAGTTTCATATATTATCCTTCAATAAATTCAGGATGAATTTAATTATATAAAATTCACATTTTTTCTGGCACTGAAATTCCGAGTAATTGCAGTCCATTATTCATTATTATTGAAAACGCGTGCGTTAATGCGACTTTATAGGGCGATTCGTCGGTCTTATCGACAATCTTGCTATGAGCATAGTAATTATTAAACTCTCTCGCTAATTCAGTCAAATACAAAACAATAATATGGGGTTCATACAGTTGTCCTGCCTTTTCAACAATTTCGGGGAATTGCCGCATCATTTTTTCTAAAGCTCCTACTTCTTTTGGAACTTTTTTGAATGACGGTTTCACTTTTTCTGTCTTTGCTTTTTGCAACACTGACATTGCCCGCACATAGGTATATTGAAGATACGGGCCCGAATCTCCTTCAAAGGAAATGGACTTTTCAAAATCAAAAATAATATCACCGCCGATGTGCTGGCGTAAAATTGAATATTTTATAGCCCCAATGGCGATTTTTTCAATATCTTCATTGGTTAAACTTCTATCGCGGGCTTTTGCCAATACTTTTTCTTTAACCTGATTAATCAATTCTTCAGCGGAAATTATCGTTCCTGTCCGTGAAGACATTTTACCTGATGGCAATTTTAGAAGCCCGTGAGCTAAATGTCGCATTTTTCCTTTTAGCTGCGGAAAAACTTGTCCAATTGCTACTTCAACCACATTAAAGAAGGAATTCTGTTCGTTAGCGGTAATAGTTATTGATGAATCATACTTAAACTTATCTTTCTTTATTTTTGCCAAGCCAACTTCTTTTCCTTCATACGTTGGAAATCCTTCAGCGTTTATAAATACTCGAGTATGAGTTTTTGGTTCAAAGTTTTCACCCCTAAAAACAATGGCACCCTGTTCGCCTTTTTCAAAAATTTTCCCAAGATTTTCTAAAACAAACTTTTTCCCAATTTCTCCTGCTTCACTCTCATAAAAATGATAATCAAATGTGCTACCTAGTTTTTGATACATGCCTTCAAATTGGGTAAGCGAATCTTTTTTGCCTTGCATAAGAAGATCGTTAATAGCTTTGTCGCTTTTTTCGTAAATCTTCTTGTTCATGTCTAACATTTCTTGCTTATATGCTTCATTTTCTTCATACGCTTTATTTCCGACTGCGTATGATTCTTGTAAAGTGGCCCCTTTTCGCATTGCCCATATGGCTTTTGCTATGTGTAAACCAACATCGCCGTGATATGTTGCTGTTTTTACGGTTGCCCCGTTAGCATTGATGATTCTGGCAACAGATTCTCCAATGGCATTGTTCATGAGATGCCCAATGTGAAATACTTTAAATGGGTTGGGTTGGGTATGTTCTACAATTACTTTATAACCTTTTGCATGGGTACCATTACCAAAATTTTTACCAATGCCTTTTATTTCTCCAATAAAAAAATCTTTAGACAAATAAAAATTAATGAAGCCGGGGCCAGCAATTTCAATTTTTTCTATGAATTTTTGTGTGCCAATGTGAGAAATTATCTCCTGGGCAACCTCATGGGGTGATCTCCCAATTTTTTTTGCTAATGCTAAGGCAACATTGGTTGAATAATCACCAAATTGTTTGTCAGCGGGAATTTCCACCACGACATCTTTCTCGCCGGTAGCTTTTTTGAGTAATTCTTTAATCTCTTCTATCATTGAATCGTCGTCCCAATAAATTCTTTATCCTTTAAAAAATTCTCGAGGCGTTCCATGCGTTTCCCATTAATAACTATCACTTTTATTTTTAATAGCTCTGCTTCGCGTGAAGCGCGTGGATCAAACGGCATTGATAATCCCGGGCTCCATTTGCTTCCTACTATTTTTTTAAAATCTTTCCACGGAATCTCTTTAAATGCTTTGGCTTTAGGATATTTTTTAGGGTCTTTTTCGTAGACATAATCAATATTCGTCAGGTTAACAACTGTTTTAATGCCCATATTCTTGGCAAAGGTTACCGCGCAATAATCAGTTGACCAACCGGGCTTCCATCCGCCTGCTACTATGACATCTTTGCGAGTATTAATGGGTTTTGAAGGATTAACAAGAACTTGTGAAAATGCTGCTTCGCCAAATAATTGTTTTACCACACGGGCATTGAGCCGGGAGACATCAATACCAATAATATCGCGCTCTGTATTATCAGCGCCAAACTCGCTCATGGCTTTTTGATAGTTGCGAGACACTTTCCCTCCGCCAACGAAAATAAAAAAGCGATAGGAATCAAAAAATTTCTTTATTGAATTCTTAAAAACCTTTAAAAATGCCGTATCTATCTCTCCCGGCGCCACCAGCGATCCACCCAATGATACAACAATATTTTGTTTGGCCATAATTGTTCAATTCTATCTTATTTTTGCCTACATTTAAAGGCTCGCCCGGTTAATTAAAATCCTAAAGGATTTTAATTTTTATGAGCAAAAATTATTTAACGGGGTAAATTTTGTGCATGAAAAAAGCCCGTCACCGTTCCAAACGATGCGAGCTTATTAGGGGAAAGTGGCCGGTGGGCTAGTTGGCCATAAGGCGACTGATCAGGGCGGGCGTGGCATAGAAGACCCATCCTCGTGCCTCCATGGCAAGATTAAAGAGTCCTTCAGCGGCGAGAACGTCGAATCCTTCCCGTACCGCATCTTGTGGATGCGATGGTTGCGCTTCATACGCTTCGGGGAGAGTAATGCCCTCCCACGAGTTTGCTTCCTTGCAGAAAGTGATGAGGCACTCAACGGCGTACCGTCGTGCCGCGCTTTTAAAGGCGCCTGGGCGGACAATCACATCCTGTGGCTTCCACGGTGTTTGTAAAACCGGGGTAGACAGCGGATGTGGGTTCACGAACCTTCCCTCCAAAAGGTGAAAAGGGCGACTTGATGGACGGGTAAACAGCTTACCCAATCTCATATTTATTATAGCAAAAAATAGCCCTTTGTCAAGTACCTCTTCAGTGACATATATGATAGAGTTATTCAATGAAAACCTATGCCGAAAATAAAAAAGCTGGCTACGACTATGAAATCCTCCAGAAATACGAGGCGGGGCTGGTTTTGATTGGCCAAGAGGTAAAAGCCATAAAAACAGGACATATGCATTTGGGAGGATCCTACGTGATTATAGGGGGAAATGGGCCAGAATTAGTGGGGGCAAAGGTTCCCCCCTACCAGCCCAAAAACGCTCCGAGCGACTATAATCCTGAACGACCGCGCCAACTCTTGCTCAATAAGAAAGAAATTGATGAGCTAGCCGGGAAGGCTGCCCAGAAGGGATTTTCGCTCATCCCCTTGAAAGTTTATGATAAAAGTGGTAGGATTAAGCTCGAATTTGGATTAGCTCGAGGAAAGAAAAAGTACGATAAAAAGGAAAAGATAAAAGCAAAGGACATCGAGCGTCAAATACGAAGAGGCATGGGAACGTAAGTTTCGACAGATGCTGTTCTTCAAAATACGCAAGTCCAGCTCTAGAACCTGGTAAAACTTCTAGAAAGTCATAACTGCCAACTTATTTAATCGGCAACCAGCGTTAGCTTTAGCTTAATGCTGCATCGGCCCGTCAACTCCTGATAGGCGGGTACCGGTGTCATAATTCAGGATGGATAGTACATCATCTTCGTGTACTATCGAGACTACAGAAGATAAAAGATGGTATTATTTTGTCCGTTTTTACTACCATCTCTTCAAAACGGGATAGGCTTGTAGAATTATTTTGAAAATGCTTCTGGACCCGGCTTCATCGCCGGCGTTTCCACAAGATTAAACAATTGGATAAAATCTTAGTCAACAATTTCATACGGGCAAAAGAGGTACGGGTTATCAGCGAGACCGGAGAACAGCTGGGAATCATGAATGTTTTTGCTGCCATTGAGCTCGCAAAAAGCAAAGGCCTCGACCTTATTCAGGTAACTGAAAAAGTGGATCCCCCGGTATGCCGTATCGGCAACCATGGGAAATACCTGTACAGCCAACAGAAAAAAGAGCGGAAAATTCGCGCCAATACCAAAGAGTCAAAGCTTAAAGAAATTCAAATTGGATTCAATACTTCGCCTCATGATATTGCCACGCGCGCAGGCCAGGCCGAAAAATTCTTGAAAAACGGAGACAAGGTGAAGGTAAACATGGTGCTGCGAGGACGGGAAAAGGCCATGGGAGAATTTGCCAAAAAAAAAGTGGAATTGTTTGTATCGGAAGTTGATAAATTGTTACCCGTAAAATTAGAACGACCACTCAAACGAGAAATGAAGGGTTTTACCCTCATTATTTCAAAAAAATAACTATATCATGAAGACACGGAAATCATTAGTTAAAAGGTTCAAGATAACTAAGAATGGAAAAATTCTGAGGCGCCTTTCAGGTCAGGATCATTACCGCTCTAAGAAAACCGGAGAAGCCCGACGCAAAGGACGCAAATGGGTCCCTTTGGCAAAGTCTGAAACCCGTAAAATCAGGAAATTTTTAAGCATTTAACATACTATTATGGCACGCGTAAAAAAAGGATTATCAGCCCATAAACATCGCCGGCATTTGCTCAAACACGCAAAGGGTTTTAAATGGGGACGCAAATCAAAGTACAAGCTGGCCAAAGACGCCTTGCGCCATGCCTGGACGTTCAGCTACCGTGACCGCAAGGTTAAAAAGAGGGACTTCAGACAATTGTGGCAAGTTCATATTAACGCCGCATGCCGAGAATTGGGAGTTAACTACAGCCAATTCATTCACGGTATGAAAGTAAAAAATATTCAGATTGACCGTAAGATTCTTTCACAACTTACTGCACAACATCCTGAAATTTTCCAAAAGATTGTTGAGGAAGTGAAAAGCAAATAAAAAAAGAGGCGGGGCCTGTTGGCTCCGCTTTTGCGTTGCTGCGAATGTGCTGTTGTCACTTACTCGTGACTTTTTCCCGCCTCAGGAGTTTGCGCGCCTCATCCATGTTCTTATCATGGGGGGTTAGCTCCAAATCGCTGTAGATTGTCCCTCCCCCTCTCTGAATCCTTCTCCTAACTTCTAAGAGCAGGGCTACGATGTAGAGTTCAGGATCTTCCCTGAAGACATCTTCATGATCCTCCAACTCCTGTGCGATGTCTTTAGCGATAGGATGCAGGACATCAATCAGTTTCGGCTTCATAGTAGGCCTCCTGTTGATTGGCAGTTGCTGTTTCAGTGTACTATAACACTAGCTCGTTTGCCAGGCCGGACGATATTAACGCCGAGATTGAAGAAACTAGTTACCCAAATTTCATCCTCTTGCCGTCCTGCTTTGGAAACTTGTTTCCAAAAACGTCGTGTCAAGTAGCCGAAGATAAACAGTACGCAGTCATCAAACCACTTTAAGACTTCAGCGGCGATAGCCATGTAGTGATTTTCCACATAGGCGCGTTCGCGCTCTGTCAATGGAGTATGTTCAGCAATGCGGTCTCTTTGGAGTTCGTTGAGCACTGGAAAGGCTAAGTTATAGTTTGCGAGTAGCCAGGAAACAATGCTTTGTATGATTCCTTCAGCTCCTTTTTCTTTGGTCACTTCTAGTTTACTTTCAAACTGAAAAATGACCCGTACAACTTGGACTAGCTCATCTTGAAGTATGGGTGGTTTCACATGCGTGTTGAGGAAAGCCCCCTCCACGCTGTAGGTTGACCAACCAAAGAAATGGTTTTCGTACTTTTCAATACGCCTTTTAACATCTGCCACAGTGAGCGTTTCTGTTCTTCCTCCCGTGTACCGTTCTGGATCAAGCACTACAGGATAAACTGCTAACTCTTTGAGAAGCTTGGAGGCAGATTTCTCGAGATATGCCTTAACCGTTTCTCCGTGGACCCCTTCATCTAACGCTTTGACAACTTCCGCTTGGTATGCCACCCTCTTGGGAAAGTAGAGTTCGACGAAGGCGCCCGAGTTCACCACATTGTGCCGATAGCTCTTGGCGACCTTTGCTGCCATGTGTTTCTCCTGTCAAAGAACCGATTTGAGAACTACGCAGAAATAATAATATAAGCCCTAGAATAAGTCAAATAATATCCAGGAATAAAAAATCCCGCTTCTGCGGGGGTTTTATTATAAGGCTCCCTCTTGTACTAATAGTTCTCTCTTTTTTCCCGCTAAGCCATTATACCCTCCTACAGTGCCATCACTTCTTATAACACGGTGACAGGGGATTGCGGGATTGTCATTATTTTTGAGGATAGTACCTACCGCACGGGCGGCTTGCGGGTTTCCTGCTTCAATGGCAACTGCTTTATACGTCATAATTCTCCCTTTGGGGATATGTCTGACAACTTCTAAAACTTTTGCCGTAAATGTCTCGTGTTTCATGTGTGATTGGTAACAAATTCATTGGCTTTCTTTAAAAGCTCTTTAGCATTTTTATACGTTGTCTTTTTTACCGCTTGGTCAAACGGCAGCCATGCAAATCCCTTATGCTCGTGAGAAATCTGCACATGTTCGGTAGTTGTTTTGGCAAGAAGAAAGATGACCAATTTAAAGACCCACGGAGCTTTTTCGCGTGCCTTGCCTTCAAGGCCATAATTCCTCCTAAAAAAATATTTTGCATGTTCTTTAAATCCTGGGATAATATTCAAATCCCCGATACCGGTTTCTTCTCGTACTTCGCGTCGTACTGTTTGTTCAACAGTTTCGCCATCTTCAATATGGCCCTTGGCAAATTCCCAGTGGCGTGAAGGATAATGCAAAAGCAGATAGTGAGGCACACCGTCTACCATCCTATAAATAATTGCTCCCGCGGAGTTTTCCCTCGGCATAATTAAAAATATTCTAATAACTGCTTTACCGGTAATGTGTTGATAATATCTTTGGGTTCGGCCCAGCCCCTTCGCGCATTGGCTACCCCATATTCCATGAATTTTAATTGCTCCTTGTCATGAGTGTCAGTATTGATGATCATTTTCACCCCTTCTTCCTTGGCGCGGCGAATATATAAGTCCCTTAAATCAAGTCTAAATGAAGAATTAATTTCCAAAATAGTGCCGGTTTCTTTGGCGATTTTAAGCATCATATCAAAGTCATGCTCGTATTCATCGCGGCTACCGACAATCCTCCCGGTGGGATGGGCAATAATATCCACGTGCGGATTCTTCATGGCTTTGACAATCCTGTCCATCATTTCTTTCTTTTCCATTTTCAATAAAGAATGAACACCGGCAATAACATAATCCAGCTTTTCAAGCTTGGCGTCATCAATATCAATAGACCCGTCTTTTAAAATGTTGGCCTCGCAACCATGCAATATCCTAAAATGCGGATGTTGTTTTTGGATTTTTTCGTTAAGCTGCTTAATATATGCGTTTTCCTCCATCAATTCTTTTTCATTAAGCCCTCGTTCTACGTTTAATGTTTGGGTATGGTCTGAAATGCCAATATATTCATAGCCCATTTCAATGGCTTTTTTTGCCAGTACTTCAATAGAAGATTTTTTACCATCGGGTTCCTCCCAATTAGAATGGACATGCAAATCTCCCTTGATATCTTTAAGATCAACCAGCTGGGGAATTTTGCCGTCCCTGGCCAATTCAATTTCACCGGTGTTTTCGCGCATTTCCGGTGGCATCCATTGCAATCCTATGGCTTTATAGACATCTTCTTCTGTTTTGCCGGCAATTTGTTTGGGTCCCTTGAAAACGCCGTACTCGCTGAGCTTTAAACCTTTGTCGATGGCAATTTTGCGCGTGACAATATTATGGTCTTGCGATCCCGTAAAATACTGCAGGGCTGATCCGTAGCTGCGTTCGGGAACGACGCGTAAATCCATATCATAGCCACTTGCTAAATGAATTGAAGCCTTGGTAGCGCCTTTACCCCATACTTTTTCTACTCCGGGTAAATTGATAAAAAAATCCATGACTTTTTGAGGATCTTTTGAAACTACCAAAAAGTCCACGTCTCCAATCGTTTCTTTTCTGCGACGCAAAGATCCCGCCAGGCTGGCTTTTTCAACTTCGGGCAACGCTTCGAGCATTTCAAGAATTTTCCGGGCTGTCGGCAAAATGAAGTGAAGCATGACGCGGCCCTTGCTTGATTTTAAGAATTCCAATCCCTGGAGAATATTCTGTTCTGTCTTTTCGCCCAGCGTGGGAATGGGGGCTACTTTGTGGGCCTTGGCTGCTTTTTCAAGTGACTTTAAATCAGACACCCCTAACTTCTGATACAGAAGTTTAATTCGTTTTGGTCCCAAGCCCTCTACCCTCATCAGCTCATCCATTTTTAGGGGCATTTTTTTCTTGAACTTCTCATAATCTTTTACTTTGCCGGTTTTTAAATATTCTTCAATATGGCCGGCAATGGATTTTCCAATACCGGGAATTTCCAGAAGAGCCTTGACACCACCGTGGCGATAAATAGTGCCGATATCTTCGGTAAGGCCAGCCACGGAATCTGCGGCTTTTTCAAAAGCATACGGCTTAAAGGCCACGTCTTCCATGCGCAAAAAACGCGCCATATCAGTAAAGATTTTCGCTAGTTCTTGATTATTCATACCTAAAGATCTTCTGAAACTTGTTTATTAATAGGAAGCTCGTGAATATGCTGAGGAACCTTCGGCGCCATATCTTTTTTAATGGCGAAGATGCACACTAATGACACAAGCGTCAGTACTCCCGTGAGCACAAAGATAAACGAAAAGCCAATATATCCAGCAATAAGCCCACCAGCGGCCCCCGCTACCCCCGCTCCCACTCCCGCAAGTGTACTATCAAGGCTACTGACAAAAGCTTCGCGGCCCTTGTCAGCATGGCGAATGAAAATAGCATATGAAGACGGAATAACCATGGACATACCAATGGCATGAACCACCTGCAAAACATACACGTGCCACTGCAATGAAGCAAAGAGATAGCCAAACGGAACCATCCCGGTTAATGCGCATCCGACTACATAAAACCAAAAGTCATCAATTTCACCGTGGTTCTTGTCTAAATAGTTGCCAATGGGAATCTGCACCACTGCCTTGGTTAGCCAGTAAAATAACGTGGCGAAACCGGCAATTTTAGCACCTTCAACAATATTGCCTTGGGCTATACGTTCAAGTAAAAAGATGGCAAAAACCGGCCCTAAAAGGCCCCAGGCCGAGTTAATGACAAAATCCCAGTAAATATACGCTTTAATAACATTATTAATGTTTTTGAACATTCTTTAGTATACCATTTTTTATTAAAAAACGCTCCCCGGGGGAGCGTTTTTATGGTTTGTATTTATGCAACTTCGTAACTGATATTCTTAATCTTGCACTTGAGGTTGTTCTGAGCTTTAACAACGACCTCGTCGCCTACTTTATGCCCCAAGAGCGCTGCCCCCATGGGAGATTCATTGCTGATGCGACCTTCGTTGGGATTTGCTTCCAGTGTTCCTACGATCATAAAATGATTTTCCTTGCCGCCAAATTCTACGGTTACTTTCGCCCCCACGTCTACCAAGACCGCCTTACCTTTTTTGCTATTACCAATGACTTCGTGGTGATCGAGAATATTCTTAAGCTCATCAATACGGCCGCGGACCGATTCCATATCTTCCTGGAAGCTGATGAATTCGGGGTTAATGTCTTCCGATTCTAAAATTTTAGGCGTTTCATGACCCATAATTGTTGTGCGTTCGTGCTTAACTAAGCGATCATACTCTTGTTTCAGTTCTTTTAGTTTCTCTTTGGTGAGATAAAAGACTTTTCGCAGATTCATAAATGGATGACTATTATATTAAAAAATAGTTACTATGCGACGAAAACCTAGCTCCTTACTTACAGGTTAAAGGCAAATTTCCTAAAAGTCAATCCTTGTCTTTGCCCTAGAATATGGCCCAAAATAATATCTCATATTATCTGCCAAACTGCACTTCGTCAACACTTTATCCACATAAATTAAAAAGCCGGTTGCACCCCGTGCAACCGGCCGATGATTATTCAAGAGACCAGTCTATTATTCCTCCTGCCCCGAATGGCTCCACTATCCACGGGCCGACAGTATATGTCGGTGGAATGAAAAAGGGCTTATAGACAAGTTTTATCTCCCGCCGTGAGGGCATTAATTTGTACAATGTACGGGCGTTCTGGCTTGTGAAATTCACGAACGTTTTAACTCCTGCATCGGTGCCGAGCATGTGGTCAAGGGCATGGGCATAGAGCTGGAGGCCGAACGGAGCAGTATACGCACCACACGCGCACTGCCCGTGCGCTACGTGCTTCGTTTTTACATCGTGGGGTGCGTCGTCAAGGCCTGCCATAACCCACGGATTATTTTCAGCGACTAACTTCACGAGGTCATCCGTGTCCCTTTGTGTTTTGATCGGGGGCTTACATACTGTCCGCACGTCGCCAAATGATTCATCTTCATTGGTAGCAAGGTGATGGGCAGTAAGCGTGACGAAAAATCGTCCACTTCGAGCCATTGTCTTCCAGTGAGGGATGCACCGCGCGTCAGTGCCATGCTCCCAGATGAGCGTTGCCGACGTTTCATGAAGAAACATGTCAACGAGAGGGTAAAACTGATACTCGGCATCGCGATTGGGGATTGCCAGATCAGGATGTTCGGGATGGAAATGAACCTTCATTCCCACCTTCCCGCACTGATGTATAACATCGAGAAGCCGGGCGTAGTTGCGTACTCCGTTATGCGACTTATTGGTGCGGTTAAGGGGATACACTTTGCAGTCCCTGATTCCCGCCCCTACGCATTGGCAAATCTCATCCACCGTGGTTCTTTGATTGAGTAAAAGGCATGGAATCAGTGAAATTCCGTTATGCCCATGACCTAGCCGACCACAGTACTCAAGAACCTGATGGACCGTACAAAGCCCTTCTTGGGTATTTGGCATGGGCAAAAGAACATCCGCTCCCCCTTTAATCGCTAACTCCACGAGCGGCTGGACTACGTCCCCTTCACGCAGATGGCTGTGAACATTTGCTAAGCTTTCCACGGTAATGGTATGCATAGATCCTCCGGTGTAAAGAGCCGCTAAAATAGTATCACGCTTTAGCGCAAAACAAAAGCCCCGCTTCTCGGGGCTTGAATATTACGGTCGCGGGACCCGTGAGAACCGGGTAAAGCCTGAGCAGGGCACAATTTCAATACCGCGTTTTTCTAATTCATCCATCAAGAGATTCATTCCCAGCGAATCAGATGACATATGGCCCAGAAGAATCAAATTAAGATTAGCAGCCTGGGCTTCTTTTCTATGTTCTTCTGAAACGTGCATAGGAATCTCTGTTCCAATGCCGGCAGCAGCTAATTTTTCATATAATTTAGGAGAGCCTTCAGTGCCTCCCGTAATCTCGGTAACAGCAATTTTACCACAACGGTTATCGGCAGAACCAACTAAAATTCTTGGCCCGGCACCAATTTTGGCAGCTTCTTTATATTCTGGAATTTCTTTAAGAATGTCGAAAACTTCTCCAACTCTATCAAAAGATTTTGACTCTACCGTATTCTTTAAAAACCGCGCTGCCATATTATCAGATGAAGTGTGGGTATTCATAAGGTTTACACCAAGCAATCGAGCAGTATCAACAGTCCGTTGATGATTGGCAGCATTTACTCCCCTGGCAACTTCAGAAATTTTTTCGTGTGTTAGCTTCTCAGCAACATTAATAGGCACGCCATAATGATGATAGACATCGCTTTGTAAATCCATAACGTCCGCTAGTTGAGCTAATCCCTTGCCAATAGGATGATGGGCGATAACCAGATCAATATTACTGAGATGTTTAGTAAGGATAATTTCTTCAGGACCGATATCAATACCAACTAATACACGCTTTATTTCCTTATCTTCAGCGACATGATAAACACCCGAATCCATATACGGGTTTTCCAGGGCTTCTTTATCAAATTCTGCCTGCCCTTTAGGGTCTAATTGCTGGAATTTCTCGCGCTTTCGATCTAGAAGCTTTTTGACACCGTCGGTGCCGCGAAAATCCGCTTCAATACCCTTTTGAGTAAAAAGTTGATGGATTTCTTTAATCGTCATTTCTTGATAGTGTTGTACCGTTTAGATCGGCTTTTGCGCCAGCGTTTATTGATCCGGGCGTTGTGCCGCGTTGAGTTGCGCTTCATGTTATTTAGCTTTGGCAGCCGGTCTTTTAGCTTTTGCCGACTTTGGTTTAGTTAATGCTTTTGGCTTTTGAGTTGCTACGGGTTTTACTTCTTTTACCTTACTTTCTTCTTTGACAGGAATGGTTTTGCCGTCTTCGGGCTTGTTGAGAAACTTTTTGTACAACCCATCAATGAGTTCATCTTGCTTTTTAACATCAAAAAACTGGCGACGGATGCGTGCTTTTTCGAGGCGGATAAATTTCCGTGTTGATGGTGTGATATCTAATGTTGACATAAGAGACATAGTGATAATAAAAAAGCACATGTAAATGCTTTTTGGTTGGTTGTAATATTACCCTAAACTGGCTAAAAAAGCAATATGCATGAAAAAAGTCCCACGCCGCGGTCTGCGTGGGACCATCGATCCCTTACTACCTTGAATTCACCTGGTCGATCATACGATCGAACAAGAGATTCACCTCTATGTCCTTTTCGGTCCATGCTTCTGCCATCCTGAGGCGTTCGACGGCAAGTTTCTCCTTCATATCAGGACTTCCCCATATGTAGGACCTCCCGTTGCGCTTGTCAAACGCCATGATTTCCTCCCGCAGCTTCTCCTTTTCCTTCCGGAGAGCCTTGATCTTCTTGAGGTCGTCGAAAAGACTTCCTGACACGCCCACTCGTACTACTTCGGGAGGCCGTCGCTCAATCAACTTCTCCGTCAGCTTCCGATTTTCTTCCCTAAGACTCACAAGCTGCTCGGCGAGCTTCTTGTTCTGATCGAGGAGTGGCATAAGCCCGGTTTCCTCCCTGATCCGTTCAAGCTCTCTCTTTGAGGCACTGATTGCGACCTCTCGTCGGCGCATCGCTTCATCGACGGCGTTGACGGGCTTGTCTGCCTCTTGTTTGTAATGGTCGCGCTCGTCCTGGGTTTTCTTGAGTTCCTGCTTGAGGCTGGCCACCTCTTCCTGAAGCTTCTTGGCCTCTTCGTCTGGGGGGCCCACTCGGAACTTGCCAAACCCTGCGCAGGCTCCGATGATGATACCGAGAAGTATCAGGCCACCAATAGCGACATACTTGTTCACGGTAAACTCCTCGAGGGTTGGGGTGAATGTACTAAAACCTTGGTTATATTATATAACCTAAAGTTCTATTTGTCAATAGCTTCCCCAGAGAGG
>Ga0075426_10001866_pt1 | contig 15067 bp, 16 predicted proteins | sample SoiMethybrSBSTD5_FD_75304 | JGI IMG/M metagenome (GOLD analysis project Ga0075426, IMG submission 75304) | Bulk soil microbial communities from a Populus tree surrounding site in Tennessee, USA - Soil MetaG P. TD hybrid SBSTD5 | ecosystem: Environmental > Terrestrial > Soil > Tree plantation... | reverse complement strand
GTAGCCCGTACGGGATTCGAACCCGTGATCTCCGGCTTGAAAGGCCGGCGTCCTAGTCCACTAGACGAACGGGCCAAGAACCGAGTCGATTTTGCCCGATCGGTGCAGGGCCCATTGGCAGGTGGTGGGCGGCGAGGGTTTCGAACCCCCGACCTCCAGCATGTCAAGCTGGCGCTCTCCCAGCTGAGCTAGCCGCCCGAGGGAACCCATATTCTAGTTTGGTGCCTTCGTTTATCGGCCGGAGCACCCCCCGCCGTGAAGACGAGCACCTCATCACCGGCCGTGGTCGCTACGCGTCGGACATCCATCCCGAAGGCCTCGTCCATGTCGCGTTCTGCCGCTCGCAGGTGCCGCACGCCCGCATCCGGGCCGTCGACCGCTCAGCAGCGAAATCGATGCCAGGCGTGCTCGCGGTCTGGACCGCCGAAGACCTGCCCGGAACCGCGACCGGCCTCACCGACTTCGGCCCTCCCGACATGGAGCAGCGCGGCCGGCCGATCCTGAACCTCGAGGAGGTGAACTACACGGGCGAGGCCTTCGCCCTCGTGGTTGCCGAATCGGAATATCTCGCGCGCGATGCGGCCGAGGCCGTGTTCGCCGAGCTCGAGCCGCTGCCGGCGGTTGCCGGCGCGATGAACGCCATCGCGGAGGGCGCCCCGCTCGTGCACTCGGATCTGAAGAGCAACGTCGCGCACTCCTCGCCGACCGCGTACGGAGACATCGCCGCCGCATTCAGCGGTGACGTGGTCGTCGGGAAGATCACCCTCACCACCGATCGCGTCGCGGGCGCCGCGATGGAGCCGCGCTCGGTGACCGCCGAGCCCGACGGCGACGGCCTGAAGGTCTGGACCTCCACGCAGAACGTCTTCGGCGTCCGCGGCGCCATCGCGTCCTCGCTCGGGATCCCGGAGGAGAAGGTCCGCGTCATCGCCGAGGATGTCGGCGGCGGCTTCGGCGCGAAGGGCAGCCCCTTCCCCGAGGAGGTGCTGGTCGCCTTCGCCGCGCACCGGCTCAAGCGCCCCGCGACGTGGACGGCCACCCGTAGCGAGGACGGCGCGACCACCGCCCACGCGCACGGCTCGACCATCGAGCTGGAGCTGGCGGCGGGTAAGGACGGCAAGCTGCGCGGGCTGCGCGGCCGCCTGGTGCACGACATCGGCGCATACGCGGGATCGGGCGCCGGCCAACCCGGAATCATCATCTCCCACATGCTCTCGGCCTACGTGCTGCCGGCGATGCACGTCGAGGGCGTGATCGCGTACACCAACACGACGCCGACCGGCTTCATCCGCGGCGGCGGCCGGCCGCTCGGCAATTACGCGATGGAGCGTGTCATGGACCAGCTGGCGCGTGTCCTCGACATCGACCCGGTCGAGCTTCGCCGCCGCAACCTGATCCAGCCGGAGCAGATCCCCTACACCACGGGCCTGCCCGCCGGCCGCAGCAATGTCGTGTACGACAGCGGCGACTATCCGAAGCTGCTCGAGATGGCCGTCGAGGCCCTTGGCCCGCGCGTCGAGGCCGACGGCCGCCTCGTGGGCGTCGGCGTCGCGTGCTGCGTGGAGTCCACGGCGTTCGGCCGCGGCGAGCCGGCGCGCATCCAGCTCGACAGGTCCGGCACCGCCCACGTCTACATCGGTTCAACGCCGCAGGGCCAGGGTCACGAGACGATGGCGGCGCTGGTCGTCGCCGAGCGATTGGGCTGGCCGCTCGAGAAGATCGAGGTGACAGCGGGCGACACGAAGTACTTTCACTTCGCGCTGCTGACCGCCGGAAGCCGCAGCGCCGTCCAGGTGGGCAACGCCGCCTCGAAGGCCGGAATCGCGATGCGCAAGGTGCTGCTCGACCGCGCGGCCGAAGTTCTCGAAGCCGACCCGCAGGACATAGTCCTCGAGGACGGCAACGTATCCGTGCGCGGCGCGCCCGCCAAGAGCCGGCCCATCTCGGAGGTGATCCCCGAGGAGGGCCTGAGCGTGAGCGAGAGCTTCGATCCCGCGCGCCCGATCACCTTCTCGAGCGGCTGCCACGCGGCGATGGTCGCAATCGATCGTGAAACCGGCCAGGTCGAGGTGCTGCGGTATGTGATCGCGCACGACACCGGCAAGGCGATCAACCCGCTGACCCTGGAGGGCCAGCTTCTCGGAGGTTTCGCCCACGGTCTCGGCTACGCGCTCTTCGAGTCCACCGTCTACGACTCCGACGGGTCTCTGCGCACGCCGAGCTTCCTCGACTACACCATCGTCAGCGTCGGGGAGGTCACCGCCACGCCGGAGCTCGTCCACATGGAGACGCCGACCGACTCCAACCCGGAGGGCTTCAAGGGCGCCGGCGAGAGCGGGACCATCCCGGTCCCGGCCGCGATCTCGAGCGCAATCGAGAACGCGATCCGCCAGGTCAAACCGGACGTGGTCGTCGACCGCATCCCGATGTCACCCGACCGCGTCTTCGAACTGCTTGCCTGACGCGACGACCGTCGACTGGAAGCGGAATCTCGCGGCGCTCTGGTTCGCAGAGTTCACTGCGATCTTCGGATTCAGCTTCGCCTTTCCATTTCTGTCGATCTTCCTGACGCAGGACCTCGGCGTGCACCCGGGCCGAGAGCTCGACCTGTGGACCGCGGCATCCGCGAGCGCGTCCGGTGTTTCGATGGCGATCGCGAGCCCCATCTGGGGCGTGCTCGGCGACCGGTTCGGCCGAAAGCCGATGCTCGTTCGCTCCATGGTCGGCGGCGCGATCACGGTCGGCCTGATCTTCTTTGCGCAGACCCCGGTCCAGCTCATGATCCTGCGCTTCGCGCAGGGCGCGACCAGCGGCACGGTGGCCGCGGCAACCGCGCTCGTCGCGGCCGAGACGCCGCGCCACCGCGTCGGCTGGGCGCTCGGCGTCGTGACGTCGGCCGTCGCTCTAGGGGGCGCCATCGGTCCCGTCGTCGGAGGAATCGCCGCCGCTCTGTTCGGGCTGCGCAACGTGTTCCTCGGCGGCGGCGTCCTGCTCCTCATCTCGATGATCCCGGTGTTCCTGATCGTGCGCGAGAGCGATCGCCGGATCATCGAGGGTCCGAGGCCGAGCACACTCGCGCTGATCCGCGAAAAGCCAGGGCTCGTGAAATCCCTGGCTGTGCTGATCGGAGCGCAAGGCCTGGTCACCGTGGTCACGAGCGCCACGCAGATCCTGGTGGTGCTGAAGCTGATCGAGGCCGCGAGCAGCTTCGCGTCCACGGCGGCCGGCTTCGCGTTCGGCGCGCAGGGGGTGGCCAACAGCGTGTCCGCCATCGGGTACACCCGGGTGACGCGAAGGCTCGGCTACGTCCGCACGACCGCGCTCGCGTCGATGCTGCTCGGCGGCGTGGTTGCGCTGCTCATCGTCGCCCCGGGCGCGCTGTGGATCGTTGGGCTGGTCGGCCTGGTCGGCCTCCTCAACGGAACCGTCATCCCCGCAACCGCAAGCATGATCGGCCTGGAGACGCCGGCCCAGGCGCAGAGCACCGTCTTCGGCTTCAACGCAAGTTCGATCGCGATCGGATTCTCGATCGGGCCGATCATCGCCGGCGGCGTCGCCGCGACCGCGAACGTGGACACGGCGTTTGGCGTGAGCGCCGTGCTCTGCCTCGGGCTTGCCGCCTTGCTGGCTATTGGAGCCCGGGAACCCTCCCGCTAGGCCGCGAGCAAGTCCTCTCTAGAATGGGTCTCTTCCCATGCCAGAACGAACAAGTCCGCCCCCCAACGCCATCGACCCGTCGAAGAAATACCGCGCGACGGTGCACACGTCCCGCGGTGATTTCGAGATCACCTTCGTTGACCCCAAGGTCGCTCCGCACACCGTCAACAACTTCGTCGTCATCGCCCAGGAGCACTACTACGACGGCCTGACGTTCCACCGGGTGGTCCCAGGCTTCGTCGTGCAGGGCGGCGACCCGCTCGGCAACGGCACCGGCGGGCCCGCGTACAAGCTGCCGGACGAAAGCAACCCGTCCAAGTGGTCGCGAGGCACCGCCGGCATGGCGTCGAGCGCCGCGGGCGTCAGCGGCTCGCAGTTCTTCATCACCCTTGGCGACGCCCCGTTCCTCGCCTCGAACGGTGTGTACAACCACTTCGGGGAGGTCACCTCCGGCATGGAGGTGATCGACGCGATCCGCCAGGGGGACACGATCACCTCGATCGACATCAGCGCCACGTGAGGATCCCGCTCATCGCCGCCGCGGCGGCGGTATTCCTCCTCGCTTCGTGCGGCTACGCCGATCCCTACGCGGCCAACAGCGGACCGGTCGCCAACGAGAGCCCGGCGCACGGCAGCCCCACACCGAACGTCGACGACTTCCACGCCGGTGATGGCCTTCCGGCGGTCACCTACCCGGACGGCCTGAAGGTCATCGACCTCAGCCAGGGCACCGGGGCCGTCGCGCACAGCGGCGACAGCGTGATCGTCCAGTACTCCGGCTGGCTGACCGATGGATCTCTCTTCGATTCGAGCCGCAGCCGGGGCCAGCCGTTCCCGTTCACCATCGGTCAGGGCCAGGTGATCGCGGGCTGGGACGAGGGGATCCCGGGGATGGCCGCGGGGGGCAAGCGCAAGCTGATCATTCCGTCCACGCTGGGCTACGGCTCGCAGGGACAGCAGGATCCCAACACCGGCGCGACGATCATTCCGCCGGATGCGACGCTGGTCTTCGAGGTCGAGCTGATAAGCGTGACGCCGGGACCGACCCCGTCGCCCCACCCGTCGCCCACTCCACTCACGAGCCCGACGCCAAGCCCGAGCGCAAAACCGAGCTAGACCGCGTTTCCCTCTCCCGCTCGCGGGAGAGGGCCAGGGTGAGGGCCCTAGGTGACCGTCAGCGTCCCCTTCATGCCGGATTGCTCGTGACCCGGCTGGTCACAGTAGTACGTGTAGGTCCCGGCCGCGAGGTTGTCGACCGTGAAAACGGACGAATCGCCCGAGGAGATCAGCTCGCTGCCGGCCACCCGTGTGCCGCCCGAGTCGCGAATGATCATGTCGTGTGAAACCCCGTTCCCCCCGTTGACCAGGAAGAACACGACCTTGCCCGCGGGCGCGCTGATGTTCGAGGGGTCGAACTTGAACTCGGTCATCGTCACCTTGATCGAGCCCGAGGGCTGACCGCCCCCACCACCGCCACCGCCGCCGCACGCGGCAACGCCGAGGAGGAGGCCTGCGAGCAGCGCGACTGCGGCGAACCTCATTGCAGTGCGAGGTTGGCGAAGATGTACAGGATCACGAACAGGAAGAACCACACCACGTCGACGAAGTGCCAGTACAGGGTCACCGCCGCGACGCCTACGTGATGTTGTGGTGAGAACTGGCCACGCGACGCTCGATACAGGATGAGCGCCAGCAGGATCAAGCCCCCGAGCACGTGCGCTCCGTGGAAGCCGGTCATGATGAAAAACGCGCTCGAGAAGCTGTTGTACGACAGCGTCATGCCGCGACCGAACGCCGAGATGAACTCGTAGAGCTGCCCGAACTCGAACAGCAGGCCGAGGATGATCGTGGCGGTCCACAGCGTGAAGAAGCGCCGCCGGTTTCCGTGCGCCAGGCCATCCGCCGCGAAGTGGCAGGTGAAGGCGCTCGAGAACAGCACGACCGTGTTGATGACCGGAATCGGGTACCAGTTGACGTAGAACTCGCCGGTGCCCTGGTGGGGCGGCGGCCACTGGAGGTGGGAGCCGAAGAGATAGAAGTAGGACGCGAAGAGGCTTCCGAAGAACATGACCTCGGAGGCCAGGAAGATGTACATCCCCATCATCCCCGGCTTGATCGCCGGGTACTGCGGCGCCTGCTCCTGGTGCATGGTCGCGACGGCCACTAGTGATGGACCTCCGTCCCGGCCTGGCCCGGCTCGGCGGGAAACATGCGGACGTCCTCGACCAGGACCCAACCGACGACGCCGACCAGAAAGATGACGCCGCCGATCACTCCCAGGGCGATCCGCGCCGCGGGCGCGAACGGGATCGCCGCGAGGCCTAGGAAGAGCATCCCGAAGCAGATGATGAAAGGCCAGTTGCTGCTCGGGAAGAGGTGGATGCCGAGCTGGTGGGCCCGCGCCTCGTAGTCCACAACCATGTCTACGCGCTCAGGCAACGCGAGGTCGAACCGTGAGACCTCGAGCCGGGCCGGGTCGGTGGCCTGCCAGGCCTTGAAGGCGGCGGAGGCCATGTGGCTCGAGGGCCAGAGCTTGTAGCCGCAGTTCCTGCACAGGTCGACGAACCTGGCGGTGATGAGGCCGCAGCGCGGGCATTCGACGGCCAAGCTCGGGTTGGACACATCGACGTACCGGGTCTTCTTGGCTGTGGCCACGTTCGGTTTCGGATTCTAGTCGATCACCGTTGGCCCTCACCCTTACCCTCCCCCGCAAGCGGGAGAGGCATACCTGGGCGCGCCCCAGCCCTCCCCGCGCACAGCCCAAGGGAGGGGACGTGGGATACTTTCACGCCGTGCGGCTGCTGAGAACTCTGCTGTGGACAGTCGGTCTTGTCCTCGGTGCAGTCGCCCTGAGCGCCTGCGGCATCGGCGGTCTGTCCCCGATCTTCCCCACGCCGGTGTCTCCGAACGGCCAGGACATCTACAACACCTACGTGCTCATCTCGATCCCGGCGATCGTCATCTTCCTCGGCGTCGAGATCGCGCTTCTCTGGGTTGTCCTCAAATACCGCCGGAAGACCCAGCCGGTCGACTACGTGCCCCCGCAGGTCCACGGCAACACGATGCTCGAGGTCACCTGGACCATCATCCCGCTGATCATCGTGCTGGCGATCGCGGGCGGCAGCTTCTACACGCTGCAGAAGGACTTCCAGCCGGTCGACTCTTCGAACTACACCATCGTCGTCAGCGGCCACCAGTTCGGGTGGGACTACGCCTACCCGGAAGGCTTCACGGTCCACCAGGAGGGGACGCTCGCCGGCGATGTCACTCCGATGGTCGTGCCGACGCACCGGCTGGTTCGCCTGCAGTTCGAGGGCACCGACGTCATCCACTCCTGGTGGGTGCCGGCTGTGTCAGGCAAGACAGACGCGGTGCCCGGCTACGACAACTACTCGTGGCTGAAGATCGACCAGGTCGGCCAGTGGCGCGGCGAGTGCGCTGAGCTCTGTGGCGTGGGCCACGCCACGATGCAGATCATCGTCAAATCCATGAACGAGTCGGATTACAACGCCTGGGTGCAGCAGCAGCTCCAGGCCAAGAACTCACCTTCACCGTCGGCTTCGCCGTCGCCATCGGCTTCGCCGTCTGCTTCGCCTTCCGCATCACCATCGGGCTCACCTTCGGCGAGCCCGAGTTAGCATGGAAATGTAGATGGCTGCGACAACAGCTCTGCCGCGCCCGAAGGCCTACGACGACACTTTCTGGAGGCCGATCAGCCTCTGGCTGACGACGACCGATCACAAGCTGATCGGGATCATGTACATGGTCACCGGGATCCTCAGCTTCGTCATCGGAGGACTGCTGGTGCTGGTCGTCCGCCTCCAGCTGTCGCAACCGAACGCGAAGGTGGTAGACCCCGAGACCTACAACCAGCTGATCTCGGCGCACGGCGTGACGATGATCTTCTTCTTCGTCACGATCTTCCTGACCGGTATAGCGAACTACATGGTGCCGATCATGATCGGCGCCCGCGACATGGCCTTCCCGCGCGTAAACCTGCTCGGGTTCTGGCTGGTGCCGGTATCGATCATCCTGTACTACGCCGGCTTCTTCACCGGCGGCGCGCTGGACGCCGGCTGGACCGGCTACGCGCCCCTCACCGAGAAGGCCTACCAGTCCCACAGCCTCGGCGTCGACTTCTGGGCGCTGAGCCTCATCGTCTGGGCGATCAGCGGCATCATGGCCTCGACCAACTTCCTGACCACGATCGTCGCCCTGCGGGCGCCGGGCATGAAGCTCACCCGCCTCCCGCTATTCACCTGGGCGCAGATCTCGACCTCGATCCTGCTGCTTGTGGTCGGCGCGCCCCTCGCGGCGGCGATGATCCTGGTCGAGTTCGACCGGCAGCTCGGGACCCAGTTCTTCACGACCCAGGGCCGGCCGGTGCTGTATCAGCACCTGTTCTGGTTCTTCGGGCACCCCGAGGTCTACATCATGATTCTGCCCGGGTTTGGAATGATCTCCGAGATCATCCCGGTGTTTGCTCGCAAGCCCATCTTCGGCTACATGTCGATGGTCGCCGCGCTTTTCGGCATCGTCTTCCTCTCGATGACCGTGTGGGCGCACCACATGTTCACGGTCGGCATGAACACCTACGTCGAGGGCTTCTTCATGCTGATGACGATGCTGATCGCGGTGCCGACCGGGATCAAGTTCTTCAACTGGATCGCGACCGCGTGGTGGGGATCGATCGAGTTCACGGTGCCGATGAAGTTCGTCTTCGGCTTCCTCGCGACCTTCCTCATCGGCGGCATCACGGGCGTCTACCTGGCGTCGGTGCCGGTGGACACGCAGCTGCACCAGTCCTACTACGTGGTGGCCCATCTCCACTACGTGCTGTTCGGCGGCAGCGTTTTCACCATCTTCGCCGGCGTCTACTACTGGTTCCCCAAGATCACCGGTCGCATGCTGAATCGCACGCTGGGCGAATGGAACTTCTGGACCCTGTTCATCGGGTTCAACGGAACGTTCCTGATCATGCACACCCTGGGCCTCGAGGGCATGCCGCGGCGCATCTACACCTACACCAACGAAGCCTGGGCCGCCACGAACCTGATCATCACGGTGTTCTCGTTCATGATCGCGTTCTCGGTTCTGCTGTTCATCATCAACCTCGTTCGCAGCTGGCGTGGCGGCGAGATCGCGGGCAACGACCCCTGGGTCGCCAACACCCTCGAGTGGGCGACCACGTCGCCTCCCCCGCCGTACAACTTCGAGCGCGTCCCGCCCGTCCGCAGCTTCATGCCGCTTCGCGACCTTCGCGAGTCGGGTGAGCTCGAGGTCGAGACGGCGCCCGTCACCGCTCCCACACCCGCCTGATGTTCCTCGCGGGCGAATGGGTCAACGCGTGGCTCTTCATGAGCATCACGTTCCTCGTCGCGGCCGTAGGCGTGATCGGCCTGGGTTGGTGGGTGCTGCGCGGAGACGCGCGCAATCGCTCGGCCGAGAACGTGCTCGAACCCCCGCCGGAACCGGCTGAGAACCAACCGCACCACCACTAACGGCCCCTTCCGGCTGTTATGCGCATAACACCCGGGATAGCACCTGGTTGACCGCGCGATATGCACATAAGCGCCGAATTGCACGGCACGGAATCGCCACTGGCGCGGCTTTAGACGGGTAGTCCTCAACCCCCTCTGCGTAATCTCTTCGCATAGGCCTGAACCTGATCGATCTGGTCGTACTCGCCGCCACGGTCGTCGGCGTCGCCAATGGCTTCAGCCGAGGCTTTTGGCTTTCGCTCGCCCAGTACGTCGGACTGCTTCTCGGAGTGGTGGTCGGCGCCGCCGCCGCGCCCGCCCTCCTCGACTATCTCGGCATCAACAGCCCCGTGGCGCGGCCATTGGGCGGCGTGCTGGTGCTGATCATCGGCGGCAGTCTCGGTTCGAGCATCGGGTTCGCCGCGGGCCAGCCGATCCGCCACCAGATCCTGCGCGAACAGATCCACTCGCTGACCGATTCGGTCGCGGGCGGCGGCCTCTCCGCCATCGCCGTGCTGATCATGTGCTGGTTCCTCGGCGTGACTTTCTCCAACGGCCCGAGCCCAGACCTCGCGGTCCTGCTGCAACGCTCCAGCGTGCTGCACGCGCTCGACTCGGTGGCCCCCAGGCCGCCTGGCTTCCTCACGCGCGTGGAGAACATCCTGGCGAACGTCTCCTTCCCACCTGTGTTCGCGGGTCTCGAACCAACGCTGCCCGGCGCGCTCCCGATCCCGACCTCGGTCGACACCCCCGGCATCAAGGCCGCGGCGTCGGCGACGGTGAAGGTCATTGGCACGGGCTGCGGCGGCCTCGTCACGGGTAGCGGCTTTCCAATCGGGAACGGGATGATCGTCACCAACGCGCACGTGGTCTCCGGAACGGCAGACCACCGCATCCAGACCGTGCAGGGCAGCGTCTACCCCGCCACGGTCGTGTTCTTCGACCCCGAGGTGGACATCGCGGTCCTCAGCGTTCCGGGGTACGCCGGGCCCACCCTCCAGCTCGCGGCGGGCGATCGCGGCACGGAGGGCGCTGTGATCGGTTATCCCGGCGGCGGTCCGGAGCGGGTCGAGCCTGCCGTGGTCGATGGCGCCGTCAACGCCGAAGGCCGCGACATCTACAACGCCAACCTCGTGACGCGGCAGATCTTCGTTCTCCAGTCTCGCGTCAGGCCGGGGAACTCAGGCGGCCCGCTCGTCGACACCAACGGCAACGTGCTCGGCGTGGTGTTCGCGACCTCGGCCGGTGATGCGCAGCAGGCGTACGCCCTGACGGACGCGGAAATCTCGAAGGATCTGGATAAGGCGCGGAGTGGCTCGAGCCCGGTCGACACCAGCACCTTCGCCTGCGCGGCGTAAACATGCGAGAGGAAGGCGGGGCCGCCCCGGCGACGTGGGGGACGGCTACTTTTCGGGCTTCGAAGCCTCGGCCTCGGGCTTGCCCTCTTCGATGAGGAGCACCGGGATGCCGTCCACGATCGGGTAGAGCACTTTGCAGCTCGGGCAGTAGAGCTGGTCCGGTTCGCGGAGCTGGATCTTCGTGTGGCATTTCGGGCACGCGAGGATCTCGAGCAGGTCAGGGGAGATCACGAGGGCATGGTAGGCGATGTACGAAGATTCGGGCATGGACGCCCGGGAGCTGCAAGGACTCGTCGACCTCGTGCACTGGCGCCGCCAGGTCGGTGATCTGTACAGGACCGGCGGCCCCGAGGCGCTGGCGTCATTTCGGCAGGGTCGCGACCACCTCTTCAAGCACCACCCTCAGTCGCCGATCGAGCCGGAGGAGCGCGAATCGTTCCAGATGCTGAGCTACTTCGACCCCGACCCCGCCTTCCGGGTGGCCGCACGGCTTGAACCCGGCCCGGGCGACGAGCTGGTCATCGATACGGGCGGATCCGACGGCGTGATCACCTACCGCCGCGCGGCCAGGCTCCTGTTCAACCTCGAGGGCGAACCATGCACCCTGACTGTCCTCAGCCTCGTCCAGTACGCCGGCGGCCTGTTCGCCCCGTTCAAGGACGCGACCTCAGGCCACGAGACCTACGGCGGCGGCCGTTATCTGTTCGACACCGCGAAGGGCACTGACGGCCTTGTCCTCGACGTCAGCCTCGGGTCGCTCGAGGTGACCGTCGACTTCAACTTCGCCTACAACCCCTCATGCGTGTACAGCCCCCGCTGGGCTTGCCCGCTCGCGCCGCCGGAGAACACGCTCAAGGTCCCCGTGCACGCCGGGGAGCGGATGTACACGCACCCTGGCGCCTAGGAGACGGTCGCTCCCCTCAGCATCTTGATCACCTCGCCCGCCCGGCCGATCGCCTCGGGCGTGGGCAGCGTGGGGTTGTTGAGCGTGAAGCCTCCGAACCCCGCGTCCGCGTACTTCTGAAAGATCTCGGCCGCTCGCTCAGGCGTCCCGATCTGCATCATCGGCCGGCGTTCGGCGGGGATCCGCTCCAGGATCGCCTTGCCCTCCTGCTCGTCCTTGACGATGATCACGCCGACGCCGACCGTCAGCAGCACGTCGGACGGGTTGCGCCCGACCGCCGCGCAGTGCTCTTCGAACACGGCCTTCTTGCGCTTGAGGTCTTCGATCGGGCCGCCGAACCAGTGCCCGATGTCGCCGTGCTTGGCGAGGATGCGGAGCGTCTTCTTCTCACCGCCGCCCCCGATCAGGATCTTGGGGCCGCCCGGCTGCACCGGCCTGGGCACGTTGAGCGCGCGGTCGATGTGATAGTGGGTCCCGGTGAACGACGGTCGTTCCTCCGTGAACATGAGCTTCGCGATCGTCACGGCCTCTTCGAGCCGCTCCATGCGCTCCTTGATGGGTGGGAACTCGAACCCGTAGCCGCGGTGCTCTGACTCGTTCCACGCCGCACCGATGCCGAAGACCGCGCGGCCCTTCGACAGCACGTCGAGCGTCGTCACCTGCTTGGCCAGGAGGGCGGGGTTGCGATAGGTCACGCCCGTGACCAGGGTCCCCAGCTTGACCCGCGAGGTGTGCTGGGCGAGCGCGGACAGGGTCGTGTACGCCTCGAGCATCGGCTCGGTCTCGCCGCCGACGCCGGCGATCTGGTAGAGGTGGTCCATCACCGTGACGAGGTCGAAGCCGGCGGCCTCGGCAGCCTTTGCCTGCTGCACGATGCGGTCGAAGACCTCCTCGCGCTTCGAGCCCGCGAAAGAGTAGTTGGGCATGTGGAATCCAAAGAACAAGCTCATATCTCCTCAAACCCTGCACTCGACCTCGAAATGCCATAGATAAGATTCAGGGCGCAACCGATGTCCATAGATGACGGACGTAACGGCAGGCAGCCGGCCTTCCAGCTCCAGCAGGTCGAAGGCTTCCTCGAGGTCGCCCGCCGCGGCAGCGTCAGCCGTGCGGCCGAGGCGCTCTACATCACGCAGCCGACCCTGACGGCGCGCCTGCACGGGCTGGAGCGCGACCTGGGCGCGAAGCTCTTCGTCCGCACGCCGCGCGGCATGCGGCTCACCGAGGCTGGGCATGCGTGGGTGCCGTTCGCAGAGCGGGCGATGCGAGCGCTGGTCGAGGGAGGCGACGCGCTCGCGCAGGTCATGACCGCGTCGGCAGGCCACCTTGTCATCGCAAGCGCGCCCGCGGTCAGCACCTACGTGCTGCCGGGCCTGCTGGAAAGGTTCGTCGACGCCCATCCGCGCGTCGAGGTTTCAGTGCGCACCGGCCACACGGAGGAGCTCGTCGACCTGGTCCTGCGAGAAGACGTGCAGCTCGGCCTCGGGCGCGTGATCCATCATCCCGACCTCGAGCTCCGGCCCTTTCACAAGGAGGTCCTCGTGCTGGTCTGCGCGCCGAACCATCCCTTCACCAAGCGCCGGTCGGTGGCGCTGAGGGACGTCACCAACGAGAAGCTCATCATGTTCGATCGCACGTCGAGCTATTACGAGATCACGCACGCGGCGCTGCTCTCGTCGCGGGTGAAGCTCAGGCGCTTCATGGAGCTCGATTCGATCGAGGCGGCAAAGAAGATGGTCGAGCGCGGTCTCGGGGTGGCGCTGCTGCCGGCGACAGCGGTCGTCCGCGAGGTCGAGACGAATCACCTCAGCCGGGTCAAGCTGCGGGACGCGCCGCCCATGTACAACACGATCGCGGCCTTCCGGCGGCGCGACGCCGGCCGGCCCGAAGGAGTGGTGGCCGCCTTTCTGGGCCTGCTCAACCTCAGGGCGGCCGACTCCTGATATAGGTTCTGTCTATCGCCAGAATCAAATCAATTGATTTGACTGATGGCGATGGCGCCGGTAACGTCGGCCGCATGAACCCAAACGAAGCGTCCTCGGAACCGCCGTCCGGTGAACCAACCGACCACGAGTGTCAGTGTCCTGAGCCCTGCAACTGCGACCACGAGAACGAGTAGAACCCGCCGGTACCGGCGTTAGGAAATCGAGCTGGAGGTCTCGCACATGGAACTCATCGCGTCACCCCTTCTTCCGGAGGGGTTCAAGGTCCCGGCTTCTCGGAATGAGAATCCCAGCACCCGCCTGAGGAAGCTGCTGGCGGCCAAGCCATATGTCTTCGGCCCCGGCGTTTACGACCCCTTTGGCGCCGAGCTGGTGATGTACCACGGGTTCGACGCGGTGTACTTCAGCGGCTACTCGTTCGCCATCGGCCACCTCGGAACGACCGACATGGACCTGTACTCCTCGGTCGAGATCGCCGACGGCGCGCGCCGCACCGTCGCCGCGCTGCGCAAGTTCCAGCTGACGATGGCGACGGGCGATCCTGAAAAGGGCGTCAAGCCCGTTCACCTCGACATCCCGCCGGTCATCGTCGACATGGACGCCGGCTACGGCAACATCTTCAACGTCCAGCGCACCACCGACCTCTACGTCCGCGCCGGCATCGCGGCGGCCCATATCGAGGACCAGGTGATGCCGAAGCGCTGCGGACACATTGCGGGCAAGGCGCTGATTCCGGCCACCGAGTTCGCCGGCAAGCTCAGGATGATGCGTGCGGCCGCGGACGATCTCGGCGCGAAAGACTTCGTCGTGATCGCGCGCACTGACGGAGTGTCGGCCACCGAGGCGCCCGAGTCGAAGCGCGGGATCGACCTCGCGATCGATCGCGGCCTGCGCTACATGGACACTGGCGTGCCCGACCTGCTGTGGTGTGAGTTTCCGACGGCCGCGCGCGGCCCGGTCGAGCAGTTTTGCGCCGAGATCCGCAAGCGCTTCCCGAAGGCGCGGTTCGCGTTCAACTACTCATCGTCCTTCAAGTGGCACAACGAGAAGAACCCGATCACGTGGGATGAGCTCGGTGAGCTCGGGGTGGGCTTCATCTTCATCACCCTCGCGATCCAGCATGCGGCCGGCCACGGCATTTCGATCCTGCTCGAGGACCTGAAGAAGAACAAGCAGGACGGCTACATCGCCCTGCAGCGCAAGGAGTGGGCGGACGGCGTGGACATTCCGACGCGCAGCCATCACGAGTTCACGGGCGTGCCCTATCACCAGCACCTGGGCCAGGTGTACGGCGCCAACCGGATGGGCTCTGAGGTGGACGAGCACCTCGAGGTCAGCCAGGTCGTCTAGCTAGCGGCGCAAACGCCAACGGAACAAGAGCAGGCCCGCGCCCGCGAGAGCCACGACGGCGGTCAATGTGACTGCCAAGGCGGCGATGGCGGGGGCCACGCCGCCGCCTGACGCTCCATCCGCCGCTACCGGCCTCGCACCCGTCACTGAGGCAGGACTCGTCGCCGGCGTCGCACCGTCGGTCGGACTGCCAGGTGCCGAGGGCGACGGGCTCGCGGCGGGACTACGCGATGCAGCGGGCGAAACACTGCCCGGGATTGGCGCGGTGAGGGCGGAGACATGCACGTCGGCACTGGCATAAACGTTGTCGCCCGAGTAGTGGATCCAGAGCCCAAGCTGAGGGTCGAAGGAAGGGCTGGTCGCCGAGAACCGGGC
>Ga0075426_10001865_pt1 | contig 15074 bp, 12 predicted proteins | sample SoiMethybrSBSTD5_FD_75304 | JGI IMG/M metagenome (GOLD analysis project Ga0075426, IMG submission 75304) | Bulk soil microbial communities from a Populus tree surrounding site in Tennessee, USA - Soil MetaG P. TD hybrid SBSTD5 | ecosystem: Environmental > Terrestrial > Soil > Tree plantation... | reverse complement strand
GAGGCTTCTGAGACGGGCCACCTCGTCATGTCCACGCTGCACACGATTGATGCCTCCAAGACCATCGAGCGCATCGTGGGCGTCTTTCCGCTCAGCGACCAGCAAGCCATCCGTACGCGCCTCGCGAAGTCCTTTCGCTTCATCGTTTCGCAGCGCTTGCTTCCCAAGAAAACTGGCGGCCGGATTGCCGCGGTGGAAATCCTGAAGTCCACCATGCGCACCCGCGAATACGTCGAAAAAGGGGAGGGCGAAGGTAAGACCCTTCTGGACGCCATGCGCGACGGAGTCACCGAAGGCATGCAGCATTTCGATGGAGAGATTGATAGGCTGATTCGCTCTGGAGTCGTGGAGTTTGAAACCGGCATGTCCTACTCGACTAATGCGGGGAATTTGCGCCTGGAAATGGCGGATTTTCTTGACGAACGCCGCGCTGCTGCTCCGTCCGCCACTTCAAGCGGAACGGAAATCGAAATAGAACGATAGAAGTCCTTACGCTTTTCGGAGCGCCGTCGCTTGGAATTTGGTGAGCCTAAGAAGTCGGCCTACTCAGCGCAAAATCAGTTATGCTGTAGCCCTCCCAGCCTCGCGCTGGATTTCCAGATCAAAGATTTCTCCCTGAAATGATTCTCTCAGGCGGCAGCACACTGCTGGAGTTCCCCGGCGGACTTTGGGCGCTTGCTGGCGTGGCGCTCGCATTTGTCCTGCTGGCAACGCTTGCGCCTCGATGGTTTGAAAAAATGCTGCGCGCGATCTCGGAGTCATCTGGAAAATTGGCCAGTCGAAAAGCTCTCGTTATCTGGCTTCTCTTCTTCTCCGTAATTGGCATTCGGTTGGCCGTGCTGCCGCTGCTCCCCGTTCCGGTCCCCGGCATCCATGACGAATACAGCTACTTGCTGCTCGGCGACACGCTGGCTCACGGGCGACTCACAAATCCAACGCACCCGATGTGGATGAGCTTCGAATCGTTTCACATCAATTGGTTCCCTACCTATTGCTCGAAGTATCCGCCGGGCCAGGGCGCGGTTCTCGCGCTCGGAGAACTCCTCGGGCAACCGTGGATCGGTGTGGTTCTCAGTGTTGGCGCGATGTGCGCTGCAATTTTGTGGATGTTCCAAGCCTGGCTGCCTGCAAGATGGGCGCTGCTAGGCGGCGTGCTTGTGGCGCTGAAGTTCGGCGTTGCGAGCTATTGGATGAACAGCTATTGGGGGGGAGCTTTGGCGGCCACGGGCGGCGCGCTGGTGCTGGGCGCGATGCCCCGCATCGTTCGTTATGCAAAGTTGCGCGATGCACTGCTGTTAGGCCTGGGGCTCGCGATTCTCGCCAACAGCCGGCCGTATGAAGGATTCCTCTTTTCGATTCCCGTGGCGATCCGGTTGCTCTGGTGGCTTGTGGGAAAAGCAAAGTCTAATCAGCCTCAGCACACTCGCGCCGTTCGCGTGGTCGCTCCGCTGTCTGCCGTATTGCTGTTGACCGTCGCCTTCATGGGCTACTACAACTGGCAGCTCACGGGAAACGCTCTGTTATTTCCTCATGTCCTGAACTCGCACACATACCGCTCGATGGGTCTCTTCCTTTGGGACCATCCCAAGCCGCCTCTGGAATACCACAATCAGCAGTTCGAGGATTTCTACAACGGCTGGGAACGCGAGGATTATCAAAACACGTGGCCCGACGTTTGGAGAGTGACCGCGGAAAAATTGGCGCGGAGCGCCGGCACCTACTTCTGGTGGGGTGCCTTGCTGTTATTGCCGGGACTGCCGTTTGTCTTTCGAGAACGAAAATTTCGCGTGCCCCCTCTCGCGCTAATCCTGGTCTCCGCCGGGTTTCTGGTTTCGATTTGGTCTTTTCCCCACTACGCCGCCCCGGTAACTTGCGTGATCTTCCTTTTGCTTATTCAGGCGATTCGTCATCTGCGTATGATGCGCATCGGGGGACGACCCATCGGCGCTGCGCTCTCGTGCGCAGCGGTTTTTCTGTTAGCAGGCGAAATCGCCTTGCGTGCGTCGAACCACAGCTGTGATCCGTTGGAATGGACCTGCCAAGGGGATCCCAGCCGAGCCGCCATCCAGGAAAAGCTTTCGCACACTCCGGGCAAGCACCTGATCCTTGTGCGCTACGAAGAGGACCATAACATTCACGACGAGTCGGTCTATAACGGCGCGGAAATCGATTCCGCCAAAGTGCTTTGGGCACGCGAACTCGATGCGGAGCAGAATGCGAAGCTGTTGGCATATTTCAAGGACCGTCATGTGTGGCTGGTCGAGCCCGACAAAGACAACACGGAGCTAATTCCCTATCAACCTCCGCCGCAATCCAAGGACCAGGAGTAAAGCTGATCCATTTGGAGGAGAGCTTTGGAGGCAACGAGTTTGAAAAGCATTACTTCAAATCGTAATCGCCGATGTAAGTGCCGCGGCTGATGCCCAGCATGCTGAGGAAGAAGGAAGCGAAGATCACTTGAATGCCGATAAAGAGCCACATGGCCCAGAAGAGCACCTGGCGCACTTGATGGAGCTCGCCAAAGCCGCTTGCGGCCCACTGCCAGGTGATCCATGCGCAGCCGATGAAACCCGTAAGGAACAGCGCTCCCCCCAGCAGCAACCCGGATTCCAGCGTAATTCGCTTTAACCAGCGTTTCAGCGAAACCGAGCCGCGGTCAAAGCGCTCCGCATAGCTGAACAGCTTCGCAAAGGCGCCGATGGAAAGAGTCTGCACGCCCATCAACGTGAAGATCACGCCGAAAATCATGGTGTGAACGTCGAGTGTCACGCGCGGCGAAATCTTACGAGGTCCCGGGAGCAGCCAAAATACGAGGGAAAGCCCGACAACAACCAGCGCCGCACCCGGCAACAGGAACAGCCAGTTCGGCGCATAGAGCAGCATGAATCGCAGGCTGCGCCAACCGTCGCGAAAGCTGCGGAGATGCGGAGGGCGTCCCCGCTTATCGGGCCACAGAATGATGGGAATCTCCGCGATGCGCGCGCCGATTTGCGCCGCCTTGATGATCATCTCGAGCGCAAATTCCATTCCGGTGCTGCGCACATCCAACCGGTCGTAGAGCGCGCGAGTGAACCCCCGCATCCCGCAATAACTGTCGCCGATGCGCGCATGGAAAAAAGTGTTCAGGAGCGCTGTCAGTCCGGGATTGCCCAGGTATTTGTGAGACGGCGGCATCGCTCCCGGTTTGATTCCGCCGCGGAAGCGATTGCCCATAACAATGTCATAGCCTTCCCGCAGCTTCTCCACGAAGCGCGGAACGTCAGTAAAGTCGTAGCTGTCATCTGCATCGCCCATGATGATGAGCGGGCCGCGCGCGGAGGCAATTCCAGCACGCAGGGCGGAGCCATAGCCGCGCTCCGGCACATGCACCACGCGCGCGCCGTGCTCTTCCGCAATTTGGATCGAACCGTCGGTCGAACCATTGTCCGCCACAATGACTTCGCCTGTGAGGCCTGAGGCGCGAAAAGCGTTCACCGCTTTGTCTACGCAAAACGCCAGCGAATTCGCTTCATTGAGGCAGGGAATGACCACGGACACTTCTACGCGAAGCATCCTATCAGCGCGCGCCGGCTGTGACTTCTCAGACGTCAAGATAGTTCCCACGGGCAATATAATATCGCGGTCCGCGAGACATTTCACGGCGGCGGCGACTGCGCGAAAATGACGTTCGAATCGGCGTGAGCAAACCTCTTCGGCCGCCTTGAATTGGGAATGTTTGTATGGGAATCTTCGGTGGCTGTTTTGGGTTCATCAAGAAAGCAGGCTGCTCAACGAAAGTGGCTGAAACGCAAACGAAAACCGAGGCGCCAGTGGCGCTCACTCCCGACCCGTGGGAATCCGCGTACTTGCGATTTGAAACGCCGGAAGAAGAAATACGCAAATTCATGGGCCGGCTGAACCGCCTGGGCGCGCGCGAATGGCCTCGCAATGCCGATATTGTTGAGCTCTTTTGCGGCCGCGGAAACGGTCTGGTCGCGCTGCAACGCCTCGGGTTCACGCGCCTCGAAGGCGTGGATCTTTCCCCGCGATTGATTGCCAAATACAAAGGCTCGGCAAACTGCATCGTCGCGGATTGCCGCAAGCTTCCCTTCGACGACCGCAGCAAAGATGTGCTCATTGTGCAAGGCGGTCTGCATCACTTGCCCAATTTGCCTGCGGATCTGGAGCAAACTTTTTCCGAAATGCAACGGGTCCTGCGAAAAGACGGCCGCGTAATGTTTGTCGAGCCCTGGCGCACGCGTTTTCTGACTTTTGTGCACTTTGTTTCGGAGATCCCCGTTGTTCGCCGTCTTTCGAATAAAATGGATGCCTTCGCGACCATGACGGAACATGAAATTCGAACCTACACGCAATGGCTGGGCCAACCCGACGTCATCAAGAAAGTGGCTCGTGAACACTTCGAGCCGGTCCGCGAGTCCTTCGCGTGGGGAAAATGGAATTTTGTGGGCACGCCGCGCTGAAGTACCGGGGCGGACGGCTCCTCGCGGTTCTGTACTCAAACGCAATGCAAACTTGCAAATTCCGCCCTGCCAGTTATGATGGCCGCCTTGCTGCTCCCACTTACTCTTCTTAGCGGGGAAAATTGACGACCAGTTCGGTGGCGTCTGCTCAACCCTATGGCCGCGGCCGGCTGTTGAAAGTTCTCGGCATGTGGTTTGGGATGGCGGCGGCCATCGGAAATACGATTGCTGCTGGCATTGTCTACACGCCCGGCGATGTTGCCAAGCAATTGCCCCATGCGTGGTTGTTTTTAGGGATCTGGATTCTTGGAGGGCTTTACGCCCTCTGCGGTGCGTCTTCCATGGCCGAGCTTGGCGCCGCGATTCCTCGCAGCGGTGGCCAGTACAATTTCTCGCGACGGGCGCTCGGCGATTACGCCGGCTTCATCGTCGGCTGGAGCGACTGGCTCTCCACTTGCGGCACCGCCGCCGCAGTTGCCATCGTGATTAGTGAATACAGCGGCCACCTTTTTTCCATCCTCGCCGGTCCACAGAAAGTAAAAATTCTTTCCGTCTCCATCATTGTCGGATTTGGAGTCCTACAGTGGCGTGGCATCCGCTGGGGAAGTGGCGCGCAGCTCTTGACCGCTGCTCTCAAGACTGGCGCATTTGTAATTCTTGTTGCCGCGACTTTTCTTTTGGGGGGCCCGGCCCATAAGGCCGCAATGCAACCCGCTTCCGCCGCGCTTCCCTTGCCGTCGGGCTGGCCTCTCGCCATCGCGGTTATGCTGGGTCTGCAAGCCGTCATCTACACGGTGGACGGCTGGGACGGCATCATCTATTTCGGTGAAGAGGTACGCGATCCCGGCCGCAACGTTCCCAGAGCCATTTTCGGCAGCGTCCTTTCCATCATGGGGATTTATCTGCTCCTGAATCTCATTGCCTTGTACATCGTGCCCATGAACGAAATCGCCGGGAATACTTTTGTCCTCGGGACTGTGGCCAATCGCGTGTTCGGCAGCCTCGGCGATCCTATCATTCGCTCGATTATGGTCGTGTCGATGCTGAGCTGCCTCAACGCCAATCAACTTTTCTGCACGCGCACGCTGTATGCCATGAGCTGCGACCGCCTGTTCTTTCGTAGCGCGACCACGGTAAACGCCGGCGGCACGCCAACAATCTCCCTTCTTCTCAGCACAATCGTAGGGGTACTCTTCCTGACAATCTCCTTCCTCGGCGAAGACGCCTTTAAGCGCATCATCGCAATGCTCTCCTTTTTCTTCGTGGCGAATTACACGCTTTCCTATGCGTCGGTCTTTGTCCTCCGCAAACGAGAACCGGAGATGCCGCGGCCTTACCGAGCTTGGGGCTACCCCTGGCTCACTGGAATCGCGCTGGTAGCCTCGGTTTTGTTCTTGATTGGATCGATTGCCACAGACCGGAAGAATGCCCCACTGGCGCTTGGGATGCTCATCCTGAGCTATCCGGTGTATCGGGTGATGAAGCTCATGGCAAGCCGCAAGTCCACGCCTGCCTAGGCTTGCGTCCCCTCGACTGCACGATGGTCTAGTTGACTTTTTCGGCGACGGATTTGGCTTGCAGGAACAGCAACAGATAGTCTTTGCCGCCGGTCTTGGAATCTGTGCCGGACATGTTGAAGCCGCCGAAGGGATGCGCGCCGACCATGGCGCCGGTGCACTTGCGGTTCAAATACAGATTTCCAACGTGGAACATTTCTTCGGCCTTGCGGATTTTTTCCGGATTCTTCGAATACACCGCACCGGTCAAGCCAAATTCCGTATTGTTCGCGATTTCCAGCGCTTCGTCGTAATTCTTCGCCTTGATCACGGCGAGCACGGGGCCAAACACTTCTTCCTGCGCCAGCCGCGCTTTCGGAGGAACATCGGCAATGATTGTTGGTTCGATGAAGTAGCCGTCGCCCGACGCGCGCTTTCCGCCGGCGACCAGGCGTCCTTCTTTCTTGCCGACTTCAATGTAATCCAGGATGGACTTCATGGCTGACTGGTTGATCACCGGCCCCATGTAGTTGTTGGGATCGTCGCTTGGGCCGACGGTGATTTTCTTGGTGCGATCGACCAGTTTTTGCACGAACGTGTCGTAAACTTTTTCCGAGACAATCGCGCGCGAGCACGCCGAGCACTTCTGCCCTTGATAACCGAAAGCCGCCTGCGCGGTTCCTTCCACCGCCGCGTCAATGTCCGCTTCTTCGTCCACCACAATCGCATCCTTGCCGCCCATTTCGAGCACGGTGCGCTTGATCCAGATTTGCCCCGGCGAAGGCTTCGCCGCCAGCTCACTGATGCGCAGGCCGACTTCCTTCGAGCCGGTAAACCCAACGTAGCGCGTCTTCGGGTGGGTCACCAAGCTGTCGCCGACCGCGCCGCCCGGCCCGGTAATGAAGTTCACCGCTTCTTTGGGAACGCCCGCTTCAAAAAGGATGTCGATGAATTTCGCGGCAATCGTGGGCGAATCGCTTGCGGGCTTCAGCACTACTGTATTGCCAGTTACGAGCGACGCAGCCACAAGACCGGCCATGATCGCGCACGGGAAATTCCATGGCGGAACGACTACGCCCACGCCCAGAGGGATATATGTGAGATAGTTGCGCTCGCCGCGCATGGGAGTCAGCTTCTGCGGCTCCGAGAGACGCAGCATTTCGCGCCCGTAAAATTCGCAGAAATCAATGGTCTCGGCGATATCGGCGTCGGCCTCCACCCACGTTTTTCCGACCTCGTAGCAGACCAGCGCGTTGAGTTCAAACTTGCGTTCGCGCACAATTTGCGCCGCGCGGAAGATGCATTTCACACGGTCCTGTGCCGGCACTTTTTTCCAAGTATCAAAGTATTTGTGCGCCGCTTCGATCGCCTGCCTGGCCATGTCCGCGGTGGCGTTTTGGAAGACGCCGATGACTTCCGACGGGCGAGAAGGATTGGTTGAGTTGCGCTTTTCCGGCGTGGTCGCTTTTTGACCGCCCAGCCACATCGGATACTCGCGACCAAACTCCGATTTCACTTTTTTCAGCGCGTCTTCCATGCGCTTGCGGTTTTCCGGTTTGGAAAAGTCAATAAACGGCTCGTTGGTGAACTCAGAAATGTGCAGTTTCTGTTCGGCGGTGGCCACGGTGGAACCCTCCTCAATCAGCGACAAACCTTTTTGGACTGTGACAAACCATTGTACAGCCCTGGCAAACCGACTCACAAGCAGGGGCGGCGCTTGCGGTTTTGTGGAAGGCTCGGGCGGGACAGGCAACAAATCATTCAAAGTGGAACTGGATTTTGAGGGTGACGTGCGCGGCGACCGGCCGGCCGTTCTGCGTCGCAGGCTGGTATCTGTAATACCTCACCGCTTCCAACGCAGGCTTGCGCAAAGAAGGCGGCCCGGAGAGCACGTTCGGCGAAGTTACGTTCCCATCCGTGTCGACAATGGCGTCGATCACCACGCTTCCCGTCTCGAAGTCCCGCAAATCGTCCAGCGTGGCGACGGCTCGCTCCGATTTGATCAGTTTCGGCGGCACGATGTTCGAATTCCCAGTCGTAGTTGGAGCGGGAGTCACCATTTTCGTTGGTACCGGATGAACCGGCGATGGCCTTGCTGCTACGGAATCTGCGTGCCTGTTGTTGTCTCTCGGCGCCGGCTTCTCGATGACCTCATAGGGAGCCATCTCCTTTTCATTGCCCGCCGCTGCTCGCGCGGAAGTTTCGCTCGAGGAGCCGGCGGCCGGAGTCGCACCTTTCGCAGAAAGCGGCTCGCTAGTTCCAGCGTTGGCCTTTGTGGGTTGAGTTGCCAAGGAACCAGATCCAGCCGCGGACGTTCCCGGCGGGGCCACCTTGGTTGTGACACCCGCCGCAAAAGTGGAGACGGAAAACTTGGTCGACTCATGCATCCACGGAAGCCAGCGCTTGTACCAGACGAAGCCAATCAGTGCGGCCAGAACACCGCTCAGAATCGCCAGCCGCAGCATTCCGGCGCGAAAGCCCGGAGTAAATTGGCCGCGCGCTCGGAAAGACCGCTTGGGCGGTAACATCGACTTGCGAAAGACCAGCGCCGGCTTGGGAAGTAAATCCTGGTCCGGTGTGTACACCCGCGGGGGTTTTGGTTTTTCTGCCGCTGCGGGAGCTACATCGGCGGTGAGCTCAGACCAAGGGACTTTTTCGCTTTGATAGCTGGGAGCTTCCGCTTGCGGCGCAGGTGCATCCACAGGTGACACTGGAGGCGGGCTAGAAATCGAGCCCGCAGATTCCATCTGCGCAGGCGGTGTTTGCCCGTGTAGAAAATTTAGCTGGCTGCGCAATGCCTCCACTTCGCGCCTCAGGGCTTCCACTTGCTCCGCGCTTGGAGGGGGAGTGGCTTCATCAAGCTCGTCTTCCGTCGTTTCCGCAGAGGCAATCATTTCGGCGGCGGCGATTAGCTTTGCATCCTTTGGCAGTAGCGCCGTCGCTGCCGAGAATTCCGTCCCCCAGAACCCGGGTGCAGGCTCAGTGAATTCCAGCTCTACGTAGCACTCGGTCGGGCGGTAAGCGCGCTTTCGAATCACTTGCGTGACCACTTCGCGCTTGGATTCTTCGTTGCATAAGAAAAGGAGCTGCCCGCGTGTCACCGCGGCCGTCAGTCGAATCACCCCTCCCTTTTCAAACACCAGCACCGTTGTCGTCGATTCGGCAAAGAGATCGCGCTCCTCGGAGGCAATTCCAGCCTTCGCGCCGGTGATCTTGACTGGCACCTCGCGGGCTATGGCGTTGACCTTGGGGAGGGGTTTGGTTCTCAGTGGGGCGGCTTCGTCTTCTCCCGGCTCCGCTGGAGATGGCTCCGGTGAGTCGCTTGCCTTCAGCTCGATAGGGCGCGCCTCGTGTGAAGAGGCAGAGCCTTGCCCATCCTTGTCAATTGGGTTCGCTTCGACTGGAAACTCTTCTGGGGCGGAATTCGAGGTCCCCTGTAAGGGTAAAACAGTCGAAGAGGTCTTGTCCTCTGCGGAAGACAAATTCGTTTTCCTTTGTGCGCCGGGTCGAGCGTCGCCCTGCGGGTGCAGTACTTAGGCCGGACAGCCGCCCAAAATCAAGGCTGACAACAAGCATACTATGTTTTCATCCGGCTTAGCCCACTCGCTATAGTACCAACGTACTGTGGTGCGCAAAAAAGACATCGAGAATGACAGAGTTCCCGACTCCATACTCAATCACGATGGAAGACATAGAGTACCAACAGCAGGGCCACCGCCAAAGCGATACAGACGATTGCACCAAACAGGGATACCGGTGAAACATAGTCCGCATCCGTCCCTTGTGTGGCCACCAAATATGTGAATTCGTCCAGGATCAAAGCACTTCCAATCCCTACCGCGGCGGTGGCCAGCACATGCTGCCACCGAGGGCGCTTAGAGAAAGCCACTAAGAATGAGGCGGGAATCAAAATCAAGGTGCCGATAAAGAGATGATGAACGAGGTATCCACCCGGGTAAATATGCCGTACGCGCACAAGGTGAAGGTAGAGTCGCAGTCCCACAAAGGTAACAAGCAGCGGCAGCAGAATGAGCAGGAGCGTCTGTTTAGCCGCCAACGGTTCGGGGTTCTCCGGCATAAACTCCTTTGAGCATGCGTGGCTCCTGCTCTCTCATGTCTTCGAAGAGCACGCGATACGGAATCCATAGTCGGCGTATTGGAACTCTGGCGGGATGCTCGACCGCGCGGCGCTGCGGCTCACCTTAATGTGATGGCGCCAGGAACCACCTCGCGATGCCTTTCGAACTCCATCTGAGGGACCTCGCGGATTTCGCTCCGGGGAATACTTGTAGTAACCGGCGTCGTACCAATCCGCGCACCATTCGTGGACGTTGTCGCCTATGTTAAAAAGACCGTAGGCGTTTGGCGCATACAAGCCTACCGGTTCGGGGCCGCTCTTCCAGCGGTTGGCATAATCGGGAAGCGACTCGGGCAGCGCATCACCCCAGGGATACAAAGACTTTTCCGCTCCGCTGCGGGCGGCACACTCCCATTCCGCTTCTGTCGGAAGACGATAGGGCTTTTTGGTGGCTCGGCTCAACCAATCACAATAAGCCGTGGCCTCATGCCAGGAAACTGCCGCGACTGGCATCTGGGGATCATTGAAGTTTGAGTCAGTCCAGCACGGAGGCGCTGCGACGCTGGTTGCGGCGAGAAAGCATCGGTATTCTGCGTTCGTCACCTGGCATGCGGCCAGTTCGAACGAATCCACCCAAACGCGGTGGACTGGCTTCTCGTCATCGCGTCCGGGTTCGCATCCCATCCAGAACCATTGCCCAGGGATGCGAACCAATCGCGGCTCGATAAGACCTATCGGCTCGCCGCTCGCTCCGCTCATGCTTGGGGATGCTGCTGTCATGCTCTCGACTCTCTTCCGTGGGCAGAAAACATCTTCAAATGCCGATGATTTTACCGGAATCATCCACGTCGATCGAGGCAGCACGAGAGTTCTTGGGCAGGCCCGGCATGAGCATCATATTGCCGGAAATGACGACGACAAAGCCGGCACCGGCGGAAAGCGACGCGTTGGTGACGTTGAGAGTCCAGCCTGTGGGCGCGCCGAGACGTTTGGGATCATCGGACAATGAATACTGTGTTTTCGCCATGCAAACCGGCAGTTTTCCACAGCCCCAATCTGAAAATTGCTTCAGCTTGGCGCCGGCGGCATCAGAAAACTTCACATCGCTGGCGCCATAAACTTTTTGCGCCACTTTTTTGATCTTGTCCACAAGCGACTCTTCAAACGAATACAATGGATGGATGCCGGGAGATGAATTCTTCTCGATGGTCTCTACTACCTTTTCCGCGAGCGCTTTCGCGCCGGCGCCGCCCTTCGCAAAACCTTCGGAGAGGGCGCTCTCCACGCCACGTTCCGCACAATAGGCCGCCAGTCGCTTTAGTTCGGACTCGGAATCGTATGGAAAGCGATTGATGGCCGCGACGATTGGGACGCCGAAACCCTTCAGGATTTCGATATGCTTGCCCAGATTGGGCAGTCCACGTTCGAAGTCCCCTTCGCCCTGGTTTTTCATGCTACGCACCGTCGTGACCAGCACAGCCGCCGAAGGCACGATGCCGGATTGCTGCATCACGATGTCGAAATATTTTTCGGCGCCCAGATCGGCGGCGAACCCGCACTCATTGACGACATAATCCGCAAGGCGCAAGCCCATTTCCTGGGAGACCACGCTGCTCGTGCCATGTGCGATATTCCCGAATGGTCCAGCATGAACGAAGGCGGGCGTGCCGTCGGTGGTTTGCGCGAGATTGGGAAGAATCGCTTCATTCAAAAGAGCCATCATGCCGCCGGTGGCGGACAAATCTCTTGCGCAAACGGGTTTCCCGTCTCGCGTGACGCCGACTACTATGGCTTCGAGCCGCTTGCGAAGATCCTTGCGATCCTTCGCCAGTGCGATGATAGCCATGACCTCCGATGCAGCGGTAATGATGAAGCCACCCTGGCGCCCCCCGCCCTCTTTTTTTGTATCGAGGGAAAGAGTGATGTGGCGCAGCGCGCGATCGTTCATGTCCATGGTGCGTGGCCAGGTAATCTGTTCCGGATCGAGGCGCAGTTCGTTGCCATGGAAGAGATGCGCGTCCACCAGCGCTGCAAGTAGATTGTGGGCCGAAGAGATGGCGTGAAAATCGCCGTTGAAATGAAGATTGATTTTAGAGCTAGGCTCGATTTGGGAAAGGCCGCCACCGGCCGCGCCGCCTTTCATTCCAAACACAGGACCGAGCGACGGCTCGCGGGAAGTGATGACGACTTTCTTCCCGATGTGGGCCAGACCTTGCGTGAGACTGATGGAGGTGACGGTTTTGCCTTCGCCTGCAGCGGTGGGCGTTGTCGCTGTGACGATGATGAGCTTGCCGCGCCGCTTGAAGGCGGAATCGGACAGCAGTTCGAGCCGAACTTTGCCGCTTTCCGAGCCAATTTGCTCGAAATATTTATCGGGAAGTTCGAGTTTGCGCGCTACTTCGCGAATCGGGAGAAGTGTGTTGGACATGAACGTTGCGGGCTACTGGGCGCTAAAGAAACGAGCGCGGGAGAAAAGATTATCACAGGTTCGTTGCGCTTCTCAAAAACTGTCGCCTGCAGCGCTAGTGTGTCGCCTCAAGGCTCAGCTTCTGGACGCGCCAGTTGAGAAGTTCCGCGACGAACAGCTCGTTCTCGCTGGGGCAAGCAATTTCGTGGATCCAGCCAAACTCTCCAAGCTGTTTGCCGGACTTGCCGAGCATGCCAAGAACCTTACCGTCGAGGGTCATCTTGTAAATACGGCCGGGAAATGCGTCCGAGGCGTAGAGAACCTGATTCGGCCCCGGGGTGATGCAGATGGCCCAGGGCGCGCCCGGCGCCATGGTGCCGCTGGTGGCAGTGGGTTTGTTGCCGATGGCGGGGCGGGCATCGGCGGGAGCGGGCACGTCAATGGTGAATTGACGAAGGGATTTCCCGGCGGTGTCGAAAACCTGGATGCGGCGGTTGCCGCGGTCGGCTACGTAGATGTTGTCACGCGCATCGACCGCAATACTATGCGGCACGTTGAATTGGCCAGGTTGCGCGCCGGGCTCGCCCCAGGACATCAGCCAGTTGCCGTCCTTATCCACTTTCGCGACGCGCGAGTTGATGTAGCCGTCGCTGATGTAGGTGTTCCCGGCTGAGTCCCAGGCCACGTCGGTGACCTGGCGAAACATGCCGTCCATGGGTGGCAGCGGAGGTTTCACGTGCTTCAGCGGCTCGGTGCCTTCGTCGGAGGCTTCCTGCTTGCGTCCGAACACGAGCGCGACGCGGCCCTCCGGATTGAACTTGATCACCATGTCCGAGCCCTTGTCCGTTACCCAGATGTTGTCGTCCCTGTCCACTTTCACGGTGTGGGCAAAGGACCAGGCGTAGAGATGATGGCCAATCTCGCGAATAAATTTTCCGTCAGGGGCAAACTCAAGCAGCTGCGCAGAGGCCGCGCCGTACGCCGGCCCCGTGGTGCCGCCGCGCGAAAAAACAAACACGTGCCCTTTCGAATTGACTGCAACTCCGGTGGCTTCGCCAAGATAGAGATCGGGAGGAAGCTTCAGAAAATCGGGGACGGACTGGAAACGAATTTCGGGCGGCTGCTGTTGAGCAAACGCGGGCGTGACAAATAAGAACGCGAAGACGATGAGGAAGTATTTCATCGGAACGGGCCTCATGGGCCGCTCCGCATCATACGCGGGTTTGCGCCGTCAGTCGCCGGTCAGAGCTTTGTATTGAGCTGCGGTCAGAGGAACGACGGAGAGGCGCCCTTGGCGCACCAGCGGCGAGTCGGCAAAAAGCTTGTTGGATTTGATTTGCGCGAGCGAGACCGGCTTGGCGATCGGTTTGCCAGCCTGGATTTTGACGGCTGGATTCTTGGGGTCGGAAATGTCTACGGAGAGAACGGTGGCGGTACCGACAGCTGCCTTCTCGTCGCCGGTGTGATAGATGACGAGGCGGGTGCCCTGAGTCATAGCACCGAGGTTTCTCAGGGCCACTGGATTGTGGACGCCATCCCAGACGGTAGCTTTGTCGCGCTGCAGATCAGCGAACGAGTATGCAGAAGGTTCGGTCTTGAGCAGATAATCCGAGGGCATGGATTTTTCACCTTCTTCTAAAGAAATGAGCGGGTATTCTACACGGGCGCTGGATACCGACTCAACTCCGTGATCGAAATGAAACGATGCAGAACCCAAGAGCACTATATGCATAGATTTGGCCATTTCCAGGGTGTCACTAAAGCTGTGCGGGAATCTGGGTCCCGGAGAGCGGGCACCCGGCTCAGCCGTCTTCGAAGGAGGGTTTATGAATTTTGAATCGCTGGCTAAAACCGTCAGTTCCAAAGTCGCAGACCTGGGAGCACAAAAAGCTACCGAAACGTTAGATCAGGCCAATCTGCTGCTGAAGCTGCTTCAAGATGCGGGATACCAAGTTGGCGAAGTAGACGTGGAACTAGGCGTCCCTCCCGCCATAAGTGTCACCCTGAAGACTGGACCGATGTTGTCCAACAGCAAGCTAGACTCCATCTATGATGCGAACAAAGGAAACGAAGCGCTGGCGCTGGTTCTGGGCGGCCTCATTCAAGCAAACAAACTCCGCGACAAGGTAAAACTGGAAGCCATCGAACTCAAGGACACCAAAATCGTGCTGAAGGCCACGCCGAGCATCAGTCTGCACTGGAAGGAAAAGGCCGCCGCGAGTGTGGCGAGCGCTTCCTAATCCCCCACCAAGACCCAACGCAAGCATTGACAACAAAAAGGGCCGCGGGAAACTCACGCGGCCCTAAGTCACAAAATGAAGTTGTTTTTGCTCTTTGACCCTCTGCGGAAAATCGTGCAAAGGAAACTCGATACGATCTGCCAGAACCTGTCCGTGCCTGTGGGCAAAGCCCTCAGGCAAGAGTAACTCGAAGCGTGCAAACAAGGCCGTGAGACCTTGCGTGCATTCCTCAACTTGACCTCAGCCGCTTTTCAGCAGCGTCAGCGCAAATCGAGGGGCCGATATCGCCCGCACACCTTAGCGGGTTCCACCGGCATTATCTTTAGAAAGGAGGTGATCCAGCCGCAGGTTCTCCTACGGCTACCTTGTTACGACTTCACCCCAATCATGAGT
>Ga0075426_10001864_pt1 | contig 15075 bp, 17 predicted proteins | sample SoiMethybrSBSTD5_FD_75304 | JGI IMG/M metagenome (GOLD analysis project Ga0075426, IMG submission 75304) | Bulk soil microbial communities from a Populus tree surrounding site in Tennessee, USA - Soil MetaG P. TD hybrid SBSTD5 | ecosystem: Environmental > Terrestrial > Soil > Tree plantation... | reverse complement strand
TCAGAGGTCTTGGGTGGCTCAACCGGTTCGGAGATAGCGATTTCTCGCTTAGCAACAACGCCCGCGCCATCATTAGTTCTCCGGTATTCAAACCGATTCCCGGAGTGCTGTACGACATCTGTCTTTTCAGGGGAGGAAGCCTTCATTTTCGGCACATCAGGCGAATCACCAAGAATATTGGTGCGTACGCCAAAAGCCATATGTGCTTGAATCCTCCTTTGGAACTCGCGTGCATCATGCGGCAAGAGATCGCAGACAGTCACATCCGAAAGATGGGTCTCCGCGCGATTGTCATCATGCATCGGGTCAAGGTTGCAGAAAAGCCGTGTCTACTAAGGATACACTCCCATAAGGGTGCGTCATGGTTAGATACTGCTGCCGACAATCCTGACCACGAGTGGCCAGAGGACTACGGCTTCGCGTATCTTGAAGGCATATCCTCGTGTTGGAAGAGGTAAGCCGAGAGCCGCGGTGCGAACATTTCGCTCGCGGCTTTTTATATTGACAGGCTATAAAGAATGAGTAGAATGGGGTATTATTAGCAATCAAATAAATTAACTGCTAACCATGATTATAAAACCATTATCAGATCATATTTTAATAGAGCCAGTGAAAGAAGAAGAAAAAACGTCTTCGGGGATTTTTTTGCCTGACACCGCCAGTAAGGAGAAGCCCGAAGAAGGGATGATTGTGGCTGTTGGTGAGGGCAAAAGAACGGAAGAGGGTAAGTTGTTACCTCTGTTAGTACGACCAGGACAACGAGTACTGTTTACTAAGTATGGTCCCAATGAAATAAAAGTAGAAGGAAAAGAGTATCTTATTGCACGGGAAGATGACATTTTAGCGATAATCGAGTAGCAACTCTTCGATAAATACTCAGAGTGAAATTAATTACATAAATTTCATGGCAAAGAAAATAATTTTTAATGAAGACGCCCGTAAGGCGCTTAAGCGCGGGTTAGACAAAGTTGCCAATGCGGTAAAAGTAACGTTAGGGCCAAAAGGGCGCAACGTGGTGTTGGGTTCTGGATTTGGTTCACCTACTATCACTAATGACGGTGTTTCTATTGCTAAGGAAATTGAATTAGAAGACACTATTGAAAATATTGGTGCTGAAATTATCAAAGAAGTAGCTTCAAAAACAAATGATACCGCCGGTGATGGAACAACGTCAGCCGTTGTTTTAACGCAAGCCATTGCCACCGAAGGACTCAAAAACGTAGCAGCAGGAGCTAATCCCTTGGCATTGCGCAAAGGCATTATTAAAGCAAAGGATGCTGTTGTATCGGAGCTTAAGGCAATGTCAAAAAAAATCTCAAGTCGTGAAGAGATTTCGCAAGTAGCGACTATTTCGGCTCAGGATAAAGAAATGGGTGACCTCATTGCCGAAGTTATGGAAGAAGTAGGAAAAGACGGCGTTGTTACCGTTGAAGAATCAAAAACATTTGGCTTATCAAAAGAAATTGTCAAAGGATTGCAGTTTGACCGCGGTTATTTAAGTCATTACTTAGTAACAAACCAAGAAAAAATGGAAGCTGCATTAGAAGATCCGTATATTCTCATTACCGATAAAAAAATCGGCTCATTGCAGGAAATTTTGCCATTGTTAGAAAAGTTAGTGAAGGCAGGCAAGAAAGAATTAGTCATTATTGCCGATGATGTAGAAGGCGAAGCCTTGGCAACACTCATTCTTAATAAATTACGCGGAATCTTTAATGCATTAGCACTTAAGGCTCCCGGATTTGGCGATCGCAAGAAAGAAATGTTAGAAGATATTGCGGTTGTTACCGGTGGACAGGTCATTACCGAAGAGAAGGGCATGAAATTAGAAAATGTTGAAATGGACATGCTGGGTAAGGCACGGAGGGTTATCTCAACGAAGGAAAATACGACTATTGTTGATGGGGCAGGCACAAAAGAAACCATTGAAAAGCGTGTAGCCCAGATTCGCTCGGAAATGGCAAACGCTACGTCTGAATTTGATAAAGAAAAATTACAAGAACGTTTGGCAAAACTTTCAGGGGGCGTTGGTGTTATTAAAGTGGGAGCCGCCACCGAAGTTGAACAAAAAGCCAAACAGCATAAGTTAGAAGATGCATTGCATGCAACACGTGCAGCCGTGGAAGAAGGCATTGTCCCGGGCGGCGGAGTGGCATTGTTACGCGCTTCAAAAGCTTTAGAAAATTTAAGTGCACAAGGAGAAGAAAAAATTGGCGTTGATATTTTACGCCGGGCCGTTGAAGAACCAATCCGCCAGATTGCTATGAATGCCGGCATTGATGGAGCGGTGGTTGTTCAGAAAGTAAAAGAATCCTTCGGCTCCGCTCAGGATAAAGGCCCGAACTTTGGCTTTAACGCTGCTACTATGGAATATCAGGATTTGATTAAAGCGGGAGTTGTTGACCCAACCAAAGTTACTCGCACTGCCCTTGAAAATGCGGTATCGGCTTCGGCAATGTTACTGACCACAGAGGCAGTAGTTGCTGAATTACCAAAGGAAAAATCCCAGGGTGGAATGCCAAGCATGCCAGGAATGGGTGGAATGGGAATGGGAGACGAATATTAAAAAAATTATAGAAAAGCGCCCCGATGTACATCGGGGCGCTTTTTTGTTTTGTGGTATATAATAAAAGAACAGTCTCAGCTTCTTTAACAATTGGCGAACGGAGGCTCACCATGAAAAAGAAAACGTCAGGGGATGGGATGCTCGGGCTTCTCATAGCGATCGGAATTTTTTTGGTATTACTGTACTGTGCGCTCCCCATAATTATTGAGGATTTTCGAGAAGCATGGAAACCCGAGTACATCCAGTTCCGCCTTAATGTGGAGGAGTTCTTTCAGACAGAAGAGTAGGGCCTCGTCGTCATACACGATGGGGCTTTTTCTTGCATCGGATAGAGAATTTATTTATAGTGAAGCTATGAATAAAAGGATGCTTTTATTGATTGTGTTATTTGCGGCGATAATTTTCATCGGCTATGGCGCATGGGAGGTTTTAGCGCCTAAAAACCAAACAGAAACTAATCAGAATCCCGATCAAATGGCTGGTTGGAAAACATACACAAACAGCCACTATGGATTTTCTCTCAAGTATCCAGATAATTTCTTTGATGTAGGACATACTCCTGAGCTCTATGGGGCAGTGCAATGCAATTATCAAAATGTTCCCGAAAATTGTCCGGATATAAATAAGTTAGTTGGTTCTCTTGCAGGATTACCAAATCAGCCCGGAATGAAAATTAATACAAATGGAGTTGATTATTGTCAATATGAAATAGCTGATGCAGCAGCTGGCCATCGTTATTATACCGATTATTATGTGACCGTAAAAAATAATATGTGCTTTACCATTGGTGTACAAACTTCTGAAACGAATTGTGATAACTATCTGCCGTTAGAATCAGGAAATACACAGCAAGAGCAAAATTACAAGCAATGTGTGGCAAAAAATGCCGCACGAGGACCAACGATGAGCCAAATTGTTTCAACCTTTAAATTTACTAAATGATCTGTCCCAATAAACATAGTGCGTTAGTGACAGCCCTCTTCCATAACGTGGAAGTTGATTATTGTCCTGATTGCCTGGGCATTTGGTTTGATGGCGATGAATTACAATGGGCAAAAGATGAAGCCGATAAACAGGTTAACTGGCTTGATATTGATATGTGGCGTCATGGTGCGCGATTTGGTGTCGTTAAAATAAACAAGATGTGCCCACGATGCACAATTCCCATGGTGGAAGTTGATTATGATAAGTCTTCTATTCGATTAGATTTTTGTAAGCATTGCAAAGGAATTTGGCTTGATCGCGGAGAATTTAAACAGACTATGGTGTACCTAAAAAAGAAGGCCGACTATGAGGTGTTGCACCATTATGCCAAAAATCTCGTAGTAAAATTATGGGAAGTATTTTCGGGGCCCAAAGCCTTTCGTGAGGATTTGGAGGAGTTTTTGATGCTGACAAAACTGTTTGTCTACAAATTTGAAGCTCAGCATCCGGTCATTGAGCGATTAATTGAAAATTTACCAAAATAACATGGATATTATAACACTTGTTGTAGTGGCAGTTATCGTTGTCTTTGTATTATGGGTTATCGGAGCATTTAATGGATTAGTGACGTTAAAAAATAGGGCGCAGGAGGCATGGTCAGATATTGATGTTCAACTCAAGCGTCGGTATGATTTAATTCCTAATATAGTAGAAACCGTTAAAGGATACGCCACCCACGAGCGAGAATTATTTGAAAAAGTAACCCAGGCGCGCGCAGCAGCTATGCAGGCGCAGGGAGTGAGGGGAAAAGCCGATGCTGAAAATATGCTGAGCAGCACTCTTAAAAGCTTGTTTGCTGTTTCGGAAAATTATCCTGATCTTAAGGCTTCACAAAACTTTTTAGAGCTTCAACGCGAGCTGACCGACACGGAAGATAAAATTCAAGCAGCCCGCAGGTTTTACAACACGAACGTGCGCGATCTTAACATAAAAGTGGAATCATTTCCGTCAAATATATTTGCCGGCATGTTTGGCTTTAAGAAGATGGAATTATTCCAAACTTCAAATGAAGCCGAACGCCAACCAGTTGCGGTGAAATTTTAAGTATTAAAGTATTAAACATCATGAAAAAATTTACATGCAAAGAAGTTATGGGCGGTAAGGGTGGGTGTGACCAGGTTTTTGAAGGAGACACTGCCATGGAAGTAGCGCAGAAGGTGAGCGTTCATGTCATGGGTTCTACTGATGAAGCGCATAAGCAATTGCAGGAGCAAATGAAAGAGCAAATGGAAAAGGGCACCCAGGAAGATAAGCAAAAATGGATGGATTGGTTTCAGGGAGAATGGGATAAGAAAACCGAAGCCTAATTTAAAAGCACATGGCTTCTATTTACAAACACGCCGACGAAAATATTTTTAAAACCTGGTTACTCATTACCGGGTTTTTGGTGTTTGTTATCGCTCTCGGATGGCTCTTTAGCTATCTGTTGCAAACCAACGTTATTTTATATGTGGCAGTGTTCTTAAGTATTGCCATGAGCATCACCAGTTATTGGTTTTCTGATAAAATTGTTCTGAGTATGGCTGGTGCGCGTCCTATTGCAAAAGAAGACAACCCCGAGCTCTATCGTATTGTTGAAAATTTAGCCATTACCGGCGGCCTTCCCACGCCAAAAATTTTTATCATCAATCAACCTCAACCTAATGCCTTTGCCACCGGGCGTGATAAAAACCACGCCGTCGTTGCGGTGACAGCAGGTCTTCTCCAACGGCTCAATAAAAATGAATTAGAAGGTGTTATTGCCCATGAGCTTTCACATATTGGAAATCGCGACATGCTCGTGAGTACGGTTGTGGTAGTTTTAGCGGGAATTGTATCGCTGCTGGCAAATTTTTTCTTGCGCATCAGTTTTTTTGGCGGGGGACGGCGGCGTGATTCACGCGACAATGAAGTGGCCGGTATTTTAGCTATTGTCGGCATTCTTGCTGCTATTTTAGCTCCTATTGCCGCCACTCTTATTCAGTTGGCTGTTTCTCGCAAGCGCGAATTTTTAGCCGATGCTGACGGAGCCTTATTAACTCGGTATCCGGAAGGACTTGCAAGCGCACTGGAAAAAATCGCCGCCGATCCAACGCCCATGCCGACTGCCAATACCGCCATGAGTCATTTATATATTGAATCCCCGTTTAAACAACAGCAAAAAACTAATTGGTTTATAAAGTTATTTTCCACTCACCCACCAATTGAGGAGCGTATTCGCGCTCTTCGAGACATGGAAGTCTAAAGATGACTATTATACAAACAATAATTTTAGGTGTTGTCGAGGGTGTTACCGAATTTTTACCCATTTCCTCAACGGGACATTTGATTCTGGCCAGTAAAGTAATGGGCATTGCCGACAGTGATTTTACCAAAAGCTTTGAGATTGCCATTCAATTAGGGGCTATTCTTGCCGTTGTGGTGCTCTATTGGAAGCGTATTATTACCGGCACCGATATCTGGAAAAAAGTATTTGTTGCTTTTGTGCCAACAGCCATTGTTGGTTTTTTGTTGTATAAAGTTCTTAAAAGTTATTTACTTTCTAATGCACTGATTGTCGTATGGGCACTGGCACTGGGGGGAATAGCATTAATTTTATTTGAGCTATGGCATGTGAGGCGCACTCATCAAGCTAAACCTTTAGATTACAAAAATTCGTTTTTGGTGGGATTAGCCCAATCAATTGCTATTATTCCCGGTATTTCACGCTCAGCCGCCACTATTGTTGGCGGTATGTTGGCAGGAATCAGTCGTGAAACCATTGTGGAGTTTTCATTTTTATTGGCAGTTCCAACCATGATTGCCGCCACTGGTTATGATCTGCTCAAATCAGCCCACAGTTTTTCATTTGATCAGTTTGGATTACTTGCATTAGGTTTTATTGTTTCATTTATTGTAGCCATGGTTTCTATTAAATGGCTCTTGAATTATATTAAAAACCACACCTTTATTGCCTTTGGAATATACCGTATTATCGCAGCTTTTCTCTTTTGGTTTTTCGTGGTAAAGTAGCGGTTGTCAGGAGGGGGCGCATAACGGCTGGTGCAATTGCTTGGAAAGCAATGTCTCGCAAGAGGCAAGTGGGTTCAACTCCCACCCCCTCCGCATAAAAAAACGCCGATTATCGGCGTTTTTTTTAATACTGTGAAGAATATGTTTTTAATGCATAACAATCAAGAATAGAAATTTACCATTCTTCTTAATTTTCATAAAGAAAATCGTGTTAGTTATTGACGACATTGTTGGGTAGAATAATTTTAAAGTATGAATAAAAATTATTTTATCTGGGGTGGCGTAGCAATAGCGTTTGTTGTGCTTATCGTCGTTAGTATTTTCATGCCAACCCACAAAAAATCTTCAGTATTTGTAGCTTCTCTTTCAAACCAAACAGGAAAAGCCCCAAATTTAATTGTTGAGCAATCTTCTCAAAAAGAATCTAAAAAGCCTGCTCCTGCAAAGAAAAAAGAACCCAAAAAAACTGCACCTGAAAAAATTTCTGACCAGCCCAAGATAGCTCCTGTTGTTGCGCCTCCCGCTATCACATCAGTTACCTCGCCAACATCCTCGGTACTAAAAGTCCCCATGCCCCATTCTCCCCCTGTTCCGCCCCCGCCGCCTCCACCGCCGACTCCACCACCACCTCCGCCACCTCCGCCAGTGAATTATACACTCTTACTCGTAAAACATGGCACGGGCTCAGGCTCAATGACGGGACCATCTTTAGAGTGCGATGCGTCTTGTACTGGAAAATCTCAAGATTATGTGAGTGGCACTCCGGTTGAACTTACGGCTGTTCCTGCAAACGATTCACAATTTACTGGGTGGGCTGGTGTCTGTTCTGGGACGGGAACATGCCAGGTTGTCATGGATGCGGCAAAAACGGTAGAAGCAACATTTAATGTGAATATACCATCTGCACCGCCCCATGTTCTTATTGCTGAAATTATGGTGCGGAGCGAGGAAAGCAATTCTGATTCTTTTGTTGTCCTTTATAACGCAGGTGGAAGCGATGCGGATTTAACGGGTTGGAAAGTAACCAAGAAAAGTTCAACGGGTTCTGAATCAGATATAGTCGTTGCTTCACGACTGAGTGCTAAAATTATTCCCGCGGGGCATTATTTCTTATTGGCTAACGATACCGGTTACACAGGCACCGTTGTGCCCGATGTTGTGTGGGCGCATTCGCATACATTAGCTATGTCTAACAATGCACTCATACTGTATGACGCTACGGGAACACCAGCAGATACGGTGGCTTGGGAAAATATTCCTGCAGGAAAAAGTTATGCACGCACATCGTGGAATACCAGTACTTTTGTTATTCAAGATATGCCAACGCCTAAAAATTCGTCAACGCCTCCGTAATGCATAGCATAATATTGGAGCAAAAAAATCCATGTGTATGGATTTTTTTGCGAATAAAAGATACTATCTTTATAGTATGGATTCCTTTACGTTCAAGAAAATAGAAAATTTTAATGAAAAGGATTTAGCCGGAATAAATAGGCTCCTCACGCAGTGGTCTGATACAGGATACCAGATGAATGCTGACTATTTTAAAGAACTCATCATAAAAAGCCATATCCTGTGTCTTTATAATAATGAAGATATGATAGGAACGGTAACCCTTGTTCCGCTCTACAAGCTTTCGGGATCTAAGGGTTCGGTAGAACATTTAATTATCGATGAATCACAGAGAGGAAAAGGATTGGGTGAAAAGCTTATGCGATTTGCTTTGGATTTTGCAAAAGAACAAAACATTGAAACACTTTTTTTAACCTGTGAGCCGCAACGCATAGCGGCAAACGCTTTGTATAAAAAATTAGGGTTTACCATAAAAGATACTAGTTTTTATCAGCTTAATCTCCACTAGATGAACGATTATAAAAAAATTGCTCTCGATGCGCGGAAAAAAGTGTTAGAGATGGTCCATAGAGGCCAAACCAGCCATATTGGTTCAAATTTTTCATGCATGGACATATTGGCTGTGTTATTTTCTAAATTAAACCTTGATAAAGATTTAAAACCTGATCGCGACCGATTTGTTTTATCTAAAGGATGGGTGGCATCGGCGTTGTATTATTTTTTGGCAGAAAAAGGCATTATTCCCAAAGAAGATCTCGAAGAATTTGGCAAAGAAGGGTCAAAATATATTGGTTTGGCCGAACCCGAAGTCCGCGGCGTTGAAATGTCCGGAGGCGCTATGGGTCATGGCTTACCGATTGCCGTTGGCATGGCTATTGCCGCACAGCGATCAGGTGAATCATGGAAAACATATGTGCTTATGTCAGATGGCGAATTAGACTGCGGCACGACATGGGAATCGGCACTGTTAGCTGCGCAACAAAAACTGAATAATCTGGCAGTGATTATTGATTCTAACGGCTTTCAGGCTATGGGCATGAAAAAAGAAGTGCTAGACATGGAGCCACTGGCCGACAAATGGAAAGCATTTAACTGGGATGTTGTAGAAGTTGATGGTCATGATTATGAGCAGATTGATAAAGCGTTAAGCCGCATCGCTACAACCCAAAAGCCATTGGTTATCATTGCAAAAACTACGAAAGGAAAAGGCGTTTCGTTTTTTGAAGGAAAATTAGAGTGGCACTATAAAACTATTGATCAAGAGAATTATCAAAAAGCATTAGCTGAATTAAACCAATGATTAACGACGAACAAACATCAATCCCCGGATTTAAAAGCGGCCTGGTCAACGAAACGCAGAAAGAAAAAGTTTCTCGCAATGCCCGCGGAGTTTTTATGGAAACACTGGAAGAACTGGTGCAAAAAGACCCGCGCATTATTCTGGTAGTGGGTGATGTGGGGTTTTCCTACATGGCTGAATTCCAAAAAAAATATCCAAACCAATACATTAATACCGGCGTGATGGAGCAAACATTTATGGGAATGGCCGCAGGACTAGCTAAGAGCGGATGGAAGCCCTATGTATATTCAATGGTGCCCTTTGTCATCATGCGCAACTACGAACAGCTGCGTAATGATGTGTGCTACAACAATGCCAATGTAAAACTCATTGGGGCAGTAGGCAATGTGCATTATAGATTCCAGGGAATGAGCCATAACTTATTAGGAACAGAAAACGAAGAAGATTTACTGAAAAATCTTCCCAACATCAAGCGTTTTTATCCTCAAAATACTGACGAAGTGCGGAGTATAGTTCTAGAAACGTATAAAACTCCAGGACCCGTATTTATTAGATTATAACCCTTCGACCATGCTCAGGGTGATCTAATTTTTATTTATATTATTATTTGATATTAAATCATGTGCGGCATTGTCGGATATATTGGCAAACAACAAGCACTTCCTATTTTACTGAATGGACTTAAAGCTCTTGAGTATCGCGGATATGATTCTGCGGGTTTTGCAGTGCACTCAAACTCTCAGGTTGTTGTAAAAAAAGCTGTTGGTCAGGTGCATAATTTAGAGAAAGGATTGAATGTGGCCGATATTCAAGGAACCGTGGGCATTGCTCATACTCGTTGGGCAACTCACGGAGTTCCCGATGAAATAAATTCCCATCCCCATACTGATTGCACAAAAACTGTTTTTGTCGTTCACAATGGCATTATAGAAAACTATAAAGAATTAAAAGCATATCTTCAGTCGCGTGGTCATCACTTTACTTCTGCTACTGACACAGAAGTTATCGCCCATGCCATAGAAGATTTTCAAAAACAGGGAAACAATTTTGAAGATGCATTGCACAATACCTTAAAAATGATCAAGGGAGCCTATGCTCTGGCAATTCTTGATGCGCGCAACCCCTATGTTTTATATGCCACGCGGTGCCAAAGCCCGTTAGTTATTGGTATTGGCGACCAAGAACATTTTGTAGCTTCTGACCCCAGCGCTTTGATTTCCCACACAAAAAATGCAATGTATTTGAAAGATTTTGAAGTGGCAAAAATTTCTTCTTTAGGCGTTTCTCTTAAACATCTCAATAACCAACCCACCAATCATGAAGTGGTAAAACTGGAATGGGATTTAGAACAGGCGCAAAAAGGCCCGTATGCCCATTTCATGCAAAAGGAAATCTTTGACGGGCCAGAAACCGTACGTCTGGCTTACGCAGGGAGACTCGGGGACCGCGGTATAAAATTAGGGGGCTTGGAACAAGTACAAAACAAATTACACAATATTAAACGTATTATTATTTCTGCCTGCGGCACATCATATTATGCAGGGTTGGTAGGTGAGTATCTTTTTGAAGAAATTGCAGGGATTCCAACCGAAGTTCATGTTGCCTCTGAATTTCGCTACCGTAACCAGCCATTTGATCAAAATACCGCTGCTATTTTTATTTCCCAATCAGGAGAAACCGCTGACACGTTGGGAGCATTGCGAAGGGCCAAAGAAAATGGCTTGCTGACTCTTGGCATCGTTAATGTGGTGGGATCTACCATTGCCCGCGAAACAGACGCCGGTGTTTATAATCACGCCGGTCCCGAGATTGGTGTAGCATCAACAAAAGCATTTTTATCGCAAATAACTATTCTTGCTCTCATGGCCGAGTATCTTTCGCGTGAAAAACACCCTCAGCTTTTGGAAGAACTCCGCACTATTCCTGAAAAAATTAGTACCATCTTGGCCAGGTCTGGCGATATAGAAAAACTGGCTGAAAAATACGTGCACTACAAAAATTTCATCTTTTTAGGCCGGCGATATAATCACCCTACGGCCCTTGAAGGCGCCCTTAAGTTAAAAGAAATTTCATATGTACATGCTGAGGGTTACGGAGCAGGTGAATTAAAACACGGTCCCATTGCAATGATTGGCAAGGATTTTCCAACGCTTGCCATAATTCCCGCCAATAGTGTTTCTGAAAAAATGTATTCTAATCTTGAAGAAATAAAGGCCCGGTCAGGACCCATTATTGCCATTGCCACTGAAGGTGACCATAAAACTGCTGCAATGTGTGACGATGTTTTCTTCATACCAAAGACTATTGAACCGTTAGAACCGTTGCTTACCGTAGTTCCTCTGCAATTACTTGCGTACTCTATTGGCACTAAACTTGGTCATAACGTTGATAAGCCACGAAACTTGGCTAAATCTGTTACGGTAGAATAACTTAGAAGCAAGATTTTCATAAGATTTTCGTCAAAATAAGCATGAACAAGAAAATTATTTTTGGTGCGGCGTTGTTTTGCGCAGTTATGGTACTGGTGCCGTTTGCAATTCATGCAGCATATAACTATCAGTACTCGTATTCGCCGCCAACGATAAACTATAGCTATAACACTCCATCGTACGCCGGGTCATATACTTCAAGTGGCGCCTATATACCGCCTGCTATGGTATATAACTACCCGTCGTACACATCTACAAACTACAATTATACCAATCCGTACAACTATAACACTAACTCTAGTTATAACTATAGTTATACCAGTCCATCTCCAATAATGTATACTAATCCACAGCCTCCCTGTAACAATAATGGACTCATTTGTCCTATGGACGCCAGACGATGTTCTGATGGGTCATATGTGTCACGCACAGGACCTAACTGTACGTTTCCTCCATGTCCTACTCCTGTCCTGCGTCCATCATGCCCCGCCGGGTACGCAAATTATGGAGTTCCGTTAGGGTGCGTTCCCCTAAGCTATATAACGTATTGCAGGTATAATCCTATGAATTGTCCTCTCGGCCCGATACGATAGTATGAACACTCAAAAACCGCCACGAATGGCGGTTTTTGAGTGTTATGTACCCTCATTGCTTTTTGGATTTCTTGTTGCTAGACTGATGTATACTATGAAAAAATTTATTATCTATACTGACGGAGGAAGTAGGGGAAATCCCGGCAAAGCGGCCATTGGGGTTGTTTTTTGTAATGAGATGGGCCAAGAAATCAAGAAATTTGGCGAGTATCTGGGTGATAATCTCACGAATAACGAGGCCGAATACCAAGCAGTTGTTACTGCTTTAAAGAAATTCAAAGCTCTCTTTGGCAAAAAGATGGCAGAAGTTACCGAAGTAGAAGTCCGCAGCGATTCAGAATTGCTGGTTAACCAAATGAATGGAAAATATAAACTGGAAAACGAAAATATCCAGAAATTTTTCATTGAAATCTGGAATTTAAAGATTGATTTTAAGGATGTGAAGTTTAAAGCTATCCCTCGTGAGAAGAATAAAGAAGCCGATAGGTTGGTAAACGAAGCGTTAGATGGACAGGCTTCACATAAGACACTGTTATAGCGGATGTGGTTGACAGCGACATCCGTTAAAAACTATAATTAAGCAATTAAGTATTTTTTTATGAATAAAATAACTACAGGGCTTGTGGTTGGGTTGGTTTCGCTAAGTTTTTTAGCGGCACCCGTGTTGGCTGATACATCAGCCATTTTTCATGGGCCACGGATTAAGAATGAAAATGGCACTTCTTCTAATTGGTCGGGATACGCTGCACAAACTAACCTTTCAAATCCAGCGAATGATGCGGTTTCTGATGTACAAGGATCATGGGTAGTGCCTGCCGTAACCTGCACTAAAAATAATAATACATATTCATCGGCATGGGTGGGCATTGATGGATATTCCAGCAATAGTGTAGAACAAATTGGCACCGAGCACGACTGCAGCAAGGGATCACCTCGCTATTATGCCTGGTATGAAATGTACCCAGCGCCAAGCATTCTTATTAGCGGACGTCCAGTCATGGCAGGAGATAGTATGACTGCCAGAGTTCAATATATTGGCGCCAATCAATATCTTTTAACGCTGATCAACAATACGCGAGTGTGGACATTTACCACAACGCAAACTGCTACTGCTCAGCGCCAATCAGCAGAATGGATCATGGAAGCTCCTTCAATTGGGTCGGTCTTGCCGCTTGTTAACTTTGGAACGATTAACTTTACGGGATCTCAAGCAACCATCAACGGCCACGTGGGAGTCATTAATGATACTACATGGCAAAACGACCGGATTGATATGGTAAGCAGGTCTGGAATAAAGGCCAGTACTTCAACTCTGAATGGGAGCGGAGACGGCTTCAGCGTTACCTGGTTGCGCAGTAAATAAAAAATAAACAGTTTATCAACAATTTATTCACACAAAAGGTCAGTCTCTTGGGTTGCGTACGTATAATTAAAAATAACTTATGAAAATAAAAATATCCATTGTTTTAGGAACTCTTCTGTGCGTAGCAGGTATGTTTAATGCTTCTCTTGCTCTTGCGGCTTCGTCAATTACTATCACAACTTTTCCTCCGGTAGGGTGTCAAATAACAGGCACCACAATTACTATAGGAGGCACAGCAATTGCTGATCCTCCACCGGGTAATGTCACTCAGTATCATGTACAAATTCTTTGGGGAGATAATACTCAAGATAATGTTACTGAATCATCTCCATTTGGGCCAGAAGATCCCAGTACCCGGACATTTAGCGGATCACACACCTATTTAGTAGGTGGGAATTACACAATAAAAGCACGTGTGTACCACCAGAATCCTAATGGAAACGATGGACAGGCCGATGCAGTCGCTAGTACGAGTGTATGCATTACTAATCCTCAAGCAACCCTTACTTTAGTAAAAACAGTAACCAATGATAATGGTGGTACTGCTGCGGCAACCGCATGGACATTAACTGCTGCCGGCCCAACTCCTCTCTCAGGAGCAACGGGAAGCCCAGCAGTTACTAATGCAACAGTAAATCCTGGCGTTTATACCCTATCAGAAACTGGTGGCCCTTCTGGATACACAGCTTCTCTTTATAGTTGTGTAAAAAATAGTGGGGCTCCTGTTGTAAGTAATACTATAACGCTTGCTAATGGAGATACTGCTACATGCACTATTAATAATAATGATATCCAACCAAAACTCACTGTCACTAAAGTAGTAGTCAATGACAATGGTGGTACTAAAATTATCTCTGATTTTCCACTATTTGTGAGCGCGACTCCAGTAACTTCAGGAGTTCAGAATGGTTTTAACGCAGGAACCTACACTGTCAGCGAAACTGGTGCATCAACTTATTTAGGTGTTATCACGGGTGATTGTGCATTAAATGGTTCAATTACATTAGCACTAGGTGATGTGAAATCATGCACGATTACTAACAATGATATTGCTCCAAAGCTTCATTTGAGAAAACTAGTAATCAATGACAATGGCGGATCAGCCTCTGTAACGAGTTGGACACTTATGGCTGATGGCACGGGCTCAAATGATCTCTCAGGAACCACCCCCGTTGATTCAACTGGAACACTAAAAGCTGATACATGGGCATTAAGTGAAACAGGAGGACCTTCAGGATACATGGCTTCAGCATGGAATTGCGTCGGCGGCACAATGGGAGATGCTACGCACATTACCTTGGGACTAAACGAAGAAGCTACTTGTACTATTACCAATGATGATATTCAACCAAAACTTACTGTTACTAAAGTAGTAATGAATAATAATGGTGGTGTTAAGGTTGTGGGCGATTTCCCTCTCTTTGTAGATGTAACCCCAGTGACTTCAGGAGCCCAGAACGGCTTTAATGCCGGAGCCCATACTGTTAGCGAAACTG
>Ga0075426_10001861_pt1 | contig 15078 bp, 16 predicted proteins | sample SoiMethybrSBSTD5_FD_75304 | JGI IMG/M metagenome (GOLD analysis project Ga0075426, IMG submission 75304) | Bulk soil microbial communities from a Populus tree surrounding site in Tennessee, USA - Soil MetaG P. TD hybrid SBSTD5 | ecosystem: Environmental > Terrestrial > Soil > Tree plantation... | reverse complement strand
GCGGCGAGACCTTGAAGCGCTCCGTGAGGATCTTCACCGCCGCCTGCCGGTTCGCGGGCGCGAGTGTCCAGCGCGTGCCTTCGATCAGGCCGGCCAGATAGCGCTCGAGCGTCTCGCGGTTCTCCGCGCCCCATTTGCGCAGCACGATCGTGCCGTTGCCCTGGTAGCGCCCGAGGAGGTCGACTGCGCGGCCCATGCTCTTCAGGCCCGCGGTTTTCGCCTCGAGGGAGAACGGCAGGTTGAGCATCGCGCCCTTGTACGCCTTGTTCTCCTTCATGCCCTGCAGCCGCAGGCCGGTGCGGCCAACGGGCAGGATCTTGTAGTCCGCGCCTTCGCGCAGACGGTTGTTGAGGAGGATCTTCTTGAGCTGCACCGCGTATGCCGTGTTCGGCGCGTCCACGAGGAGCGTCTCGCCCTTGAAGTCGGCGTAGGAACGGATGTCGGGCTGCACGATGAACTCGTTCATGCTGCTGTCGCCGCCCGCGACGATGATCACGTCCTCGTGCGCGAGCTCGACCATCGCCACCGCGTTGTCGACTGCGGACTGCATGATCTCGAACTCGCCCTTCGCGAGGCCGTCGCGCTGCTCCTGGGAGTTCATGGTGAAGAGCACCTCGACCTTCACGCCGTGGCGCTCGAAGAGTCCGTTCTCCGCCGCGGCGATCACCGGCAGCGACTGCACGCCCGGAAACATCTTCATCTTGAGCGGTGTCTGGCCGGCGGCGGCCGAGCACGCGAGCGCCAGTAGCAGCGGCATGATGCGAGTCATGAGAGCTCCCTCCTCCTCAGTGGGGCGGCTAGATTATCATTCGATCCCTCAGGAGGACGCCATGCTGCAGGAGCAAATCCCCGATCTCGCGAAATACGTCGAGCCCGATCGCGTGCGCCGCGAGGTCTACACCGACCCGGAAATCTTCGAGCTCGAGATGCAGCGCATCCACGAGCGCGTCTGGATCTACTGCGGGCACGAAAGCCAGGTGCCGAAGGCCGGCGACTACTACGCGGTGCAGATCGGCCGCCAGCCGATGCTCATGGTGCGCGGCTCGGAGGGCAAAGTTAACGTGCTCTACAACCGCTGCCCGCATCGGGGCAACATGATGTGCGGCGATCGCAAGGGCAACGCCGGTGATTTCTTCCGTTGCACCTACCACGCGTGGACCTTTCACCACGACGGAAGACTGCGCTCGATCCCGATGATGGAGTCCGGCTACGCCGGCACGCGATATGGCAAGGACAATCCGGATTGCAGCATGAAGCGCGCGGCGCGCGTGGAGAACTATCGCGGCTTTATCTTCGCCAGCCTGGCGAACGATGGGCCGGGCCTGCTCGAGTTCCTAGGCGCGTCCAAGGTGGCGTTCGACGACATGTGCGACCGCGCGCCCGAGGGCGAAGTCGAGATCGTGCCCAACTGCTTCCGGGTGATCCAGCACTCCAACTGGAAAATTTTCCTCGAGAACCAGCTCGACGCATTGCATCCGTCGGTAACGCACCAGTCCACGGGCCGCGCAGCGCACGACGTCGAAAAAATCATCGAAAAGAAAACCGGCAAGGCGCCGCTCAGCTATCACATGCTCTCCGCCTTCGCCACGGTGACGATCGACAAGTGGGACAACTTCCAGACGCTGAACTATCCGTACGGTCACTGCATCCTCACGGGCTACATGGGACTGCGGCCGAAGGATCCGGACACGATTGCGTACGAAAAAACCCTGGAGAAGGCGTACGGCAAGAAGCGCATGGAGGAGATTCTCGGGGTCAACATCCATCACGTGCTCATCTACCCGGGCCTCTCGGTGCAGTCGGCGCTCCAGCAGCTGCGCGCCGTACGCCCCCTCGGCGTCGACCGCACGCTCACTGAGATCTGGCACTTCCGCCTTAAGGGCGCGCCGGAGCCGATCTACCGGCGCTCGCTCGCGTACTACAACCTCGTGAACTCACCCGCGACGCTGGTGAACGCGGACGACCTAGAGAACTTCTGGAAATGCCACCAGGGGCTCGCCTCCGACGGCGGCGATTGGGTGAGCTTCGGGCGCCACATGGGACGCGACGTCGAGAAGAACGGCGTCGTCGAGACGGCAGCGAACTGCGGCACGTCGGAAGCGCCGATGCGAAACCAGATGAAAGCGTGGGCGGAGTACATGCGTGGCTAAGAAGGCGCCCATCAAGAAAGCGAACGGCCGCGACATCCATTACGACATCGAGCAGCTCCTTTTCCGCCAGGCGGAGCTGCTCGACACCAAGCAGTGGCAGCCGTGGATCGACCTATTCGCCGACGACGGCATTTACTGGATGCCGCCCGAGCCGTCCTATACCACCTGGGACGGCGTACCGGCGATCTTCGCCGAGGACAAGAACCTGATGACGGTGCGCATGAAGCGCGTGCTGCATCCGGATGCCTGGTCGCAGCGCCCGCTGTGGGAGACGAATCACGTCGTATCCAACGTCGTGGTGGAGAAAGTGGCGCCCAACGGCGACGTGCAGGTGCGCTCCCGCTTCCACATGATGGAGCTGCGCCGCGACGACGTGCGCCACTTTGCCGGCTCGTATCGCCACCAGCTCAAGAAAACGAAGGACGGTTATCGCATCAAGCTGCAGCGCGTCGACATGACGAACGCGCAGGCCGCGTACGACTACGTACTGCAAGTGTGGGTGTGAGGACGACGCGGGTCCTCACGACCGCGGACGCAATCGGGCTCGTGTCGATGGCGGAAGCGATCGAGCTCATCGAGCAGTCCTACCGTGAGCTTGGGGAAGGCAGCGCGCAGGTGCTGGCGCGCCGGCGCCTGCATACGCCGCTCGCGCATGCCGGCGAGCCGCGCTGGTCCATGCTCAACGTCATCGGCGGCGTCGTTCCCGGCCAGGGCGTGATCGCGGTTCGCATCGATGCCGCGCACATGGCAAAGCCCGTGAAGGACGGCCGCGAGCGCCTGGAGTTCCGCGGCGACTTCTCCGGCTTCGTGCTGGTCTGGGACCTCGGCACCAACGAGTTGCTGGGCATCGTGCACGACCACGCCATCTCCGCGCTGCGCGTCGGCGCGACGAGCGCCGTGGCGGCGAAGCACCTCGCGCGCGAGGACGTGGAGGTGCTCGGCGTGCTCGGCTCGGGCAAGCAGGCGGCGGCGCAGGTGGAGGGGCTGCTCGCGGTGCGGCCGTCGCTGCGAAGGCTGCGCGTCTACTCGCCGTCGCCCGAGCACCGGCGCGCATTTGCCGATCGCATGTCCAACCGATTGCAAGCAACGGCGTGCGACAGCGCCGAGCAGGCGATTCGCGGGGCCGATATCGCGCTCGCGGCGACGAATGCCACGGACCCCATTCTCTTCGGCGAATGGCTCAACGCGGGCGCCCACGTCATCGGCATGAAGTCGTCGACCAAGTTCTATCCGCAGCGCGAGCTCGACGATGAATGCGCGCGGCGTGCCAATGTGATCGTGGTAAACCTGCGCGAGCAGCTCGAGATCGACGACCAGGCGGAGCTGATGGAGCCGGTGCGCAAGGGGCTCGTGCGCTGGGAGGACATCCGCGAGCTCGGCGAGCTCTGCGCCGGGCGCGTGAAGGGCCGCACGGGCGCGCGCGACATCACCTATCACAACAACAACGGCGGCATGGGGAACCAGTTCGCCGCCGTATGCAAGCGCGCGCTCGACAAGGCGCGCGAGCGCAATCTCGGAGCCGAGCTGCCGATGGACCTCTTCATGACGCGCCGGCACGGCGACGCGTCGGCGCCTTGAACCTGACGTAAGTAAGGCGGTCCCTGTAACGATTCCGACGATTTTCTATTTGCTCGCCCGCGGGTAGGGTGTGCGCCGTTAGTTCGTACTTCCGTCCGCCGAAACCGAGGCTCTACGCGCATCCTAGTGGTTGACGATCAAGGGGACTTCCTCGTCCTGGTGGCGGATTGGCTGCGCATGTTGCGAGGAATCGTGCTGGTCGAAGTCGCGGCGTCGGTGAACGAAGCGCTCGCGCTGCTCGATCGGCTGAAGCCCGACGTCGTGATCACCGACGTGCGCATGCCGGGCATGGACGGCTTCGAGCTCACCCGGCGGCTCAAGGCGAGGCGCACGCCGCCGACCGTGGTGATGATGACGGGACTCGAGTCGGCGGAGCTGCACGACGAGGCCCGCGTGGCCGGCGCAGACTGCCTGCTGGAGAAATCGCGCCTGCACAAGCTGCTGCCACCGTTCCTGGTCGAGCGCTTCGGCGTCGGCCACACTCCCGTCTAGCGGCGATAATCCGGCGCGTAATGCGCCACACCGTAGCGCGCCTCGGCTTCTGGGCCGCCGTGCTCGTCGCCTGGCAGCTCCTCGCCATGCGCGGCGCGCCGGATTACGTACTCGCGCCGGTCGACATCGTGAAGCACTTCGTCGCTGCGCTTGGCACGCGCGAGCTCTACGCCGATGCCTGGGCGAGCCTCGCGCGCGCGCTGCCCGGCTTCGCCATCGGGACGCTCTTCGGCATCGCCCTCGGCCTCGCCGCGGGCATCCGGCGCGCCTTCGACGAGCTCCTGAGCCCGCTCGTGTTTCTCACCTACCCGGTGCCGAAGATCGTCATGCTGCCGCTCTTCATGCTGTGGTTCGGCATCGGCGACGTCTCGAAGGTCATGATCATCGCGCTCGCCTGCTTCTATCCCGCGTTCATCAATGCCTACTACGGGGCGCGCGCAACGCCGCGCATTCTCGTCTGGTCGGCGCGCAACATGGGCGCGGACGACGAGCAGATCTTTCGCCGCGTGGTGCTGCCCGGCGCGCTGCCGCAGATCTTCGCCGGCATGCGCGTCGCGCTCGCGCTCTCGTTCATCGTCATGTTCGCGACGGAAATGATCAATGCGCGCTCGGGCCTCGGGCATTTGATCCGCGAGGCGGAGAACTCCATGCGCTTCGACCTCATGTATGTGTCGCTGGTCACGATCGCGATCCTCGGCTACGCGGGCGATCGCCTGCTGCGCTACACGCGCCGCCGCACGCTGCCTTGGGAGCAAAGCCACGCATGAGAGGCTGGCGCGCGCTCATCCTCATCGCCCTCGCGCTCGCCGCCTGGGAAATCACCGCGCGCAGCGGCCTGTGGAGCCCGATCCTCTTCCCGCCGCTCGAGCGCATCGGCCACCAGCTCTGGCTCTTCATCTCGCGGCCCGAAGGCTTCGTGCAGACCTGGACCACGCTCTACCGCACCTTCGGCGGCTTCGCCGCCGGCGCCATCGCGGGCGTCATCCTCGGCATGCTGATGGGACGCTCGGCGTTCGTCGCGGCGCTGCTCGATCCGCTCTTCTCCGGCACGTACGCCGTGCCGAAGCTCGCGCTCTTTCCGATCTTCATCTTTCTCTTCGGCCTCGGAAGCCTCTCGAAGGTCGCGCTCATTTTCCTCGAGTGCCTCTACCCAATGACCATCATCACCTACCATGGCGCGCAGAGCGTGAATCGCGTACTGCTCTGGTCTGCGCAGAATATGGGCGCCACGCGCGCGCGTACGCTCGCCCGCGTGGTCTTTCCCGCGACGCTGCCCTATATCTTCGCCGCGCTGCGCGTCGCGCTCCCCGTGGCGCTGATCGTCGCGATCATCACCGAGATGATCAGCTCGGTCGACGGCTTGGGCTATGTCGTGACCTACGCGCTCTCGTCGCTGCGCACCGACCGCATGCTGGCGATCGTCGTGGTCATCTCGTTCCTCGGCCTCGCCCTCGACCGCGCGCTCGTGGCGCTGCGCAACCGGTTGGTATACTGGGAAAAGCTCGACACGTATTACGTCTGAAGGGACCTGCCGATGAAAAGAACGATCTGCGCCGTCGCCGCCGTTTTCTTTGCAGGTCTCGCCTGCGCGCAAGAGCCGACGATGATCCGCTTCGGGCGCGGCTTCGCCGCCGAGGAGCAGGTCTGGCTGATGAGCGCGCGGCCCGATCTCGCGCCGAACCAGGGCAAGAAATACCAGCTGAAGCAGATCCTCTTCCAGGCGAATCCGGAGCGCTTCCAGGCCTTCCTCGCGGGCGAGCTCGACGCGGGCACCGCACCCGGCCTTGCGGTGATCTTCGCGCGCGCGCAGGGCGTCGACATGAAGGTCGTCGCCAACATCTGCCAGGAAGCGGCGGGATCGCAGTGGTTCAGCACCACCTACATGGTGAAGGACGACGGCCCGATCAAGACCGCCAAGGACCTCAAGGGCGGCACGATCGGCGTCGTCGGCTACAAGACCGCCACCGATCTCTGGGCGCGCGCCGGGCTGCTGAACGCCGGCCTCGTTCCCGACGAGGACACCAAGGTGTTCTCGCTCGGCTTCCCGGCGATGGGCGACTCCGTGCGCACCGGGAAGGTCCAGGCGGGCACCTTCGTCGAGCCGTTCTATTCAGCCGAAGTCGCGAAAGGCGGCCTGCGCAAGCTCTTCACCGCGGTCGAGGCGGTCGGCTACGATCACGAGCTCCTCGACATCTGGTTCGGCGAGAAATTCCTGAAGGCGCATCCCGACGTGGTGCGCGCGTTCCTGTCCGACTATGTCGCGGTGACGAAGTACTACCTCTCGCACACCGAGCAGGCGAAGCGCGATCTCGCCAAGGCGGGTTTCGTGCGCACGCCGGTCGACATCTACGTCAAGAACGCGGACTGGAAGCGCGACCCGAACGCGCGGGTCAATGTCGAGAGCCTGAAGAAGCTCTCCGCGTTCATGCTCGAAAAGCTGCACTGGCTCGACAAGCCGGTGAATGTCGACGACATGGTCGACCAGAGTTACCTGCCAAAGTGACGCTGAAGCCGTTCGCCTACCATCCGTTACAGCTTCCGCGGGAATAAGGTGATCAGGGAGCTGTCTACATCATCAGGTGTCAGCCAAAACGGAGGACCCTATGATTGGACGCACCGCAGCACGGCTGGTCGTAGTCGGGCTCTTCGGCTTGAGCATCACCGCGATGGCGCACGCCAGTCGCTTCGCCGGTCGCGGCGCTGGCAGCTTTGCGGGCGCTCCAGCTTTCCACGGCGGCTTTCATCATTTCCATAATGGTGGCTTTCACAGCCGCATTTTTATCGGCGGTACGTTTTTCGCGCCGTTATATTTTCCGCCGCCGTACTACTACCCGCCGGCCTATTACCCTCCGGCGTACTACGCGCCGGCAACCGAATACGTCGAGCCCGCACCGGCGCCAGCTCCGGCTCCGGCGTACTGGTACTACTGCTCTTCGGCCCGCGCCTACTATCCCTACGTGCGGGAGTGTCCCGGCGGTTGGCAACAGGTAGCGCCGCAGCCGCCTCCGCAGTAGGTGCCAATCGGCGCGCGTTGGTCTACGGAGAGACGGTCATCTCCATCACGTCGTAGCCCAAGGCGGGATTGAAGCCTTCGGAAACCTGGTAGCTCGCCTTCACCTTCATCCCGGGCCGGAGCTGCGAGCGCTCGTTCGCCGCGCCGTCGATGTCGGTGTCTGCGGTGATCCGCAGGCGCACCTCGGGCCCGGACGCGGGCTTGAGCACGAGGCGCCTGCCTTCGTCCTCGGCGCGCGCGATCGTACCGCTCGTCTCACGCTCGACGATGCGCACCTGCTGCGGGCCCTCGCCGCGCAGCTCGCGGTAGACGGTCTCGGCGAGCCACTCGAAGTGGTTCTCGCGGTCCCAGCCCTTGTACTCGCCCATGTCGAAGCGCTTGATGATCTCTTCGAGCGGCGTGCCCTGTGCCATCATCGCGCGCACCTTCCCGCGCGCGCCGAGCAGGTACTCGCGCAGGACGTCGAGGTCCTTCGCGGTGCCGATCGGGCCGTGCGCGGGCACTAGCACGCGCGGGTCGAGCGGCCGCAGCACCCCGAGCTGCTTTAGCATGCCGGTGGTCGTGCCGTGGCTGTAGTCGGGCCGGATGTCGGGATGGCGCTCGATGTAGCCGACGAAGCCCGCGTGCATCACGCCGCTCTGCGGCAGCCACACGGCGATGTCGCCGGGGTTGAACGGATCGTCGACATAGATCAGCTCGATTGTCTTGCCGCCGAGGTGAAGCGTCATGCCTGACTTGAACGAGACGACCGTATCGAGCGGGCTCACGTCCTCCAGTTCCGCAGCGCGCTCGCGGAAACGCTTGCGCCAGGACTTCATCTGGTACGGCCGCCAGGACGCCCAGTCCTTCGCGACGCGCTCGTGCACGATCACCGTCGCGGGTGGCGAGAAGAGTGGCGTGCCGCCGACGTGGTCGCCGTGGTTCTGCGTGATCACGACGTAGCGCACCGGCTGGTCCGTGACCGAGCGGATGAATTCCCGCAGGATGCGCGTCTCGGGCGGGTTGTTGCCCGTGTCGGCCAGCACCACTCCTTGCTTCGTAACGATGACCAGCGCGTTGGCGTCGTTGCGCTTGCCGACGAAGGCGTAGACGTCCTCGGCGACCTTGCGCAGCTCGGCGCGCTCGCCGGTGATCGCGCTCGCCGCAGGCGGCAGCAGCGCGAGCGACGCGACGAGCAGGAGGAACGCCGGTCTCATCGTCGCGATTCGCTTCGGATCAAATCCCATATGTAGTTGCGGTACTCGTGGCACTGCATCGACTTCTTGATCTCGAGCGTGCGCGGGCGCGGCAGGTCGATCTTCACTTCTTCCTTGATGCGGCCGGGGCGCGCGGTGAGCACGACGATGCGGTCGCCGAGATAGACCGCTTCCTCGATGTCGTGCGTGACGAAGACGATGGTCTTGCCGGTGCGCTCCCAGAGGCGCGTCACCTCTTCCTGCATGGTCTCGCGCGTCTGCGCGTCGAGCGCGCCGAAAGGTTCGTCCATCAGCAGCACCTTCGGGTTGAAGGCGAGCACGCGCGCGAGCGCCGTGCGCTGCTTCATGCCACCGGAGAGCTCAGCCGGATAGTGGTTGCGGAACTCGGCAAGGCCGGTCATCTCCAGATGGCGCGCCACCGCCTCATCGATTTTTTCGCGCGCGTAGCCCTGCGCTTCCAGACCCCAGGCGACGTTACCGGCGACCGTTTTCCATGGGAAGAGCGCGAACTCCTGGAACATCATGCCGCGATCGGGGCCGGGGCCGCGCACCTCCTGGCCGTAGACGCGGATCGCACCGCCGTCGGCGCCGATGAAGCCGCCCATGATGTGGAGGAACGTGCTCTTGCCGCAGCCACTCGGGCCGATGACGGTGATGAACTCGCCCTCGCGCGCGGCGAAGCGTGCGATGTCGAGGATGGCGAGCGCCTGGCCGTTCTTGTGATAGGTCTTGCGCAGCCCCGAGACCTCGAGCGCGATCGTGCTCATGACGCTACGTTTAGCACAACCTCCGTCGTCATCGCGTAATGCGTGACGCGACCACGATACGGCGGAAAGCGAGCGAAGTCGGCGCGCATCTCCCGGCGCACGGGCGAATCGAGCGCGGCGGCTAGCGCCGTGGCGTCGTCGAACGCGACCTTGTTCCGCTGCAGATGCCGCTCGCGGCGCAGGTGCGCCGGGCGGCGCCACTCGAGCGGCGTATAGATCTCGAGCTCGCGGATGCCCGGCAGGCGCGCCATGAGCAGCGGATGGTGCGCGAGGTAATACGCGAGCCACGCCGCTTCATCCTCGGCCGGCCCCTCGTACGCGACGAGATAGGTGCAGTAGCGCTCCGGGACTCGGTCCCACGGCTCGGGCACCGCAAAGGCATGGACCCGCATCGCCTCCGCCTGCACATCGCCGGGCAGCCGAGCCGCCGCCGATTCGAGCGCGGCGAGCGAATCGAAATAGAGCTGCGCCACCTGCGCCGGCGGCGCGCCGTCGTCGAGATAAGGATCGCGCACCCGATCCGGCCGATAACGGAGCGCACGATCGACGATCGGCAGCGGGAACTCGCTACCCGATGTGAGGAAAAGCGTGAACATCGAGTCGCTAGAATGCGCGGCTCGCCCTCATTACTCAATGCGTCGCTCATGAAACTGCTGAAATGCCTGCTCGCTCTCCTCCTCAGCGTGCTCTGCGGCAGCGCCGCTGCGCAGCCCTGGCCGGCGAAGCCGGTCCACATCGTCGTCGCCTATCCGCCGGGCGGCGGCATCGACGTAATGGCGCGGCAGCTCGCGGAGAAGCTGACCGGCATGTGGGGACAGCCGGTCATCGTGGAGAACAAGCCCGGCGCCAACACCATCGTCGCGACGGAAGCGGTGGCCAAGAGCCCGCCCGACGGCTACACCATCCTGCTGACCACCGATGCGACGTTCTCGATCAATCCGCATCTCTACGCCAAGCTGCCTTTCGACACGCAGCGCGACTTCATCCCCGTGACGATGCTCGTGCTCCTGCAGCAGCTCCTCGTCGCCAACCCGTCGCTGCCCGCAAACACGCTGCCCGAGCTGATCGCGCTCGCCAAGGCGAAGCCCGGCAGCATCAACTACGCCTCGTACGGCAGCGGCAGCCAGCCGCACCTCTCGGGCGAGATGCTCAAGTACAAGGCGGGCATCGACCTCGTGCATGTGCCCTACAAAGGCATCTCGCTCGCCGTGCCGGCCGTCATGGCCGGTGAAGTTCAGCTCACGTTTGCCGGCATCGCAACGTCGATGCCGCAGCTCAAGGCGGGACGCATCAAGGCGCTGGCGATCGGCGGGCCACGCCGCTCGCCGCTGCTGCCGCAGGTGCCGACCTTCACGGAGCTCGGCTACCCCGAGGTGGAGACGCACGCCTGGTTCGGCCTTTTCCTGCCAGCCGGCTCGCCACGCGAGGCGGTGCTGCGCATCTATCAGGACACGCACAAGATCATCGAGGAGCCGGAGTACCGGCAGAAGCAGCTCATCGACAAGGGCTATGACGTCGTCGGCAGCTCGCCCGAGGAGTTTGCGGCGTACATCAAGAAAGACAGCGCGAGCCGGGCGCGCGCCGTGAAGATCTCGGGCGCGAAAGCGGAATAGTGCAGACGATTTTCGTCGGGCCGGCGCCGCGCCTCGCGTTATCGGTGGCGGGCGAAGGACAGCTCCTGCTTTTTCTGCACGGTATCGGCGGCCGCCGTCAGAACTGGAACGCGCAGCTCACGTTCTTCTCGGCCACGCACAAGGCGGCGGCCTGGGATGCGCGCGGTTATGGCGAATCCGACGACTATGAGGGGACGCTCGATTTCGCGGTGTTCAGCGACGACCTGCGGCGCTTGCTCGACCACTTTGGCGCCCGCCGGGCACACGTCGTCGGTCTTTCGATGGGCGGGCGCATCGCGCGCAACTTCGCGCTGCAACACCCCGAGCGCGTGCGCTCGCTGACGCTCGCCAATACGAGCCCGGGCTTCGGCGTGATGACGAGCGAGCAGGTACGCGCCTTCGTCGAGCAGCGGCGCAAGCTCGATCCCGAGCAGCAGGCAAAGCGCCTCATTGCGCCGAACGCGCCGCGCGAGGCCTACGACACGCTCGTGGCGAGCCTGCGCGCCGTGCACCGCGAGTCCTACCTTAAGACCGTCGAAGCGTCGGTGGCGCAGGATCTCGCAGCGCCGATCGAGCGCATTCGCGCGCCGACGCTCGTCATCGGCTCGACGCAGGACTCGCTCTACCCTTTGAGCGTCGCGCAGGGCATGGCGCGGCGCATCCCGGGCGCGCGGCTCGTCGTCATCGACGGTGCGGGACACTTGTCGAATCTCGAGCGGCCGCAGGAGTTCAACCGCGCGCTCGCCGACTTCCTCGGGACGCTGCCTCGCTAAAATAGCGAGTTCCCATGGCCGCCAACGAACAACTCGCGATGCTCGTGCAGCCCGACCGCGTGCATCGCGCGGTCTACACCGATCCGGCGATCTTCGAGCTCGAGATGGAGCGCCTCTTCGGCCGCGCCTGGCTCGTGCTCGGCCACGAGAGCCAGGTCAGGAAGGTCGGCGACTACTTCACGACGCGCATGGCGCGCGAGCCGGTGGTCGTCGTCAGGCAGGATGACGGACAAGTCGCGGCGCTCGTCAACCGCTGCGCGCACCGCGGCTCGATGGTGTGCGCCGAAGGCCGGGGCAACGTCGAGCGCTTCGTCTGCCCGTACCACGGCTGGAGCTACGACCGCGCCGGCGAGCTCAAGGCCGCGCCGTTCTCGTCGGGCTACGCGCCCGGCAAGCTCGCCGAGCTGCGGCTGCACGCCGTGCCGCGGGTGCGGGTCTATCGCGGCTTCATCTTCGCGTCGCTTGCGCCTCGCGGCGAATCGCTCGAGGAGTTCCTCGGCCCCGCCAAGGCCTCGTTCGACGATCTCGTCGATCGCGCACCCGGCGGCGAGCTCGAGGTCGCGGGCGGCGTCTTCAAGCACACGTACCAAGGCAACTGGAAGCTGATGATCGAGAACCACCTCGACGGCGCGCATCCCGCTTACGTGCATGCGTCTTCAGTGGCGGTGGCGCGCAACGCGCCCGAGCCGGGCAAGCCGGGCGAGGAGCACTACTACGACATCGCCGTGCGTCAGATGCGCCAGAATGGCGCGCCCGAGTCCGTATGGGAAGGCACCGGCATCTGGGCGACGCCGCGCGGGCACGGCTACATGGGCGACTACCACGACGACGACCGGCTCGTCGCCGGGCTCGGCAATCCGGTGTTCGACGAATACCGCGCGCGCCTGGCCGCCGAGGTGGGTGAGAAGCGTGCGGATCAGATTCTGCGTGTCACGCTCTGGAACACGATCGTCTACCCGAACTGCTCGTTCATGAGCCAGTTCCGGCAGCTGCGCATCATCCATCCGCTGGCGGTCGACCGCTCGGTGGTCTACACCTATTCGCTGCGCATGCCGAAAGCGCCGGAGCGCATGTTCCGCGACACGGTGGCCTTCGCCAACGTGGTGAACGGCACCGGATCGTGGGTACTCACGGACGATCTCGAGGTGTACGAGCGCATCCAGCGCGCGCTCGGCTCGGGCGCGATGGAGTGGCTCTACATCGGCCGCGGCCATGGCCGCGACGTCGAGGAAGGCGGTGTTCGGCGCGGAGCGACCGGGACGAGCGAGGTGTTCATCCGCGCGCAGATGCGTGCCTGGCTCGACTATATGACTCGTGACGCCTGAGCAATTCCTCTATCACGAGGCGCGGCTGCTCGACACGCAGCGCTTCGAGGAGTGGCTCGCGCTCTTCACCGAGGACGCGACCTACTGGGTGCCCCTCGAGCGCGGCCAGAAGGACCCGTACGAGACCTCCTCCATCATCCACGACGACCGCACGCTCCTCGAGCTGCGCGTGAAGCAGATGCGCCACCCGCGCGCGCATGCCCGCGTGCCGCTCGCGCGCACCGTGCACCAGGTGACGAACGTCATGGTGCTCGGCGAGCACCCCGAGGAAAAAGCGGGCGAAGTGCACGTCGCCTCCGCGCTCCAGGTGCTCGAGTTCCGCAACGAGCGAGAGCGGCACTATGGCGCGCTCGTCGAGCACCGACTGCGAAAAAGCGGAGATACGTTCCGCATCGCGCACAAGCGCGTCGATCTCGTCAATTCCGAAGGTGAACTCGATGGCATCGCCGTCATCCTCTAGAAACGCGCTTCCCGTCCTCATCGTCGGCGGCGGCATCGGCGGGCTCGCCGCCGCGCTCGCGCTCGCGCGCAAAGGGTTCAGGAGCGTGGTGCTCGAGCAGGCGCCCCAGTTCGGCGAGATCGGCGCCGGCATCCAGATCGCGCCCAACGCCTGGCACGCGCTCGATGCGCTCGGCGTCGGGCAGCTGGTGAAGAAGGAGGCGGTGTTCATCGAGCACCTGCTGATGTTCGACGGCGTGAGCGGCGAAAGAGTGATCGACATCCCGCTCGATGCGCGCTTCGCGCGCCGCTTCGGCAACCCGTATGCGGTCACCCACCGGGCCGACATCCACGGCTCGCTCCTCGACGGCTGCAAGGCGCTGCCGCAGCTCATCGAACTGCACACCAGCACGCGCGTCACCGGCTATCGCGACGACGGCGCCCACGTCGTCGCGCAGAGCGCGCAGGGCGAGTTCAAGGGCGCGGCGCTCATCGCCGCCGACGGCGGCAAGTCCGTGATCCGCGAGACGATCGTCGGCGATCCGCTGCCGCCCGCGACCGGGCACATGTGCTACCGCGCGGTGCTCAACATCGGCGACGTGCCGAAGGACCTGCGCTTCGCCGCGGCCACGCTGTGGGCGGCGCACAACACGCACATCGTCCATTACCCGCTGCGCGGCTGGAAGCTCTTCAACCTCGTCGCCACCGTGATCGGCAAGCACACGAGCGGCGGCCATAACGAGCTCGCGACGCCGGAAGAAGCGCTGCCCTTCTTCTCGCATTACTGCGACAAGGTGCTGAAGCTGATGCGCACGCCGAAGGAATACCGGCGCTGGATGCTTCAGTACCGCGAACCGGTGGACAACTGGACGAAGGGACGCGTCACGCTGCTCGGCGATGCCGCGCACTTCATGCTGCAGTACATGGCGCAAGGCGCCGCCATGGCAATGGAGGACGCGGTGTGCCTGGGTGCCTGCGCGCACGCCGCCGACGGCGACTTCCCGAAGGCCTTCATCGACTATCAAAACCAGCGCATGGTGCGCGCCACGCGCGTGCAGATCTCGGCAAATACGCTGGTCGGCATGATTTTCCACGTGCCCGACGGTCTCGAGCGGCTCGTGAGGAACGACATCTATCGCGGCCGTGCACCCGAGCGCTATTACGACGCGCTCGAGTGGGTCTTCGCCGCGCCGGATTACGTGCGCGACTTCAGGTCGAGAAGCCGATCGCGTGCGCCCCGCCGGTCGATACGAGTGGCGGCCGCGCGTCGCCGTCCGCCATCGCGCCAGAGAGACTAGAGCGCGGCCTGATGCCGCTGCTCACGACCGCGACGTTCGCGGCCGCGGGCGGCATTCACTATCAGACGCCGATGCTCGGGGCGATGGCGGCGGAATTCGGCGCCGACAGCTCGGCGATCGGCTGGGTGCCGACACTGACCTTCGGCGGCTTTCTCGCCGGCATCCTCTTTCTCGTGCCGCTCGGCGATCGCATCGACAAGCGCCGCCTGATTCTCAGTCAGCACTTCGTGGAGATCGCGGCGCTTCTCGCCGCGGCGGCGGCGCAAACGGTCGCCGCTGCCGCCGTCATCGGCTTCCTCATCGGCATGTCGGCCTGCTACGCGCAAACCATCGTTCCCATGGTGACCGAGCTCGCGCCGGCCGAGAAACGCGGGCGCGCGGTCGGGACCATCCTCACGGCGCTCTTTCTGGGAATATTGTTCGCGCGCATCACGG
>Ga0075426_10001860_pt1 | contig 15078 bp, 14 predicted proteins | sample SoiMethybrSBSTD5_FD_75304 | JGI IMG/M metagenome (GOLD analysis project Ga0075426, IMG submission 75304) | Bulk soil microbial communities from a Populus tree surrounding site in Tennessee, USA - Soil MetaG P. TD hybrid SBSTD5 | ecosystem: Environmental > Terrestrial > Soil > Tree plantation... | reverse complement strand
TAATAGCCGCCGCCGTTCGCGCACGAGCCCATGGAGACGACCCAGCGCGGCTCCGCCATCTGATCGTAGACCTTGCGCAGCGCCGGCGCCATCTTGTTGCACAGCGTTCCGGCGACGATCATCACGTCCGACTGGCGCGGGCTCGGCCGGAAGACGATGCCGAAGCGGTCGAGGTCGTAGCGCGAGGCGCCGGCGTGCATCATCTCGACCGCGCAGCAGGCGAGCCCGAAGGTCATCGGCCACAGCGACCCGGTGCGCGCCCAGTTGAGCACGCTGTCGACCTGCGTGACGACGAAGCCCTGCTGGGAGACTCCTTGCGATAGGTCTGCCATTTAAACGTTGCCTCTCACGCGTAAGGTGCGACCCGGCCGTCCGGCGCATCCCCACAAGAGCGGTGGGGCCCCTGCTTGGCGGCTCGGGTCGTTATTCCCATTCGAGCGCACCTTTCTTCCACTCGTAGATGAAGCCCACGACGAGGATCGCGAGGAACACCATCATCGCGACGAAGCCGAACCAGCCGATGTCCTGCAGCACGATCGCCCACGGGAAGAGGAAGGCGATCTCGAGGTCGAAGAGGATGAAGAGGATCGCGACGAGGTAGTAGCGCACGTCGAACTTCATGCGCGCGTCCTCGAAGGCCTCGAACCCGCACTCGTAGGGAGAGAGCTTCTCGCTGTCGGGGTTGTGCGCGCCGGAGAGCCGCGCGAGCACTCCGGTCGTCACCAGCGCGCCGATGCCGACCGCCGCGCCGATCGCGAGGAAGAGCAGGACGGGAAAGTAGTTGGCCAGCAAGTTTTAATTGGTGCCGTCGAAGAGACTCGAACTCTTACGCCTTTCGGCACCGCCCCCTCAAGACGGCGTGTCTACCAATTCCACCACGACGGCAAATGCACCCGGTTGATCCGGAACAACCCGCTACTTCGGAATCTCCGACGGCTTCTCCGCCGGCGCCGGTGCCGAGGGAGCGGGCGCCGCCGGTTTCACATCCAGCTTGTTCTCGATGCCGGCGGGCTTCGCCGGCGCCTCGATTTGCTGCATCACGCCGCCGCCGGTCCTGGTCGCCGACGTGGAGAAATACGTGAGCGCGAGGCTCGTCGCGAAGAACACCGCGGCGAGGACCGCGGTGGTGCGCGAAAGGAAATTGGCCGCGCCCGAGGAGCCGAAGAGGCTGCCCGCCGAGCCGCTGCCGAACGCCGCGCCCATGTCGGCGCCCTTGCCGTGCTGCAGCAGCACCAGCACGACGATGCTCGCCGCGGCGAGCACGTGGAGAACCAGAATCGCAGTCTGCATCGCCTTCTCTATCTTTCCAGGATCAAGTTGCCGCAAGCCAGATCGCGGCGAATTCGTCCGCGACCAGCGACGCCCCGCCGACGAGGCCGCCGTCGACGTCCGGCATCGAGAAGAGCTCCTTCGCGTTCGAAGCCTTCACGCTGCCGCCGTAGAGGATGCGCAAGTCGCGCGCCACCCCGCCGTCCTTCGATGCCACCAGGGCGCGCACGAACGCGTGCGCTTCCTGGGCCTGCACGGCCGTCGCCGTCTTCCCGGTGCCGATGGCCCACACGGGTTCGTACGCGACGACTCCTGCCGCTACCTCGCGCGCGCCGGTTTTCTCGAGCAACGCGCGCACCTGCCGCTCGAGCACCTTCTCGGTCGCGCCCGCCTCGCGCTCCTCGAGCGTCTCGCCGATGCAGAAGATCGGCGTGAGGCCGCTGCGGCGCGCCGCGGCGTACTTCTCGACCACGATCGCATCCGTGTCGCCGAAGAGCGTGCGCCGCTCCGAGTGCCCGACGATCGCGTAGCGGCAGCCGAATTCCGCCACCATCTGCGCCGACACGTCGCCCGTATAGGCGCCCTTGTCGTGGCGGCTCACGTCCTGGCTGCCCCAGGCGATCGCACTGCCCTGCAACAGCTCCCGCACCTGCGCCAGATACGGATACGGCGCGCATACGGCGCACGCGGCGGCATTCGCGGGGATGTTGCGGATGAGCGACCGGAGCAGCGCCTCGTTCGCGGCAAGGCTTCCATTGAGCTTCCAGTTGCCGGCGACGAGCTTTGACCGCATCCGCGACCCTTGAAACCTGAAGATTTTATCATGCTCGGCCCGCCGGGCGGCCCGCCTCCCCTGCGCCCGGGAGCGCGTCAGGTTCGCAAGGCGCGGCTACCGGTCAGGCGACGGCGCGTTCGGCCGCGGCTCGCACGGCGGCGGCGATGGCTTCCGCGATCCGCTGCACGTGGGCGCGGTCCTCGCCCTCGACCATGACGCGCACCACGGGCTCGGTTCCGGAGGGGCGCAGCAGCACGCGGCCGCGCCCGGCGAGCTCGCCTTCGGCGCGCGCCACCGCCTCGCGTACGCCCTGCGTGTCGAGATCGACCTTGCCCGCGAGCTTCACGTTGACGAGGACCTGCGGCAGGAGCCTCAGGTCCGCGGTGAATTCCTTCAGGGTCTCGCCGCTGGCCACGAGCGCGGCGAGCACCTGGAGGGCGGAGATGATGGCATCCCCCGTCGTGTGGTGGTCGAGGCAGAGAAGGTGTCCGGAATTCTCGCCGCCGCATTCCCACTTGCGCTCGATGAGGGACTCGAGCACGTAGCGGTCGCCGACCTTCGCGCGCGTGAACGCCACGCCCATCTCCGCGAGCCGGCGCTCGAGCGCGAAATTGGTCATCAACGTGCCCACCACTCCGCCGCGCAGCCGTCCCTCGGCCTTGCGATGCTTCACGATCGCGTAGAGCAGCTGGTCGCCGTCGAAGACCGTGCCGTCGGCGTCGGCCATGGCGAGGCGGTCGCCGTCGCCGTCGAAGGCGATGCCGAAATGCGCGCGGTGCTCGGCAACGGCGCGCGCCAGCGCCGCGGGATGCGTCGCGCCGCAGCCCTCGTTGATGTTGAGGCCGTTGGGCGAGCTGCCCACGGCCACCACCTCGGCGCCGAGCTCCTGGAAGACGCGCGTGCCGACGCGATAGTTGGCGCCGTGCGCGCAATCGACGACGAGCTTGAGGCCGCGCAGCGCGTGCTGCTTCGGAAACGTGCCCTTGCAGAATTCGAGGTAGCGGCCCTCGGCGTCGTGCACGCGCTCGGCCTTGCCGAGCTGCTCCGAGGGCTGCACGGCGAGCGGGCCGTCGAGGAGGGCCTCGATCTCGCTCTCGACCGCGTCGGGCAGCTTCATCCCGTCGGCGGAGAAGAACTTGATGCCGTTGTCGTCGTACGGATTGTGCGAGGCGGAAATCATGATGCCCGCCGAAAGGCGCAGCGCCCGCGTGAGGAACGCGACCGCGGGCGTGGGCATCGGGCCCACGAGGAGCGTGTTCACGCCCGCTGCCGAGAGGCCGGACTCGAGCGCGGATTCGAGCATGTAGCCCGAGATGCGCGTGTCCTTGCCGATGAGCACCGCGGGCCGCGCGCGGTGCGGCGGCGCGATGTCGGCGCGCGAGAGCACCTTGCCCGCGGCGTAGCCTAGCTTCAGCACGAAGTCGGGCGTGATCGGCGGCTCGCCCACGCGGCCGCGGATCCCGTCGGTGCCGAAGAATCTCCTGCTCATCGCGAAAGCTCCATCCAGGTCTTGAGCGTATCCATCGTTTCCCTGACGTCGTGGACGCGCAACACGTTCGCACCATTCTGCGCCGCGAGGAGGGCCGCGGCAACGCTGCCCGCCGTGCGCTCCTCGAGTGCGCGCCCCGTGAGCTCTCCGATCATGCGCTTGCGCGACACGCCGGCGACGAGCGGATAGCCCAGGCGGGCGAGCTCCGGCAGCGCGCGGAAGAGCGCCTTGTTGTGCTCGAGCGTCTTGCCGAAGCCGAAGCCCGGATCGAGCGCGATGCGTTCGCGCGCGACCCCCGCCGCCTCGAGCGCGCGCGCCCGATCGAGCAGGAACTGCTTCACTTCGGCCACGACATCCGCGTAGCGCGGATCGCGCTGCATCGTCTGCGGCGTGCCGAGCATGTGCATGACGACGACGTCCGCGTCGCTCCCGGCCACCGCGTCGATCGCGCCCGGCGCGCGAAAGGCATTCACGTCGTTCACCATCGCGCAGCCCGCCTCGATCGCCCGGCGCATGACCTCGGGCTTCATCGTATCGACGGAAACGGCGACGTCCTCGCGCCGCAGCGCCTCGACGACCGGCATCACGCGCGCGAGCTCCTCGTCGAGCGGCACGGGCTCGGCACCGGGGCGCGTCGATTCGCCGCCGACGTCGACGATGTCGGCGCCGTCGTCGCGCAGCTGCAGCCCGTGCGCGATCGCGCGTTGCGCATCGAGGAACTGGCCGCCGTCGGAGAAGGAGTCGGGCGTCACGTTAATGATGCCCATCACGAGCGGACGGCCATGGGAAGAAAAAAGGGTGGCGCGAAGCCACCCTTTTCGCCTGATCGCTGCGGCGCTCAGTTGCCTGCCTCCGGCGCGGGGCTCGGTTGCTCGACCCCGCGGCTTCCGCCTCCGTCGGCGGGCGGCGGCACCGGCTTCTGCACCGGCTTCGGCGGACGCGGCGGGCGTCCCGACATGATGTCGTTGATCTGGTCGGCGTCGATCGTCTCCCACTCGAGGAGCGCCTTCGCCATCACCTCGACCTTCTCGCGGTTCTCCTCGAGGAGGCGGCGCGCGAGCGTGTACTGCTGGTCGATGATCGAGCGCACTTCCTTGTCCACCGCGTTCATCGTGTCTTCCGACATGTTCTGGTGCGTGGTGACGCTGCGGCCGAGGAACACCTCGCCCTCGTTCTCGCCGTACACCATCGGGCCCAGGGCGTCGGTCATGCCCCACTCCGTCACCATGCGGCGCGCCATCTCGGTCGCGCGCTTGAAGTCGTTCGCCGCGCCCGTCGTCATCTGGTTCATGAAGAGCTCCTCGGCGATGCGCCCGCCGAAGAGGACGGCAATGTTGTTGAGCAGGTAATCGCGGTTGTAGCTGTAGCGATCCTCGACCGGGAGCTGCATCGTCACGCCGAGCGCGCGGCCGCGCGGGATGATCGTGACCTTGTGCACGGGATCGGTCTTGGGCAGCAGGCGCGCGACGATGGCGTGGCCGGACTCGTGGTACGCCGTGTTCTTGCGCTCCTCCTCGGGCATCACCATGGACTTGCGCTCCGCGCCCATGATCACCTTGTCCTTGGCGCGCTCGAAGTCGTCCATGTCCACGAGGCGTTTGCTTCCCCTTGCCGCGAACAACGCCGACTCGTTCACGAGGTTGGCGAGGTCCGCGCCGGAGAATCCGGGCGTGCCGCGCGCGATGATCGAGGCATCCACGTCCGGCGCGATCGGCACCTTGCGCATGTGCACGAGCAGGATCTGCTCGCGCCCGCGGATGTCGGGAAGCGGCACGACGACTTGCCGGTCGAAGCGCCCGGGACGCAGCAGCGCCGGATCGAGCACGTCGGGACGGTTGGTCGCGGCGATCACGATGACGCCGGATGTGCCTTCGAAGCCGTCCATCTCGACGAGCAGCTGGTTCAACGTCTGCTCGCGCTCGTCGTTGCCGCCGCCCAGGCCCGCGCCACGCTGCCGGCCGACGGCGTCGATCTCGTCGATGAACACGATGCAGGGCGCGTTCTTCTTCGCCTGCTCGAACATGTCGCGCACGCGCGCGGCGCCCACGCCGACGAACATCTCGACGAAGTCGGAGCCGGAGATCGAGAAGAACGGCACTTTCGCCTCGCCCGCGATGGCGCGCGCGAGGAGCGTCTTGCCGGTGCCGGGCGAGCCCACCATCAGCACGCCGCGCGGAATGCGCCCGCCGAGCTTCTGGAATTTCGACGGGTCGCGCAGGAAGTCGACGAGCTCCGCGACTTCCTCTTTCGCCTCGTCGACGCCCGCGACATCCGCGAACGTCACCTGGTTCTGGTTCTCGTCGAGCATGCGGGCTCTCGACTTGCCGAACGAGAAGGCACCGCCGCGTCCCCCGCCCTGCATCTGGCGCATGAAGAAGATCCACACGCCGATGAGCAGCAGCATCGGGAACCACGACACGAAAATGTTCATGAGGAGCGAGGGCTCCTCTTCGGGCTTCGCCTCGACCTGCACGCCGTACTTCATCAGGTCGCCCACCATCCACGGGTCCTGGATGCCCGGCGTGTACACGGTGTAGACCTTGTTGTCGCGCGACGTGGCTTTGAGCGTGCGGCCGCTGTCGAGCTTCACCTTCGCGATGTGGCCCTGGCGCGCCTCCTCCATGAACGTGGAATAGTCGATCACGTTCTGGCTCGCCTGCCGGTTGCCGACCTGCATGAACACCATCGTCAGGATGACCCCGATCACGAGCCAGACCATGATGGTGCGGATGGTGTTGTTCACGAGCGTCTTTCTACGGAAATCCGTGTGAATTCAGGGAACTGAACCGGAAATTCTACCTGAGACATGGGGGCGGCCCCGACCCGCATCAAGGCTTGGGACCGCGCGCGACGAGGTATTGTTCGACGCTCTCTTCCCTCGACGCACCGGGCTTGCGCACGACGACCTTCCCGAACGTGCCGCGCAACGACCTCAGGTAGTCATCATACCCGGCGCCCATCAGGACTTTCACCAGCAAGACGCCCTCTGGTTTCAGGTGCAATAGCGCGAAGTCGCGGGCGGCCTCCGCGAGGGTGAAAGCGAGGGCCTGGTCGCGCGTCGGGATGCCGGAAATGTTCGGCGCCATGTCCGAAAGGACCACATCCGCCTTGCGTCCGCCGAGCGCTTCCTTCACCGCCGCTTCTCCCGCCCTGCTGGTGAAGTCGTCCTGGATGATCGTCACGCCCGTGATGGGCTCCATGGGAAGGAGGTCCACCGCGATCACCTTGCCGGCCGCGCCGACCTTCTTCGACGCCACCTGCGACCAGCCGCCGGGCGCCGCGCCCAGGTCCACCACGACCATGCCGGGTTTCAACAGCTTGTCGCGCGCGTCGATCTCGGCGAGCTTGTACGCCGAGCGCGCGCGATAACCCTCGCGCTTCGAGCGCTGCACGTAGGGGTCGTTCACGTGCCGCTGCAGCCACTGCTTGCTCGAGGACGATTTCTTCACGCGGGGATGCGCCCGACCCAGGGGCGCGCGACGCGGTATTCCGGGACGCTCGTCGGGGTGGACTTGGCGGTCGCGAGCAGCTTGCGGCGCTTGAGGAGGGCCACGGCGCGTTGCGCGCTCGCCTTCGACAGGCCCGTGTCGGCGGCGATCGTGGCGTAGCTCGCCGACACGCGCCCCCGGTGGCTCGCCATGCGCCACAGGTACATGTAGACGATGAAGGCCGAGGGCGAGCGGTCGTGGCCCACGAGGTCCGGCATGAGGACGTCGATCACGTACTGGTCGAGGGAAAGGCCGCTCATGTCATCAATACTATAGCCAAAATGAGCATAGGGGCCCTTTTCGCGTGGCAGGATGGCGCCGTCGTCAAGTACACACCGCACAATGCAAGGAGGACCCGATGATCACGCACCTCAAGTTCGCGAGCATCCCCGTCACCGACCAGGACCGCGCGCTCGCCTTCTACACCGAGAAGCTCGGCTTCCGCGTCGCCACCGACCGCCCGTTCACGGACAAGCAGCGCTGGATCGAGCTGCGCATCGGCAAGTCCGAGACCTGCGTCGTGCTCTTCACCCCGGACGGCCACGAGGATCGAATCGGCGGATTCTTCAACGGCTCGCTCGCGTGCGACGACTGCGAGGCGACGCATCGCCAGCTCAAGCAGCGCGGCGTCGAGTTCGTGTCCGAGCCGAAGAAGGAGCCCTGGGGGACGTACATGATCATCAAGGATCCGGACGGCAACCAGTTCGTCGTGAGCTCCAGATAACCTGAGCGCGGGCGGCAATGGGCGGCGATAATAGTCCGATGGCCACCTCGCTCACCCCGTCGCGCCGCCACGAATTGCGCGCCCAGGCTCACAAGCTGAATCCGGTCGTCCTCATCGGCGACAAGGGCCTCACCGACGAAGTGATCGCCGAGATCGACCGCGCACTGAAGGCGCACGAGCTCATCAAGGTGCGCGCGGCCGGTGGCGAACGCGAGCAGCGCGAGGCGTGGATGCGCGCGATCTGCGAGCGAACGGCGGCCGAGCCGGTGCAGCAGATCGGGAAGGTGCTGGTGGTGTGGCGGGAGAATCCGGAAAAGGAGAAGGCACCCCCTCCCCGGCCCTCCCCCAAGGGGGAGGGAGGACACAGACTACCCAAGGAAGACGGGAGCGTCAGACGTACCGAACGTCGACGATTTCGAACTGCTTCACGCCCCCCGGAGTCCGCACCTCGGCGACGTCGCCCTCGCTCTTCCCGATGAGCGCGCGCGCGATCGGAGACGAGTAGGAGAGCTTGCCGAGCTTGATGTCGGCCTCGTCCTCGCCGACGATCTGGTAGCTCACGACTTCCTCGCTCGCGGTGTCCATCAGCTCGACCGTCGAGCCGAACACCACGCGCCCGTCGTCGTCGAGGTGCGCCGGGTCGATCACCTGCGCGTTCGCGAGCTTCGCCTCGACCTCGAGGATGCGTCCCTCGATGAACCCCTGGCGCTCACGCGCCGCTTCGTATTCCGCGTTCTCGGTGATGTCGCCGTGCGACCGCGCCTCGGCGATCGCGGTCACGATCGCCGGGCGGTCGACGGTCTTGAGGCGCTGCAGCTCGGCGCGCAGCCTCTCGGCGCCGATCGCGGTGATCGGGACTTTGCGATTGCTCATGCGGGAAGTGTGGCATGAAGCGACTGGATGTCATAGGCGCGCATCTCTTCCAGGTGCGCCATGCCGAGGCACGCGGCGCGCGCGCCGGCGAGCGTCGTGTAGTACGTGATGCGGTTCTGTAGCGCCGTGTTGCGGATCGACCACGAGTCCTGGATCGAGCGCCGGTCTTCCTCGACGGTATTGACGATGAGGCTCACCTCGCGGTTCTTGAGCATGTCGACGATGTGCGGACGCCCTTCCTGCACCTTGTTGACGGTCTGCACGTCGAGCCCCGCCTTCTGCAGCGCGCCGGCGGTGCCGCGCGTGGCGACGAGCGTGAAGCCGAGGTCGACGAGCGCGCGCCCGATCTCGATCAACCTCGCCTTGTCCTCGTTGCGCACCGAGAGGAACGCCTTCCCGCCCTTCGGAAGGCGCACGCCCGCCGCGAGCTGGCTCTTCACGAAGGCTTCGGCGAAGGTCTGGCCCACGCCCATCACCTCGCCCGTGGATTTCATCTCGGGGCCGAGGATCGTGTCGACGCCCGGGAACTTGATGAACGGGAACACCGCTTCCTTCACCGCGAAATACGGCGGGATCACTTCGCGCGTCACGCCCTGCGCCTTGAGCGACTTGCCGACCATGCAGCGCGCCGCGACCTTCGCGAGCGGCACTCCGATCGCCTTCGACACGTAGGGAACCGTGCGCGAGGCGCGCGGGTTCACTTCGAGCACGTAGACCTTCTCGTCCTGGATCGCGAACTGCACGTTCATGAGGCCGACGACGTCGAGCGCGTGCGCCATCGCGATGGTCTGGCGGCGCAGCTCCTCCTGCAGCTTGGCACTCAGGCTGAAGGGCGGAAGCGAGCACGCGGAATCGCCGGAGTGCACGCCCGCCTGCTCGATGTGCTCCATGATGCCGCCGATGAGCACGTCCTTCCCATCGCACACCGCGTCCACGTCGACCTCGATCGCGTCGTTGAGGAAGCGGTCGATGAGCACCGGCGAATCGTTCGACACCTTCACCGCCTCGCGCATGTAGCGCCTGAGATCGCTCTCGGCGTGCACGATCTCCATCGCGCGGCCGCCGAGAACGTACGAGGGCCGCACCACGACCGGATAGCCGATCGCCTTCGCCGCCTCGAAGGCTTGATCCTCGGTGCGCGCCGTGCGGTTGGGCGCCTGCAGGAGCTTCAGCTCGTTCAGCAGCTGCTGGAAGCGCTCGCGGTCTTCCGCACGGTCGATCGAGTCGGGCGAGGTGCCGATGATCGGCACGCCGCACTTCTCGAGGTCGCGCGCGAGCTTGAGCGGCGTCTGGCCGCCGAACTGCACGATCACGCCCTCGGGCTTTTCCTTGTCGACGATCTCGAGCACGTCTTCGAGCGTGAGCGGCTCGAAGTACAACCGGTCGGAGGTGTCGTAGTCGGTCGAGACGGTCTCGGGGTTGCAATTGACCATGATGGTTTCGAACCCATCCTCGCGCAGAGCGAGTGCGGCGTGCACGCAGCAGTAATCGAACTCGATCCCCTGCCCGATGCGGTTGGGGCCTCCGCCGAGCACCATGATCTTGCGGTTCGACGTAGGCTCGGCCTCGTCCTCCTCGTCGTAGGTCGAATAGAGGTAGGCCGTTTGCGTCGCAAACTCGGCGGCGCACGTGTCGACGCGCTTGTAGACCGGACGGATGCCGAGCGCGTGGCGCTTCTTGCGCACGTCGTGCTCGGTCGTCTTCCACAAATACGCGAGGCGCCGGTCCGAGAATCCCTTGCGCTTGAGCTCCCGCAACGCCTGCGCGTCGAAATCCGCGAGCGTCTTCTTCTCGATCTCGAGCTCGCAGTCGACGAGGTCCTTGATCTGCGCGAGGAACCACGGGTCGATCTTCGTGAACTTGTGGATCTCCTCGAGCGGCATGCCGACGCCGAACGCATCGGCGACGTACCAGAGGCGCTCCGCGCGCGGATAGGCGAGCTCGTCCTCGATCTTGTCCGGATCGACCGATTTCAGATTGAACCCGTCGACACCGACCTCCAGCCCGCGCAGCGCCTTCTGCAGCGACTCCTGGAAGTTGCGCCCGATCGCCATCACCTCGCCCACGCTCTTCATCTGCGTGGTGAGGCGGTCGTCGGCCTGCGGGAATTTCTCGAAGGCGAAGCGCGGCACCTTCGTCACCACGTAGTCGATGGTCGGCTCGAAGGATGCGGGAGTCGCGCCCCCCGTGATGTCGTTCTTCAACTCATCGAGCGTGTAGCCGATCGCGAGCTTCGCCGCGATCTTGGCGATCGGGAACCCGGTCGCCTTGGACGCGAGGGCGGAAGAGCGCGACACGCGCGGGTTCATCTCGATGATGACCATGCGGCCGTTCTCGGGGTTGATCGCGAACTGCACGTTCGAGCCGCCCGTCTCCACCCCGATCTCGCGCAGGCACGCGATCGAGGCGTCGCGCATGATCTGGTATTCCTTGTCGGTGAGCGTCTGCGCCGGCGCCACCGTGATGGAATCGCCCGTGTGCACGCCCATCGGGTCGAGGTTCTCGATCGAGCAGATGATGATGCAGTTGTCCTTCCTGTCGCGCACCACCTCCATCTCGAACTCTTTCCAGCCGATGACGGATTCCTCGATGAGGAGCTCCCGCGTCGGTGAGGCGTCGAGGCCCCGCTCGCAGATGGCGACGAACTCCTCCATGTTGTAGGCGATGCCGCCGCCGGTTCCGCCCAGCGTGAACGACGGCCGGATGATCGTCGGGAAGCCCACCATCGCCTGCACCTGCTTCGCTTCTTCGAGGGAGTGCGCCAACGCGCTCCGGGGCGACTCCAATCCGATCTTCGCCATCGCGAGCTTGAACTTCTCGCGGTCCTCGGCCTTGTCGATCGCCTCTTTCTTCGCGCCGATCATCTCGACATTGAACCTGGCGAGCACGCCCTCGCGCGCGAGGTCGAGCGCGCAGTTGAGCGCGGTCTGGCCGCCCATCGTCGGCAGGAGCGCATCCGGGCGCTCCATCTCGATGATGCGCGCCACCATCGGCCACGTGATCGGCTCGATGTAGGTGACGTCCGCCATCTCCGGGTCGGTCATGATCGTCGCCGGGTTGGAATTCACCAGGATCACGCGGTAGCCCTCGTCGCGCAGCGCCTTGCACGCCTGCGCGCCCGAGTAGTCGAACTCGCACGCCTGCCCGATCACGATCGGTCCGGCGCCGATGATGAGGATGCTCTTGATGTCCGTGCGCTTGGCCATCTAGTCGGCGGCGCTGCGTGCGTTCCGCTTCTCGGTCTTCGAGGTTTCCATCAGCCGCACGAACTTGTCGAAGAGGTAGGCCATCTCGTGCGGGCCGGGCGAGGCTTCCGGGTGGCCCTGGAAGCTGAAGGCGGGGCGATCGGAGAGGGCGATCCCCTGGAGCGATCCGTCGAAGAGCGAGCGGTGCGTCGCCTTCACGTTCGCGGGCAGCGTCTTCTCGTCCACCGCGAAGCCGTGGTTCTGGCTCGTGATGAAGACGCGCCCCGAGTCGAGGTCCTGCACCGGATGGTTCGCGCCGTGGTGGCCGAATTTCATCTTCATCGTGCGCGCGCCGGTCGCGAGCCCGAGCAGCTGGTGGCCGAGGCAGATGCCGAAGACCGGGGTTCCCGTGGCGACGATCTCGCGGATCGCCTTGATCGCGTAGTCGCACGGCTCGGGATCGCCTGGACCGTTGGAGAGGAAGACGCCGTCGGGCTTCAACGCGAGCGCTTCGGCGGCGCTCGCGGTCGCGGGCAGCACCGTCACGTCGCAGCCGCGCTCGGCGAGGTTCCTCAGGATGTTGTGCTTCACGCCGTAGTCGAAGGCGATCACGCGATAGCGCGCCTCGCCGCCCGGCTTGTATCCGGTGCCGAGCGCCCAGAGGCTGCCGTTCCAGTGATAGGGCTTCTGCACCGTGACGGCCTTCGCAAGGTCCTGCCCCGCCATCGAGGGCGCCCGCTTCGCCGCTTCGAGCGCGGCCTTCTCGTCGATCCTTCCCGCCTGGATGGCGCCGTTCTGCGCGCCCTTGGTCCTCAGGATCCGCGTGAGGCGGCGCGTGTCGATGTCGCCGATGGCGACCAGGTTGTGGCGGCGCAGGTACGAGGAGAGATCTTCCTCGCGGCGCCAGCTCGAGGCGGCGAGCGGCAGGTCGCGGATGACGAGGCCGGCGGCGAAGACGTCGCGCGATTCCGTGTCCTCGGGATTGGCGCCGACGTTGCCGATGTGCGGGTAGGTGAGCGTGACGATCTGGCCCGCGTAGGAGGGATCCGTGAGGATCTCCTGGTAGCCCGTCATGGCCGTGTTGAACACGACCTCGCCGAGGGTCTCGCCTTCGGCGCCGATGGCGCAGCCGCGGAAAACACTGCCGTCGGCGAGGACGAGGACGGCGGGTGTCTTCTGCAGCACGAACGGCTCCGGGAGAAAACTGCGAAAACTACGGGCGCAAAAAAACGGGAGAGGCTCGCAACTCACGAACGCTCATCCCGCTTCTCATGAGTGAAAAATTATACCAGATATCATCGTCGCCCTCATGGATCTGTTGCACCCGATTGCCGGCTTCGCCGCGCTCGGCGCGATCGCCTGGCTCGCCTCGGAAAACCGCTCCGGCGTGCACTGGCGCGTGGTGGCGGGCGGGTCGGCGCTGCAGGTCGTGCTGGCCGCCCTGCTTCTCCTCGTGCCGGTGCTGCGCGAGGCGGTGTTCTCGCTCAATTCCGCGCTCGAGGTCCTGGAGCGCGCGACCCAGGAAGGCACGCGCTTCGTCTTCGGCTTCCTCGCCGGCGGGCCCGCCCCCTATTCCGAGACCGATCCGCGCGCCTCGTTCGTGCTCGCCTTCCGCGCGCTGCCGCTGGTGCTCGTCGTGAGCGCGCTCTCGGCCCTCCTCTTCCACTGGCGCATCCTGCCGATCGTGGTGAAGGCGTTCTCGTGGCTGCTCGAGCGCTCGATGGGCATCGGCGGCGCGGTGGGCCTGTCCGCGGCGGCGAACGTCTTTGTCGGCATGGTCGAGGCGCCGCTCATCATCAAGCCATACCTCGCGAAGCTCACGCGCTCCGAGCTTTTCATGGTGATGGTGTGCGGCATGGCGACCATCGCCGGCACCGTGATGGCGCTCTACGGCGCGATCCTGGGTCCCGTGGTTCCGGATGCGATCGGCCACATCCTCATCGCCTCCATCGTCGCGACTCCCGCCGCGATCACCATCTCGGCGCTGATGGTGCCCGGCGACATGACGCGCGGGGAAGCGGTCGAGATTCCGCGGCAGGACGCGAGCGCGATGGACGCGGTGACGCGCGGCACGATCGAGGGCGTCGAGCTGCTGATCCAGATCGTCGCGATGCTGATCGTGCTCATCGCGCTCGTCTACCTCGTGAACGCGGGCCTCGGCCTCGCGCCGCCGGTCGCCGGCGCGCCGCTCACGCTGCAGCGCGTCTTCGGCTGGCTCTTCGCGCCGCTCGCGTGGATGGCGGGCGTGCCGTGGAGCGAGGCGAGCGCGGGCGGGGCGCTCCTGGGCACGAAGACGGTGCTCAACGAATTCATCGCGTACATCGATCTCGCGAAGCTGCCCGAGCGCGAGCTCAGCCCGCGCTCGAAGCTCCTCATGACCTATGCGCTCTGCGGCTTCGCCAACTTCGGCAGCCTCGGCATCCTCATCGGCGGCATGGGCGCGATGGTGCCCGAGCGCCGCGGCGAGATCGTGCAGCTCGGGATGAAGTCGATCGTCGCGGGAACGCTCGCGACCTGCATGACGGCCGCGGTGGCGGGACTCTTCGTCTAACGCAACCCGAGCACGTCGTCCATGTCGTAGAGACCCGCGGGCTTGCCCACGACGAACTTCGCCGCGGCGAGCGCCCCTTGCGCGTAGGTCGCGCGGCTCGAGGCGCGATGCGTGATCTCGATGCGCTCGCCGGTGCCGGCGAAATACACCGTGTGGTCGCCGACGATGTCGCCGGCGCGCGCGGAAGCGAAGCCGATCGCGCCCGCCTTGCGCTCGCCGGTCGTGCCGTGGCGCGCGAAGACGCCGTCCTTGTCGAGCGAGGCGCCGCGCGCCTTCGCCGCGACCTCGCCCAGCTTCAACGCCGTGCCCGATGGCGCGTCGACCTTGAGCTTGTGGTGGACCTCGAAGACCTCGACGTCGTAATCGGCGGGGAGCGCGCGCGCCGCGGCCTCGACGAGCTTCATCATCACGTTCACGCCCATGCTCATGTTGGGCGCCATCACGATCGCGATCTCGCGCGCGGCGGCGCGGATCTCCTGCAGGCCCGCGGCCGCGAAACCGGTGGTCCCGATCACCATGCTCTTCTTCGCCTTGCGGCAGGCGAGCACGTGGCCGAGCGTTCCCTCGGGGCGCGTGAAATCGATGAGCACGTCGGCGGAGGCGAGCGCGGCGGCCGGATCCGTCGCCACAATGAGGCCTTGCGCCTGCGCGCAGAGCTCGCCCGCGTCGCGCCCCGCGCACGGGCTCCCCGCGATGTCGAGCGCGCCGGCGAGAACGATGCCTT
>Ga0075426_10001859_pt1 | contig 15081 bp, 15 predicted proteins | sample SoiMethybrSBSTD5_FD_75304 | JGI IMG/M metagenome (GOLD analysis project Ga0075426, IMG submission 75304) | Bulk soil microbial communities from a Populus tree surrounding site in Tennessee, USA - Soil MetaG P. TD hybrid SBSTD5 | ecosystem: Environmental > Terrestrial > Soil > Tree plantation... | reverse complement strand
CACCCCGCTCTTGATCAGCCCCTGCAGGTCGATCGCGACGTCGAAGCGACCCGACCGCAGCTGTCGGCGGGCCGCCTTGACCTCCCCCGCGGCGGCGAGAATGTCCACGGGGCTGCGCGCCCTCCGCCACCGCCGCGTGTCGACGACGATCACCTCGTCGAGCGCCGGGTGATCGCGCAGCACGGCAGCCTCGCGCTCCTCGACGATCCACGCCAGCCAGGCATCCGGCCGCGCCGCGCGCAGCGTGGCCGCCACCGGCAGCGCGTGCACCACGTCGCCCAGCGACGAGAGCTTGATCAGCGCGATCCGCTCAGCGGCCATCGGCGAGCTTCCGGATCTGCGCGATGACGTCGCGCGTGGCGTGGTCCTTGGGATCGCCCACGATCTCCACGCGCCCGCCGACGGCTTTCACACTCGCCGCCTCCGGCACCGAGTCCCGCGTGTAATCGGGGCCCTTGGCGTGCACATCGGGGCGCAGCAGCGCGACCAGGCGGTCGGCCGTGTCCTCCTCGAAGAGGACGACGTGATCGACGGGGCGCAGCGTGGCGAGCAGCTCGACGCGCTCGGCGGCCGGCATCAGCGGACGCCCCGGGCCCTTGAGCCGCCGCACGGCAGCATCGCCGTTGATGCCGACGAAGAGCACGTCGCCCAGGGCCCGCGCCGCGCTGAGATAGCGGACGTGACCGACGTGGAGGAGGTCGAAGACACCGTTGGCCAGCACGATGCGCTTGCCCTCGGCGCGCAGCCGCCCGGCCAGCGCGCCGGCCGCCTCCGGGGTGAGCGCGGCGGCGCTCACTGCCACAGGGTGTCTCAGCTCCCGCCGAGGGCCTGGGTCAGCTCCGCCGGCGACACCGTGGCGGTGCCGCGCTTCATGACGACGAGGCCGCCCGCCACGTTGGCCAGAGTGGCGGCGTCGATCGGCGAGGCGCCGCCGGCCAGCGCGGCCGTGAACGTGGAGATCACGGTGTCGCCGGCGCCGGTGACGTCGGCGATCTCGTCGGTGCCGTGGATCGGGATGAACGTGGTGGCGCCGTCGCGCTCCAGCAGCGCCATGCCGCGGCTGCCGCGGGTGACGAGGAGCATGCGAGCGTCGAGCCGCTCCAGGAGCTGGCGGCCGGCCTTTTCCACGCCGCGCTCGTCGTCGGAGATGTCGCCGGCGAGCTGCTCGAGCTCGGCCTCGTTGGGCGTGGCCGCGGTGATCCCGGTGAAGCGCGGGAGCTGGTAGCGGCTGTCCACCGTCACCACCGCGCCGCTGCGGCGGGCGATCGTGCGCAGCCGCTCGAACACGCGCGGCGTGACGACGCCGTACCCGTAGTCGGAGATCAGGAAGGCGTCGGCCCGCTCGGCCAGCGCGGTCAGGCGCGCCACCAGCGCGTCCTCGGTGATCGTCTGCAGCTCGCCGCCCGGCTCGCGGTCCAGGCGGACGACCTGCTGGCGGGTGGCCTGGTAGCCGCCGGCGTTGATGCGCGTCTTCACCGGGGTCGTCCGGCCGTTCTCGGTCACGATGCCGTCGGTGGGAATGCCGGCCGCGTGGAAGAGGCCCAGCAGCTCGTCGCCCGCCGCGTCGCGCCCCACGACGCCCACCGGCAGCACGCGGGCGCCGAGGGCGTGCACGTTGTGGGTCGCGTTGGCGGCGCCGCCCAGCGACACCGCGCGCTCGGTGAAGCGCAGGATGAGCACGGGCGCCTCGCGCGAGATGCGGGCCGGCTTGCCGAACAGGTACTCGTCGGCGATCAGGTCGCCCACCACGACGACCGTGCGCCCGCGGAAGGCGTGCACGATGTCGAGCAGTCGCCGACTCATGCCGCGCCCCGCTGCGCCAGCGCCCACTCGACGGCGTCGAGGAGGTCGTCGGCCACGTGATCCGGCTTCACCGCGAAGCGATCGCGGTGGTACTCCCACTCGCCGCGGCCGTAGCCCGTCAGCACCAGCACGGTGGCGGCGCCGACCTCGCGGCCCGGCACGAGGTCGCTCGGCTTGTCGCCGATCATCGTCGAGCGCGCGAGGTCGAGACCCAGCTCGGCGGCGGCCCGACGCAGCAGGCCCGGCTTCGGCTTCCGGCACTCGCAGCGGGCGCGATAGGGCGGCGCGCCCTCGGTGGGATGGTGCGGGCAGACGTAGACGCCATCCAGCCGCGCCCCGGCTTCAGCGAGCTGGGCGACCAGCGTGGCGTTGACGGCGTCGAGCACGTCCTGGGAGAAGTAGCCGCGCGCGATCCCGGCCTGGTTGGTCACCACCACCGCCGGCACGCCGGCCGCGTTGAGGCGCCGGATGGCCTCGGCCGAGCGCGGCAGCAGCCGCAGGCGCGAGGGATGGTTGACGTAGCCCACCTCGTCGGTCAGCGTCCCGTCGCGGTCGAGAAAGACGGCGGGGCGTGAAGTCACCAGGGAAGTTTAAGCGGGATGCTAGCGATTTCTCAAGGTAAAACCGGCGGTCGGCAGGCGTCTATAGATCCCCTCGAACGCCGTCACCTGGCGCTCGTAGGTGAACGGCTCGGCCGCGGCGCGGGCGGCGACGGTGAGACTTGCCGGATCGGCGGCCCGCAGCCGGTCGAGCGCCGCGCCAACGGCGGCAGCATCGCGCGGCTCGACGACCGCGCCGCACTCCGGGCTCACCGCCTCGGCGCCGCCGGCGAATGTCGTGGTCACCACCGGCAACCCCGAGGCCAGCGCCTCCAGGTGGACGTTGCCGAACGGCTCGTAACGCGTCGGCAGCGCGAGGACGTCGGCGGCCGCGTACCAGCGCTCGATATCGGGCCGCGGACCGAGCCAGGCAACGCGCGCGGCGATTCCGAGGCGCTCGGCCAGCGCCTGGTAAGGGCGCGCGTCGCCCTTGCCGAGCACGACCAGATGCGCGCGGGCATCGTCGAGACGCGCCAGTGCTTCCAGCGCGGTCGTGAGCCCTTTGCGCTCGAAGCCGCTGCCGGCGAAGAGGACGAGCCACGCCTCCGCCGGCACGCGCGCTTCCCGGCGCGCCGCCGCTCGGTAGTGTGCGCGGTTGTCCGGGTGATAGCGGTCGAGGTCGACGCCGTTGTAGACGACCGTGAGCCGGGCCGCCGGCACGCTGTAGAGCCGCGCGATCTCCTCGGCCCCGCGCCGCGAGATGGCCACGATCTCCGGCGTGCGCGTGAACACACGTCGCTCGAGGGCGAGCAGCAGCCGGTGATAGGCCGCGCGCCGGTGGAATCGGGGGCCCATCGCGGCCAGGTACGCGCGATGGCAGCCCTCGCCCGCCCGGTACACGTCCTGCGAGAGCGTGCGCTCGTGGCTCTGCACCGCGTCCCACGCGCGGCGGCGCACGGTCAGCCGGGCGGAGAGCGCCAGCACGAGCACGCGCGCGGGGGCCGGCACCGGCGGCAGCACGAGGCGGTGCAGCGTGACGCCGGCCATCGGCCGCTGGCCGGGCGGGCTCAGCAGGTGGACCTCGTGGCCGTGGGCGACCAACGCGGTGACGAAGCCCGCGGTGGCGCGCTCCACGCCGCCGTGGAAGACGAACGGCCGCGAGATGACGAGGATCTTCATCTGATCGACTTGGGCAGCGCGCGCTCGACGACGGGGAACAGCGCGGCGCGAGCGGCGGCGAAGCTGTAGCGCTCGCAGCAGCGCTCGCGCGCGCGCCGGCCCAGGGCGGCGGCGGTCTCCGGATCGTCGAGCACGCGGCGCAGTGACGCGGCCAGTGCCAGCACGTTGCCGGGCGGCACCAGGACGCCGCAGCCGTCGAGGATCTCGGGGATCATCGACACCGCGGTCGACACGATGGGGCGCCCCAGGGCCATGGCGTCGAAGATCTTGGCCGGCACCTGGCCCACGGTGTCGGTGGTCGCACGCTGGGGCACGGCGACGACGTCGGCGGCGGCCAGGTAGCGTGGGACGTCGTCGAACGCGATCTCGCCCAGCACGCGCACCCACGGCTGCGAGGCCCAGCGGCGCGCGGCCGCGCTCCGCGTGTCGGCGCCGACGATCAGCAGCCGCGTGTCGCCGCCGACCGCGCCCACCGCCTCCACCAGGTCGTCCACGCCCTTGTGACCGCGGGGCGTGCCGAGGAACATCACCACCCGTTCGCCGCCGAGCCCCAGCGCGGCCCGGGCGGTGGCGCGCTCGTAGCGCGCCGGATTCCACGCCTCGGTGTCGCGCACGTGGGGAACGAGGGTGCCGCCGAAGCGGCGCTCGAGAAAGCGGGAGGCGACGGTGATCGCCGCCGCGCGGCCGACGCGACGCTCCATGAGCCACGTCCACGGCAGGCCGTTGGGGTTGGCGAGGTTCAGCGCGCGGCCCAGCGTGCCCCAGGCGCCGCCACGGCGGAAGAAGCCGACCTCCCAGTCGTCGACGTCGAGCAGGAGTGGCCGCGGCCGGCGCCGCCGCGCCGCCAGCGCCACGCCGAAGCTCGTCGCGCGCGGCTTGGAGGCGTAGAGCACGTCGCCGTCGGCCTGCGCCACCAGCGCGCGCCAGTGCGCGGCGAAGCGCGGCCAGCGCGGGGCGTCGCCGACGGCGAGCGCGCGATATCTGACGGGGCCGCCGAGGGCGGGGCGCCAGACCGCCTCGCCGAAGCGCGGGCCGACGACCTCGACGTCGCCCAGGGGCGCCAGCAGGCGGGCGAGCAGGTCGGCGCGGCCGGTGGCGTTGTCCGAGAGATCGAAGGCGAGGATCGAGATCTTCACGCGGCGGCCAGCCGCGCGTAGTGAGTCTCCAGCGCGGCGGCCAGGCGGGCGCCCGAGTAGCGCTCGACGACGAGGCGGCGCCCGCCGTCGCCGAGGCGCGCGCGCCGCGAAGGATCGTCGAGCAGCGCGGCCAGCGTGGCGGCCAGCGCGGCGGGATCGCCGGCCGGCACCAGCGCCGCGTGCTCGCCGTCGGTGAGCACCTCGGCCACCACGCCCACCCGCGCGGCGACGAGCGGGCAGCCGGCGGCCAGGTACTCGAACACCACGCGCGACATGCCATCCGATTCGAGCGGCACGTAGAGCCCGAGGTCGAGCGCGGCCATCACCGCCGGCAGATCGCGCGCGAAGCCGCCGAGCGTCACCTGCCCGTCGAGGCCGGCCCGGGCGATGGCCTGGCGCAGCGACGACTCGTGGGCGCCGCGCCCGACGAAGACGATGCGCGGCGTCACGCCGCGCGCGGCCAGGCGCGCGGCGGCTTCGATCACCACGCGATGGCCCTTCATCACGCGCAGCCCCGAAACCATCCCCACCAGCGGGCGGCCGTCCTCGCCGCCGAGCGACGTGCGGACGGCAGCGTCGGCCGGCCGCGGCCGGTATGTCTCGACGTCGGCGCCGCCAGCCAGCGTCACGATGCGCTCGGCCGGCAGCAGGCCCGCCGCCACGCACTGGCCGCGGATGGCCTCCGTCACCGCGACGACGAGCGCGGTGGCGCGGCCGTAGAGCCAGCGATTGCCGGCGTGCGGGCGGACGGCCTGGGCGATGTGGCGCGTGCGCACGATGGGACGCCCGCCGGCCAGGCGGGCGGCCACGGCGGCCAGCCAGTGCTCCTTGCCGCGGTGGACGTGGACGACGTCGGCGCCGGCGATGGCCGCGCGCAGCCTCCGCACGTCGGCGAGGTCGGCGCCCGGCCGCAGGCCGCCCGCGAACTCGAACACCGCCACCCGCGCCACGCCTTCCTCACGAGCGCGGTCGATCACCGAACGCTCGGTGCCGCGCCGGCAGCCGAGCGTGACGGCGTGGCCGCGGCGCTCCAGCTCGCAGGCGACCCGCGCCGCCCAGTAGGCATCGGACGACCAGCCGCGACAGGAGACGAGCTGCAGGACCCTCACGCGCCCACGATGCCGCGATAGACGTCTTCGACGATCGTCAGCGAGCGCTCGGGGCTGAACTCGCTGGCCGCGCGCCGGCGGCCGGCCTCGCCCATGGCGCGCGCCCGCACGGGATCGCGCAGGAGGTCGGCCAGCGCCGCCGCCACGCTCTCCGGCCGGTCGTCGTCGATCAGCCGTCCCGTCTTGCCGTCGAGCACGGTTTCCGGCAGCGCGCCCACGCGGCGGGCCACGACCGGGCGGCCGGCCGCCATCGCCTCCAGCGCCGCGCGGCACGATTCGTCGGAGCCGGCCGCCATCAGCGCGAAGCAGTCGGCGGCGGCCAGCACCTGGGGCAGGTCGCGGTCGCGATAGCCGGTGAAGATCACGCGCTGGTCGAGCCCCAGCTCGCTCACGAGCTGCTCGAGCCGCCCGCGCCGCTCGCCCTTGCCCACCAGCAGCAGGCGCGCCTGCGGGACCTTGTCGAGCAGGCGGCCGAAGCCGGCCAGCAGCAGATCGTGCCGCCGATTGGCCGCGAAGCGCGCGACGGACACGACGACGGGCGCCTGGCCCAAACCGAACTCGGCGCGGATGAGCTGCCCGTCGCCGGCGGCGCGGAAGCGCGGATCGGCGGCGCCGGGGATCCACCACACGCGCTCGGCCGGGATCCCCGCCTCGCGGCAGCGCGCCTCGATCTGGCGCGACACCGCGAAGAACGCCGCCGTACGGCGGTAGAGCGGGCGCGTCGGCCACGCGCGGTGCACCGAGCGCAGATTGTGAAACGTCCGCGCGATGACGGCGCGACTGCCGTCGGCCCGCCGCGGGCGTACCAGCATGGCCAGCCAGTGATCGTGCGAGTGGTGTGCGTGGATCACGTCGATCGCCTCGGCCGCCACCAGCGCGCGCAGCCGGCTGACGTCGCGCACCAGGTCGATCGGCGCCACTCGCGGCCGCAGGCGCACGTCCTCGACCAGGGGCAGCCCGGCCTCGCGCGCCTTGGCCTCGAAGCGATCACCCGGCGTCACCGCCAGCAGCGCGTGGTGACCGTGGGCGCGCAGGCCGCTCACCATCTGGATGATTGGATCGGCGCTGCCGGTCCACCAGCGGTTCGCCGCCAGGTGCAGGATGTTCATACGTGCGCGGGGAGAAGCGCGAGCACGCGCTCATAGACGGCGGCGGGCTGGACGCCGCGCAGGCACGGGTGCTCGATCGGGCACGCGCGATAGAAGCAGGGCGCGCACGGCACTGGATGGGTGACGACGGCGGTGGCGGCGCCGCGCGGGGCGGAGAGACGCGGATCGGTCGGCCCGAACAGCGTCACCACCGGCACGCCGAGCGCCGCCGCCAGGTGGGCGACGCCGGTGTCACCGCTGACGAGCGCGTCGAGCTCGGTCAGCACGGCGGCCAGCAACGCCGGGCGGTCGCGGCCGACCAGGCTGGCGACCGGCACGGCCGCGATGACCTGCGCCGCCGCCTCCGCATCGTCGGGCGCGCCCAGCAGCACCGGCGTCGCGCCCTCGCCGGCAGCCAGCCGGCAGAAGTCGATCACACGCTCGACCGGCCACAGCTTGGCCGGCCCGTAGGCGGCGCCGAGCTGGATGCCGATGCGCGTCGACGCGCGGCGCGGCGCCACGCCGGCCTCGTCGAGCACGCGGACGGCGTCGGCGCGCTCCGGCGCGTCCGTGGCCGGCGGCGCCAGCCGCGGCTCGCGCGTGGGCGTGGCGGCACCGGCGCGCTCGGTCAGCAGAAGGTACTCGTCGATCTGGTGGGGGCGCGGCTCGGGCCAGTCCACGCTGTCGGTGAGCAGCCACGAGCGGCCGCCGCGCCCGAAGCCCACGCGCCGCCGCGCCCCGGAGTACCAGGCGGCCAGCGCGGCCTCGAACGAGCTCGGCAGCACGAGCGCCAGCTCGGGCCCGAAGCGCGCGACGGCGTCGGCGGCCCGCAACCGCGCGCCCGCCGCGCGCGGATAGGTCAGCAGAACCTCGGCCAGGCCCTGCCCGGCGAGCAGCGGCGCCCATGGACCCGCCGCCAGCACTTCCGCTTCCGGCCACGTCGCGCGCAGCGCGACGAGGGCCGGCACCGCCATGACCGTGTCGCCGAGCCAGTTCGGCAGCCGGACGGCGATCTTCTTCATCGGCGGGCCATCACTTCGGCGGGGCGAGACGCTCGAAGGCCGCGCGCCAGGCCGCCTCACCCGAGGTGAGGCGCAGGCGCACGCTCAGGACGTACACCGGGCGCCGCAGCGGCGGCAGCGTTCGCAGTCGCACCCAGTCCTTCTCGGTCGTGATGAGCGCGTCGGCGCCGACCTCGGCGGCCCGGCGGTCGAGTCGGGACAGATCGTCGCGCGTGTACCAGTGGTGGTCGGCGAACCGCTCGAAGCCGGCCAGCACCACCGCGGTCTCGCCCAGCGTGCGCGCGAAGCCGTCGGGCGCGCCGATGCCGGCGAAGGCCAGCACCTTGGCGTTGCCGAGCGCGCTCAGCGGCACGAAGCGCATCGCGCTCGACTCGAAGCACTCGGTGGGCACGTGCACCGCGGTGAGGACCGGCACGCCGGGGGCGACGCGCTCGACCGTCGCCCGCACGTCGGCCGCGTCGTCCCCGGTGCGCGCCCCGGTGGCCACCACGAGGTGGGCGCGGGCCAGGCCGGTCAGCGGCTCGCGCAGCGGCCCGCCGGGCAGCAGCCGGCCGTTGCCCCACGGCTCGACGGCCCGCGCCATCACGACCTCGAGGTCCTTGGCCAGCGTGCGGTGCTGGAAGCCGTCGTCGAGGACGAGCGCGGTGATGCCGAACCGCGCCCGGGCCAGCGTGCCGGCCTCGAAGCGGTTGGGCCCGACGACGACGGGCACGCCCGGCAGTCTTCGCGCCAGCAGGAACGGCTCGTCGCCGGCCTCCTCGGCGTCGAGACGGATCGAGGCGGCGTCGGCCACGACCTGCACGCCGGTGCTGCGGCGCCCGTAGCCGCGACTCAGCACGCCGGGCCGATGGCCGAGCTCGAGCAGCGTGCGCACGGCCAGCTCCACCGCCGGCGTCTTGCCGGTGCCGCCCACGGTGAGGTTGCCCACGGACACCACCGAACAGTCGAGAGCGCGCGAGGCGAGCACGCCTCGCGCGTAGAGCCACTCGCGCGCGCCGAGCAGCCCGCGATAGCTGCCGGTCACCGCCGACACCAGCCCGCCGGCGCCCGCCGTGAAGCCGCGCTCCCAGCCGCGCACCAGCCGCTCGCGTGTGCTCATGCCTCCCCCTTGGGATGGAGGTACTGCGCGATGAGCTCGAGCGTGGCCCGCACGGCGCCGGAACGGGAGATGACGGCATCACGGCCGGCGTTGCCGACGCGCGCGCGCAGCACGACGTCGCCCAGCAGCCGGCGCAGCTCGGTGGCCAGCTCGGTGGCATCTTGCACCACGCGGCCGCCGCCGCTGTCGATCAGCACACCGGCCGCCTCGCGGAAGTTGTGGGTGTGGGGGCCGAAGAGCACGGGCTTGCCGCGCAGCGCGGGCTCCAGCATGTTGTGGCCGCCCAGCGGCGCCAGGCTGCCGCCCACGAATACCACGTCGGCGATGGCGTAGAGCTGAGCCAGCTCGCCGACCGTGTCGAGCACGATCACGGCGCCGGGGCTCCGCCGGGCCGGCAGGTCGCTGCGGCGCACGGCGGCCAGCCCGCGCGATTTCAAGATCCCCAGCACCTCGCCGACACGCTCGGGATGGCGGGGCGCCAGCACGAGCGCCAGGCCCGGCCGATCGAGCAGCGCGCGGGTGTGCGCGTCGAGCACGGCCTCTTCTTCCCCGCGATGCGTGCTGCCGGCGATCCACACCGGCTGCTCGGCGTCGATCCCCAGCAAGCGGTGCCAGAGGTCGCCGGCGCCGGCCGGATCGGCCAGCGGCTCGGCCTTGAGATTGCCGGTCACCACCACCCGCTCGGGCGGCGCCCCCAGCGCGATCACGCGCCGCGCGTCCTCGGCCGACTGCATGCCGAAGACCTTGACGTCGGCCAGCACCCGCTTCATGGCCCCGCGCACCAGCCGGTAGCGACGGAACGAGCGATCGGACAGGCGGCCGTTGGCGATCATGGTCGGCACCCCGCGCGCGGCCAGCGTCCGCAGCGTGTTGGGCCACAGCTCGGTCTCCATGCAGACGAAGAACGCCGGCGCGATGGAGTCGATCACCCGGCGCGTGACCCGGGGGAAGTCGAGCGGGAAGTAGCGGTGGGTGGCCAGGCCCGCAAAGCGCTCGCGCACCACGCGGGCGCCGGTCTCGGTCACCGTGGACACGACGAGCGGCAGCGCGGGGTACGCGCGGCGCAGCCCTTCCAGCAGCGGCGCCGCCGCGATGGCCTCGCCCACCGAGACGGCGTGGATCCAGCCGACGCGCACCGCGGGCGGCTCGTGCCGGCCGAGGCCGAGGCGCTCGCGCAGGTTGAGCGGGACACCGTCGGTCACCCGGCGCGCCAGCGCGACCGGGAAATAGCCCGTCACCGCGGCGGCCAGCCCCATCGTGTAGAGGCCGTACATCACGCACCCACCAGCCGATCGGCGGACTCGGTGACCTCGCGCAACGCGCGCTCGAGGTCGGCGCGCGCCGTCTCGCGGTCGGCCTCGCGGGCCACCGCGAACGGCTTGCCGAAAACCGCCGCCGCCCGCGCGAACGGCAGCGGCACCATGAAGTGGTCCCAGGAGGCGAGTCGCCGGGCCGGCCGCGCCGCGAAGCCAACGGGCACGACCGGCGCACCGGTGAGCGCGGCCAGCACGACCACGCCCGGCTGCAGCGCCTCGCGGGGACCGCGGGGGCCGTCGGGCACCACGGCGACGTCCTCCCCCGCCCGCAGCGCCGCGGTCAGCTCGCGCAACGCCTCGGCGCCGCCGCGCGACGACGAGCCGCGCACGACCCGCAGGCCGAAGCGCGTCACCCAGCGCGCCACCAGCTCGCCGTCGCGCGAGTGGCTGGCCAGCACGCGCGCGGGCCGCGCCGCGTGCCCGCGCACGAGCCGCGCGTTGAGCCACGGCACCATGAGGATGCGCGCGTGCCAGACCGCGTAGATCAGCGGGCGCCGCGCCGCCCACAGCGGCTCCAGCGGCTCGAGCCCCTCGCTGCGCAGGCGTAGCGTGGCGCCGAGGGCGCGCACGGCCACCGCGGTGACGGGCGGCCCGAGCGTGGTGAGCAGGCTCACACGCCACCCCTGGCGCCGGACGCCGTCGCGGTCGCGAGTCGCGAGGCGGGCGCCGGATCGCCGATGAGCGACAGGACCGCCCGGGCCGCTCGGGCTCCGACGCCGGGCTCGCCGAGCAGGCCGCGCAGCTCCCGGAACGCGGCGCGCTGGGCGTCGAGCGCGGCGGGCGAACCGAGCAGGCCGAGGGCGGCCGCGGTCACGCGCTCGACGGTGAACGTGCGTTGATAGAGCTCGGGGACCACCGCGCGGCCGAGCACGATGCTGGGCAGGCTGATCCACGGCACCAGCGTCAGCAACCGCACCCAGGCCTCGGTGAGCCGCGAGAAGCGATAGCACACCACCATGGGCGTGCCGAGCAGCGCCGCCTCCAGCGTCGCCGTCCCCGAGGCGACCAGCAGTAGATCGGCCGCCCGCATGACCGCGTACGTGTCACCGTGCACGACCTGAATCGGCGGCTCGCATCCGGCAAGCTTCGAGATCAGGCCACCCACGTCTCTACCCGTGCTGGCGCCACTCGCTACAGAAGCCCCAGCAACTTTCTCGACCAGCCCACCCACGCCTCTATCCGTCCTCGCGCCACTCGCTACAAGAGGCGCCGCGGCGAGCACGAATCGGACGCCGGGGTGCGCGGCGGCAATCCGCGCGGCGACCTCTCGCAGCACCGGCAGCGTGCCCGCGATCTCCTGCGCGCGGCTGCCCGGCAGCACGCCGATGACGAGCCCGTCGGCGCCGAGGCCGAGCCGCCGGCGAGCCGCCTCCCGCGTGGGCGCGCCCTCCAGCGCGTCGAGCACGGGGTGGCCGACGAACTCGACGGGAACGCCGGCCTCCCGGTAGAGCGCGGCCTCGAAGGGAAACACCGCGAGCACGCGCGACACGCGGCGTCGGATGGCGTGCATGCGCCACGGGCGCCACGCCCACACCTGGGGCGGAACGAAGTACGCCACCGGGATGCCGGCCCGCCGCGCCACGCGGGCCAGGCGCAGGTTGAACTCCGGGAAGTCGATCAGCACCAGCGCCGCCGGACGCTCCGGCCCGGCCAGCGCGGCCCGCGCGCGCCGCCACGCCGCCAGCAGCGTGGGAATGGGGCCGAACGCCTCGGTGCCGCCGATGGCCGCCGCCGCCGTGACGTCGGCGAGGCGCTCGAGGCCGGCCGCGGCCATGCGGTCGCCGCCCATGCCGATCAGCCGCCGCCCGGGCGCCAGCGCGCGCAACGCCCGGCAGAGCGTGGCGCCGTGCAGATCGCCGGAGGCCTCGCCGGCGATCACCATGATGGGCGCGGTGTCAGGCGCCGGCATCCGCGCTCACCAGGGCCAGGCCGGCGGCGTCGGCGCGCCGCACGGTCTCGTCGCGATCGAGGATCAGCACGCGGCCGGCCGCCACCGCCAGCGTCGAGGCGCCGCCGGCGGCGGCCGCCTCCACGGTGTCGGGGCCGATGCCGGGGACGTCGAACCGGAAATCGTGGGCGGCGGCGACCGCCTTCACCACGACGGCGCCCGGTCCGCTCAGCGTGGTGCCGCGCCGGATCGTCTCGGTGGTGCCCTCGATGGCCTCGACCGCGCTGATCGCACCGCGGCGCACGACCACCGTCTGGCCCACGCTCAGCCCGGCCAGCGTGCGGGCCACCTCGAAGCCGCGGCGCACGTCGCTCCACTCCGCCTCGGTCGGCTCGCGCGCCGACCACGTGCGGGCCGCGCCCAGCCAGTCGCCGAGGAACGGGCGCTGGTCGAGCAGCTCGATGCCGAGGCCGGCCAGGGTGCCGGCGATCACGTCGGTGATGTTGCCGTCGAGAAGGGCGCCGGCGCGGGAGGCCATGCGGGCGTGGGCGGCGTCGGGCGGGCCGGCGGCGAGGAGATCGCCCATCCAGAACTTGCCGGAGAAGGCCACCGCCGAGACCTTCTCGCGCACGAGCGCCTCCAGCACGGGGCCCATCGCCTCGATGGTGGTGGGCACGACGGTGTCGGCGGCGGCGGTGAGGTCGCCGCTTCCGGGGAACGCGAAGGCCACCACGCGCCAGCCCTGGCGGCGCGCCTCTCCGGCCATGCGCGCCGGCAGGACGCCGGCGCCGCACATCAGTCCCAGCGAGCGCTCGCCGGAATTAATAGCCCGGCTCGCGCCACGCCACCTCGGGGATGCCGTCGCGGATCATGCGCTCGATCTCCAGCGCCATGGCCAGCGAGCGCAGGTCGTCCTGCTGGGCCAGCTCCACCCGCTCGCCGGCTCTCCGCCGGCGCATGGCCTGAATGAGGTGCTGGATCTCCAGCTTGAGCGGGTTGTCCCGGTGCACCTTGAGGTGCTCCACGAACGAGGCGCGCCGGTAACGGATGGAGCCGCGGCTCATCGTGTATTCCTGGGCGGCACGCTTGTAGATGTGGATGTCCTGCTCGGTGTAGTCGAGCACGATGTAGGCGTCGGGCTGGGTGATGGACAGCGTGCGGATCTTCTCCTCGGTGGCCCGGCTGGCGGTGATGGTGGCCACCGCGCCGGAGGCGAAGCGGATCTGCACGGCGGCCACGTCGGCCACCTCGCTGTGCACGGAGCCGCCCTGGGCGGCCAGCCGCACGGGCGGCGAGTCGACCAGGTTCAGCACGATGTCGATGTCGTGGATCATGAGGTCCATCACCACGGTGTCCTTCTGCACGCGCGGGATGAAGGGCCCCAGCCGCCGCGACTCGATGAGGATGGGCGCGCTGACGAGCTGCTTCAGCTCGTCGACGGCGCCGTTGAAGCGCTCGACGTGGCCGACGTGCAGGATGGCCCCGCTGCGATTGGCGACCGCGAACAGCTCGCGGGCTTCCTCCAGCGTAGGCGTCATGGGCTTCTCGACCAGCACGCTGATGCCGGCTTCCAGCAGGTCGCGCGCCACGTGGAAGTGCTGCTCGGTCGGCACCGCCACGCTGGCCACGTCCACCCGGCCGATCAGCTCGCGGTGGTCGCCGAAGGCCTGCGTCTCGTAGCGGCCGGCGATCGCCTGGGCTCGGTCGCCGTCGATGTCGGCCACGCCGACCAGCTCGACGCCCGGCAGCTCGGCGTAGACCAGCACGTGGTACTGCCCCATGTGACCCGTGCCCACGACCCCGGCGCGGACGGGTTGAGTCACCGCCATCAGGAGCTCACCTCTTCCGGCGCCGCCGTCTCGCGCGGCGCGCCGCATATGCCGTGGCGCGTGGCCCCGGCGATGAAGTCCACCAGCTCGATCACGGGCGCGCACTTCGGCAGCTCGGCCTCGATGCGCTCCGCCGCCCGCTTGGGTGCCAGCCCGCTGCGATAGAGCAGCCGGTAGGCGTCCTGCAGCGCCCGCCGCTCGGGCGGCGGCATCCCCGCCCGCCGCAGGCCCACCACGTTCACCGAGCGCACCGTGGCCGGCTGGCCATCCACGAGCATATAAGGTGGCACGTCGGCGTTCACTTTCGCCATCCCGCCGACGTAGGCGGCCGTGCCGACGCGGGTGAAGGGCACGAAGCCGGTCAGCCCGCCGATGGTGGCGCGGTCGCCGATCTGGCAGTGCCCGGTGAGGCCCGCGTAGTTGATGACGATGACGTTGTCGCCGAGCCGGCAGTCGTGGGCGACGTGGGCCAGGCCCATCACGAGGGTGTCGCGGCCGATCTCGGTCCAGCCGTCCGGCGTCGTGGCGCGGTGCACGGTGACGTGCTCGCGCAACACGGTGCCGCTGCCGATCCGCACGCCCGATGGCGTGCTCTCCTTGAACTTGAGGTCCTGCGGCACGCCGCCCACCACCGAGCCGTGGCCGATCTTCACACGGGGGCCGAGGACGACCTGACCTTCCAGCACCACGTGATGACCGAGCTCGACGTCGTCCTCCAGCGTGACGTCGGGGCCCACCACGGTGTAGGCGCCGATGCGCACGCCGGCGCCCAGGCGGGCGCGCGGATCGACCAGGGCGGTGGGATGGATGGTTTCAGTCACGCGGCCTCTTCTCGTCCAGCTGGGCGGCCAGCTTGTCCAGGCGCGCCTCGAGCGCGCGCACCTGCCGCAGCAACTCGGGCAGCCGCGTCTCCGCGACCATGATGCGCTTGGCCTGGATCAGCGGACGGGCCGGGGTGCCGAGCACCTTCTCGCCGGCCTCGACGCTGCTGGGGATGCCGGCCTGGGCGCCGGCGATCACGCCGTCGCCGATCGTCACGTGATCGGCCACGCCCACCTGGCCGGCGAGGACCA
>Ga0075426_10001855_pt1 | contig 15095 bp, 10 predicted proteins | sample SoiMethybrSBSTD5_FD_75304 | JGI IMG/M metagenome (GOLD analysis project Ga0075426, IMG submission 75304) | Bulk soil microbial communities from a Populus tree surrounding site in Tennessee, USA - Soil MetaG P. TD hybrid SBSTD5 | ecosystem: Environmental > Terrestrial > Soil > Tree plantation... | reverse complement strand
GGAACCGCTGATCCTCCAGCCGTACTTCCGCGCCGAGCGATCGCCCGCTCGCCCGCACGCTCCAATCCTCGGCCCAGTCGGCCGACCCCACAGCCAGGTAGCCGGCGTGCGTCCACGCGTGGTAGCCGTCGGCCGCGCGCACGCGCACCCACACGCCGTCCCGCCGCTCGAGCAGCGTCAGAGACTCCCCGTGCAGCGCTTCGCTCGCCCGGTCGGCGCTGATTCGCGGATCGCGCAGGAGCGGCGCCACCGCCGCCGTCACCACGGCGGCGGGCTGGTCCCGTACCGAGACATCCGGGAGCAGCCGCACTTCGGCCGTGCGCCCCGCCTCCGCCGCCAACCGGCGCAGTGCGGTCAACGCGTCGCGGCTCGTGGTGGATCCCACCAGCCGCTCGGGCTCGACGGACACGTCCAGGACACCGAGCCGGACATCGGGGACCCACTTCCGGGCGAGGTCCGAGACGTCGCGCGCCAAGCGGTCGCTCACTTCGCGCGTCCGTCCGCGAGACCGGGAATGTCCCGGGCCCCCGTGGCGAGCCGGACCGCGCGCTCCACCGCGATCGGTACCACGAGCGCGGCGAGCGCCTCGGCCTGGAGCGGCGTCGCCGGTGCGCGCTCCGCCGTGGAGATGGCGAACACCACGTCCCCGTCGAACAGCGTCCCGTACGGTATGATCCGTCTCGCGAGGGCGTCGCCCGCGGCCTGGGAGAGACCCTGGAGCGCCGTGCGGTCGAGCGAGGCATTCGTCGCGATGACCGCGAGGGTGGTGTTGCGGCCGCTCGCCGCGTTCGGGGCCTGAGCGGCAAAGGGCGACCGCCCGCTCGCCAGGTGCGAGAGCGCGTCGATCAACGTACCGTCGGACCCGCGCGCACCCGCCAGGATCTTCCCCGAACCATCCATGACGTTCCCGACGGCGTTCACGACGACCAGGGCGCCAACGATGATGCCGCCACCCCCCCCACCCCCCTCGCTCCGCCCGCCCCCCCCCGTGGCCGACCACGTGCCCACGCCGCCTTTCATCGCGGCGCGAGGTCCGAGCGCCTTCCCCACCGTGGCGCCCGTTCCCGCGCCCACGCTGCCCTCGGCGACATCCGTCGACGCGGCCGCGCAGGCCCGATAGGCGTCGTCCGCCACGGGCCAGCGGTCCGCCTTGCCGCCCGGGGCCAAATCGAAGTCGAAGATCACGGCCGTGGGGACGATGGGCACGATTCCCGCCGGCCCTACCGGCAGCCCGCGCCCGCGCTCGCGCAACCAGCGCATCACACCGTCCGCGGCGCCCAGGCCGTAAGCGGATCCACCGGTGAGGAGAATCGCGTCAACGCGATCGACCAGATGATGGGGGTCGAGGGCGTCGAGCTCCCGCGTGCCGGTGGCGCGCCCGCGGACGACGCACGCGGCGCGCATGCCGCCGTCGGGCGCGAGTACGACCGTGCAGCCGGTCGCGCGTGGAAGGTCGGTCCAATGACCGACGGTCAACCCGCGGACGTCGGTGATGCGCGCGGAAACGTCGGACGCCATGGAAGCGCGAAGATACGTCGGCTTGCTCGGCTTGTGGAGGGCACATACGTTAGCGCCATGGCCAAGCCCGATACGCAGGAATCCCCGACGACCGTCCTGGTGGTCGACGACGAAGAAGGCATCCGGCAGGCGCTCGACCGGTTTCTCAGCCGGCTCGGCTACAAGGTCCTGCAGGCGGCGAGCGGCGCCGAAGCGCTCGACCGTCAGACGGCACAGCAGCCGCAGGCCATGCTCTCGGACATCCGCATGCCGAACATGAGCGGCGTGGAGCTCGTGCCCAAGGCCCTCGCGTTCGACTCGGACCTCGCGATCATCATGCTGACCGCTATCGACGAGCCGCGCACCGCCATCGAGTGCCTCAAGCTCGGGGCGTACGACTACTTGATCAAACCGGTGGACCTGGACGAGCTGGAGATGTCACTACAGAGCGCGCTGCGCCAGCGACAGCTCGAAATCGACCGCCGCGAGCTCGAGCAGTGGCTCGCCCGCGAGGTCGCGGTCCGGACCCGCGACCTGGAGGAGCGGACGACGGTGGTGGAGGATATCGCGCTGGCGGCGCTGGCGGCCGCCGGCGACTGGCCGGGCGCCGGTGACGCGGTCGCGCGATTGGCGAAGGAGCTCGGGACCTCGGCCGACGACGTCGCGCGCGAGGTGAAGAAACGACGCGGCGGGAACTAGGCTCGCTGCGAGGCCTTCGCCTTCTCCTCGCACGCCTTGCACCGCGTCACGCCGCGGAATGAGCAAATCAGGCAGATGAACGTACCGCAGTCGGCGCAAGGATAGCCTTCCGAGGCGCGCTCTTCATTCCCGCACGAACGGCACACCATCCCGTCGTGCTCCATCAGCTTCGGCTTCTCCGTCATAACCCGACCCCCTCTCTCAGACGTCGAGCCCGTAGGACTTAATCTTATTGATCAACGTCGCGCGCGAAATGCCGAGCTCCTGCGCGGACCGCGTGCGATTCCCGCCATGGAACTTGAGCGTCTTTTCAATGTGCACGCGCTCCACCTCCGCCAGCGCGACCGGCTGGTGGCGCCGACCGCCATCATCCCGACGGGGATCGGCGGGGAGGGGGGGGCGTTCGACGCCGATCTGCGCCGCCCCGCGGGCCAGGATCATCGCGCGCTCGAGAACGTTGCGCATCTGACGCACGCTGCCCCGCCACGGTGCGGCCAGCAACCGATCGAGGGCCTCCGCGCGCTCGCGCAGCAGCGCGTTGTGACGGGCCAGACGGACCTTCTCCACCACGCGTGCCGTAGCTGCCGCCAGGTGGTTCAAGTCGAGCGGCTGGGTGAGGAAATGCTCTGCGCCCATCTGCATCGCTCGGAGGGCCGTCTCACTGTCTCCCTGCCGGGTGAGCAGGATGACCGCCCCCCCCGCCCCCCCCGCCCCCCCTTGTGCGCGCAGGCGCGCCAGCGCCTCCAGGCCGCTCAGGTCCGGGAGGTGGAGGTCGAGGATCACGACGTCCGGCCGCGTCCGCTCGAAGACTTCGAAGCCCGCCTCGCCGGTGGCGGCGCGCCCCACGCCGTAACCGAGCCGGTCGAGATAGTCGCCCACCGCGCCGAGGACGTCCGCGTCGCCGTGGATTAGCAGGATGGTGTCAGCCACGGCGGCCCCCCCGGCCCCCCCGGCCCCCCGGCCCCAGTGGAGCCGTGGCCGGGTCCACGATCACGGACAGGGCCGCAGGCCGTAAGCGCGCCTCGAACGGCGCGTGCCCCCACGGCTCCCCATCGAGCTGCATCGGCTGGGGTGGGCCCTCGAGCACTTCCACGCGGACGGAGCGGCCCCGACCGAACCACAGCTGGCGGGCGCCGTTCGCGGGTCGTCGCCACAGCTCGAGGAACGCGCTCAAACTCTGCAGCACGCCCTCCGCCCGAAGCACGAGCACGTCGAGCCACCCATCGTCGGGCGCGATGTCCTCGCGCAGGCGCAGAAACGGCGGCACGAGCTCGCCGCAATTCGCCACGAGGACCATCGCCGCGGGCAGCTCGTGCGCGACGCCGTCGACGCTGACGCGATGGAGCGGGCTGGTCACGTCCGGCAGGGTGGCGAACGCCTTCATCACATAGGCCGCCATCTTCCACCGCCGCTTTTCCGACGCATGCGTCAGCGCCATCAACCGCGCATCGAATCCCGTCCCCCCACAGACCGCGAAGAAGTGCGTCCCGTCGTCGCGCTCGACCGTGCCCAGGTCGATCGGGGCGGTGCGGCCGGCGAGGATCACGCGCGCGGCCGCCGCCGGGTCGCGCGGCAGCCGGAGGTTGCCGGCGAGGAGATTGCCCGTCCCGCCCGGTACGAGCCCGAGCGGGATGCGGCTCTCCACCGCGCCCGCCGCGATCTCCATCGCCGTGCCGTCACCGCCGTAGCACACGAGGACGTCGAATCCCTGCGCTCGTCCTTCGCCGGCGAAACGCCGCGCGTCACCGGCCTGTGCGGTGGCCCGCACCTCGACGGTCCAGCCGCCGCGACGCAGCGTGTCGCGGATGGCGGTCACCGCTCGAGCGTCCGTTCGCGCGGCGGCGGGATTCGCGATCAGCAAGGCACGCGTCACGTTAGAAGCGCTTCTCCCAGAAGAGATCGAGACCTACTTGCCGGGGCACGGTCGTGCCGAGCGTCTCGGCGGACGGGTCGACGCAGGTCTGCGCCGGCTCAAAGCTCGCTTCCGTACGCCACTCGGGACTGATCCGGAACTGCAGGGACACGCCCAGGGTGTTGCCCACATACACCGGTCGCCCTCCGCAGAACCCGGCGTTCACCACGAGGAAGGTCTTGGAGCCGAGCTGGCGGCCGACCGCGAATTGCCAGCCGAGCAGCGGGTCGCCCTGCCCGCCGCCCCCGGGACGGATCTCCACGTAGTCCACTGGCACGCCACCCGAAACGATCTGTTGCTCGATCTCACCCGAGAGCAACGACAGCGCGCTCTGCACCACGGCCCGCTGATCGGCGATCCCGCCCTGGTCACCGCCCAAGTCGACGGTGCTCTTACCGAACAACAGATAGGAAATGAGCTCCGTCTGCGAGAGGTCGCGCTTCTCCGCCTCGAGCGTGACCTTCGGCACGAGCAGGGTGCCGGTGATGTGCGCGACGACCGTGATGTCCTCGGGGTTGCGTTGGCTCGGGGTCGGCACCGGATGGACCACGTGCTTGGCCTCGATGTCGAGCGCCGCGTCCTGATCGGGCGTGCCGAAGTACTTGACGGTGCCCTGTGACACGACAAACTCGCGGGAGAGCACGCCGACCTTGAGCCGGTACGTTCCGCGGACGGCTTGCAGCGACCCACTCACCAGGTAGAGGTTGCGCCGTTTGGTGAGCCGGACCGAGCCGGTGAGCTGAATGTTCGCCTCGTTCGACCGCAGCCAGACGTCGCTCCCCATCTCCAGGGCGAGATCGTCGATGCGCAGACTGTCGAGGAACACGTTCTTGAACTCGGGCCCGAGGCGCTGCTGCTCGATCATCGAGGCGAGCACGGTGTCCGCCAGCTCGTCGAGATTGATGATCCGCTTCTGCACGAGGTCCGCGAAGTAGAGCACACCCGACGTCACCTTGGCCTGGCCCGTGAGCGATGCGCCGAACACCGGCCCCTGCAGGACGAGCCGCCCGCTGGCGGTGATGGCCACGTTGTTCCGGAGGTCGAGCGCCTTGAACTGGTCGGCGGCGATGCGGAGGTCGAGGACCGGATGGGTGAGCTGCTCGAGCCGCACGACGCCAGTGATGTCGGCCCGGCCACGATCGCTTCTGACGGACAGGGGTTGGACGGAAATGGAGTCGCCGGAGAGGGCGAACCGGCCGTTCACGTCCTGGTAGCGAACGCTCAGCGTCGGAATCGTGGCCGCGGCACCGTTGATCTGGAGGCCCCCTCGCAGGCGCGGCGCGTCCCACGTTCCGGCGATCCCGAGGTCCGTCGAGAACACGCCCGTCACCTGTTGCACGGCGGGCGTCAGGGCCTCGAGCACCGACAGGTCCACGCTGTCGGCCGTGGCTTGGACGGAGAGCGTGTCGGGAAGCTGGCGGCGTGGGACGGGTTCCAGCGCCAGGTCGAGCGGCAGGTAGGCCCGCACATCGAGGATCTGCTGGCCCGAGCGCCAGAGGTGCAGCGCCGAATTCAGCCGTCGATCGTGGTAGTCGAACGTGCCGTCGACGAACGGCGTCCGGAACTCCCCGATCGACCCGTTCGTGAGCGAGAACGAGCCGCTCGATATGGGGCTCGCGCGCGTCCCGGTGAGGCCGGCGGTCAGCGTCACCGTTCCCGCCACCCCCGTTGTATCGCGCTCGAGGAGCGCGTACAACCCTACTAACGGGAAGGCCTCGAGCTGCAGATGGGCATTCGCCCGGCCCCGCGTCGGCAGGTCTCCCTCGAGCGACAGCTTGCCCGATCCATATACGCTTTGGAGGGCGAGTCGACTCACCGTCGCGGTTGAGTCGGTCACGCGCAGCTCAGCCGGGTGCTGGAGCAGCCAGACGTCGCCCGGCAGCTGGATCGCGAGCGAATCCACCGCCACGAGACGTGCGTTCGCGCTGTCCGGCACCCCCCCGCTCCCCCCGCTCCCCCGGCTCCCCACGCCCTCTTTCACGGCATAGCGCCCGCCGGCGAGAATGGCGGCGCCGTCACCGATTCGAGAACGGGCGAACCACGTCAACGAGTCGAGGGTCCCATGCGCCGTGGCCGCCACGCCTGAGAAGCCGAGCCCGCCATGAGCCAGTGAATCCGCGGTCGCATCCAGCGTGAACACTGGCCGCGGTCCCGGACTGTACGCGAACCTTGCCCGACCCGATGGGACCCGCCAGTCGCGCCAGGCGAGACGATCGACGCTCGCGCGCGCGTCCAATCCCAACGAGTCGAGCGAGCCCTGGAGCGTGAGCAGGACGCGGGCGGAGCCGCCCAGGGGCTTGCCCTCGTCGTCAGGAGGATCGTCGGCGGTACTGGACGGCTTCCGGGCGCCCGTCACCCAGCTCACCAGAGAATCGATGGCGTTGAGGCTGTCGGCATCGAAGTCGAGGGCGAGCTGCCCTCCTCCCCCAACGTCGCGTGTCCACCCCAGGGAGCCAGAGCCGGTGGTGATCAGCCCCGGCTGCGCCAGCCGCAGTGAGTCGACGTACAGCCGCCGGTCGGCGAACCGGACGCGCGCGCCGCCCGAATCCACGTCGGACCCGGCCAGCTGAGACTGCCCAACGGATACGCTGACCACGCCGGCGGGCGGAACGGCGCTGTCGCCTTCCACGGTCCCCGAGAGCGTGACGTTCAACCGGGAGGAGGGCGCCGCGTCGATCCAGCGCGCCAGGTTCACCTCACGGACGAGCACCTTCAGGTCGCGCGCGCCGTAGTGCGGCAGATCGAGCCGCAGCATTCCATCGGACCGTAGCACGCCGCCGGGGCCGTGCAGCTCGACGTGCGTCTCGAGCGAGTCGAGCCGGCCCGCCAACCGCACTGGTCCCGCCACGGCGCCCCGCAGCGGCAGGGACGGAAAGCTGCCCTTCAGTCCATCGAACGAGAGCGAGTCCGCCACCATGTCGGCGCGAAGGGCGAGGACCTCGCCGCGCGTGTCGAGATGCAGCGTGCCCTTCATCGTGCTCGGCGGCAGCGTTCCATCACGCTGCTCGAGTGTACCCGCGAAATGCGCGTCCTTGAGCGGCCCGTTGAGGGTGCCCGCGGCGTACAAGGTTCCGTGGAGTCGCACCGCGGGCACCAGGCGCGCGACGGTACCCAGATCCAGGCTCGCCGCGTCGACGGCGAACGCGTGAAACCGCAATCCATCGCCCGCCGCGAGGTCCACCTCGCCCTTTCCGCGCAGTCGACTTTCCGGCCACCCCGGCACCAGCGAATCGCGGAACGCCCAATCGGTCTCGAGCGCCAAGGCGCTCCGCGGCCCGGTCGCCACCGTATGCCCCGTGAGTCGCCCGGCGAACGGCAGCGTATCGAGGAACGGACGGGCGAACTCCAGGTCGAAGTCCTGCGCGTTCAGATCCGCGTCGCGGAGCGCGACGATCCCCGAGTCCGATGCGCTGAATGCGGTGAGGCGACCGGTCACCGTGCCCCCCCCGTAAGCCAGGCGGAGCGGGTCCAACCCCACCTCCAGGACCCGCGAGCCGTGCGAGCGCAACCGCACGTCGCCCGACACGACACCGTTCCCCGGCGTGCCGCCGAAGCGACGGTCGATGAACCGCACGTCGCGCAGCGACGCGGAGTCCGCACGCATGCGGAGATCGAACAGGAGGGTGCCGTGCGGCCAGGTCACCAGTCCGCGCGCGTCTCGGAGCGCGGTGGCGGGGAGCCGTACCCGCGCGAGCTGCACGTCCATCGAGTCCCCGCGCACACGTAGACGCCCCGCGACGTCGGCCAATCGGACGGGGGGATCGAAGCTCTGCACGCCCAGGCGCGTGACGTCGATGCGGATCCCGCGCTCGCGCGGCGAAGACACCTGTAACACGGCCAGCTGGGCGTCGAGGTGCTCGAAGCGGCGGATCCTGAGGCGCCCGTTCGGGCCTCCGCTCGCTATCTCGAGGCTCGAGTCCCCCGGTGCCGCCTGGCCCGCCTGGAGGCGCAGGATTACCGTCCCGTCGGTGATCCGCACGTTCCGGAACAGAATGAGCGTCGGGGGCCCGTGTGGTCCGGTGTCCGGCTTCCCGGCAGCGCCGATACGCAGCAACTCTTCCACGTTCAGCCGTCCGCTGGGGTGCTGCACGATGTTGATCACGGGTTGCTTGAGATCGAGCTCGAACAGCACGACGCGTCCGGCCGCGAAGTCGAACGGGTTATAGCTCACCTCCGCTCGGGGCAGCCAGGCGACGAGCGTGGTGTCGGCGTCGAATAGCCGCACATCCCGCAGCGAGAGGCCCGTGAGTAGGGATCCGCGCACCCCCCCGATCTCGACCGTCCCCGTGAACACCTGCCGCAACCCGCCCTCGGTCACGCGCGTGAGGAGGCCGCGTCCCGCCTCCGTGCCCACGAGCGATGACAACGCGCCGAGAAACCCCGCGAGCAGTCCCACCAGGGTCCAGAGCGCGGCTCCGAGCGAGCGCCGCACCATTAGAACGCCTGCCCCACCGAGAACTGCACCACCACTCGACGCCAGAACCCCGGCGGTAGGCCGGGACGGACCGGCGCGCTGGTGAGCGTGAGACTCTTGTTCGCGGTGTTCAGGAAGTAGAGCGGGCCGGGCTCCGGCGGGTAGCCATTGTAGGCGGCATCGAGTCGGACCGGGCCGAGCGGCGTGACGAACCGGAGCCCCACCCCCGGGGTGACACGCAAGCCGCTCACCGTCGTCACGGTATCTCCCCGCTCCCACACCTGGCCGACATCCACGAACACCCCCAGGCGCACGCGGTCGGGGAGGATCGGAGAGGGGAGACGGAGCTCGAGGTTCGCAGTGAAGACCGTGTTGCCCCCCGTGGGGGACGCTCGGACGTTCCGGTACGTGGTGTCCGTCCCCCCCCCTGAGACGTCGAAGCTGTCGGAGACGTAGACGCGCGGTCCCAGCTCGTTGCGCGCGAAGCCGCGCACCGAGTTGGGTCCCCCCGCGTAAAAGCGTTGGTCCGGGGGCACGAACTGGACGCTCTGTCCCAGCAAGCTGAGGCGCTGCGGCAGGATGGTCCCGCCCCGGATCCGCCAGGCCAGCACGGTGCGGCGGGACAGGGAGTAGTATTTGGAGAACTCGAGCTCACCTCGGTTGAACTCGTACAACGTGTCGGAGAGCACGTAGCGCGAGGCGTGCACGAGCGTCACACGGAACAGGCTTCCCACAGAGGGATCGAGGATGGAATTCACCCGACCGCGAGCGCCGGTGATCGTCACCGCGCCGAAGGCCCGCGATTTTGTGAAGAACGTCTGATCGGCAAGATTGCACACCGTGAGGATCAGGCAGAACGCCACCGGGTCGGCCGTGGTCCGTCCCACCGAATAGCTGTATCCCAGCGTCACCGGTACGTCGCGTCGGGCGTTGAGCGTCAGCCCGACATTCGCGCCGATGGCCTGGCGCGTGTAGGCATTGAACTCCGAGCGTCGCTCGGCGAACACGCCGAAGGTGGCCGTGTGCCGGGGTGAGAAGAACGTGGGCTGGCGCAAGGTGATGGCGACGTTGTAGTTCGCCGTGTCCGACGTGGGATCCGACAGCAACGGCCTGCAGACGTTCTTGCGAAACCCCCAGTCCGTGGGGACGCCGACGCCGATCTTCGACAACTGTGCTGTCACGTCGAGCGCCCGGGCGCCCCCGAAGAAGTCATACGCCGTCCAGCCGGTCTGCACGCGAAAGCAATCGAGGGACCCATAGCCCGCACCGACGAGCACCCGATGGAGCGGTGCTTCGCTGACCCGCACGAGCACGTCCACGCTGGAGTCCGCACTCCCCGCCTTGGGCACCGTGTCCGCGAGTCCGACGCTGACGGACCGAAACATGCCGAGGCCGTACAGGTCTCGCTGGGTCTGATACAGCTGATTCTGCCGAAACCAGTCGTGCGGGCTGACCGACAGCATCTTGCGCACCGTGGCGGTGTCCACGCGCTCGGCACCGGTGATCGCCACCGTGCCGATGCGCATCCGCCGACCCGGGACCCCCTCGAGCGTGGCTCGTGCCGCGAGCGCCGCCACGTCGACGTCGAAGCTCTTGAGTACGTCGGAGTAGGGGTACCCGCGGTTTCGCAGCCACGCGACCACGGTGTCCGCGGACGCCTGAAACAGAAACCGGTTGAACGGATCACCCACCCGGAGGGGGAGCGCACGTTTCAACGCTCGAACATCGAGGACCGAGTCCAAACCGCTCACGTCGAGGCTCGTCAGGCGCACCGGCTCGCCTTCATAAATCCGGAAGGTGACGTAGACGTCGCGATCCTCGCGGCGGACCAGGGTATCCACGACCGCGTTCATGTACCCGCTCTGGCGGTACAAGAGGAGCAGCCGCACGACGTCACGACGGAACTCCAACTCGTCGAAGTAGCGCTTTTCCCCGAGGCCGATCCATCGAAGGAAGGGACTGGTCGCGAACGCGCTGGAATTGGTCGTGGCGATCGCCGCGGTGAGCGTGTAGTCGTCGATGGCGTGATTGCCCTCGAAGGAAAGCCCACGCACCACCCGCTGCGACTCCTGCTGCGCGGCGAGCGGGGCCAGGGAGGCCAGGGGGGCCAGCGTGACCGCGACGAGCGCGGCCACGAGCGGAAGCAACGAGTGCGCGCGCAATTGACGCGGTTGGGATGCCTCCGTATGTTGGCTACCCCCCTCCGCACTGTCAACCTTTTCGACACCTGACCCATGCGAGCGCCCTCCTCTCTGAGCCTCCGTCTGGTCACCGCCGTTTTCGCGACGACGCTCGCGTGTCGCGGTGGCTCCGGCTCTGGGCGCGCGATGCTTTCGTACTACGAGTCCTACGACCCCCGTTCCCTCGATCCGGCCCTGTCGACCGACGTGCCGACGGGTGAGATGGTCACGCTCGCTTACGACGGCCTCACCCAGTTCGATGCCGATGGCCGTCTACAGCCGGCGCTCGCCGATCGCTGGGCGGCTGGTGGGGACGGGAGTGGCCGCCGCTACATCTTTCACCTGCGAGCGGGGGTCAAGTTCCACGATGGCACTCCGCTCACCGCCGCCGGTGTGCGCGCGAGCTTCCTGCGGGTGCTCGACCCCGCCACGAGGGGGGGGCGCCCGTGGCCACTCTACCCGATCGCGGGGGCCGAAGCCTATGCCGCGGGTCACAGTCGCGACGTGCAGGGGATCGAGCTCCTGGGAGACACGGCCGTCGCGTTCACGCTCGCCGAGCCCCTCGCCATCTTCCCGAAGTTCCTGGCGATGCCCGTCGCGAGCGTGGTCCCGGCCGCACCACCGGCCGGCCTGGGAGAGCATCCGGTCGGAACCGGGCCGTGGCGGCTGGTCGCCTGGCAACACGACGACTACCTGCGGTTCGCTCGCAACCCCGGCTACTGGGGCGGCTCTCCGGTGGCCGACACCCTGACGGTACGCATCATTCCGGAACCGCTCACGCGGGCCGCCGAATTCGAGGCGGGTCGCCTCAGCGTGCTCGAAGTGCCGTTTGGCGAGACGGCCCGCTGGCGCCAGGAGCGACGCGGCGACCTCGTCGAAAAACCCGCGCTGCGAGTGGTTTACGTGGCCCTCAACAACCGCCGGGGCCCGCTGCGCGACGTGCGGGTCCGCCAGGCGATCAATCAGGCGGTGAACGTGCCCGAAATCCTCGCCACCGTGTACGGCGGGCGCGGGATTCCGGCCCGCGGCGCGATTCCACCCGCGCTGGCGGGGAGCGATACGACGCGCTCGCGGTATGTCTACGACCCCGCGGCGGCGCGAGCGCTCCTGGCCCAGGCCGGCTACGCGAAGGGCATCGACGTACAGCTGTGGCGGACCGCCGCCAACGTGGAGCTGTCGCGCGTCGCCCAGGCGATTCAGGCCCAATTGGCGGCCGTCGGGGTGCGGGTGGAGCTCGTTGAGCGGGATGCCTCCAGCCAGCGGGAGGCCGCCCGCAAGGGCGAAACCGATATGGTGATCCTCGACTGGTGGGCGGACTATCCGGACGCGGACAATTTCCTCTATCCCCTGTTTTACTCCGGCAGCTTCGGCCCCGGCGGCAATTACGCGTTCTATTCGGATGCCGTGACGGATAGCATGATCCTGCGCGCGCGCCGCACGACGGACGACGCGGCGCGCACCACCCTGTACCGCCGCATCGACGAGCGCGTGTATCGGGCCGCCCCCTGGCTATACCTCTGGTTCCCCACGGACTTGTGGGCCCGGCGCCCGGAGCTGTCCGGATGGGATGTGCCGGTGATTTTCAACGGACAGCGCTGGACTCGGGCACAGGTCACGCCGCGGTGATCCGTTTCATCGGACGCCGCCTCCTGGCGACCGTGCCGACCCTGCTCGGGGTCCTCGTGGTCGCATTCTTCCTCTTGAACGTGGCACCCGGGGACCCGGTCGCCGCGATGGTGGGAGAACGGGCCGACTCCGCCACCATCGCCCGGCTGCGCGCCGACCTCCATCTCGACGACCCGCTCCCCGCGCAATTCGGGCGCTACCTGTGGGGCGCCGTGCGCGGCGACTTCGGCCGGTCGTACATCACCCAGCGCCCCATCGCCCGCGACCTGCGCGAGCGGTTCCCGAAAACCGTGCAACTCGCACTCGCGGCGATGACGTTCGCGGCGGTCGGCGGCATCGCCCTCGGTGTCCTCTCGGCCATGCGGCCGGGCGGGGCGGTCGACCGCGCGGCCATGCTCCTCTCCTATGTCGGCGTGTCGTTCCCGGTATACTGGGTGGGGCTGCTCCTGATTCTGCTGTTCGCGGTGATGTTGCGGTGGCTTCCGCCATCCGGGTCGGGCGGGCTGGCGTACCTCGTGCTCCCCGCCTTGACCCTGGGCATGCGGTCGGTGGCCTTCCTGGCGCGCATGACGCGCGCCGCGATGCTCGAGGTGTTGTCCAGCGATTTCGTCCGGACGGCTCGGGCGAAGGGTCTGAACGAGGCCGCGGTCATCATGCGACACGGATTCCGCAACGCGCTCATCCCGGTGATCACCGTGCTGGGGCTCGACACGGGGAGCTACCTCACCGGGAGCATCCTCACCGAGACGATCTTCGGCTGGCCGGGCCTGGGGCGCTACGTCCTCACGGCAATCGAAAAGCGCGACCTCCCGGCCATCCAGGGGAGCATCCTGTTCATGTCCCTGGTGTTCGTGCTCGTCAACCTCGTGACGGATCTGGTCTATGCGAAAGCTGATCCTCGCATCGCTTACGATTAGCTCCGCGCTGGCCGCTCAGTCGCCCTCATCCCAGCGGCCGCGTACGGTGCCTCTGCGGGGGTCGCTCGAGCAGCGCCTGGCCCAGCTGGTAGATGTGCCGCCGTTCGACCGCGCGACGTGGGGGATCTACGTCGTGGACGATCGAGGCCGCGTGCTCTACCAGCGGAACGCCGACCGCTTCTCGGTGCCCGCCAGCAACACGAAGCTGGTGGTGACGGCCGCGGCGGCGGTGCTCCTGCCCGCCGACTACCGGGTGAAGACGAGCCTGTACCTGAACGGGCGCCTGGACGGTGGGGTGCTGTACGGGGACCTGATCCTCTACGGGCGCGGCGATCCCACGTGGTCCGCCCGGTGCTACAGCGTGGATACGCTCGCACCCGGGGCGTGCGACTCGACGTTCACGGCCATCGACGCGATCGCCGATTCGATCCGCGCGCGCGGGATTCGCCGCATCACCGGGAAGCTGGTGGGCGACGGTTCGTACTTCGAGCCGACCCTCATCCACTATGGCTGGAACGCCTGGGATCTGACGTGGTGGTACGCCGCTCCGGTGTCGGGCCTGGGGTTCCACGACAACAGTGTGGATTTCCAGATCGCGCCCGGGCCCGCCGTGGACGCGCCCCCGGCGATCAGCTGGGCCCCCGATCTCGGCCTCGTCACGTTCGAGAATCGGGCGCGCACCGTGCCCGCGGAATCGAGCTCCACCATCGGCGACAACTTCTTCCGGAGTGGCGGGGGATGGAGCATCCGCGCCGAGGGAGCCGTACCGCTCGGGAAGAAGCCGTGGACGGAGAACGTCGCGCTCCCCGACCCGAATTTGTACGCCGCCCGTGCCCTCGCGGCGTCCCTGGCGCGCCACGGGGTGTCGGTCGAAGGCGGCGCGGTGAGCACGACCGACTCGCTGGCGTACCGCACCGTGCGCTGCTGCGGCACTCCGCTCCTCGAGTATGCCGGCCGCCCGCTCTCGGACATCATCTTCCCGATTCTCAATTCCAGCCAGAATTGGTTCGCCGAGATGTTGCTCAAGATCCTCGGGCGGGAGTTAAAGGGGGAGGGGTCATGGCGAGCGGGCCTCGATGTGGAGCGGCGGTTTCTCATCGACTCGGTGCGAATCGATTCGACGGCGTTCGCGCTCGAAGACGGCTCCGGCCTCGCCGCCGGCAACCTCGTCACGGCCCACGCGTTCGCGCAGCTCCTCCACTATATGCACGGACATCCGAAGGGGGGGCCATTTGTCGCGGGATTACCGCACGCGGGCGAACCGGGGTCGCTGCTGCGGCGCTTCGGCGGCACGCCGCTCGAGGGGCGGGTGATCGCCAAGACGGGCAGTATCGATCGGGTGAACAGCCTGTCGGGCTATATCGAGGCCCGCAACGGTCGGACCATCACCTTCAGCGTGCAGGCGAACGGCCACGCGGTGCCCTATCAGCAGATGCTGAATCAGATCGATTCGGTGGTGGTGCAGATAGGTCGGCAATAAGAAAGGGCGGCAAGGCGGCACGGCGGCAGGAAAAGCGACGAACTCACGTGCCGCCGTACCGCCCTGCCGCCCTAGTCTTCCGTCTGCCCGAACAACGCCATGTTCGAGCTGTGCCCCGGCTCGATCTTGGCCGCGGGATTGATGAAGTGCACGGCGTGGTTCACGGCGATCGCCGCCTCCGCCGCTCCCGTCGCGATAAGCTTGAGCTTCCCCGGGTAGGTCGTGATGTCGCCGGCCGCGAACACGCCGGGGATGTTCGTCGCCATGGTCTGCGACACCTTGATCTCGCCTTTCTCGATGTCGAGCCCCCACTGCGCGATCGCGCCCAACGACGAGATGAACCCCAGCTGCGGGATCACGCAGTCCACGG
>Ga0075426_10001854_pt1 | contig 15096 bp, 13 predicted proteins | sample SoiMethybrSBSTD5_FD_75304 | JGI IMG/M metagenome (GOLD analysis project Ga0075426, IMG submission 75304) | Bulk soil microbial communities from a Populus tree surrounding site in Tennessee, USA - Soil MetaG P. TD hybrid SBSTD5 | ecosystem: Environmental > Terrestrial > Soil > Tree plantation... | reverse complement strand
CCGCCCATGCCTTGACCGACCGTGTCATAGGCGGGACGCTTGACATAGGGACCGGTCGGACCCGTTCCCGTGATGGAACAGCAAACAATGCCTTCATTGATCTTGCGCAGCGCCTCGAAATCGATGCCGAGCTTCTTGGTTACGCCGGGACGATAGTTGTCCATCACCACGTCGGCTTTTTTCACCAAGCCGTAGAACACTTCTTTTCCTTCCGCAGTTTGCAAATTGAGCGTCACGCTCTTCTTGCCGCGGTTGTAGGCCCAAAAATTCGGCTGATCACCGCCGAAATCCCAGCCGCGAAACGGATCACCGCCCTTGGGATTTTCGACTTTGATCACTTCCGCGCCCATATCGGCGAGCAACATCGCGCCGTACGGCCCGGAAATAAAATTGCCCAACTCCAAAACTCTGATGCCGTCCAAACAACCTTTCATTCTTTCTCTCCCATTTTTTTAGTCTTACTATTGCCTGTTGCCTAATGCCTTCTTCTAACACAGATAGACAGCCAACCCCAATTCGGATAATGGACTTTCATATCTTCCTATTGGCAGGAGCTCAAGATGGCGACCCTTCCACCGGTTACCGACACCATCGCTCGCTTTGTCACCGAAACCGACCTCTCGGCGGTTTCGGCCAAGACACGCGTCAATGCCACGCTGCATATCTTGGACGTGCTTGGCGTCGCGCTGGCCGGCGTCTCGACCCCGCCGGCGGAAATCGCCGTCAATTACTGCAAGCGTCTCGGCGTTTCTACCGAAGCTTCGATCTGGGGCACCCACGCCAAGGCATCTGTTTCCACTGCGGCCTTTGCCAACGGCCTGTTCGCTCACGCCCTCGATTTCGACGATTGGGATGCGTTTATACATGTCGGCCATCCGACCAGCATGTTGATCGGCGCAGCGCTGCCGCTGGCGGAAAAAGTCGGCGCGTCGGGCAAAGACCTGCTCAAAGCCTACGTGCTCGGCATCGAAGTGATTTGTAAAATCGCGGCCAATTGTCCCAATGTACAGGACCGCGGCTTTCACAGCACGCCGGTATTTGGCAGCCTCGGCGCCGCCATCGCGTGCGCCAGCCTATTGAAGCTCGATGCGGCAAAACTGAAAGCCGCCCTCGGCATCACCGCTTCGGCCGCCGGCGGTATTCATCGCCAGCAAGGCTCGATGGTCAAGCCGTTTCACGCCGGCAATGCCGCGCGCAACGGTGCCGAAGCCGCGCTGCTCGCCCAAGAAGGCTTCACCGCAGACGCTGCGATTATCGAAGCGCCGCGCGGTTTTTGCGACACCTTTTTCGGTCCGGGCAATTGCGATTATGAAGAGATGATCGCGAACCTTGGCACGCCGTATTTTTTGGAATCGCCTGGTATGGGGCTCAAGTGGCATCCCTGCAGCGCACCGCAGTTTCTTGCCGCCGACGCGGCGCTGCAGCTGAAGCGCGAGCACAATATCCGCTACGACGACATCGCGAAGATGGAAGTCAGTATTCCGCCCATGCGCTATCAGCGCCACTACGCCCCTGAAGTCAAAACCGGTCTGCGCGGCAAGTTCGCGATCAATTACGTCGTCGCCATGTGCTTCCTCGACGGCAAACTGGAACTGGCGACGTTCACGGATGAAAAAGTCAATCAACCGCAAGTTCAAGAAGCCTTTAGCAAAGTTCACGTCATCTGCGATGAAACTATTCCGGAACCCGGTCCCTATTGTCCGGTCACTGTCGAGCTGAAAAACGGCACGCGCCACAGTTTCACTGCGCGCATCGCCAAAGGTCATCCTGAAAACCCGCTGAGCGAAAGCGAAGTCCTGGACAAATTTAGCGCTAATGCCAAGCTGGTTATTGCACCGAAGCAAGCTGAAGAGCTGATTGCTACAGTTCAAAACTTGGAAGCCGTCGATGACGTCAAGAAAATAGTCGAGTTGTTGATTCCTGCGTCATGAGATCCGCCTGTGCTGAGGCAATGATCTAATGGCCGACAACACCGAAGTCTCCGCCGAACCGGTCCCGTCTCTCATCACGGTTACTCACCTGGTGTATGCCTTGCACGCCCTGAGCCTTCTCATCGGCATAACGACCGCCGCGACCATTATCGGCGCCTTCGTTTTTGGCGTACCTTCGATCATTGCCGTGGTCATCAACTACGTAAAGAGAGGAGAGGCCAGAGGAACTTTCCTCGAATCGCACTTTCGCTGGCAGATTAGGACGTTTTGGTTTGCGCTTCTCTGGTGCGTGATCGGCACCATGCTGATCGTTACCCTGATAGGGATTCCGCTTGCGTTGGCGGTTTTCTTCGCGGCCGGGATGTGGACCATTTACCGCATTGTTCGCGGTTGGCTCGCTCTGCGCGATCGAAAGCCGATGTATACGAACGGATAACTATGGATCAAACTTATCCCGCGAAGTCATTTTTTTTTGATTCGCTAACGCCGGTTAATGTTATGCCTTGCCCGAAAAGCCTGGCGTATGCCGACCGTTGGAACACCCATCATCCCCCCCTCGAGGGCGTGCCTTGACCATAGCCAGCCGGTGGCGTAGTTATAAGTAGACCAGAATTTTGGTCTAACCGGAGGAACCTGAGCCATGTCCAAAACGCTGCCTATTTCAGAGGTTAAAACACGATTGCCCGAGCTTGTCTCCGGCGTCGAGGAGCGGGAAGAGGAAATCGTCGTCACGCGTAACGGAAAACCTGCCGCTGTGCTGGTGAATTACGCCGAGTATGAGCGCTTGAAAGATACATTGGATGTCTTGAGCGACCCGGTATCAATGACGCAGATTGCCGAGAGCAAAAGTTTCTACGGCAAAGGGCGGCAAGGAGAGTCCTTCGAAGCCATCTTCGGCGAACCTCTCGTTGCGCGTAAGCGTCGGAAGAAATAATGGCCGGCTATCGGCCCGATATCCCACCCCACCTAGCGGACGTCGTTCGCCACCTACCTCCAGAATTAAAGCACAGCATCAAGCAAGCGGTTCGAACTTTAAGCGCCGATCCATTCGCCGGTGCGCCACTTATCGGAGAATTGGCTGGACTGTGGAGAATCAAAGTCAGACGTTTTCGCATCATTTACGAACTGGATCGCAAAGCGCGGGTTATCAGGATCTTTGCCATCGGGCACCGACGGGAAGTTTATGAGCAAGCGGCCGACCGACTACTTCAGATCAGAGAACGCAAGTAGATGGTGTGTTTAAAACGCGAGAATTGGACCGAACGTCTATGAAAGCCCCCTGGATTGTCCCGCGCAGTCGTAGCAGAGAAAGTCAGCCGCGCCGCACCGAAGAGCAAAAGTAGAAACTTGACGTTCGCCAATTTAGGATAACGGGCACCGAATAACTCAATCCTCAGGCACGAGGCCGGAATCCGCAGAGTCGAAGGATTCCGCGATCGCGGATTTGCCCAAAAACGTCCCCGAACAAAGTGTTTGCGCGTTGTGCCGCCCTCTCGCTTTTTCTCCGCTTTGCAGTAATTATCTTGCGGTGGATCAGCATAGCCTTCTCTCTAACATCGGCCTTGTATTCGTCATCGCGACTGCCTTCGCGTTCCTTGCCAAGTTTCTCAAGCAACCTTTGATTCTTGCCTACCTGATTGCGGGCGTCGTTATCGGCCCCAAGATCGGTTTCGCCTGGATACAAGACGAGCAAACCATAGAGCTGATTTCCGAGATCGGCCTGATTCTCCTCCTATTCATTATCGGCTTGGAGATCGACCTGAAGAAGCTTCTGAGCGCCGGTCGAACCGTGCTCGTCACCGGCATCGCGCAATTTCTTCTCTGCGTCGGCCTGGGCATCGGCCTGGCGTTTCTGATGGGCTTCACGCCGGCCCGCGGCAATTTCGATTGGCTTTATCTGGCCGTAACCCTGGCGCTGAGCAGCACGCTGATTGTCGTGAAATTGCTCTATGACAAATTCGAGCTCACCACCCTGCCTGGCCGGATCACGCTCGGCATTCTCGTGTGTCAGGATATCTGGGCCATCATTTTTCTCGCGCTGCAGCCGAACCTCCGCGAGCCCCATCTCGGAACGCTCTTTGAGTCTTTCGTCAAAGGCGCGGCGCTGGTGTTCATGACATTGGCTTTGGGCCGCTACGCGCTGCCGCGGTTTTTTTCTTTCGCCGCCAAGGTTCCGGAGCTTATGTTGATAGCGGCGCTTGCCTGGTGTTTTTTGGTGAGCGGCGCAGCCGATTGGCTGGGGCTTTCCCGCGAGATGGGCGCCCTCGTAGCGGGCGTCAGCATGTCGACCTTCCCTTACAACATCGATGTCATCGCAAAAGTGATCAATATCCGGGATTTTTTCGTCACGCTGTTTTTCGTCGCGCTCGGAATGAAAATCCCTCAGCCGACGGTCACGATCGTCACTGCCGCCATCGGCATGTCGGTTTTTGTTCTGGCCAGCCGCCTGCTCGCGGTTTTTCCGGTGCTCTACTGGCTCGGCAATGGACTGCGCGCGAGCCTGATACCTTCGATCAATCTCGCCCAGATGAGCGAATTCTCACTGGTTATCACATCGCTGGGATTGGCGCTCAATCAGGTAAGCTCCGAATTGGTGGCGACGCTCACTTTTGTCTTTGCCATCACCTCGACCCTGTCGACCTATCTCATCGCTTACAATCACGAGATCCAGCGCCGGCTCGCCCCGCTGTTGTTGACGCTCGGTTTTACCGACGGCGCGGACAGCGACGACGTTAGTGAAGCGGCGCAAGCGGAGAATTCAATCGTATTTCTCGGTTGCTTCCGCGAGGCCAGCTCGATTCTTCACGAGCTGGAGTCGCGCGCAAAAGAGACCGAGGACAACAGCATCCTCGCTCAGATCTTGGTGATCGATTTCAATCCTCAAGTGCTGCAGGAGCTCAAGCGGCGCGGCATCAAATGTCTTTACGGCGACATCGCGCACATGGACACGCTGCACCACGCTCATATCCATTCGGCCCAGATCGTCGCGTGCACGATCTCGGATAATATTCTGCGCGGAACTACCAATCTGCGACTGCTGCGCCAGGCGCGCCGCCTTTGTCCGCATGCGTGGGTCATTACGGCGGCCGACGGTATTTCGTCGGCCATCGAGCTCTACGAGCAAGACGCCGATTTTGTTTACATCGCGCGCCTCCATTCGGCGCATTATATGGCCGAGCTCATCACGAGCTTTGTGCGGGAGGGTGACGGATTCAAGATCTATCGCGAGGAAGAGCTCCGGCTCTTGAAAGAACGGCTGGAAGTTCTCCAGTAACGGGAAACTGCGAGAAGGGGCGAAACCGAACCAATTCGAAAACGGAACGGGGCTCGTTCGGAGATTAACCCCGATGCGCCGATCTCGACAACCCGCTTTTGTCAGCGTAGAAATCTCATGCCGACCTCACCAGCTCGACTGACAGCTACTTTCCTCTCGACTTTTTTCGTCTGCCATCTGCTGACGACTTCGTCGGCTTTTTCCTGGTTCGACAAAGGTCATCGGATCGTCGGCTTGATCGCCCAAGCGAATCTCTCCGCCGAAGCGCGCACGGAGATCGAAAAAATACTTCCCGGGTACATGACGCTGGCGGACGCCGCCATCTGGCCGGATCATGAGGGGCGAAGCATACGAGATTTCGATCCGCTCCATTACGTCACGATTCCGGAAAATGCCGGCGGCTATGACCAAGCACGCGATTGCCCGGAGCGAAACCGCATGGTCGAAGCGCTCAAATGGTTTCAATAGTCGTCGCCTGGTTGCTGAATACCGCTTTAAAATAAGGGATAAATCCGTCGGGTACAGACTCTTAATTGACTCTCAATCCTCGTAAATTTGCTGTCAAATTCAAGAAATCAAGAGCCCGCAGAACCAGACCCAGGCAGCACCACGTCTCGCCTCCTCGAATTGGAGGATCTAAGAAAAATTCACAAATGGCGTTGCCAAACGTCCAATAAGTGGCGCTTGATGCCGCCATAGGGTGTTTCAAAAACGCCCCATCTCTCGCCGAATACGAGGGTACGGTTAATTACTGCGCCAAGGAGGAAAAGCCATTGATCGGAGAATCCAACGCGCGGGCGCGGCTTTGCCCGCACTGCGCTAACACTATTGCGGCAGATGCCACGGATTGTTCTTATTGCAAGGCCGATTTCTCATCGGAGGCTCCTCCGTGGCTCAAGCGTAACGACCCATCGTCGGAACGACGAACTGGCTTGGATCATTACAAGAGATCTCCAATCCCGGCAAAGTTTATCTGGATGGGCGCCATGCTCCTTGTAGCTGTGATCGCTTTTTTTGCCGGCGGCTACATACACCGCAGCGAGCTATTGCTGTCGTCACAGGCCTACTCAAAACAGCTTCAAGCGAAAGATCAGACGATTCAAAGCCAGGAAACGCAACTCGCCCAAACGCGGCAACAACTGAACGAGAATTCCAATCAGCTTGCCGCAATAAGGACTAAACTCGAGGAAAACCAGAAAGAACTTGCGGCGACACAGCAGCGGCTGGGTGCCACCACGCATCAAGTCGACCGCTCGAACGCGAGCCGGTCTGCGGTCGCGAGAAGAATCGCATCGCGCCCGGACACGGCTGCGCCCCTTCCTCAGCCGGTGGTTGCAAGACGAGCAACCGCGCCGGGAGTCTATGAGACCACCCGGCCGACGTCGGTATATGAAAATCCCTCATCGGCCGCGCGCGTCATCTCGCAAATCGACAGAGGAACCCGGCTCAACGTCGTAAGTTCCGCCGGCGATTGGCTGGAAGTGCGGTCCAAGCGCGGCAATCCTCCGGGATATGTGCGGTCGGACGACGCGCGGCCGATCGGCGGAGCGAATTGAGGAGTCTCGAACGCGATCAGCATGGAATTCTAGATCGCGTTTGCTGTTCGAGAACCTCACCACGAACGGAATTTGTCCTGTTCGTTCGCCCTGAGCCAGGTCGAAAGACTCCTGAGAATTTAAACGCCAGCCAACTGTTGTAGTCACTAGCCTCTTCCTTAAACGGATAAATTTCCCTCGACTTCGAAAATTGGCTTTTATAATGTGGGCGGTGGCCGGTTTCGGTGCCTGCTCAGTATCTAATTTTCAGGAGGGGCTGAACAATGAAAAAAATCGCGCTGTCGATGATCTCGCCGCTGCTGATCGGTGTGTTGTTGCTTCCCGGCAAATCGGCATTCGCCCTCGATAAAGTCAACGTTACTCTTCCATCCAAGTCCTTTCAGTTCATCATCTTTCCGCTTGCCAAGGAGCGCGGTTACATGAAGGAGGAAGGGATCGATCTCAATGTCGTCGTCATGGCTTCCACCCCCGGCCTTCAAGCCGTGCTGGCCGGAGAAATGGATTTCACCGGTTCCGGCAGCAGCGCCCTGGTCGCCGTCGCTAAAAGTAATGCTCCGCTCAAAACCGTGCTGGCGGTTAACGATCAGGTGCTGCAGTGGCTGATGGTCCGGCCTCAGTACAGCGCTTTCAAAGATCTGAAGAACAAAAAGATCGCCGTGACTGGAGTCGCCGCGGTGGCGACGTTTATGTTGAAAAAAGTTGCGCCAAAGTACGGCCTCGACGCCAACAAGGATTTGACGTTTCTCGCCCTGCCGCCGGGCCAGCGCCTTGCCGCATTACAGACGGGGGTCGTGGACGCGGGGCTATTGAGCTCGGAGGAACGATTTGCCGCCCTCGATCAAGGCATGAAAGAGATCTTGTATTTGGGCAAAGAAGTGAAAAATTCCTGGGGCACGGTGGCAACCAACGACCAATTCATCAAAGCGAAACCCAAGTTGATGAATGGATTCATGCGTGCCCTGCTCAAAGCCCTGCGCCTGGTCAAACAGAATCGCGAGGTCGCGATGGATGCGATGATGAAATTTTCCGAGCTGGACAGGCAATTGGCGGCGCGCACTTACGATGGCATGATCGGAACTTTTACCACCAACGGCGTGGTCGACGAAGAAACCCAGAAAAACGATCTCGACATCGTCCGCGAGGTCCTTAAAGTCACCAAGGAAGTTCCCATCGAGCGCGCCTACGATTTCAGCTTTGCAAAGAAAGCCGACGGCGAGCTGACGCAAGCAGGCTGGAAACCGTAGAAATTCAGATTCTCTGCATGGCGCCATCCCGGCAGAATTAGTTGGTAGCAGTGAATCGTTTTCAAATAGAGGATCGGCAGCGCCGTTCGATTTAGCAATAATGGTTAGCCGCAATTTGAGAGGAGAAATTCGTTGAACCAAAAATATTTTGATTGCCATTTTCATATTATCGACAAGAACTTTCCGGTCGTACCCAATCAAGGGTTCATGCCCGACGCGTTCACCAGCGAAGATTATTTAGCGCGCTTAAAAACAGTCGATCTTTGTGGCGGCGCGGTGGTATCCGGCTCGTTCCAAGCTTTCGATCAGTCTTATCTATTCCACGCTCTGAAAGTCCTTGGTCCGACCTTTGTCGGAGTCACACAAGTGCCGCAGAGCGTATCGGATCAGGAGTTGCAGGAACTCAATAGCGCGGGAGTTCGCGCCGTCCGTTTCAACGTCAAGCGCGGCGGCTCGGAAGAAATCCATCACCTCGAAAAATTTGCGCGGCGCGTTCATGAACGGGTCGGCTGGCACACCGAGTTGTACGTCGATTCCACCGAGCTTACCGATCTTTATGAGACGCTGGTGTCGTTGCCCGCGGTCAGCGTCGACCATCTCGGTCTCTCCAAAGCGGGTTTTCCGACGCTGCTCAAACTGGCGGAAAAAGGTGTGCGGGTCAAAGCCACCGGCTTCGGTCGGGTGGACTTCGACGTGCGTTCCGCGCTGACCGATCTCTATGCTGCTAACCCGCGCGCGCTTATGTTCGGCACCGACCTGCCGTCCACCCGCGCGCCGAGACCTTATCAAGACGACGATTACATATTGGTTCTGGAAACATTGGGAGATGAAAAAGCGGCGAATGTTTTCTACAAAAACGCTATCGAGTTTTATCGGCCGAAAAAGGCGGATTAGGACGCTGAGGCATAGAACCTGGCTTTATTAATCATAAACTGACAATATATGAGTTATATCAGAGTATTTGATAACTCATGGCACCGCCAAAAAAATGGAACTGGCAGCAGGAGGACTGGCCCCGCTTCCGCTTTGACAGGTCAGTTATCGAGGAACAGGAGACAAAGTTCCTGCTTGGCGGTGGTCTTCTGTTAGGCGCGCTCCTGCATCTCTGCGACGACGACAAAGACACGTTGACCATTGACCTGATCAGCAACGAAGCTCTTAAGACTTCCGAGATCGAAGGCGAGTATCTCAATCGCGAGAGCGTGCAATCGTCCATCCGGCGTAATTTTGGGCTCGCTACCGACGCGCGCAGAGTCCCGCCCGCCGAGCGGGGCATTGCCGACATGATGACGGATCTCTATCGCACCTTCGCCGAGGCTCTCACGCATGAAACCATGTTCCGATGGCACGACATGCTTACATCCGGCAGGCGGGATTTGAAAAACATTGGCGCCTACAGAACCGATGATACGCCTATGCAGATCATCTCTGGTCCGATTGGCAATCCGACGATTCATTTCGAAGCGCCGCCATCTGCCGTCATGGAAAAAGAAATGGAAGGCTTCGTCAACTGGTTCAATGATACGGCGCCGCACGGCAACACGGTGCTTCCGGCTCTTACGCGCGCAAGTATCGCGCATCTATATTTTGCCACCATCCACCCGTTTGAAGACGGCAACGGACGCATTGCCCGCGCGCTGGCCGAAAAGGCCCTGTCGCAGGCTCTCGGCCAGCCGACGCTGATCGCGCTCTCGCAGGCCATTCAGAAGAACAGGAAATCTTATTACGAGGCGCTCCACCAGAGCAGCAGGGACAACGAAATCACCGCATGGCTTGAATATTTCGCCGACACTGTTTTGCAAGCGCAAGACACGACACAATGCATGATCCAGTTCCTGATCCAGAAAACCAAGCTCTACGACAGGGCCAAGAGTAAGCTCAATGAGCGGCAGGAAAAAGCTCTCGCCCGGATCTTCCGCGAAGGTTTGGAGGGCTTCAAGGGCGGCCTGAGCGCCGAGAATTACATTTCGATCACCGGCGCCGCGCGCGCCACAGCGACGCGCGACCTTCAGGATCTCGTCGACAAGGGGGTCCTGATTCGCACCGGCATGCTCAAAAGCACGCGCTACCACTTGAACATCGAACAAGAAAATAAATCTGCCGACGCAGCGGTCGAAAAGCGTTCATGGTTTCACGTTCGAAATTGAAATCCGAAATGGCAAAACTTAGTGAACCGAGCACACTCTTCTTATCGATATGGAGAAGAACAAGAGGCCAGAATTCACTAATCCTCCCGACCAAGGAAGCCACATCATGACACACGTTTCTAACAACTCTGCCGCCGCGCGATTCGGCTTCGATAATACCTATGCGCGCGAACTCGACGGCTTCTATGCGGCCTGGAAGGCGGCGCAAGTGGCGCAACCTCGGTTGGTCAAGTTCAACCATGAGTTGGCTAAAGAGTTAGGGCTGGATGCCGGTTATCTCGATTCCGAGGAAGGCACGCGAATATTTGCCGGCAATGAGATACCCGAAGGAGCGCTGCCGCTGGCCCAAGCGTACGCCGGTCACCAGTTCGGCGGCTTCGTGCCCCAACTGGGTGACGGGCGGGCGCTGCTCTTGGGCGAGGTGATCGACCGCAACGGACATCGTCGTGACATTCAGCTCAAAGGCTCGGGGCCCACTCCCTTTTCGCGCGCCGGCGATGGCCGGGCAGCGCTCGGGCCCGTGTTGCGCGAATATCTGATCGGCGAAGCGATGCATGCGCTCGGCATCCCGACCACCCGAGCGCTTGCTGCAATCGTCACCGGCGAGGCCGTCTATCGCGAGCAGGGCGCGCTGCCGGGCGCGGTTTTGACGCGCGTTGCCGCGAGCCACATCCGTGTCGGCACCTTCCAATTCTTCGCCGCCCGCGGTGAGCCGGCGAAAGTACGTCGCCTGGCCGATTACGTCATCGAGCGCCACTACCCTGAGCTGAAGGGCCACACGAACCCGTACCTGGAATTGCTCGAGCGCGTGTGCGACCGACAAGCGGCGCTCATTGCCGGCTGGATGCATGTGGGCTTCATCCACGGCGTGATGAATACCGACAACATGGCGATCTCCGGTGAGACGATCGACTACGGCCCCTGCGCCTTCATGGATCATTACGATCCGGCAACAGTGTTCAGCTCCATCGACGCTCGGGGTCGTTATGCCTACGCCAATCAGCCAAAGATCGCCCAGTGGAATCTTGCGCGCTTCGCGGAAACGCTTGTCCCCTTGATCGATGCCGATGAAAAACGCGCCGTCGCACGCGCCACAGAAGTGATTCATGCCTTTCCAGAAAATTACCAGCGCCACTGGCTAAAAGGCATGCGCGCCAAGCTCGGACTGTTCACTGAAGACGAGGCCGATCTCAACCTCGCCACCGGGTTTCTCACCGCGATGGAAGGCAAGAACGTCGACTACACGTTGGCTTTCCGTTACCTCGCCGATGCGGCCCTAGGCCGAGAGGAATCGATTCGCGCGCTGTTTGCCGATCCGTCGGCCTACGATCTCTGGAGTGGGCAATGGCGCGCCCGGCTTGCGCGCGAAGAGGTATCTCCTTTAGAGCGCGCGCAGGCGATGCGGCGCGTTAATCCCGCGTTCATTCCGCGCAACCATCGAGTCGAAGAAGCCTTGAGCGCTGCTGTGGAACGCGGCGATTACGCGCCTTTCGACACGCTGCTGAATATCCTATCACGCCCTTTCGATGATCAGCCCGAGTTTGCCGCCTTTGCCGAACCTGCGCGGGAAGGGTACGGTCATTACCGAACTTTCTGAGGGACTTGATTGACGCGTCCGGGCGACGCGATATTTTTACGAGCTTGGTCAGCAAAACCACGGATGGGAGATTACACCGCAGAAGCGCTGAGGACGCGGAGCAAAGAAGTTTTTGATAAACATTCCACCGAGCTCTGTGAACTCTGTGTGCCTCTGCGGTGAAATCTCTCTGCACACGAAACCCGAAAGAATCAATTTCTAGAGAAGGCGCATCGACTCGGCATGGCGCAAAAATTTTACGTGGTATGGGCAGGGCGGCAGACCGGTGTGTTCACGGACTGGGCGACCGCCCAGCGGGCGGTGGAGAAGTATGCCGGAGCGCGCTTCAAGTCCTTTCCGACTCGCGCGGAAGCAGAGCAGGCTTTTGCTGGCGGCGGCGAGGCGAGCATTGCGTCCAAAATGCCCAGCGGGCAAAAAGCCCGCACACCGGACAGCGAACGCGCTGCTCAGCATATCGCTCACCAGTTCGATGTCAGCATTTATTGCGACGGCGCCTGTGAACCGAACCCCGGCAACGCCGGCTCCGGCATCGTGGTATATCGAAAGAGCAAACTCGCGGAATTGTGGTACGGCCTGTACCGCCCCATGGGCACCAATAATACCGCCGAACTAAACGCGCTCTATCACGCCTTGCGCATGGCCGAAGCGGAAATCAAGAGCGGCAACACCGTCGAGGTGTGCAGCGACTCGGCGTACGCCATCAACTGCATTCGCACTTGGGCGCCGAGCTGGGAAAAGAAAGACTGGAAAAAACTCGGCGGCGAGATCAAGAACCTGGAAGTCATCCAGGACTGTTACGCGATCTACCGACGCATTGAAAAAAAACTGAAGCTCACCCACGTCGCCGCCCACGTCGGCACCGAAGGCAACGAACTCGCCGACCGCATGGCCATGCTCGGCGTGCAGCGTAAAGAAAAAAAACTGCTTCTGTATCAGGAAACCATGGATATTCCGACGCTGCTGAAGATGCGGGCGGGATGATCAAGCAAGCGTTGTTGCCTGAAAAGTTCGTATCTCTTTGGCGCACAACGGCGCCGACAACGAGAATTGCAACAGCAAATAGACCAAAAGAGCAACGTCCCGCGCGCACTTGTGACGGCATGATGGGAACTTTACCAAGCAACGGCGTGGTCGCCGAAGAAACGGAGTTGGCCATAACTTCGTTCCCAGCGAGATTGTCAAAAATTAAAGCAGACTCTGAGACTCTCCCCCACGCAACCACCGCGTGGGACGTAGCAAATTTGATAGTCGCCTGTAGTTGAACTGCTACACGCGCCACCTGCAGCATCCAAAAAAACTCTTTTTTCATCGCGTCATCTTGTGTGGCATGTCCATTGCGCAAGAGCGGCACGGCAGACAATCACAATAATAGATTCATTAACCGAGCGTGCACGCACGTATGAAAATATGTCTTCAACAGCCAGCAATGAGATTTTTATACATGCCTCGCCCGGGTGATGAAGTCACGGAGGTTTTAGCTATGAATTGGGCCAAGGCACCGGCGAAGGCTCTCTATAAACTGCGTGGACCGCCGCTCTAAGCGCGCAGGTGGGAGATAGCGTCGGATAGGAATTCTCATAACATTTACATTTCAGAGGAGATATCACATGAAGAAGCAGTTGCTTTTGACACTCGTAGTTACCTTTGGCTTTCCGTCGATCATGACTCTGGTCCCGGTTTCCCAGGCTGCGCAATCGCAAGATCCAAATGACTTTGTTCCGCCGGCCGTTTTTCAAGCCGCTGGGACAACCGCCGGCTCGATTCAGAGCACGGTCGATGCGTTTCGCGCTGCTCTCGGTAACACCAACAATGTCAATAATCCGGGCCCGCTCCCCAGCGGTCGTCGAGAGATCAACTGGGACGGCGGCAACCCCAACGTCGTGACTACCACAGACCCGGTAACGCCGTTCAATGTGTTCCTGAACACCCGCGGCGGCCAGTTCACCACGCCAGGGATAGGCCTCTCCCAGGGGCCTGCATCGGGCGGACCCCAAGGCGGCCTTGCAGCCCTCTTCAACAATCCGACCTATGGCACGACCTTCAGCGCCTTCAGTCCGTCGCGGTTGTTCACGCCCGTGGGCAGCAACGTCACTGAAGCTTTGTTTTTTATCCCCGGCAGCAACGGGGCTGTTCCCGCAACGGTGACTGGCTTCGGTGCGGTTTTCACGGACGTTGATCAGCCGGATGGGAGCGGGCCTAGCAAGAAAAAAGGAAACCGTGGAGCGAGCACGCTGATTGAGTACTTTGGCGCTGACGGCAAGGTCCTGTTCAGCAGTTTCGTCCCGGCTTCTCCGGGCGATGCGAGCCTTTCCTTTTTCGGCATCGTCTTCGACGAACCGCTCATCGCGCGAGTTCGGATCACGACCGGCGACACGGCGCCGGGCCCCGATGATGATGAGAAACAAGACATTGTGATGATGGATGACTTTATCTACGGCGAACCACAGCCGCGTTAGACGAAGACGGCCCTCTCGAATCCACTTCGAGTCGAGAAGTCAGGGTCGTGGTCTAAGTGCCGGCACAGAGAGCCGATGATCATGACCCTGACTTGTTACTACCGAGGCCCGCGGTGGCGACTTTGTCATCGCGAGACCGATCTCAGCAATTCGCGCATCGACTGGGAAAAGAAAGGCTGAGAAAAAACCAGCGACGAGATCAAGAACCTGGGCAATCATCTGTTACGCGATCTACCCGAGGTATTGAAAAAAATGACCACGCCGCCGCCCACGTCGGCACGAAGCCAACGAATTTGCCGACCGCATCGACATGTTCGGCGCGCGGCATGAAGAAAAAAATCTGCGTCTCCGCGCGCTCCGACAATTTTTACTTCAACGAAGCCACATCGACGACGAAACGGTATTTTACGTCGCTCTTGAGCAGGCGCTCGTAGGCTTCGTTAATCTGCTGAGCGCGAATCAATTCAACGTCGGCGGTGATATTGTGCTCGGCGCAGAAATCGAGCATCTCCTGGGTCTCACGGATGCCGCCTATGCTGGAGCCGGCGAGCTGGCGCCGCTTCATGAGCAGACCGAAGACCGCGACCGGCAGCGGTTGTTCCGGCGCGCCGACCAACGTCATGGTTCCGTCCCGCTTCAGTAAATCAACATAGGCATTTAAATCGTGCGCCGCGGAAACCGTATCCAAAATGAAGTCAAAACTTTGCTGATGCTTTTGCATCTCCGCGTCATTTTTTGAAACCACCACTTCGTGCGCGCCGAGGCGCCGCCCGTCCGCGATCTTGTTCGGCGAGGTTGTGAAAAGTACAACCTCCGCGCCAAATGCATTGGCAAATTTCACACCCATGTGACCCAGCCCGCCGAGCCCGACCACGCCCACCTTTTGGCCTC